>Ga0079224_100008528_pt1 | contig 13894 bp, 8 predicted proteins | sample Stecom2015_FD_80414 | JGI IMG/M metagenome (GOLD analysis project Ga0079224, IMG submission 80414) | Agricultural soil microbial communities from Utah to study Nitrogen management - Steer compost 2015 | ecosystem: Environmental > Terrestrial > Soil > Agricultural land | place: USA: Utah... | reverse complement strand
GTACGGCGCCAACGCCAAGTGGATCGTGCTCAACGACGCGTCCTACGGGATGGTCCGCCACGGGATGGTGGCGATCGGCATGGAGCCGTTCGAGACCACGATCCCGCGGACCGACTTCGGGCTGCTGGCGACCGCGCTCGGGGCCAAAGGCCTGCGGGTACATCGGCCCGACCAGCTCGACGAGGCGCTCGCGACCATGTTGGCGACGCCCGGTCCGGTGGTCGTCGACGTCGACATCGATCCCCGGGTGCCGCCGCCTTTCCGCAATCGCAACGATGTCCTCAATCAGGGGTGGGAATGAGCGAGGATCAACGGATCGCCAGTATCGTGATCGTCGGCGGTGGCACGGCCGGGTGGCTGACCGCCGCGTACCTCAATCGCGCGCTCGGGTCGAGCGTGCGGATCACCGTGATCGAGTCGTCGTCGGTGCCCCGGATCGGGGTCGGCGAGGCCACGGTCCCGACCATGATCAACACCTTGCGGTTCATCGGCATCGACGAGCCCGAGTTCATGCGTCGCTGCAACGTGACCTTCAAGTCGGCGATCAAGTACGTCAACTGGAAGACCGGCGGGGCCGGCCCGCAACCCGACGAATTCTATCATCCGTTCTTCGACCGCCCCGAAGATCTGCTGGTGCCGTTTGGGGTCGGCCACTTTCCGTTCGTCGGCGAGGGCTTCACGATGGCCGATCTGTGGGCCCAGCAGCGCGACCGGACGCCGCGCTTCGATCGGCTGTGCTCGGCGATCCCGGCGCTGGCCGATCAGCTCCGGTTCGAGCCCGAGCCGCTGCCGGGCTCGCGGACCATGCCCTACGCGTATCACATCGACGCGGGTCTGTTCGCCGAGCAGCTGTGCGAGCTGGCGACCGCCCGCGGGGTCGAGCGGCGCATCGATCACGTGCTGTCGGTCGAACTCGACGAGCGCGGGTACATCCGCGAGCTGCTGACCAAGTCGGGCGCGCCGCTGCGCGCCGACATGTTCATCGACTGCTCGGGCTTCCGCGGGCTGCTGATCAACCAGGCGCTCGGCGAGCCGTTCGTCAGCGACTCCAAGTATCTGGCCTGTGACTCGGCGATCGCGGTCTCGGTCCGCAACGATCCGGTCCGCGACGGCATCCCGCCCTACACCAAGGCCCAGGCGATGTCGGCCGGCTGGACCTGGCACATCCCGCTGTTCCACCGGTTCGGCTGCGGCTACGTGTACTCGAGCCAGCACATCGACGCGACCGCGGCCGAGCAGGAGCTGCGCGAATTGTTCGGCGACCGGATCGAGTCCGACTGCAGCCACATCCGCATGCGGATCGGCCGGTGCCGCAATTCGTGGGTCAACAATTGCGTGGCGATCGGGCTGTCGAGCTGCTTCATCGAGCCGCTCGAGTCGACCGGGATCTTCCTGGCCGAGTATCAGCTCGCCCACCTCGTCAACCTGTTCCCGTCCAAGCGCTTCGCGCCCGCGCGGATCCGTCGCTACAACCAGGTGCTCAACGAGATGTACGATCACCTGCGCGACTTCGTGGTCATGCACTACTGCACGACCAGGCGCGGCGACACGTCATTTTGGCGGCACATTCGCGACGAGATGCCGATCCCCGACTCGCTGGCGACGGTCCTCGAGGAGTACCAGGTCGGGGTGCTGCCGCAGGATAACCTCCGCTTTCACCTGTTCCGGGCCCGCAGCTACGCGGCGATCCTGGCCGGCATGGAGCGGTTCCCCGAGTATGGCCCGCCGATCCTCGACCACGCGCCGCCGGAGCCGACCGCGACGCTGCTCGAGCGGATCGCCGCCCGGACCCGGGCCCACCTCGAGCGTTCGCCCAGCCATTACGACTACGTCCGCCAATTTCATGAATAGCCCATGACCAACTCAATCGCCGTCGGAATTCGTAGCCTCGCGGTCGCCGCTCCCGATCGGATTCGGACCAACGACGAGCTCCGCGAGCGGTTCCCCGAATTGCTGGTTCGGCCCGAGGACAGCACGCTCGGGCGGATCATGAACAACACCGACAGCCGGCCGGACATGATGCGGATCGACGCGTCGATCGTGCCGTACCTCGACGATCCATTCCGCGGGGTCATCCATCGCCGGGTGCTCGGGCCCGACGAGACCTCGATCGATCTCGAGGTCCGGGCCGGGGCCGAGGCGATCGCGCTCGCGGGGCTCGAGCCCGGCGACATCGATCTGTTGATCAGCGTCGGATTCCTGCCCCACCACGTCGGCATCGGCAACGCGGTCTACGTGGCCAGCCGGCTCGGTCTCGAGGGCGGCGCCTGGAACCTCGAGACCGCCTGCGCCGGGCCGCTGACCGCCCTGCAGAACGCGTTCGCGCTGATCCGGGCCGGCGAGTACCAGACCGTGCTGGTCACGATCTCGTGCAGCTACTCGCGCTTCGCTCGCGAGGACGACACGCTGTCTTGGTTCCTCGGCGACGGCGGCGGGGCGTTCGTGGTCTCCAGGGTGCCCGAGGGCAGCGGCTACCTGGCGTCCTACACCATGCACACCGCCGACACCTGCGGGAGCTGGTATTACCAGCTCGAGATCGACGACGACGGCCGACCGGCCCGGGTGATGCGGGCCCACCGGGACACGGGCAAGATCATGCGCAAGTCGGTCGAGTCGCACCTGCGGCGCTGCTGCGAGGGCGCGGCCAGCAAGGCCGGGCTCGCGCTGCGCGACATCGACTTCTTCGTGTTTCACACGCCGACCGCATGGTTCGCCAATTTCGCCGCCGACGCGCTCGACATCGACCCCGAGCGGACCGCCAGCGTGTATCGGCACTACGCGAACATCGGCCCGGCGTTGACGCCGATCAATCTCCACTACGCGGCCTACAGCAAGCGCGTGCGGCCGGGCCAGACGGTGCTGGTCTACGGGCCCGGCAGCGTGTCCTCGGCGGCCGCGGTGATCATGCGCTGGGGCGAGGTCGCGCTCGGCCAGCCGCCGCGCGGGATCGAGTACGACGACGGTTGATCGTCGGCGCTACTTGAAGTCCTTGTACTTTTGCGCGAATCGGCCGGACTCGTCGGCGAACGCGGCGACCTCGATGGCCGCGCCGCGAGCGAGCCCCTTGAGGACGATCTTGACCCTGAGCGTCTCGTCCTCGGTGAGCTCGAGGTACTGCACGGTCTTGTCGAACTCGGTGGTCGCGAACGACTTGATGTCGTCGGCGAGCGTCCAGCTCATCGCCGTGACCACGCCGCGAACCAGCCGCGAGCCCGACATGATGGCGGTCCGCATCTTGACGTTGAGGGCCTTGTAGAGATCGTTGATCCGGGCCCGCTGCGGCGCCGTCGGCCCGGCCGACTCCGAATACACCAGCACGCCTCGAACTTCCTTGACGTGCTTCTTGACGTCGGCGAGGTACTCGTCCCAGTCCTCGTCGGACGGGGTCTCCTTGGTGTGGACGGTGATCATGATGACGCCGGGGACCAGGCGCCAGTGCAGGGTTTTGGCCACGCCGCAGTGTACACCCCGGTCCTGCCGGTCGGGTCCTGGATCTGGCGTCCGGTTTTTCCAGCCCGCAGAGCGGAGTTTTGGCTGGGGTCGCGTAGCGTCCGCCCGGCTCGGGCGGTGCGCGAGGGCTCCCCTCGCCTTGGCGTGGCTGTCATCATGCCGGGACCGATGATCCCGCTGCCGATGCGCTTCGCCGACCAACCGCTGCTGTGGACGGTCGCCGGGGTCTACTCGCCGGCCGAGTGTCGCGAGTTCATCGACTTGATCGAGCGCAGCGACCCGGGGCTCGCGTCGAACAACCAGCTGTACCGCGATCAGGATCGGGTGATGCACGACGACCCCGAGGCTGCCGCGCAGCTGTTCGCTCGGCTGCGCCCGCACCTGCCGGCGCAGATCGGGCCGTTTCGGCTGGTCGGGCTCAACGAGCGGCTCCGCTTCTATCGCTATCGCCCGGGTCAGCGGTTCGAGCCGCACATGGATCACTGGTATCGGCCGAGCGAGCGGCGGATCACCCTGCACACGGTGCTGGTCTACTTCAACGAGGACTTCGAGGGCGGCGAGACCCGGTTTTGCGAGCAGCTCGACGAGCTGGTGGTCCCGCGCACCGGGCTGGCGGCGATCTTTCAGCACAAGATCCGCCACCAGGGCTGCGTGGTCCGAACCGGGAACAAGTATGCGATGCGGACCGAGGTCGTGTTCGAGGCGCCCGGGCCGATTGCCTACCTGGACGGGTAGCGGACGGATCGCGACCCCACCCGATCAGTCGTCCGCGAGGTGGGCCAGATAGGCCGAGCGCATCGCGTCATCGCCGAGGATGTCGCGGGCCTCGTCGAGGGCGACCCGCAGCTCGCGAAGCTCGCGGGCGTGTCGGCGACGGCTGGCCTCCTCGATGACCTCGTCGGCGAAGGTCGAGCTGAGCTCGGTGTGGGCCTGGCGGATCTCGCTGCGCGAGGCGTCGCGACCGACCCCGAGCAGCTCGAAGTAGTCGGCCTCGCGGGCGAGCCGGAGCCGCTCGAGGATCCGCTCGCGGTCGAGCCCGGTCGGATCGCGATCGTCGTCGGCGACGATCGGCTCGGGCTGCTCGCGCAGGTCGACGTGGCCGCCGAGATCGAGGGTGAACAGCAGCGCGAACAGGGCCTGCTCGTCGGCTCCGTCGGCGATCAGGGCGGCGACGCCGTGGCGACCGTCGAAGCGGCGCAGCCACGACTCCTCCTCGGGCAGCAGCCGGAAGCTCTCGCCGAGCTCGTCGATGGTGGTGGCCAGGTCGCCGAGCTCGGCCCCGGCCCGGAGCTTGGGTACCAACGGGCCGCGACCGCCGGCGCGGCGGGTCAGCCGATCCTCGAGCTCGCTGGCGTCGCAGCGGTAGCGGACCCCGTCGAGGATCAGCGCGGCCATCGGGACCTCGAGCTGGATCGGCTCGTCGGTCCGCTCGCCGGGCTCGGTCGACCAGCCGCCGTCGGTCCACACGAAGGTCGAGTCGATGACCCGCGCGAGGTGATCGCGGAGCAGCACGTCGAGCTCGCGGGCCTTCAAGAAGCCGGCATCGACCAGCAGCTCGCCGGCCCGGCGCGGCTCCTTGGCGGCCAGCCGCCGGGCGGTCTCGTACTGCGGGCGGGTGAGCACGCCGCGGCGCAGCAGACCGTCGACCAGGCGATCGCTGGTCGCGGTGCTGCGGGCGAACACGGCCTCGCCGTCGTGCAGCCAGATCTGCTTTTCGATCCGCTGGCGAGTCAGCCGGAGCTTGCCGGTGAAGCGCTGCTCGTGCAGCGCCCACAGCAGCGCGGGCACATCGACGTCGGGATCGAGCTTGCCGGACTCGCGGAGGCCGGGATCGAGCTGCAGGCTGGACGCGCGCGGCTGCTCGCGTCGCGCGGTCCGGCGAGTGCGAGCGGGCGCCGGGCTCGGCCGCTCGAGCTCGGGTGCCGGCGCGGGCTCGCGGCGTGGCTCCGGCGGTCGTGGGCGCGCGTGGGTGGGCTGCTCGCTCGGCCGGGCCCAGCCGCTCTCGCGGACATCGCCGAGGCTGCGCCGACGGGTGGTCGCGTCGCCCCGCTCGCGGCGGATCATCGTCGACTCGCTCGGGTCGAAGTCGGTCGGCCACGGGGAGCCGCGGTCGTGAGGATCGTAGCGGCCGGTCCCGGTGCTCCGGCCGCTCTCGGGCTCGCCGGGGCGCAGCAGCTCGCGTAGCCGCTCGCGAGCTTCTTCGCGATCGGAGCGATCGGAGCGATCGGAGCGATCGGAGCGATCGGAGCGATCAAAGCGATCAAAGCGATCGCCCTCGCGCCCGCGCGCAGGGTCGTCGCGATCGGGTCGCTTGGCTCGCAAGACGGCGCTGGCCCGCGAGCGACCGGGCTCGTCGGAGGTGGGGCTGGTCGGACGACTGCGGGGCCCGAGCACCGAGCTGGCCGGCTGCCGGTCGCGTCGCAGCGGACCTTCGCTGTCGGGTCGCAGCCACGGGCGGGTGTGATCGGAGCGGCCGGAGTCGTCCTCGAGATCGTCTCCGTGCTCGTCGGGCTTCGCCCGTGCTCGGTCTTCGGCCTGGGTGCGGGCCGGCCTCGGATCGTCGCGCCAGCTTCGGCGGCCGGGGCCGGTGTCCTCGTCGGGGTCGAGTCGGTCGAGCCGGGCGGTCGAGTCACGGCGCAGCGGCCGGGGTCGCGGACGCTCGTCGTCAAAGCGCGAGGACGAGGGCCGACGCGGTCGATCGTCTCCACGCTCGTCGGACTTCGCCCGTGCTCGGCCTTCGGCCTGGGTGCGGGCCGGCTTCGCCGGTCCAAGCAGCTGATCGTCGACCTCGGTGACCAGCGGATCTTCGTCGGCCAGCGGCTCGTCGGGCGGATCGACGTCGGGGATCCCGTCGAGGCCGAGCTCGGCCAGCTCGGGATCGGAGCGATGGTCGTCCGAGCGCAGCTGGGCCTCGAGCCGATTGAGGGTGCGGTGGAGCTCGCCGAGCGCCTTGCCTCGCTCGGGTCGGGCGCGCTCGTCGAGCCGCTCGGTGCGTCCGCGGGCCGGCGGCTCGGTCGAGCGCGGCTGTCGACCGAAGCGGCCGCGCTCGTCGTCGTCGAGCTCGCGCGAGCGACCACGATCGCGCGGCGGGCCGGCGTACTGCATCAGCGCGTCCTCGAGCTCGCCGAGCGCAGCCGGCTCCTCGATGAAGTGGTCGGCGCCGATGTCGAGCACGTCGGCGAGATCCCGCAGCGCGCCGCCGAGCCGTCCGTAGAGGACCACCGGGATCGACGCGCCCGCTCGCGTCCGACGCAGCCCCGCGAGCAGCACGTCGGGATCGATGTCGCCGATGCACGCGATGATCGCCGTCGGCGGCGAGCTGGTCCGCACTCGACGGTTGAGCTCGCGCGGCGAACACAGGGCCACGCCGTAGCCGCTCGCGGCGATCGAATCGGCGAGGGGCCGCCGACCGGCCGGGTCACCGACGATCAGGATCTCCGGCGTCACGTGGCGGGAGAGTACCAAAGTCACCGCAGCTGGACACCGGGGCAGGGCGGGCAGGGCGGCAACCCGGGGGCGCCGTTCAGCCGCCGTCGATCGCGTGGCTGAGCCACTCGCCGTCGTCGAGGGTGAACGCGTCGCAGCTCGGCAGCGAGCAGCCGACCTCGTCGCGCTCGACCAGCCGCGGGGTGTCGAGGCAGCGGGCGCCGCCGTCGGTCCAGATCGCCTCGCGGGCGCCGGCCTCGGGCTCGAGCAGCACGGTGCCGGATTGGTTCTCCCACGCGAGCGGCATGCCGTCGGTGGTGTAGCTGTGACCGTCGCCGCAGTAGTCGGCGGTGATCATCTTGAGGGTGGCCTGCCGGCTCGCGGCGCTCGGCGGCGGCGCGCCGTCGGTGAACTCCGCGTGTGGTCCGTAGCCGAGCAGCGCCATCTTGGCCGCCGCCGAGCCGGCGCAGGCCAGGGTGATCCAGCCGGGCTGATCCTCGATCACGGTCTTGTCATCGAGGTCGTAGCGCTCGCCGGCCAGCACCACGACCGACGCCTGCAGCGGATCGAGCAGCGTGCCCTTGCAGATGCTGCGCTGCAGCAGCGGCTGGTCGAGATCGGCGTAGACCAGCGCGTAGGCATGGACCGGCGCGCCGTTGCTGGCCCACGAGTCGACCTGCTGATAGCCGGCGATGATCACCGGGACCACCAGGCCCTGATCGATCTGCACGAGCAGCGTCGCGCCGAGCAGCGCAGGCCCGCGCAGGATCGAATTGCCCAGCAGCCCGCCGCGAGCGATCAGCTCGTCGCCGTCGACGTCGAGCTGCCAGCCGAGCAGCAACCCGAGCGGCGGCAGCAAACCGACCAGCGCGACGCCGTCGGCGTTGGGCTGACCGCCGAGGTGCAGGTCCTGCAGCGACTTGCCGTTGATCTCCGAGCTGTTGTAGCCGCACCGCCAGTTCGAGCAGTCGTAGTAGATCCCCGAGCGCGCGCGGTCGTCGAGCTCGTCGGCCTGGTCGCAGCCGGCCAGCGCCAGCACGATCGCCGGCAGGTACCTGAAGACCCGTGGGGTGTCATTGCAGCGTTTCATCATTGGAGGGCTCGCTTTCGATCGAGGGTTCGGTTGCGAGATCGGCGAGCTGGTCGAGCCGGCTCGCGTAGGCGTGAGGCCACTGCTGAAAGTGAGCGCGGGCCGAGCGAGCCAGCGCGGCGATCCGCTCGCGCTGATCGGGTCGCGTCGCGTGCAGGGCCCCGGCGAGGGTCGCCTGGGCGTCGGCGAGCAGCCGCGCGTGCTCGATCGGCTGGGCTCGATCGGCGATCGGCGAGAGCTCGGCGAGCGCCCGCTCGAGCTCGTCGACGGCCGCGCCCGGATCATCCCCGCGCAGCAGCAGCCGGGCCAGCAACAGCCGACGCTCGGCTTGCTCGACCCGCACCCACCAGGCGTCGCCGTCGAGCTGCCGCTCGACCTCGCTGATCAGCCCGCGCAGCTCGCCGATCGCCGGCTGCGGATCGTCTCCGTCGAGCACCTCGCCGAGATAGCCGTCGAGCAGGATCCGTCGGGCGTCGTGATCGAGCGAGTCGCGGGCGGCCGCGAACGCCTGGGCAGCGACCTCGACCCGGCCGCGAGCGAGCTCGACCCGGCCGCGCTCGAGCTCGCACTCGCCGGCCAAGCGCAGCTCGCCGATCGCCCGAAGCCGCGGACACAGCCGCTCGAGCGCGAGCGCGGCCTGCTCGGGATCGGCGGTGTGCAAGGCCGCGAGCAGGTGTGCGTCGAGGGTCCGCGGATGATCGGGGCCGAGCTTTTGCTCGTAGATGTCGATCATCCGTCGGTGGAGCTGGCCGCGGGCGAGCGGATCGTCGGTCAGCATGCCGAGGTTGGCGAGGCTGACCGCGAGCTCGAGGTGCTGCGGACCGTACAGCCGCTCGTGGATCGCCAGCGAGCGGGCGAACGCGTCGCGGGCGGCCTCGCGATCGCCGGCCGCCGCCGAGATCGCGCCGACGTTGTTGAGCAGCAGCCCGCGCAGCTCGGGATCATCGCCGGCCCGGACCAGCATCGCCTCGGCGATCGGCACGTCGGCGAGCGCGGTCTCGCTGCCGCCGCTGCTCAGCCCGCGCACGTACAGCCGACGGATCATCGCCTCGGCCGCGAGCGCGTCGAGATCATGGCTGATCGCGATCTGCAGCGCCCGACCGAGCAGCTCGCCGAGCGACGAGCGATCGAAGCGCAGGATCGACGCCCGGACCTCGCCGAGCAGCGCCCGGACCACGACGCCCGGCTGCTCGAGCAGCTCGGCCTCGTCCGCGACCGCGCGAGCCAGGCCGATCGACTCCTCGGTGCGCCCGGCGTTGGCCAGCGCCTCCGCTCGAACCAGGCGCGACTCGAGCCCGGCGATCACCGGCGCGAGCGCGGGATCGATGACCGGCCGATCGAGCAGCCGCGCGAGCTCGTGACAGGGCTCGAGCCGCGGCAGCCTGGCGATCATCTGCCCGGCGTGATCGATGACCTCGGCGTCGCTGTCGGCGAGGATCGCGACGGTCTCGGCCAGCGCCTGCCGCCGACGATCGAGGCAGGCCATGCGCGCGTCGAGCAGCGCGTCCGAGTGCTCACCGCGGGCGTGCTCGCGGCAGGTCCGATCGTGGGCCGCGGCCCAGTCGTCCGCGTAATCGTCGAGCAGGTCGGTGACTCGGGCGGCCAGCGCCGCAGCGTAGGGGCGATCGATGGCGATGATCGCCGCGCGGACTCGAGTCGCGTCGCCGTGGCTCCACACCGAGGCGATCGCGGCCTCGCCTCCGTCGCAACGCGGTGGCGCGGCCGCTGGCTGAGCCCGAGCCACCAGCACCCCGATCAGCGCCGCGCTGCCGGCCGTGATCAGGCTGCCGATCCAGCGTCGCCGCGCTCGGCTCGGATCCTTGCCCAGCTCGGCGCTCAGCGCCTGCATCGACGGCGGTCGATGCTCGGGATCGGCCGCGAGCCCGCGGACCACCAGCGCGTGCAGCCAGGCCGGCGTCGTGGTCCCGCCGGGCGGCGCGGCGATCCGACCGGCGACGACGTTGGACTGCAGCTCTTGATAGCTCTGGGCCATGAACGGGTGAACCCCGTGCAGCGCCTCGTAGAGCGCGACCGAGAACGAGAAGATGTCCGAGGCCGGGGTCAGCTCGAGCCCGAGGAACTGCTCGCGGGACATGTACGCCGGGGTCCCGAGCCGCTCGCCGGTCCGGGTCAGCGCGCTACCGAGGCGATTGCTCGACGACGACCCGCACGCGCTCGCGCCGGTCTGCGTCGGCTCGTTGCTAGTGGCCGCGAGCCCGAGGTCGAGCACGCGAACCCGTCCGTCCTCGCCGATCAGCACGTTGGTCGGCTTGACGTCGCGGTGGACCAGGCCGGCCTGGTGGAGCGCGGCCAGCCCGTCGGCGATCTGCCGAAACACCGCGACGACCTGCCGCCAGCTGCGGGTCCCGGTCGCCAACCACTCGCGCAAGGTTGGACCGGCGACGAACTCCATGGCCACGAACAGCTGATCGTCGGCGGTCCCGACCTCGTGGACCGTGACCACGTTCGGGTGGGTGACCCGAGCCATCGCCTGGGCCTCTCGCAGCAGCCGCTCGCGACGGCGACCGTCGATGTCCCAGACATGATCGTGGAGCACCTTGATCGCCAGCCGCCGGTCGAGGATCTCGTCGTAGGCCGCGTAGACCACCCCCATCCCACCGGCGCCCAGCCGGCGAAGGATCGGGTAGCGGCCGATCGACCGCGGACAGTCGGCCTGCTGCTCGCGCTCGAGCTCGAGCGTGTCGAGGTCGGCCGCGTCGGGGTCGTGTGCTTCGACGATCGTGATCGTAGTCATCGGTCACCCCAACAGACCGATCCTATAGGCCAATGCCGCGAAAATTTAACCGTCTGGACATTCGAAAAATCAGAAAAAATTCACGGTGTCATTCTCGACGCGGTGAGTCAAAAGTGCACATGATTTCGTGTATCACCATTCACACGAATGGCTGTGACCAGGAATCGTCCGTTCGATCACAGCAACGAATACGGATCGACGTCCACGCGTGCCACCGTGGCCGAACGCCCCTGGCCCCGCTGGCCCAGCTCGCGACGCAGGTGCTTGAGCAGCCATCGCAGCCCGCCGCGGGCGCTCGCGCGAATCAACATCTGCATGCGAAGTCGTCGGTTGATCCGCTCGATCGGTGAGTCGACCGGCCCGAGCACCTGGATCTCGGTCTGACCGCCGGCGATCACCCGAGCGGCCAGCTCGCGGGCGAGCGCGCCGAGTTGCTCGGCGCGGGCGACCACGCCGGCCTTGTCCTCGCCGCTGATCCGCACCAGCGCGAGGTAGCCAATCGGCGGATTGCCCTTTTGGGCGCGAGCGGCCAGCTCCTGCTCGGCGAAGCCCTCGAAGTCGTGGGTCCGCGCGTGCTTGATCGCCGGGTGATCGGGCGCCCAGGTCTGAATGACCACGCGGCCCGGACGATCGCCGCGACCAGCCCGGCCGGCGACCTGGGTCAGCAGCTGAAACACCCGCTCGGTCGCGCGAAAGTCCGGCAGCGCGAGGCCCTGATCGGCGCGCAGGACTCCGACCAGCGTCACGCCCGGGAAGTCGTGGCCCTTGGCCAGCATCTGCGTGCCGATCAACACGTCGGCCTCGCGGGCGCGGAACCTGGCCAGCAGATCGAGCAACGCCTTGCCGCGCGAGGTGTCGCGATCGAGCCGCGCCACCCTGACGCCGGGCAGGTCGGCCGCGATCGCGACCTCGATCCGCTCGGTGCCGGCGGCGCCGTGCTCGAGCTCGCTGCTGCCACAGACCCGGCACTGCTTGGGCGCGCCCTCGATGTGGCCGCACAGGTGACACATCAAGCGGTTGCGCGCGAGGTGGTAGGTCATCGAGTGGGCCGAGCAGTCGGGGCACTGCTGAAACGATCCGCAGCTCGAGCACGCCAGCGCGGTCGTGTAGCCGCGCCGATTCAAGAACAGGATCGCCTGCTCGCCGGCCGCGACCGTCTCGACCAGCCGCTGCCGCAGCTTGGCGCTGAGCAGGGTCTGCGGGTTGGGCAGGTGCTCCTTCAAATTGACGATCTCGACCTCCGGCAGCGGCCGCGGGGTCGGGCGAGTGGTCAGCGACCAGAGCCCCAGCCGACCCTCGCGGACGCCGTGCCAGCTCTCGAGCGAGGGCGTGGCCGAGCCGAGCACGACCAGCGCGTCGAGGCTGCGGGCCCGCACGAGCGCGACGTCGCGGGCGTTGTAGCGGACGCCCTCCTCCTGCTTGAACGAGGCGTCGTGCTCCTCGTCGACGACGATCACTTTTAGATTGGCGACCGGCGCGAACACGGCCGAGCGCGCTCCGATCACGATCGGTCGCCGGCCCGCGCGAATGTGGGCCGCCGCGTCGAGCCGCTGCTGCGGGGTCAGGCCGCTGTGCAGGACCGCGACCTCGTCGCCGAACCGGGCCCGAAAGCGATCGGCGAGCTGCGGGGTCAGGGCGATCTCGGGGACCAGCACGATCGCCCCGCCGCCGGCTTCGCGGACCCTGGCGATCAACCGCAGATAGATCTCGGTCTTGCCGCTGCCGGTGATCCCGAACAGCAGCGAGGCCGCGAAGCGCCCGCGCGCGAGCGAGGCCTCGAGGCCCGCGAGCGCGCGCTGTTGATCGTCGGTCAGCGTCGGCGGCTCGCCGGCCTCGGCGGTCGGCGGCGACGCGAAGGGATCGAGCTCGCGCAGCCGCTGCTCCTCGACCACCAGCCCGGCCTCGAGCAGCGGCCCGAGCAGCACCCGCGCGCGCGCGAATGGACCGCGCAATTCGGCCAGCGAGGTCCAGCTGCCGGGCGGCTGCAGCTCGAGGTAGTCGAGCAAGGCCCGACGCTGCTTGCTGCGACCGATCGCCTGCATGATCGCCGGCTCGTCGACGCTGGCGCCCCGCAGCCGATCGGTCCGGCGCACGTGCGGTTCGGTCCGGGCCTGGTGGCGCTCGGCCTCGCCCGCGTCGATCTCGACCAGGCCGCGCTCGGCCAGGCTCGCGAGCCGCTTGAGCACCGCCGGGATCGGCGAGCCGTCGCGGGGCCGGGTCAGGCGAGCGACGGCCACGAACCCGTGCTCGCGCGCGAGCAGCTGAGCTCCACGCTCCTCGGACTTCGCCCGTACTCGGCCTTCGGCCTGCGTGCGGGCCGGCTTCGCCGGTCCGAGCAGCTGAACTCCACGCTCCTCGGACTTCGCCCGTACTCGGCCTTCGGCCTGCGTGCGGGCCGGCTTCGCCGGTCCGAGCAGCTCAACTCCACGCTCCTCGGACTTCGCCCGTACTCGGCCTTCGGCCTGCGTGCGGGCCGGCTTCGCCGGTCCGAGCAGCTGAAGGAGCAACCTATGGTCGTGCTCGTCGAGCTCGAGCTCGGGCGCGGTCGTCGACGCGAGCAAGGGGCCGGCCTGCGCCGCTTCGAGCGAGCGCAGCAGCGCGAGACCGGCCTCGCTCGGCCGCGCCCGCCGGGCGTCGACGCCCATCGCCGAGGCCGGCAGCGCGAGCCGATAGACCTCGCCGATCGGCGCGAGATAGTAGTCGGCGATCCACTCGCACAGCGTGACCAGATCATCGCCGAGCAGCGGCCGGTCGGGCGGGTCGAGCAGCTCGAGCAGCTCTCGCAGGTTGCTGCGATCGCCGAGCTCGGCCAGCTCGGGCCGGACCACGCCGATCAGCACGCGCTGGCCGAACGGCACCACCACCCGCACGCCGGGCGTCGGCGTCGGCAGCTCGGCCGGGACCGCGTAGTCGAAGCTGCGATCGAGGGCGACCGGGATCGCCACCGAGACGATCCGCAGCTCGGTGCTCGCCTCCACGGGTGCAACCCCTGCCACAGCATCGCGGCGCCGTCACGCGCTGCGAGCAGGCGTCCGCCGGCCGGCCGCGCGGGCCTCTCGACGCGCCTGCGCGGGCGTCTGGTGGAGACCTCGCCACAGTCGCCGCTCGCTGATCCGTCGCTCGATCAGCCCGACGCTCACCGCGGCCGCGGCCAGCCCGAGCAGCCCGCGGCG
>Ga0079224_100008527_pt1 | contig 13895 bp, 11 predicted proteins | sample Stecom2015_FD_80414 | JGI IMG/M metagenome (GOLD analysis project Ga0079224, IMG submission 80414) | Agricultural soil microbial communities from Utah to study Nitrogen management - Steer compost 2015 | ecosystem: Environmental > Terrestrial > Soil > Agricultural land | place: USA: Utah... | reverse complement strand
TTGCTCTATAATCCTTAAAACGCTAGGCATATCCAATAAAATAAGACAACTCGCATCCTGAAGGTTAATTCCTTCTGACATTGCATCTGAACAGAGCGCTATTAGTTTTTCATCAGATTGATTCTCTAATGAAAATAACTGCATCACCTGTTTTCTGTCACCGCTATTATGTCCAGCTGCTACAATAGTCTTAGCACTAATCTGTTTTTCTTGTAGGAGTTTGTGTAAATAATCCAGGGTAATTATGGTAGAATCAAAAGCGAGGACTTTTTTATGCTCTTTTAGACATTTTATCAATGTATTAACCTTATTTCTTTCCCGTTTTTCACTCAATTGCTCTGCTAGCTCTCCTATTTTCTCATAGATGCCAATCTCTTTGTCACAAACAATATTATATTCTTTCTCATCATAGAGCCATTGATGATCTTCGTGCATGAGACTTTGTTCAATATAACGCTTGGGGACAATACTTTTGAGTTTTTTTATTTTTCCCAGTATATCACCTGAATAATTTTTAGTAGAATTCAATCCAAATGCATCATTAGCAGCTTTCGTTCCATATAAATATTCATGTAAAGCACAATGTGAAGAACGTAGTTTTACTCTAATCATATAAGCCGCTAGCGCAGTTGCAGAAGTAAATCGCTGATTTATATAAGTTAGCTTTTCTTCATCATTTTTTAAATAGTTGGGTATTTTGATGGTTTGCAAATAATGAACTCCTTTTAATTGTAGAGTTAAAGCCAAAATCTCTTGTGCTATTTTTTTATCTGATGTTGTTTCGCCTGTTTCATAAACTACTGAGTTTGTCTTGGGGTATCTACAAGTATGTCCCAATCTGTTTTTGTAAAATTGGGGCGCACGGTCTATCATTCTATTCAATTCTTTTTTTGTCCGGCGAACAATAAATTGGTTTACATATCTTTTTAACTGCTCCAGATGCTTTTTATCTATTCCTTTTCTTCTGCTTTTTCTCAGTTCAAAGTATGTGTTTAAATCTTCATCACTCAGATTATCGATGTCCAATAGCTCTATTAGCCGCAATAAATCATCTATTTTTTTATTGATGGGAGTGGCCGTTGATAAAATCACATGACTGGAACCTTTTGGTACTATAGCTTTACTTCTCTTAGAATTAGGATGAAGATAATTGTGTGCTTCATCGATGACCAATATATCAGAGCTTTGAATGGCTTTTTGCAGAATACGCTGATTTTTGTCCAAGCCAAGGCTCAACCTCCCCATAGATTCAATTTTATTGTAAAGCGCAAAATGTTCCTGTTCCCTTTCCCAATTTTCTATAACTGGTTTGGGACATATTATTACCGCATTAGATCGATCTTTTCTCCCATTTTCCCATAACCAATGAAAAAGTGTGTATGCTAATGCCGTTGCAAATTTTGTTTTACCGCTTCCTGTGGGGTCAGCCACTAAAACTCGGCCTTGATCCTGAATAATCTTCATAGCACGTGCTATTCCCATTTTTTGAGAAGGCCAAAGGTTGTGAGTAATCAGTGCCTGATATAGAACAGGGTAATCCTTCATCCACTTGCTTTCCAATATTTCAGCTATGGCTCTTGCCAAAGCTTCCTCCCATGTGGCATCTTTAAATAGTTTACTAAATAATTCAATTAAATGGTTATTATAATCTTCAGCTACCTGATAATAGTATTCTGCTATTCGCTTTATATCCAGATACTGCTCTTTTTCTTTTTGCGAAGATGAACTTTCAACTCGTATGTTAGCTTCCGTTTGTGAAATAGTTCCAGATTTGCTAAAGTTAGAGGAACCCAATATAGCCGTTTGGTCTCCGACATATATTTTTGCGTGCAACCTATCTTTTGCCTTAAACTCAAAGGTTCCATCATTAATTTTTTCAATAATATTTAAAACAGATCCGCACAACGTTAAACTTACATTTTGTTTTACCCAGTAGTTTTTTATTTCTGTTGGAAGGGAATAATGTGGAAGCCGCTTGCTTACCCGCTCATCAGGATCGAATCCTATAACGATGCGGAGCTTTTGTAATTTGGGATAATCAGTGGCTCCAAATATGGAGATTAAATTAGAAAGTGATGTAAACCCTGTAAGGATTATATAGCTTTCAGAATTTTGTATATCCTTTAATAAAATATCTCTAACTCTACGACCTTGTTCTCTTAGATTCAATGGAAAATCTTCCTGACCCGGAAGGTCAAGGTGATAATTGAAATCAAAGAGATTAGGTTTAGCCATACGATATAGTGTTTTGACATTTGTATAAGTAATTAAACTTTCCAATCATACTTCGTCACATCACAACCACATCGTACTTTTTTTGCAACATTGTCGTAATTTTTCATTGAAACTTTAGGTCGTTTACAAGATTGTTCCTGACAATAAAATACTGATTCAAGTTCTTTTATATCTGCCCAGAATGCTTTCAAGTCTCCAATCTTCGGATTAAAAGGGTTATCATGGGAAAGTAAATTACCTAATAATGAAGAGTTAGCTACACGATCAATAACAGGAAGTTTTGCTTTTAAATCTTGTCCCCCATTTTTATTAATTTTTGATTTTAATTCATTCAATAACTCATCAGGCATTCTCTTCTCGTTTACATCATTCAATCTAAAACTAACTTTTACATCCAGATTCAAACAAATATCTTTCAAAATGCCCTCTAGGTATTTCCGAATAGGGTTCCCAAGAGTGTCAACCGAACTATTAGCAAGTTCAGCTTCAATAAAATCTTTCAAATCATTTGGTCTATCTTCTAGATGCGTCCCCAATGCCTCTGTCCATTTAATTTCTCCTATTGTCCAGTTTTTCCTTTTTGCTAATTGTCGAACATAACTAAACCATTCTGTTTCGTGCGTAAGTAGTATTATTTGATAATCAGAAAACTTCTCAAACAAAAGGTTGGCAAATCTTTGTCTGTGATTAGTATCAAAACTGGAGATTACATCGTCCAGCACAACAAACTTGTTAACTTTGTTGAATGCCATCACTGAGGCCAAGAAAAATGAAATCCCAAAACAGTTTAAATGTGATTCGCTAAAATATTTCTGCGGTGGAGAGACCCATTGATCATTATATTTATATTCAATTGTAATCCCATTTAGCTCATCATCTTCACCAATGGTGACAATCCTAATTTCGTGGAACTGTTCTCCTGGGTTCATATATTGGTAAAAGCTATTGATACTCCCTGAAAATGCATTTATAAAGCTCTCCAACCCTTCCTTTTGCCTTTTGACAAATTCATTGTAGATAAGTTCCAAAGAATCTTTTTGGTATTCTAATTTACTTCTGTCATTTTCGAAACGCTTAATTTTTAAAAAAGCATCTCTCGCAGCAGAGATATTTGCATAAAGCTCTGTTGAATTATCACCTTTTAAGCTTTCTTTGATTACTTCAGTCCTTTTTAAAATATGATCTCGTATTTTAAAATCATTTTCTGTAAAAATTAAGGTATTGCGTGCAGGTAAATCATCTCCTGAAGTAACTTTTTGATTTACCGCTTTTTGATATTCCATAAGCTTATTTTTCAACTCGGAAATCTTACTTCTGATATCTTTGTTCTGGTCTTCCTTGAGCAAAATATCATTTTCAATATGCTCAAGTCGTTTCAACCGTTCGGACACAATATTTGTCACAGTTCGCTTGGCAATATCAAACCCAGCTTTCTTTTTAGATGATTCTTCAATTTCTTTTAACCTTCGTTGAATATCATTCTTTAATTCTTTAACATTTATTGGTTGCAAACACAAAGGGCAACTCTCTTCCTGATGAAATTTCTTAACGAGTATAGATTCTCCTGACTTTAACAGCTCTACTAGAAATGTCTGCATTATGCTCTGAACATCTTCTGCTATCTTCTTAAACTCAACAAAATATTTCTGATATTCTTCATCTATAAAACCTATTTCACCTTTAAGCGTTGAGAGTGTTTTATCGGTACTTTCTAAAAATTGAAGTTCAGCAACATGTTTAATACTGGAAGGCTTTTTAATTTGGGTTAAAACAGCATCAATACTTTCAATGGAATTTACAACAATACCTGTTTTTAAAGGGGCTATGACCTCATTTACTTTTTCAAAAAGATTTCTCTCCTGACTAACGGCAGCACCAATTTTAGCAATGAGAGTTTGCTTTTCATTGTTAATCTGAGCTTCAAAATTTTGGCCTTTTATTTCTGATTTTATAGAATTAAAAGATTTTCGTAATACATCTTTTGTTTTAGTTACTTCTGAAAATCCAATAATGTCGGAAAGATACTTCAGTTTATCTCCTTTTGTTTGATCTATAAAATCTCTTAAAAATTGATATCTGAGCAATAAATTTTCATTTTGCGTAGCTGAATAGTATTTCTGAAAATCATCAGAAGAATTAAAGGTTTCAACTATTAATTTCCCTCTTTTATAGAATAATTTTTTTGTTGAGTCAAAAGTATTTTTGTTGTACGAGATAGAAATCGAAGATATATCTTCAGCACCTTTATATGAGTTTCGAAGAGCATCTTTTAAATCAATTTCACTCCCCGCCAAATGAGAAACTTTATCTGTATAAAACCATTCGACAGCATCTGAGATACTGCTTTTCCCTGTTCCGTTGTCTCCATAAAGTAAAACAGATTTTCCATTTAATGGTAATGAAACTACATCTCGAATCCCTCTTATTCCAGCTATTGTTATGTTCTTAATTTTCGTTGTCATTTTCGTTTCTTATTTTTTGCAGTTCATTTGCCACATTTCTGTCTGTTAGCTTCCCATTAGAATATAATTCCTTTAAGCTATTGGCTATTGTTTCATCAACTCCCTCAATAGAGGAAATTTCTACAAAGAACTCATCCAGAATCTCTTTTCCAGATTTCACCTTATTCTCTTCCATAGTATTGCTTATTTAAAATATCCCCAATCAATTTTAAAATCAGTTGTTAGCGTATTATTTAAAATTTCGAACCCAGTTTTGTTATTACAGATTGGGTAAACACCGAAATGTTCTACAAAATTTAAGATGAAATAGCTCTCTAAATCTTCTACCCTGAAATCCCAAATATTTCTAAGGATATCAATATTTATATATGTGAACCAAAGAGGTTCAACTTTTCTGTAATTAACCAATCCAACATTTTTTGACTTCCCTTCAAAATGTCCAATCAATCTACTACCAATACTATTGGTTTTTCTCTCGCTCATACCGATGTATAGCAATTTTGATTTATCAAAAGGATACTGGACTTGAATTGTTGAGCTAAAAATAAAATACAATCCGGTAATGCCATTTAATGGTCTTATATTCTTGGCCTCAAATTGCATTGGGTTGTCAAAGTATATGGAAATAGTATTTCTTTCTATTTGATCATCCATAATATCTATCTCTTATATTTTCGGGGTTCCGCACGTTTAACATTTCCAATTAATAAAAATTATAACTACTTTATTGCCCTTTCAAATTTTGCAACTCTAGTCGTATAGGTTCTTAACATATCTATTGATATAACCATTTAAACCACTACCACTTCTAGCCAAACTTTTCATAGTTTCCACATGATGCTGCCCTGCTTTTCGGTAGCTATACCTATAAGTTCGAAAAGTACCTGAAAACTTCACGATGATGTAATCAGCTCCTATTTCAAAAGAGGAGACACCTGAATCTCCTCCTGAATTTCTGTATCTTTCCATTGTAATACTATACTTTAGAATAACGATAGGCTCCTTTAACATTTTGAGCTAAGTATTGGCCATGCGAGTCTGCACTTATCAATCCATCGTAAATGTGTTGAGGTACATCGAAATAATGATATACACTACCATTTAAAAATTCTACTTCTAATGTTTGAGAATTGTCATCATATCCAATTGATGCAATGTTTGATGACGAAACTGACTGTCTGTTCATGATTTTTGATTTAGTAGTTAATTTAATAAAGGGGCTTTGAGCCCTCCAAGTTTCTATGAATTCTTTATAATTAGGATTTTCTTCCATTTTACTTCCCCATCCTCCCGGATGCATAGAATCTTCACTTCTCTGCTCGTCATAGATTATAGGATCTTGACTATCAGGCCTTCTATCTTTAGGTGGTGCCTCAATCAAGGCGCGCATGGGGAGTTTTACAGCTTCACCAAGTATAATTGCCTCACCAGTCCTTAAAATAGGCAACATACTAGTCAACCCTTCTAAATTATCTGTTACTGCACTTGTAATATGTCCTCGGTCTGTACTATTTGCTAACCTAAGAGCAAAGAAGGTTCCGCACTGTGACAAAATAGTCGAATTCACTTCTGAAGGTCTTTGGCTTACAATCATTGCTCCAATACCATATTTTCTTCCTTCTTTTACAATTTTTTGCACAACAGGTAATGCGCTGCCTTCATTATTCAAATAATTATGAGCTTCCTCCATTAATAACAATAAAGGTCTATTTCTACCTCCTTGAGATAAATTTCTCGCCCAAAAGAGACTATCATAAATAATTCGTAACAGTACTCCTATAATCGTATTTAGTATAGAATTTGGGACTCCAGATAAATCCATAATGGTTATTGGCTTATCACTTCCAATCCACTCTTGAATGAGTGAATCCAAATCATTTTCAGTGCTTCCATCTTCATTTGGAGTCCATTTCCCTGGTTTAAATAAAAAATCAAACCTTGGTATTCTTAGTTTAGCCCCTAAAGAAAGAGTTTGCTGCCCTAGATTTAAACTACCTGGAACATAATTTATTTTCTCATCATCGCCAGCATCATTCTTAACCTTCTTGAATATTGGAGAAATAGCATTTGTTATATCTCCCTTAAGTTCATTGCCATGTTCATCCTTTTCATATGCCAAATTCTTATTTGCTGGCCCCTTGTTTTTACTGTAATATGTAGCGAAGCACTCATGGTATAATTCATGCCATAATTTATTTATACTAAACGGTATAGGGGAATCCACATTTAAAGTATTTTCAGAAACCCCTTCTTTGGGGTATTTTAGTAAACTATGCCTTTTGGCTAGGGAAATACGTTCAAGAATAATATTTTCATCCTTTTCGCTATTAAACTTACCTAAACTAATATTACAAAGCTCATCAAAGCTCAAAGCCCAAAAAGGAACAAATAGCTCTTTTTCGATACTTCCCCTTGTTTTGTCTGGATTAACTTTAAAAATATTAGCCCTATCTTTTAAAGCATTACCATATTCACCATGCAAATCGAAAACTATAACCCGTGCTGAAGGGTACTTTGTAGAATCGGAAATCGCATTTAAGACACTTGCTACTGTCGTTGATTTTCCAGAGCCAGTGGTACCTACAATAGCAGAGTGCCGAGTAACTAATTTGTTAATGTCTATTAATGCAGGAATAGATTCTGCTCCAGCAATATGACCCACTTTTACAAAGTAAGGTTTGTCCGGTTGTCCGTAAATTTTCTTTAAGTCACTTTCTGAGACCAGATGTACCTCATCGCTGATTGTAGGATATTGCGATATCCCTCTTTGAAAAGCACCATTTCGTTGGCCCTCCCCGATAAGTTGCACCTTAATCCATCGATAGCCGTAAGGCTGGGCTAACACTTGATTTTCAGGAACGGCACTTGCTCCAACCTGGGTAACAATGCCAAAAAGATCAATATAGCCTATGGAAATTTTCACGAAAGAGCCAATCTGCCCAATCCGATACCCTTCTCCATCAACAAAGGTTAAACCCGACAATGCACTATTATCCAATGCAACACTTAACGAAGTTCCACTTACATCTTGAATCGATCCTAAATAAGTAGATTTAAACGACATCTTGCTCTATATTAAATTGTTCTTTTCCAATCAATTCTTGAAGAAAGTCTCCCAGGACGGCAAAATCTCCGAGATGGAACTCATATTTTGTAATTTCCTCATCAGTTTCGTCACCGTTATCATCTTTAACTACAACCTGTTTCTCTATTACAGCATTCCCAACATTTTCTTCCGCATCATAATCTAATTTTACAGGTCGCCACTTTGCTCGAAGCCCTCCTATTACTGCTTCGTCAAAAGTCCAAATACTCAAATTGGATCTATTTTCTGCTAATTCTAATGCTTTTTCATAATTGACTTTTGTCGTCTTAACAGCAGCTTTGCCTCCTTCGCTCTTCACTTCAGTAGTTGTCGTCAAATCCCCAAATAATAAAGCTATTACCATAGCTGTTGGATTCGCTCTCAATGCGTTTAATATGGTATCGTTCAAATGGTCATCGTTAAAAGAATAACCCGACAGTATTAAAACCGCTGAATTCTGTCTTAGAAACTTATTCAAGCGATCAATCAATGCTAAATATGGCATCTTACGACTTTGGTCATATTTCAAATGGGAAGGATGTATGATATAAGAATCACATTCCTCTAAGCTGGTGGAACGATAAACATCTTTATTATCCTTTAGGTACCAATTTATAGACCCATGGATTTTCCATAGTCTTGTCCAATGATTTGGTATCAGATTATCTTCAACAGCCCGCAAATCAAAAAAGGGAAATCTTGTCCCTACAAATCCATCAAAATATGGGACTTTTAAAGATTCGAATGCTTCCTCTAATAATAGATCATAATTAGTAGTAAATATTTCAATAGGAGTATCCCGATCAATATTGTTTACCCATTTAGCTAATTTGTGATAAGGTGTTTTATTATCAGGGAGCTGTACATTCAGTTTTACAGCTATTTTCTGACAAACCATTTTTTCAAGATTTTGTAATTCAGCTTCGGAAAACCCCCTAATATTGGTAGCACCTTTTGAAATTTGCATCATACCCCTTAGAAAGCTTAAAATATCTTCGATATTTGGATTAGTCTTTCCTGTTTTTACTACCTCTTCTATAAGTTGAGTATATGTATCTGCCAAACTTCGTGAAGCACCATCAGCAACGGATGTTTCTTTGTCTATTTCATCTTTAATATATTTAGTCAAGCCAGCTACATCAGGAATTAATGGCCATTCCTCTTTTGTAGGCATATTAACAGCCAAAGGACATCCTGCTGAAATGAAAAAACCCACAGGCTTTTTATCCTGAGACAAAGTTTGCCTTAAATACTTGGATTGACGTATTGGATCATGATAGCTCATAATAAATCTTTAAAGTTAAAACGCTCAATAATTTATCATAAAAAATTGTAATTTTTAAGATTTATAATTTATATTAAATAAATTTTTTACAAAAGAGTAAAATTTAATTTATCCAAAAAATTACTTCCAGTTTCATTTTAGTTGCAATCATGTCAAAAAAATTTAGAAAAAATACCTCCAAAATATAAAAATCTCAATTTTGAAAAATAAATTTCGCATCTCCTAAAAAGTCACAAATCCTCCTTGTTTGTGTTTCATTTTGGTTTTAAAAATTTATTTGTTACATATGTGTATTATAAAATTTATATTTTGTAACTTACACATTGTTAGCTCATACATGAAACATGACCGAAAAAGAGAGCATCATACTGGGGAGCTTCATTTACGATAGCCTTGACTTTAAACCAACACAGCTGGATATATCCTCTAGACGCATCAACTATTGGATAACAAAGGGAACGCTCCCTTTCGTAGAACTCCAACAATTGAAAAAAGAAAAAGTCCTGCAAAACGACAGCTCAGAGCTAAAAGAAGTTACCAGTGAAAAGGCCCTATGGATCAGGATGAATGCAGCCCAGGCAGTCTGGGCCTGTGTGGTCAAGGAGCTTTTGGAACTGGGCGTGCCCATCAAAAAGCTGGCCTTACTGGCAGAGACTGTATGGAACAAGCCCAGATTGGATAAATATGCGGACAAGGTTTTTGAGGTACATATAAAAAGCAGCAAGAGTGGCCTAACTGAGAAAACCAAGCAGCTATTGAGTGCTCAACTCAAGGACGAGATACTCATGGAGCATTACTTTAGGACCATCATCAACCCTTTTACCGACAGTATCAAATCTGCCCTTACCAGAGAAGGGCTTCCTTACTTCTTTGTTTATGTTCCCAAGACCGGGGAACATCAAATTGTCATGAACGACAATAACCTGGTGCTCAACCTCAGCGGAAGGTTTCTGGAAAGCCCTCTTGTATGTATCCCATTGCTGCCTATACTATCAAAGGTTGCAATGATTGATTACTTTGGTCCTAAACAGGACCTCGCCTATCTAACGGACATCGAAAAACAGGTTCGTGAGATTGTAACCTTTAAAAGACCCAAGGTCGTCGAGATAGCCTACGGTGACAATTCCATAAGCCCCATTACGGTCAGGGAACAACACAAATCCAGAGAGGAACTGGCCCAATATATCCTGAAAAACAAAATAGCAAAGGGATCCAAATTATTGATTGATATCAGGTCCAAGGACCATTATAAATTGACATTGATACAAAAATGAGAACAAACAATATCTATTCAGTAGGACCAGATCAGTTCCTGTGCCATCAGCCTGATACAATTCCAGGCAGACATGGTCCAGAAACAGCAATATGTGGCATTGGCCAAAGAAATACAAAAACATAATGATGGAACAGCATTATCTGAAAGTGAGATTATCGACACCATTAAATTATTAGACCTTTATTCAGATTTGATAGTAAACAATTTAAAGAAACAACAATGAAGAATGTCATTTTGTACACCCGGGTCTCCACCGACGAGCAGGCCAACAAAGGCTATTCCCTAAGGGACCAGGAACAGAAACTGTTAAGACATTGTGACCTTATGGAGTACAATGTACTGAAGGTATACTGTGACGACCATTCGGCCAAGACCTTCAAGCGTCCAGCATTTAAGGAACTCTTGGAATTCTGTAAAAAGAACAGGACCAAAGTGGATCAGTTGCTTTTTGTAAAATGGGACCGTTTTTCAAGGAACACAACCCAGTCCTATAACATGATTGAGGTTTTCGGTTCGCTCGATATCAGGGTCAATGCCATTGAGCAGCCGCTGGACCTCAGCATTCCCGAGCAAGGCCTAATGTTGGCGGTTTACCTATCAATGCCGGAGGTTGAAAACCACAGAAGGTCCTTGAACGTCAAGTCCGGTATCCGAAGGGCCAACAAGGAAGGCCGTTATGTCGGGTCACCGCCTAAGGGCTACGATCTAGGCCGGGACCAAGAAGGCAAACCACTGTTGATGCCCAACGGAGATGCCCAATTGATAAAAGAAGGCTTTGAACTGATGGCTTTGGGCATTTTTTCCCAAAAAGAAGTGGTAATTAAATTGAAGTCCAAAGGTCTTGGCCTTAGTAAGACTTCATTTTCAAGAATCCTAAGGAACTCCATTTACCACGGAGAAATACAGATAAAGGCCTTCAGGGATGAACCTGCCATGACCATCAAGGGCATTCATGAACCATTAATAACCAAGGAACTCTTTGTAAAGGTACAGGGGATTATCGATGCGGGTAAGCCTCAATTGGGGGTAAGCCACAAAAAGATAAACGGAAAATTCCCGCTCAAGGGGTTCATACTTTGTCCTGAGTGCCTTAAACCATTGCGCGCGAGCAGCTCCAAGGGGCGTAAGGAGTATTATTCCTATTACCACTGCAAGAGCCCCTGCAATACGCGGTACAAACTGGAAGAGGTCGACACATGTTTCGATGGGTTTCTGGAGGGTATAAGCCTCAACGGGGCCACAGAAAAGCTTCTGTCCAAAATGGTCACGGATAAGTTAACGGGATTGAACAGCGAGACTGCACTGGGCCCTAAACACTATGAGGAAAAATCCAAACTGAAAAAGAAAATGGAAAGGGTCCAGGATCTTTACATAGAAGAGGAAATGAACAAGGAGGAATACCTGAATGCCAAGAAAAGATATGCCAAGGAACTGGAAAGGCTCAACGAAAAAGAGTTGGCCATCGAGAAAAAGAAGGAACTGGCCAATGTTTACAAAAAGGGGTTCAGGACTCTTCTGGACTTCAACGACCTGTTCCACAACAGCGATATAGATGGAAAAAGGAAACTGCTCGGTTCTATTTTTCCAAAAAACTTCCAGATTGAAGAAAACAGCGTTCGAACCGCGGATATCAATCCCCTTCTTTTAAAGATTTCCAGTCTGAACAAGGGGTTCAAAGGGAATAAAAAAAGGGACAGACCTGAAATTTCAGAACTGTCCCGTGTAGTACAGAAGGCGGGACTTGAACCCGCACGGACATTACTGCCCATTGGATTTTAAGTCCAACGTGTCTACCGATTCCACCACTTCTGCTTGGACTTGATAAAAAAAGCCGACTATTTCGGCTCCTTGAGCGAAAGACGGGATTTGAACCCGCGACCCTCACCTTGGCAAGGTGATGCTCTACCCCTGAGCTACTTTCGCAGTAATGTCAAAAGAACTTTGTTTCAATTGCGAGGGCAAATTTAAAACATTTCTTATAATATCAAAGTGTTTTTTTTAAAAAAACTTCAAGAAATTCTTTTGTCACATTAGTATGCAAGACAATAAGAAAGTTCAACATCTTGATTTCTAAACGCTGCTTTTTAAGGGTAACTTTCTTTAAAAAGAAAAAACAAAAAAACTGACCTGTAACTACCTTTGTTCTCAACAACTTAACAATTACCACATAGATAACAGCGTTTTTTGGCATAGTTTTTTATTTAGAAGTTCCTAAATTTGAATCAGATTAATAGCGCATGAACTCTTACTTCCCCCTACTTTTTAGCTTATTTTTAGGCTTTACACTTAATGCTCAACAACTTACAAGCCCAAACTTACAAAACTTGGAAGCACTGTGCAGAACCCATTCCAGAAACCCTGATAGTTTATTGCTATACGCCAATAAATTTCTAGACGCTGCAACAACAGAGCAAGACCTTAGAGGGCAAATTAGTGGCCATGTTTTTATGGCCAATGCCTTGGGTAGAAAACGTGATTTCCAAAACAGCAATTCACATTTATATCTGGCTAATTCCTTAAGTGCTCAGGCACAATTAGACACCTACAAAAACCAGATTTATTACAACTTAGCTAACAACCATAAGAACATTAAATATTACGACTCAGCTCAGTTTTACTATTCTAAACTGTTGAGATTTCATGAAAGTAACCACAATGCTTTTGAAATCAACAACCTATATTTTCAATTAGGCACCACCTATTTTATGGAATCTAAGCTAGACAGTGCCGAAATTTACCTCAACAAAGCTGTAGCTGGTTTTAGTGATGAAAACCTACAACATCCCAACAGGGAACAGTTTCTTGGAAACGTCTATTATTTCTTGGGGCAGACCCATTACTTAAACAAAGCGTATAAACAAGCTCTGGAAGTTGCGTTAAAGAGTCAAAACATTGCCGAAAAGATTCATTTTAAACCGGCTTATGCTAGAAACTATAATTTAATTGCCCGCTGTTTTGAGCAACTAAACCAAGTAAAGAAAGCCACAGAATACTACGAACTGGAAGATCAAAACACTGTTCAACAACCCAAAGATGCTGTGGAGTTGCTAATAAGCCAAAAGCATAACGAGCTAGCCGCTCAAGAAGGCAAAAAGAAAATTTCCAGACTGAGCAAAGACAAGGTATTTTATAAAACCAACTTTTTCCGCGCCTTGGTAATCGCGATTATTTTGAGTGTAGTAACATTTATTTTTTACCGTCGCTACAGAACACAAAAGAAAGAAGTTTTAGAACTACAGGAAGAGTTGAATGCCTTTAAAGAAGAAAGCAGCAGCAAAACACCTGCTGTTCCCGAATCGCTTATACATCTAAAAAGCAAAGCGGTTGTTAACAGTAATGATATCTTGTACATAAAATCGGATAGGATTTACATTGAAATCTACACCTCCAAGAAAGACAAACCCGAAATTGAGAGGCAAACTCTTTCCAATATTCTGGAAACCTTACCGGAGACCAATTTTGTACGCACCCATAAATCGTTTGTCGTGAACATCCAAAAAATCAAAATCATCAACTCTACACAATTAATGCTTGAAGATGGTACTTGGATAA
>Ga0079224_100008526_pt1 | contig 13895 bp, 17 predicted proteins | sample Stecom2015_FD_80414 | JGI IMG/M metagenome (GOLD analysis project Ga0079224, IMG submission 80414) | Agricultural soil microbial communities from Utah to study Nitrogen management - Steer compost 2015 | ecosystem: Environmental > Terrestrial > Soil > Agricultural land | place: USA: Utah... | reverse complement strand
TACGAGCTGGTCGAACCGCTCCACCCGGCCGACATCGCCGACCTGTTCGAGTTGCTCGAGCGCGACCAACGCCGGCAACTGGCGGCGGCCATCACCGACCTGATGACTCACGAAGTCATTGCCGAACTCAACGACTACGTCCGCGACGACATGATCGAGGCCCTGCCGCCCGAGGCGGTGGCCGGGATTGCCGAGCAGCTCGATACCGACGACGCGGTCCAGCTCATCGAAGACCTAGAGCCCGAAGACCAGGCCGCAATCCTCGCCGAGATGGAGCCCGAAGACCGAGCGGCCATCGAGAGCGCCCTCGCCTATCCGGAAGAAACCGCCGGCCGGCTGATGCAGCGCGAGCTGGTGGCGGTGCCAGAGCATCTGACGGTCGGAGACCTGATCGACTACATGCGCGACCACGAAGAGTTGCCAACCGAGTTCTGGGAAGTGTTCGTCGTCGATCCGACCCACAAGCCGGTCGGCACCTGCCAGCTTTCGTGGATACTGCGCACGCCGCGCCACATTGCGCTCGCCGACGTGATGAAGCGCGACCAGACGCTGATCCCGGTGACGATGGACCAGGAGGAAGTGGCGCTCCGCTTCCAGAAATACGCCCTGATCAGCGCCGCGGTGGTGGACGAGAGCGGCCGACTGGTGGGGCAGATCACCGTCGACGATGTGGTCCACATCATCCAGGAGGAAGCCGGCGAAGACGCGCTCCTGCTCAGCGGCGCGGGCGAAGGCGACATCAACGAGCCGATCCGCGACGCCTATTCCGCGCGCGTGCGCTGGCTGGTGGCCAACCTGGGCACAGCGCTGGTCGCCAGCCTGATCATCGCGATGTTCGGGGCCGCGATCGAGCAACTGGTGGCACTGGCGGTCCTCATGCCGATCGTCGCCAGCATCGGCGGCAACGCCGGCACCCAGACCATGGCGGTGACGGTGCGCGCCATTGCCACCAACCAGCTGACCCGGTCGAACACCCGCCGGATGATCTGGCGCGAGCTGCGCGTCGCGCTGCTCAATGGCGTGACCGTGGCCGTCCTGATCGGCGTTGCAACCGCGCTGGTGTTCTCGTTCTGGTACGGCCCAGGCACGGCTCTCACTCTAGGCGGCGTCATCGCGACCGCGATGGTGATAAACATAGTCACGGCGGGACTGGCAGGCGTCGCCGTCCCGATCATGTTCGACCGCATGGACCAGGATCCGGCTGTCGCCAGCAGCGTGTTCGTGACCATGATTACCGATTCGATGGGATTCTTCGCCTTCCTCGGCCTCGCGGTGGCAAGCGGGCTGGTCGGCTAGCGTCAGGCTCCCTATCTCAGGGACATGTCGCTTTCGATGACCAAGGTCGCTTACGAGGCGAAGAGCCTCGACGAGATCATCGAGTGGTTCTCCGGCGACGAAGCCGAAAAGCGGCTGACGACGCGTTACCTTCCCAGGCGCCACGCCGAAATGATTGGCGGTTCGCTCTACTGGATCCATCAGCACGCGCTGATCGGTCGCAGCCCGATTACCCGGTTCGAGCAGCGCGAAGACGGGCGCTGGTCGATCGTGCTCGAGAACCGGCTGATTTTCGTTCAGCCGCGCCCCAAACGGGCGCACCAGGGCTGGCGTTATCTCAAGGAGAAGGACAGGCCCGAGGACCTCCCCGAAGGCGCCAATCCGGGCGACGCGCTTCCCGGGCGCCTCATTCGAAAGCTCGCCCAGCTCGGTCTGGCGTAAGCAGAGGAACGGTCGTCGTCCCTCTCCCGTTGAGGCCAGGAGGAGACAGACGATGACAGAACGCAAGCCGCACCCTGACAACGACCTGATCGACGAGCTTCAGGAGGAAGGCCCGGCGCCAAGCCAGGGCGGCTCTGCCGGCGGACAAGTCAACCGCGACGTGGGCAGCCGCACCGATCTTCACCGGACCATCCGCGATACCGGCATGGAGCGCCCTACGGGGCAGGACAACCCGGCCGAGGACGCGATGAAGGGTCAAAAAACCATCGACCGGATCGACCCCGCGAAGAAAGGACCTTCATCCGAGTAAGTCCCCGCGCGGGTGAGTCCCTGCACAGGCAGGGCCCCTCGTGCGGCTCAGTTCAACTTACGGCTCAAGACCCCTGACTTCGCAGGGGCTCACGCGTTCTGCACCAGCCCGGCAACCTGCCGGAGCATGTGCGCGTAATCCGCGGGTTCGCGAGCGCCCTGGATCAGGTGCTTGCCATCAACGACGAAGCTCGGGACCGAGTTGATGCCGGCACGGCGGCCGCGTTCTTCCTCGACCCGGGTTGCGATGGCGAGGGCTTCGTCGTCGAGCGCTTCGGCCGCCTTCGAGCGGTCGAATCCCTCGGTCTCGGCGAGGTCGAGCAGGACTGCGCGGTCGCTGACATTGAGACGCCGCTGGAAGTGCGCTTTCAATAGCGCGACCTTGAGACGGGCCTGGGCCTCGGCGCCTTGTTCGGCGAGAGCCCAGCGCAGCAGCTTGTGCGCGTCGAAGGTGTTCCACATCCACGCCGCGGGTTCTTCGCCGCCACCCTCCCAGGCCATCGGGAAGCCGGCGCGCTCCGAAGTCGCCTGCATTTGCGCGCGCATCGCGGCGACCTCTTCGGGGGTGCGGCGATAGACTTCGGCCAGGTGCTTCTGCTGGTCCTTGCCCTCGGGCGGCAGGTCCGGATTCAGTTCGAAAGGCATGAAGCGAGCCTCGACCTCGATCTCGCCCTCCACCTCCTGCACCGCTTTCGAAAACTGCGTCCAGCCGACGGCGCACCACGGGCACATGATGTCCGACCAGACGTCGACGGAAAGCTTCTTCATGATTCTTGCTCCAGCCACCATTGCAGCATGTCGTGCGCGATCGCCTGCGTGGGAGGCGGGATAAAGCTCGCGCTGTCGGCGCCCTTGGCCAGCGCCTCGGCCACGTCCGCGCGCGTGAACCAGCGCGCGTCCTCGATTTCGGTCTTGTCGATGACGAGTTCAAGGCTGGCGGCATAGGCGATGCAGCCGATCATGAGCTGCGACGGGAATGGCCAGGGTTGACTGGCGATGTAGCGCACGCCGGTGACGCGCACGCCGGCCTCCTCGAACACTTCTCGGGCGACGGCTTCCTCGACCGTCTCGCCCGGCTCGATGAAGCCGGCGAGCGCCGAGAAGCTGCCCCGTGGGAAGCGCGACTGGCGGCCAAGCAGGAGCTGGCCCTCGCACTCGACCAGCATGATCGCGACCGGATCGACGCGCGGGAAGTGCTGCGCGGCGCAGGCTGGGCAATCGCGTTGCCAGCCGCCCTTGGCCGGGCGGGTCGTCTCGCCGCACTGCGCGCAGAAGCGATGCCGGGCGTGCCAGTCGAGCATGGTCCGCGCTTCGCCATAGATCGCCAACTCGGGCGCGGAGAGGCGTGAGACTTCGGCCCATGCCGGACGGTGCGCGTAAGCCGGGCCGCTGTCTCCGCGCGGCGGGACTTCGGCGAAGGCGGCGCGGTCTTCGAGCAGGCCCAGGAAGACCAGTTCGGCATCGGCGGGAGCCTCGCCGGCGTCGGTCCAGGTAAGGCCGTCGTCGTCGTCGAGCACGGGAAGAAGCTCGTCGAGCTTGAGCAGCAGGCCGCCGCGGCGCGCCGCCGCCAGCCGCGCCGGATCGGTGCGAATATGGTCGGCGCGGTCGAGCGGCTGGCCGGCAAAGGCCGGGACAGGAGTCACAAGCGGCCCATCGCCGCGAGATCCGCTCGGATCGCCGCGGGAAATTCGTCGAGCAGCGGATAGGCCATCGACGGCATGTACTGGGTGTAAAGCCCGGCGCGCAGCTGCAGCGGGCGATGGACAAACCCTATCGTGCCCGCCGCGCCCGCCCAGCCGTAGACGCCGGCATCTTCGCCCCGGCCGACTCGGCCGCCGGCTCCATAACCCCAGAGGTCGCCATATTCGCCGCCGGGCTCGAGGGTGTCGGGGAGAATGTCCGAAGTGGCGAGGCGCACCGCCCGCTCACTCATCACCTGCCCGCCTTCGAACTCGCCGTTCCCGACGAGCATTTCGAGGAAGCGATCGTAGTCACCGGGCGTGCTGGCGAGGCCGGCGCCGCCGAACGGGAACGGCGGTTCGTCGAAGTAGATCGAATCGTTGCCAAGATCGATCGGCACGAGCGTGCCGCCCGCGAGAAGATAGCTGGTAGTCATCCGGTCGGCCTTGGTCCGCGGGACCTGGAAATGGGTGTCGCCCATCCCAAGCGGATCGAAGAGCCGTTCCTGCAGAAAGCGGTCGAACGGCACGCCAGAGACCACTTCGATCACCCGCCCCATCAGGTCCATGCTCATCGAATAGGACCAGCGCGCTCCCGGCTGGTAGACGAGCGGCAGCTCCGCGAGCCGGTCGGCGAACAGCTCGAGGCTGGGCACGGCGGTCCCGCGGAAGATCGGCAGTCCCTGGAGCCGGGTGACAAGTCCCGGCACGACGCCACGATCGCGGAAAGCATCGGCGATCGGACCCGACTGGACGATCCCGTAGCCGATGCCGGCGGTGTGGGTGAGCATCTGGCGGATGGTGATCGGCCGCACCGCCGGCTCGAGGTTGTCCGGCGTGATCGGGCCGTCGTAGACCTTCTGCACCTGCATGTTGCGGAAGGCGGGCAGGATCTCATGGAGCGGCTGGTCGAGCCCGAGCCTGCCCTCGTCGATCAGCATCATGGTAGCCATGCCGGTGATCGGCTTGGTCATTGAATAGATGCGGTAGAGGCTATCGGCATCCGAACGGCGAGGCGCGGTGAAACTGTCGACACCCGCGCCGATCACCGTTGCCGGTTCCTGCCCGAAGCCGAGCGTCACGACCATGTTGGCGACCTTGCGGCTGTCCACGTAGCTGGCGATCAGCTTCGTCACGCTGGCCCAATCGATCGCGGATTGAGCGCGAAGCGGCATGGCCGGCAGCGAGGCGCTCGCACCGAGCGCCGTGATGCCGCCGATCCATTGGCGGCGAGTGAGCTGCATCTGGTCCATCGATTCCCCTCTCCACGATCGGCGTGAATGCCAGTTTATCGCTTTCACGGCGCCAGAGAAGACCACAGGGTTGCATCGGCCGGGTGTGGTATGCATATAAGACACATGTTGAACTTCGCTTCGATCCTCGTCGGCATCGTCGCCCTGCTGCTGGCGATTCCCTCCACCATTCCTTTCCTCGGCTGGGGCAACTGGTTCGTGCTGCCGATCGCGGTCGTCGGCATCGGACTCGGCGCCCTGTCGAAATCGAACGGCGGCCGAAACTTCTGCCTGATCGTGTTCGTGATCGCCGTGGTGCGACTGATGCTCGGCGGCGGTTTTTTCTAGCTTCGGCGCCGTCGTTTCCCGACTCACGATCGGTTGAAGCCGCAACCCAGCGTGGAGAATGGCGCCGTCTGTCGCAGCAGATGTATGGCTAATCCGCCGTCGCGAGCCCGGCGGCTTTGGCGAAAAGGGTGGGGAGACCTGCCGATTCGATGTCAGCGACCGGCCACCATTCGCCATTCTCCAGACTTTCGAACCGATCCCCGGCGTAGATCGCCAGGCCCAGTTCGAGATGGGCATGCGTAAAAACGTGGCGCACCACGCCGCCCGCGCGCCAGGCGCCGGGGAGCGGGGCTTGGCCGGAACCGTCGACGCGGGCGGTCCAGCCGTCGTCGGGCAAAGCGCGCATGCCGCCGAGCATCGCGCGGGAGTGACGGCGGACCAGCCAGACCAGCCCGCCGCGCTCGATCCAGAAGGCGGTGCCGATCCGGTGTGGCCTGGCCTTCTTCGGCGCCTTGACCGGCAATTGGTCCTGCCGCCCCTGCGCGCGTGCCTGGCAGGCAGTGGACACCGGGCAAAGCAGGCATTTCGGATCGCGCGGAGTGCAAATCGTCGCGCCCAGGTCCATCATCGCCTGGGCGAAATCCCCCGCGCCTTCGGCGGGGGTGAGGCGTTCGGCGGCCCTGCGAATTGCCTTGCGCGCGCCCGGAAGCGGCTCGTCGATGGCGAAGAGGCGCGCGACCACGCGCTCGACGTTGGCGTCGATCACCACCGCGCGCCGGCCGAAGGCGATGGCCGCCACGGCGGCCGCGGTGTACGCGCCGAGGCCCGGCAGCTTGCGCAGTTCCTCCTCGCTGCCGGGAAAGCCGCTCTGCGCCGCGACCGCCCGAGCGCAGGCCACGAGGTTGCGCGCGCGCGAGTAGTAGCCGAGCCCCGCCCACTCGGCCATGATGTCTTCCTCGCGAGCCGCGGCGAGATCGTCCACCGTCGGCCAGCGCGCGAGGAACTTGGCGAAATACGGCGCGACATGGGCGGTGGTGGTCTGCTGGAGCATGATCTCGGACAGCCACACGCGGTAGGGATCCGGCGGAGGCGTGCCCGGCGGCGAGCGCCACGGGAAGACCCGCGCGTGCCGGTCGTACCAGTCGAGCAAGACGGCCGAGACCCTATCCACCATCGGGCCGCTATGGCATGACCTGCCGTGTGATGGAACGCGACGACAAGCCGAAGAAGCCGGGCAAGGCTCGCGTTTACGAGCGGCCGCGCGGCGGGCCCGCCAAGCCGGTCGCCGAGTTGGTGCCGCAGATCGGCCGCGCCGCTTTTCGGCGTTTCGGCTTCGTGCAGTCGAGCGTGGTTACGCGCTGGCCGGAGATAGTCGGCGAGCGCCACGCGCAAGTCTGCATGCCCGAAGCGATCCGCTTTCCGCCGGGTGAGAAAAGCGAGGGCATCCTTCAGCTGGTGGTGGTGCCGGCGCACGCACCTTTGATCCAGCACGTAATTCCCGAAATCGTCGAGCGCGTGAACCGGTTCTTCGGGTATAAGGCCGTTTCGCGGGTCAAGCTGCGGCAAGGCGCGGTTAAGCCGCCTTATGCTGACAGCCCCAGATCGGCGCCGCCGTCGCTCAAGCCGATCCCGATGGAATTGGGGGACAGCTTGCGCGATATCGGCGATCCGGAACTGCGCACCGTGCTCGAATCGCTGGCGCGCAGTCTGGGAGCGAAGGAGGGCGAGAGATGAAGCTGAAGCGGTTGGTCCAAGCGATGGCGCTCGTCGCCGCGGCCTCGCTGATCGGTGGCGCCACGCGATTGAATTGGGACGCCGAAGTGGTCGCGACGGATTTCGGCCACCGCATCGGCAATCCCGACGCCAAGGTGAAAGTGGTCGAATACCTCAGCTATACCTGCCCGCATTGCGCGGAGTTCGCACGCCAGGGCGAAGCGCCAATCAAGCTCGGTTATCTCGCCCCGGGCAAGATCAACGTCGAAATCCGCCATCTCGTGCGCGATCCGGTGGACCTGACAGTCGGCCTGCTGGTAACTTGCGGGCCCACAGCCAGGTTTCCAGGCAATCATACCGAATTTCTCAACGGCCAGGAGCGGTGGATAGGACCGCTCAACAAACATACTACTGCGCAGCGCCAACGCTGGACTACCCGGGGCGGCGAGGGCCGTCGGGCCATCGCGACGGACTTCGGCTTCTATGACATCATGGAGCGACGAGGATATCGCCGCGCCGAGGTGGACCGTTGCCTTTCCGACGAAGCGAAGGCGCAGCGCCTGGCCGAGATTTCGGCGAAAGAATGGGATCGCCCCGGAGTGGACGCGACGCCCAGCTTCGCAATCAACGGCATCGTCATGCCGGGCACGCATACGTGGCCGGCTCTCGAGCGGCAGCTCAAGGAGTTCCTGTAGCTTTCGATGCGATTGCGCCGTCGGGATAGCTGTGGATACAGCCGCCCGGCTATGGTTACCGCGCTTCAACCCCCTCTACCCTTCGTTTAGCCTCACCTTCCCGCAAAGGAATCGCCGATGTCGAGACTTCGCCAGCCCCTCCTCGCCGCTGTTGCCGCACCGCTCATTCTGGCGCTCGCTGCCTGCGGGTCGGGCGAGGACGGCACGGTCAGCGGGGAACCGATCGCTCCCGTCGCCGCGCCTGCCGGCACGAGCTGGGTGGAGACCGCCAGCGTTACGCCGGAAGATGGCTATGTGATCGGCAATCCCGACGCGCCGCTGAAGCTGGTCGAGTACGCGAGCCACACTTGCGGAGCGTGCGCAAACTTCTCACAGGAATCGGCGAGTGCGATCGACGAATACGTCGAGAGCGGCACGGTCAGCTACGAGATACGTAATCAGATCCACCATCCGATCGATCTGACGCTGGCCATGCTGATGCGCTGCGGAGAGCCGACGGCCTTTCATCCGCTGGCCCGCCAGGCTTGGGCCAACCTGACAGAGATCCTGGACCGAGCCCAGCAGAATCAGGCGGCGATGGAGGCCGCGATGCAGGCGCCAGAGGCAGAGCGATTCCAGAGGATCGGGGAAGCTGCCGGTCTGCTCGATTTCTTCGCCGCACGTGGGGTCAGCCGCGACCAGGCGTTGCAGTGCCTGGCGGATACCGACAAGGCCAAGCAGATCGTCGAAAACTCGAACACCCAGTCGGAAGAACTCAACGTGACCGGCACGCCGACCTTCTTCCTCAACGGTCGGATGCTCACGGAGGCGCGCTGGGCCGACGTCGAGGCCGCGTTGCAGGCGGCCGGAGCGAGGTAACCGCGCAATGATACGCCGCTCGCGATGCTGATCAGGAAGCTCAAGCTCTCGGGCTTCAAGAGCTTCGTCGAGCCGGCAGAACTGCGCATTGAGCCCGGGCTGACCGGCGTCGTCGGCCCGAACGGCTGCGGCAAGTCCAACCTGCTCGAAGCCATCCGCTGGGTGATGGGCGAGACCTCCGCGAAGTCGATGCGGTCCGGCGGGATGGACGACGTAATCTTCGCGGGCACCGCCCGGCGTCCGCCGCGCGACTTCGCCGAAGTCGTGCTCGATGCCGTGGACAGCGACGGCGAAGAGCTGCAGGTGACGCGCCGAATCGAGCGCGGAGCGGGCAGTGCCTACCGCGTGAACGGGCGAGACGTGCGCGCAAAGGACGTCGCGCTGGTCTTCGCCGATGCGGCGACGGGCGCGCACTCGCCCGCGCTCGTGAGCCAGGGTAAAATCGCCGCAGTGATCGCGGCCAAGCCGGCCGAGCGACGGATGATGCTCGAGGAAGCCGCTGGAATCGCCGGCCTTCATGTCCGACGCCGCGACGCCGAGGGCAAGCTGCGGCAGACTGAAGCCAATCTTGCGCGGCTCGAGGACTTGATGGCTGGGCTCGACAGCCAGATCTCTGCCCTCCGCCGTCAGGCACGACAGGCGGAGCGGTACAAGGCACTGAGCGATAAAATCCAGCACGCCGAGGCGCGGCTGGTCTTCGCCCGCTGGCGAGATGCCGCGGAAGCGGCCGAGAGCGCGCGGTTGCAGGCCAAGCGCGCCGAAGCGAAAGTCGACGAAGCACAAGGCGCGGCCAAGCAGGCGCAAACAGGGCATCGAGTTCTCTCCGAGACGCTCGCCCAGGCGCGCGAGGAACTCGCCGACCGGCGCGACGACGCCAGCGCACACGGGCACCGGATGGCTTCCCTGTCGAGCCAGCTCGAAGCGGCCGAACAGCGGCTCGCCGACCTCGACCGGCAGAAGCAGCGGCTGGAAGAAGACCGCTTCGAGGCGGACCGACTGACACAGGACGCGGCCGGAGCGCTCAAGAAGCTCGAGCAGGACCTCGCGGCGGGAGAGGCGGCGCTGGCCGCGGATGAAGCGCGGCGGCCCGACATCGCGCGCAAGGCCGAGGATCAGGAGCGTGCAGCCCGGGCGGCCGAGTTGGCACTGGCCAGAGCGACCGCAGACCAGGCCGGCGTCGAAGCCGAGTGGCGTGTGGCGGAAGCCGAACTGGCGCAAGCCGACGCGCGGGTGGCACGACTCGAAGCCGAGGCACGGCGGATCGCGGAGCAGCGCGCGGGTCTTGGTGACGAGAGCGACATCGAGCGGTCGGTCGAGGTCGCCCGGGAGACGTCTGCCGACGCCCGCGATGCTGTTTCACGCGCGCGCGGTGCGCTGTTGCATGGTCAGGCGCACAAGGAAGCCCTCACTGTCGTGCGCGACGAAGCGGCCAGCGCGCTCGCCACAGCACGCGCCGAACTGGCGGGTATCGAGCGCGAGTGGCAGGGTCTCTCGAGAGACCGGGAGGCGCGCGCGAGACAGGTCGCGGGCAAGCACGGGCTGCCGGCCGCGCTCGATCGCGTGGCCGCCGAGCCGGGTTACGAGCGCGCGCTGGCCGCGGCGCTGGGGCGCGACGCGAAAGCGCCGCTAGGCTCTCCGGCGGAAGATGCCGATGGCCGGTTCTGGACCGGCGCCGAGCCGCCCCCGGGCGTGGCAGGCAGCTTGGCGAAGCACGTCCGAAACTGCCCTGCCGAACTCGCCGCGCGGCTGGCCCTGGTCCATGTCGTCGACGGCGACGACGGGCGTGTCCTCAAACCGGGCGAATGGCTCGTCACCCGCGCGGGTGGGCTGCGACGATGGGATGGCTTCGTCGCACGCGGCGAAGGTGCGGCCGAAGCGGCGCGGCTCGAAGCTGAGAACCGCTTCGCCGAGCTGGACGCGGCGCTGCCGACAAAACGTGACGCGGCCGCTCGCGCCGAAGCGAAGCAACGTGCGGCCCAGGACGAACTGTCGGAATTGCAACGATCGCTCGTGGCCGCCGAGCGCACAGCAAACGAAGCCGCCGAGGCCGAACGCCAGGCCCTGCGCGCGCTCGACCAGGCGGAAGCCGCACGCGAGCGACTGGCCGCGCGGCACGGGGAATTGTCGGTCGCCGAGGCCGACCTCGTCCAACTGCGCGAGCAGGCGGATACAGAGCTTGCCGCCGTACGCGACAAGCGGGCCACCCTGCCGGACCCGGAAAGCGGCCGCGCCGCGCTCGCCGCAGCGCAGGCGCAAAACGACGCCGCGCGCACCGCCCTGCAGGCCGCGATGGCCGCGCTTGCGGCTCATGATCAGGCTCTCGCGGTATCGCGCGAGCGAGTTTCAGCCCAGCGCAGCGACATGAAGAACTGGGAAGCGCGGGCCGGCGAAGCTACGCGGCGCTTGTCCGAAATGGGACGCCGGTTCGATGAGATTGCGGAAGAACGCGCCGTGGTCGCCGCCAAGCCCGCAGCGCTCATGCGCGAGATCGAAGGCGGCGAGGCCGTGCGCAAGCGGCTTGCGGCAGAGCTTTCCGCAGCCGAAGCCGCGGTCAGCAAGGCCAGCCTGACAATGGGCGAGGCAGAGATGCTGCTCGCGGGAGCCAACGAAGCGCTCGCCGCTGCACGCGAGGAGCGGGCGGGTTCGGCAGCGAGAGCGGAAAACGAGGAGACCCGGCGCGAGGAAATGGCGCGCATTTCAGGCGAGCGTTTCCAATGCCCACCGCCTGTGCTGGCGAGCCGCTTCGGATTCGATCCCGACAGCGTCGCCGGTGCGGGCGAGGAATCGGCGGCCATGGACCGCGTGGTCGCCGACCGCGAGAGGATCGGCCCCGTCAATCTGGTCGCGGCCGAGGAACTGGCTCGGATCGAGGACGAGCATGGCGCGAGTGCGCGTGAGCAGGCGGAACTGGTCGAAGCGGTGAACAGGTTGCGCGGCTCGATCGGCAACCTCAATCGCGAAGGTCGCGAGCGGTTGCGCGCCGCTTTCGAACAGGTCGATACGCATTTCCGGCAATTGTTCGAGCGGCTCTTCGAAGGCGGCCAGGCGCACCTGGCGTTGGTCGATTCGGACGATCCTCTCGAAGCCGGGCTCGAAATCTACGCCCAGCCTCCTGGCAAGCGCCTTCAATCGCTGACCCTGCTTTCGGGCGGCGAACAGGCGTTGACGGCGATTGCGCTGATCTTCGCCCTGTTCCTCACCAATCCGGCGCCGATCTGCGTTCTCGACGAGGTCGACGCGCCTCTCGACGATGCGAATATCGACCGCTTCTGCGATTTGCTCGATGCTATGGTCCGGGAAACCGAGACCCGCTATCTGATCGTCACCCACAACGCCGTGACGATGAGCCGGATGCACCGGCTGTTTGGAGTGACCATGGTCGAGAAGGGCGTGAGCCGGCTGGTCAGCGTGGACCTCGGTGGAGCGGAAGAGCTTCTGGCGGCGGAGTGACTTCGGCAACCTCGAGAGGCCGCGCCGATCCGCGGGTCCGGGGAGCGGCCGGATGCCGCGGGATTTACCTCAACACCGATGATGTCGACGGCCTCGCCGCGCCGATAGCCGATCTGCTCGCCGGCCGTCGCCCGGAGCACAAACTCTGGGGTATGTACGAAGTGGCGGTGTCCGACCCGGGCGGTACGCTGGTACGTATCGGCTGGCCCAGCGAGCTGTCAGCGCGAAAGTGAGCTATCAATGGTCGAGCCGACCGCCCTCGCCCTTACAATCGCCGCCAGAATCGCTACATAAGCGCCATCGCAGGCAATCGCTAAAGTAGGCGCCTGCGACTGAGAGACCGCGCGCTCCCGCTTACGATGAGGAGCCTGTCGTGGATTTCAACGAACTCAGCGATCACCAGGCTCTGCTTATGAAAGCGTATAGAGCGTCGACTCCCGGCCGGCGGCGAGCCCTCGAAGTAGCGGCCTCCCAAGTCGCGGGACGGACCGGCTGCATGCAGCGTGCCGTGGGCGCCTCGGCGGCGCAAACCTGGGATGCTCCCGCGCTAGCCGGCCTAGACCCGATGGAAACGCCCAATCGTCAGAGGCTCGTCCATTGAGCGCGGCCGAAGAAGCGACTCCGGCGCGCCGGAACGTCATGAAGTTTCGCAGGACCAACGCGCAGCGCCTGGCGCCGGACCAGGCCAGGCGTCAGGGCGAGATTACGCAGTTGGCGTTCCTGTCGCTCGGTCGCGAAACCGCGATCGCATTCCTCAACACCGATCACACCGAACTCGGCGGACGGCCGCTCGATCTCGCGACGGCGTGCGATGCAGGCCGCAATGCCGTGGAGGCCGAGATCGGACGCCTCGCGTACACGAGCCCCGACGAATGATGTTGGACACGCCGATGCGCCTCGTCGTCGCTTACGGTTTGGTGGTGTTGTTGGCGCTCGCCGTCGCCGCGCTCGTATGGTGGCGCGCCCGCAATACGCAGCACCGACGCGATGTGCGGGCCAGGGGCCGGCTTGCCGAACGCTATCGCCAGCGTAAGGAAGCTGCCGCGTCCACGACCGACAACAGCTGAAAGCGCCGGATTTAGATGGACCGCTGGCCGATTGGGCCGCGGCTTTCCCAAACGAAGAAGGATACTCGAATGGCCAAGGAAGAATTGATGACCCTCGAGGGCAATATCGACGAGATCATGCCCGATGGACGCTTTGGCGTCGTGCTCGACAATCAACACCGGATCATCGCCTATACCGCTGGCAAGATGCGCAAGTTCCGAATCCGCTCGGTCGTTGGGGATCGAGTCCATGTCGAAATGACGCCCTACGACCTCTCGAAGGGTCGGATCGTTTTCCGCGAGCGCACCCCCGGTCAGGGACCCGTCGCGAGGCGCAGCGGCTTTCGGCGCTGATCTGACACTTATCTCTACCCCAGGATGGCGCGAGGGCCGGCGCCATTTGCCCCTAGGCGATCGTCCTTGTTGTAGAGCTGGCATTTCTGGAGGCTCAGGCAGCCACAGCCGATACATTGATCGAGTTGGTTGCGCGTCCGCGTGAGCAAGTTGATGCGCTGATCGATCTCGAAGCGCATTCGGCGACTGATCTGCTGCCAATCGGACAAGGTCGGCGCGCGGCCCTGAGGAAGCTGCGCAAGCTGTTTCTCAATTTCGGCGAGCGCGAGTCCCAGCTTCTGAGCAATCAGGATAAAACTGACGCGGCGGATGTCCGAGCGCAAAAAGCGGCGTTGGTTACCGCGCGTGCGCAGCGCTGCAATCAACCCCTTCTCCTCGTAATACCGCAATGCAGACACCGCGGCGCCCGTGCGCGCCGCGAGCTGTCCGATCGTGATAAATGTGTCCGCCATTTGACCCCCAGCCCATTTTTTTGTTGACCTCAAGTTAGCTTGAGGTTGCACAAGGGGCAAGCATCGCTGTTCGAGAATAGCTGAGCTCTTGGACGGCATCGTT
>Ga0079224_100008525_pt1 | contig 13895 bp, 13 predicted proteins | sample Stecom2015_FD_80414 | JGI IMG/M metagenome (GOLD analysis project Ga0079224, IMG submission 80414) | Agricultural soil microbial communities from Utah to study Nitrogen management - Steer compost 2015 | ecosystem: Environmental > Terrestrial > Soil > Agricultural land | place: USA: Utah... | reverse complement strand
TGCATATTTCACCACATATTTGATAAAATCTTCAGCCAGATCCATGTTGTCATCCAGGTCATAAAAAGCAACTTCCGGTTCGATCATCCAGAATTCGGCTAAATGACGACTTGTATTGGAATTTTCTGCACGAAAAGTTGGTCCGAACGTGTAAACTTTTCCCAATCCCATGGCATATGTTTCTGCTTCCAACTGCCCACTCACGGTTAAATTGGTTTTTTTACCAAAGAAATCTTTGGAGAAATCAATTTTTCCGTCCTTGTCTAATGGAGGGTTGTTGGTGTCAAAAGAAGAAACAGTAAACATTTCTCCGGCACCTTCAGCATCACTGCCTGTGATAATGGGAGAATGCATATAGTAAAATCCATTCTTATTGAAATATTCATGAATCGCAAAGGCAAGTTTTGACCGAACGCGCATGATTGCCCCGAAAGTGTTGGTTCGAATTCGTAAATGAGCCTGCTCCCTCAAGGTTTCCAGAGAATGTCTTTTAGGAGAAAGAATGGTAAGCTTTACGTCATCAGGATTGGCCTCTCCCAGGATCTGAACGGAACTGACTTGTATTTCTAATTGTTGTCCTTGACCCTGACTTTCCGTGAGGGTTCCATTAACTTCGATGGCGGCGGCGGTAGTTATTTTTTTTAGTACATCGTTCGGGATCTCTTCAAAATCAACCACACATTGAATATTTTTTATGGTGGAGCCGTCATTCAAAGCGATAAATCGGTTACTTCTAAAAGACCGAACCCATCCTCGAATAGTAACTTCTTGACCGGTAGGAATAGTTTGCAATAAATCTGCTACAGTTTTGTATTGCATGATGATAATTTTATGGGTGCAAAGATACTTTTTATTCGGCTTTAAAAGCAATAAAGAAATAAACGAATCATCGTGTCAACGGGCGAGATGAATGTCATTATAATTCAAATAAAAAGAGCGACTGAAAAAAGTCGCTCTTAAACCGGAGTCAAGTTATTTAAACTGTCATGATTTCTTTTTCTTTCTTGACATACATTTCATCAACCTTTTTAATATGGCTGTCTGTCATTTCTTGAATATCTTCCTCCAAAGATTTTTTGAGATCCTCGGATATATCTAATTCTTTTAAGCTGTTATTTGCATTTTTCCGATCGTTTCGAATTCCGATTTTTGCTTCTTCGGCCACCGCTTTGGCCTGTTTGGCAAGATCCCGCCGTCTTTCTTCCGTTAGGGGAGGGACGTTGATGATCACACTTTCGCCGTTGTTCATTGGGTTGAAGCCGAGGTTTGCATAAAGAATTCCTTTTTCGATTTCCGGGATCATCTTCTTTTCCCAGGGTTGAATGGTAATTGTCATTCCATCCGGTGTGTTGACGTTTGCAACTTGACTTAAAGGTGTCGGGTTTCCATAATATTCAACCATCACACTTCCTACCATGGCAGGAGATGCTTTTCCAGCACGAATGTTCAGGTATTGCTTGTCCAGATGCTTTAATGCATTGGCCATAGCCTCTTTTGTGCTGTCGAGGATAATTTCTATTTCTTCTTCCATAACAAAGGGAGTTTAATTTCTATTTAGATTCCTGCAAATTTACAATAGTTCCCACTTTTTCTCCGGATACCACTTTCAACAGATTGTTGCGTGTATTCATATCAAAAACAATGATGGGCAGTTCATTTTCCTGGCTTAAAGTGAAAGCGGTAGTATCCATTACTTTAAGACCTTTTTGAAGCACATCATCAAAAGTAATAAAATCAAATTTGGTTGCAAGTTTGTCTTTTTCAGGGTCACTGGTGTAGATTCCGTCCACTCGTGTTCCTTTCAGAATGACATCGGCATTAATTTCTATTGCCCGGAGGACAGCAGCCGAATCGGTTGTGAAATAAGGGTTGCCCGTTCCTCCTCCAAAAATGACTACACGACCTTTTTCGAGATGACGGATCGCTTTTCGGCGGATAAATGGTTCTGCTACTTCATTGATGTTGATAGCAGTTTGCAGCCGGGTAGGAATGTCTTCATCTTCCAGAGCACTTTGAAGGGCAAGCCCGTTAATAACAGTTGCCAGCATCCCCATATGGTCAGCCTGTACACGATCCATGCCACTGCTGGCACCTGCCAATCCTCTGAAAATATTACCACCGCCAATAACAATGGCTACTTGTACATTTTTATCGGTAACTTTTTTAATTTCAAGAGCATATTCTTTAAGACGTTCGGGGTCAATACCATATTGGCGTGAACCCATCAATGCTTCACCTGAAAGTTTTAAAAGAATTCTTTTATACATAGTCGAAATTTGCTGTGGCAAAAATAGAAAAAAATTTTAAGGCAGAAGGAGTTAAGATGAAGTAGAAGAGGTAGAAAACCTATCGACCAGGTGAGATGTCATGAGTGGATAGCATAGGTTTGATAAATGGCAGAGCAAAAAAGATATGAAAGAAGTCACAATGGCTGTCAAGCGGTGCTGTTTGTCTTCAAGGACGGTTTTGGCAATAAAGATAAAGACCAAAAAAAAGAGACTGAAAATCAATCCAGTCTCTTTTTCATAATATATTCAGCGTCTTATGCTAAAGACACCCTTTTAAAACCAACGATTTCAACATCGCCAAAGGATTTCACATAGTCGGCAACATTTTTCTTTTCATCTTTAATAAAAGTTTGATCAAGCAAAGCTTTTTCAAGATCAAGAGTAGTGTTGTCTTTTATGAAACGGTCTATTTTTCCGGGAAGGATTCTGTCCCAGATATTTTCCGGTTTTCCTTCTGCTTTCAATTCTGCTTTTGCATCCTCTTCGGCTTTAGCCAATACTTCAGGAGTTAATTGAGCTCTAGAAATATATTGTGGAACGTTTTTAGGTGTTTTCCCTAATCTTCCCAATTCAATATTTTCTTTTTCTATAGCTGCAATTCTTGCTTCGGTTTCAGAAGCGATGAATTCAGGATCAAAATCGTGATAAGAAAGGGTAGTAGCGCCCATAGAAGCTACTTGCATTGATACGTCTTTCGCCACTTCTTCCGCATTGTCAATTTTCTTGGACAAACCTGTGAGTGCAGCAATTTTATTTCCGTGAACATATGAACCTACGTAAGGTGCTTCAAGAGTTTCAAATCCCCCAATTTCAATTTTTTCGCCAATAACACCCGTCTGTTCTGTCAATTTTTCTTGAACAGTCATTCCATCGAAATCAGCATTGAGGAAATCTTCTTTGGAGTTGTAGTTGATGGCAATTTCTGCCATTTTGTTTGCCAAGTCAACGAAATCTTGATTTTTGGCTACAAAATCTGTCTCACAGTTAAGAGATAGAGCAACCCCTTTAGTGTGATCATCATTAATTTTTACGGTTGCAACGCCTTCACTAGAATCACGATCAGCACGTTTTTCGGCAACTTTCTGTCCTTTCTTTCTAAGGATAGAGATTGCTTCATCCATATCGCCATTTGCTTCAACAAGTGCATTCTTGCAATCCATCATTCCTGCACCTGTAGCCTGTCTAAGTTTATTTACGTCTGCTGCAGTTATTTTACTCATAATAATATTTTTTAAGTCCTGAAATATCAGGTGCGACTAATTCGCCATAATGATAAATTTTTAGAAAAACATTGGATTACTTACCAACGCGTGTTCTTTTACGACCACCTTTTGATTTTGAATCTTCATCATCTTCATCATCAATTACAGTGGTAACCTTCATTTCTCCTTCTTCCTCTTCGGTATCTTCTTCGTCTTTTCCTCCTTTTCTATCAGAAATTCCTTCAATGATAGCGTCGGTAACATATCCGATAACAGCTTCAATTGACTTTGAAGCGTCGTCATTACTTGGAATTACATAGTCAATATCGCGCGGATCACTATTAGTATCTACCATTGCGAAAATAGGAATATTCAATTTTAACGCCTCGGCAACTGCAATGTGTTCGCGAATGATATCCACCACGAAAAGAGCTGCAGGAAGACGGCTCATGTCAGAAATTGATCCTAAGTTCTTTTCTAGCTTCGCACGAAGACGATCAACAGCCAAACGTTCTTTTTTAGACAAGGTGTTGAATGTTCCGTCTTGTTTCATACGGTCAATAGCCGACATTTTTTTAACTGCCTTACGGATGGTAACGAAGTTGGTCAACATTCCTCCGGGCCATCTTTCTGTAATGTAAGGCATGTTTGCAGCTTTCGCTTTTTCGGCAACAATGTCTTTTGCTTGTTTTTTAGTGGCTACGAAAAGAATTTTTCTTCCACTTGCAGCAATCTTTTTAAGAGCTTCTGAAGCCTCTTCAATTTTTGCAGCGGTTTTGTAAAGGTTGATAATGTGGATTCCGTTTCGCTCCATGTAAATGTAAGGAGCCATATTTGGATTCCATTTGCGGGTAAGGTGTCCAAAATGAACACCGGCGTCAAGTAATTTCTTAACTTCTACTTTGTTTGCCATTTTGTTTTAGTTTACGTTCTGTCAAGGATAGCAACCGTTTCGTATATCCGAACTTGGTTTAGATGCTAAACTAACTCCCGAAAATCGGGATAACAGCTTTGTGGTGAATAATAAATATGAACTTAAAAATATGGTTGTGCCGAATCCTGAGAGTCGGCACAACCAAAATTGTATATTAACGTTTAGAGAACTGGAATTTCTTACGGGCTTTCTTCTGTCCGTATTTCTTACGTTCAACCATTCGGGGGTCTCTGGTTAAGAGTCCTTCAGGTTTTAAAATTCCACGATTTTCCTCATCTACTTGACACATTGCTCTGGAAATAGCCAAACGAACTGCTTCTGCCTGACCGGTAATCCCTCCTCCAAAAACATTCACGTTTATGTCAAAAGACTCTTCATTATTAGTAAGTGCAAGAGGTTGCTTTACTTTGTATTGGAGTGTCTGAGTGGTAAAGTAGTTTTCTAAATCACGGTTATTAATCGTGATTTTTCCGTTTCCGCCTTTAACATAGATACGAGCAACGGCTGTTTTTCTTCTTCCTATGGTGTGAATAGTCTCCATTATTTAGCGGTATTAAGGTTAATAGTTCGGGGTTGCTGCGCCTCGTGAGAATGGTTCTCTCCGGCATAAACCTTTAGGTTTCTGAACAAATCTGCTCCTAATCTGTTTTTAGGCAGCATACCTTTTACAGCTTTTTCTACCAATCGCTTAGGGTCTTTTTTCAGCATTTCTTTAGCAGTCATGCTTCTTTGTCCTCCGGGATATCCCGTGTGACGAAGGTAGGTTTTGTCATCCCACTTATTGCCTGATAAATTGATTTTCTCGGCATTGATGATGATTACATTGTCTCCACAATCCACGTGTGGAGTGTAATTGGTTTTGTGTTTTCCGCGAAGTAAAATAGCTACTTCACTCGCAAGACGACCCAATGCCTGGCCGTCCGCATCAACCAATAGCCATTCTTTCTGAACGGTGTTCTTGTTGGCCGATACTGTTTTGTAACTTAATGTATCCATTAGTTTTTTGTCAAAAGTTAATAAATCATTGTTTTTCTTAAATGCAGATGCCCGCTTTTAAGAGCGTGCAAATGTACTGCTATTTATTTGAAATGCAAGGGTTGATGTTTTTTATTTTTATCAAAAAGATTATTCTGGAGCTTCTGAATTTTTAATCCGATCAAAAAGTTCAATTTTAACAATATAAGAATTGTTGTGAATTAAAAAAGCTCTTTTTTTGCCGCTTAATTTCAAAATAATACAAAACATGAAAAATTTATTAGCGATCGGATTGATGCTTTTAGTATTTGTTTCCTGCTCAAGTGATGACAACAACGGCAACAACAATCAAGAAGTTGCTGTTCAGGGAACTTGGAAACTCACTTCTATTCAAACCGAGACAGCTTTCGATCTCAATAATGACGGAACAGCTACGCGCGATTTAATGGTTGAAACCGACTGTTACCAAAACGAAACTATCGAGTTTAATTCCGGAGGAACGGGTAAGGCAATCTCAAGATCTTATGCCGACATTGAATTGGAAATTATTGTAGGAACGACCAATGAATATGCTTATACCGTTGAGTGTGTGGCTGAAGATGACATCGATACTTTTACTTACACACAAAATGGAAATAAAGTTTCTCTTGATTTAGATGGAGACACCATCACTGCAACTTTGGGTGGCAACACGCTGACCTATGTGATCCAAAGCGGTTTCTTTGTGGAAACAGTAGTGGACGGAGATGTAGTTTATTTGATAGAAGATTTGAAATTTGTCTATACCAAAGAATAGGAATTCATTTATTGATTAAAAAAAAGAGTTTGAGCATTGGGTTCAAACTCTTTTTTTAACAAATATCTTAATGTGCTTCGAGCCAGTTTTGTCCCACATCAATTTCCACCAGTAGGGGAACTGTTAAAAGATGAGCATTTTCCATTTCATGCTGCACGAGTTCTTTAATTTGTTCTAGTTCAGGTTTGTAAACATCAAAAACCAACTCGTCATGAACTTGAAGGAGCATGCGTGTTTTCAGGTTCTCTTTTTTCAGACGATTGTGGATGTTGATCATTGCAATCTTAATGATATCGGCGGCACTTCCTTGAATCGGGGCGTTTACGGCATTTCGTTCTGCAGCGCTACGAACCATTTGATTGCGGGCATTAATATCTCTTAAATACCTTCTTCTTCCGAGAACTGTCTGAACATAACCGTTTTCTCTTGCAAATTCGATTTGATCATGGACATATTTCCGAAGCATGGGATAGGTGAGATAATAGGTGTCAATCAATTCTTTTGCTTCCGATCTGGAAAGATTGGTTTGATTACTTAATCCGAAAGCCGATACACCGTAGATGATTCCGAAATTCACTGTTTTTGCCGTATTTCGATGATCCCGGCTTACGTCCGATATGGGTATATTGAAAACTTTTGATGCCGTAGAGGTATGAATATCTTCCCTGTTTTTAAAGGCTTCGATCATGTTATTTTCTTCACTTAATGAAGCAATAATCCTTAATTCTATTTGAGAATAGTCTGCTGCAAGTAAAACATGGTTTTCATCTCGAGCTATAAAAGCCTTACGTACTTGTCTTCCGCGTTCGGTTCTAATCGGAATATTCTGTAGGTTTGGATTATTGGAAGCCAATCGTCCTGTGGCGGCCACTGTTTGCACAAAATCTGTATGTACTCTTCCGGTGGAAGAAGCAACTTGTAGCGGGAGTGCATCGACATAAGTACTTTTCAGCTTTGTCAGCCCGCGGTATTCCAGAACGTCCCGAATGATTTGCACCTCTTTTGCCAGGGAAATAAGAACATCTTCGGCAGTTGAGAATTGACCCGTTTTTGTCTTTTTTGGTTTATCGATAAGTTTCAGTTTTCCGAATAGAATATCTCCAAGTTGTTTGGGAGAAGAAATATTAAACCTTTCTCCCGCTTCAGAATAGATGCGTTCTTCAAGTTCTTGAATGTCTTTTTCCAGTGCTGCCGATAAATGATTCAGGAAATCTACATCCAGATTTATTCCCTCCAGCTCCATTGCCGCCAGAACTCGAAGCAGTGGGATCTCAAGAGTGTTAAACAGATCCATGGTTCCCGCATCATTCAATTCAAGCTCAAAATGCTGTTTTAGTTGATGAATAATGTCGGCATTTTCAACAGCATATTGCATTATTGATTCCTTAGAGACTTCAGAAATGGGGATTTTGTTTTTTCCTTTTCCAATGATTTCTGTGAAGTCAATGGGTGTATAATTTAAGTAGGTTTCACTTAAAACATGAAGGTCATGCCGCATATCCGGATTAATAAGATAATGGGCTATCATTGTATCAAACAATTTTCCTTCAAAACTGATTCCATACTTTGCCATTACCTTTAGATCATTCTTTAAGTTTTGACCGATAATCTCCACTTCCGGATTTTCAAAGAACTTTCTTAATTGCAGAAGCTCAGCTTCAAATTCCTTAGAATCTGATGAAAAACTATAATAAAAACCGGTTCCTTTTTTCCAAGAGAATGCCATTCCAACCAATTCAGCCTCCAAGCAATTATCGCTATTGCTTATAATATCAATACACACACTTTTTTGGCTGAAAAGTTCTTCTAAAAATAATTTCTGACTTAAACCTGGTTTGACTAATTGGTAGAAGTGGGGAGTAGTAGAAATGGTGGCTCGTGTGTTTATGTCTTCGATTAAGGAAACTCCTTCTCCTTCAGAATCGAATAAAGAGAATTGGCCGCTGCCGGCTGTAATGGTTACTCCCGAGACTGTCTGGACTGTGGTTTTTCCGGATGGTTTGATTTGTGCTGTTCCTTCTACCGAGAATAAGTTCAGGAATTGATCCTTGAGTCGCCGAAATTCCAATTCTTCAAAGATGATTTGGACTTTTTCGCCATCGGGCATCGTGAGTTCGAAATCTTTCTCATCAAAGACTACATCACAATCTGTATAAATGGTAGCAAGTTTCTTTGAAAGTCTGCCGAGCTCCGCATGCTCTTCAATGCGTTCTTTCATTTTGCCGGTCAATTGATGCGTATTGGCTAATAAATTTTCCATAGATCCATATTCGGCTATGAATTTTTTTGCAGTTTTTTCACCCACGCCCGGTAATCCGGGAATGTTATCACTAGCATCTCCCATCATTCCTAAAAAATCGATGACTTGTTCCGGTCTCTCTACTCCAAAACGCTCCTGAACTTCCGGCACACCCCAAATATCTATTCCATTGCCTATGCGTGCCGGTCGGTACATGAAGATATTTTCAGAAACCAGCTGAGCAAAATCCTTATCAGGGGTAACCATAAACACTTGATAGCCTTCTTTTTCTGCTTGCTTTGCCAGAGTGCCGATTAGGTCATCAGCCTCTAATCCTGATAATTCAATAACCGGAATATTCATGGCTCTAAGAATGTCCTGAATAATGGGAACGGCCTCTTTTATAGCATCAGGAGTTGGCGGTCTGTTTGCTTTATACTCGTCAAAAAGTTCTGATCGCTCGGTGCTTCCATCTTTATCAAAGGCCACAGCCAAATGATCGGGCTTTTCTCTGCGTATTACATCAAAAAGTGTATTCATAAAGCCCATAATTGCTGAGGTGTCTTGCCCTTTACTGTTCACTATAGGATTTTTTATAAGCGCATAATAGCCTCTAAAAATTAATGCATAAGCATCAAGAAGAAACAAGCGTTTTTGGTTATTCATATTTTAATTTTTGTATCGTGAATTATTAAGCAACATTCAAAATTAAGAGAAAAACTTCCTCTGTGCCGGAGGTTGATTAAAAATAAAAATGCCGCACCACTCCGGCACGGCATCTATAATTTATGGAAGATCAATTTATTTTTTGTTATTGACTTCCTGAATATACTTTTCCAAAGCCATGGTCATAGATGGCGTCTCAGGAGTTGGAGCCTGAATATCAACACGAAGCCCCATGTCCTCAGCGGCTTTAACAGTGGTATTGCCGAAAACCGCTATGCGAGTGTCATTTTGTTTAAAATCCGGAAAATTTTCAAACAAAGACTCTATTCCGCTTGGACTGAAAAATACTAAGATGTCATAATACACATCTCTCAAATCTGATAAGTCACTAATGACCGTACGGTAGAAGGTTGCTTCTTTCCAATCCACTTTCAAATCGTCCATAATTTGAGGGATCTCCGGTTTTAGTTTGTCAGACGAAGGAAGAAGAAATTTTTCTCCTTTATATTTCTTAATAATGGGTGCTAAATCAGAGAATGTTCTTTTTCCAACGTAAATTTTTCTTTTTCGATACACCACGTATTTTTGAAGATAAAAAGCAACTGCTTCACTTAAACAAAAATACTTCATCGTGTCAGGCACCTTAAAACGCAATTCTTCCGCAATTCGGAAAAAATGGTCCACAGAGTTTCTACTGGTCAGAACAACGGCGGTATAATTATTTAAATCTACTTTCTGACTCCGAACCTCTCTGCCGCTTACCCCCTCCACGTGGATAAAAGGTCTGAAATCGATTTTCACCTTTTGTTTTTCGCTCAGGTCAAAATATGGCGAACTCTCTACTTTGGGTTCCGGCTGGGATACAAGGATTGTCCTCACTTTCATAGTAACGCTTGATTTTTCTTTTTTAAGATAATCACTATTTAAAAAATAGATAATACAGGATTATATATGGGGAAATTTCAAGTGCGCAAAGATACAAAATAAAATAAAGAAAATAGAAGTTGATCGATTTCCAATTTCTTCTAAATAAGGAGAGCAGTGAAAGAATATTTCCCAAAATGATAGCCGCTACAAAAAATAGTATTCCTGATCGAGAAGGAGTAAAGGCATATAAGAAAATGAGATTGCCAATAAAGATGAATAGAGACAGAAAATTGCGGTAGGCCAATTTTTCATAAAGGTAGGTGTCAATAAAAGATTCAATGGAAAAAACGTTTCCTATGATCTTTTCGACAAGAACTTTCCCGAGCACAAAAACACAATATAGTGTAACAATCCGGAGAAGCAATAAGGTGTCACCGGGAGGTGTGTCAAACAGATAAACAGAAACAAACCGGAGAAGTATTGCGACATTAATTATCTGAAAAATAAAAAAGGTGAGATTAAAAGAATGAGGCAGCCGATCTTCTTTTCCATGAACATTAAGAAATTTGCCGCTTACGGGGAGTGAAAGCAGATCAACAAATCTTCTAGGATAGGTTTGTCTAAGTACCGCAAGTATAATAAAGGAAATTACCAATAAAATGGTAGTCCAGTTGTAACTGAAAAAAATTCTTTCAGACAGTTCCAAAATAATACTGATTTGGCTACAAATGTAAATCAATTTAAGTTGCTCCGGACTTTTGAAACTTTTAGAAAAAGAAGCAAAAAGATTTTGGTCAAAAAAAAGTTACCTTTGCAGAAACGAGGAGATATGCCAAAGGCATTGGTAGTTGTGCCTACTTTTAATGAGGTTGAGAATATCCGCAAATTATTGGAGCGAGTGTTTTCTCTACGTGTTCCTTTCCATGTTCTGGTAGTCGATGACGGATCTCCTGATGGAACGGCAGACGAGGTGGAAGCGCTTATTCCATTTTATGAGAACAAACTTTTTCTTTTACAACGGAAAACAAAGAACGGATTAGGAACAGCATATATAGCAGGTTTTAAATGGGCACTAGAGCAAGATTATGAATATATTTTTGAAATGGATGCCGATTTTAGCCATAACCCGAGAGATCTAAATAGGCTTTATCATGCATGTGCACATGAAGGATTTGATGTAGCTATCGGATCACGATATGTAAAAGGTGTGAATGTGGTAAATTGGCCTATGAGCCGTGTTCTTCTATCTTGGGTAGCTTCAAAATATGTGCAAGCCATAATGCGTATTAATATTCACGATGCCACAGCCGGATTTATCTGTTACAAGAGAAAAGTACTGCAGACTATTAATCTCGATCGAATTCGATTTGTGGGCTACGCGTTTCAAATTGAAATGAAATTTAAAGCTCATTTTGCCGGATTTAGGATTAAAGAAGTCCCTGTGATTTTCACAGATCGAGTAAAGGGAGAATCAAAAATGAGTTCCAAGATAATTTCTGAAGCTATTTTCGGAGTGATAAAAATGAAAACAAAAAGTGTTTTTAGCCCTAGAAGGTTCAAGAATAAATTTTTCCACAATTTATAACGGTAGAATTTCAACTAAACAAAAATTTTAAATGAATTCCATTTTAATAAAAAATGCGCATCTGGTAAACGAGGGGAAGATTGCGCAAAATGATGTGATGGTTGTTGATGGACGCATTGAAGAAATAGCTCCTTCAATAAGTGTAAAATCTGTGGATACTAAAATTATTGATGCAGATGGATTATACCTGATGCCGGGAATGATTGATGACCAAGTACATTTTAGGGAGCCGGGATTAACGCATAAGGCAGATATACAGTCAGAATCGGCGGCGGCGGTGGCAGGGGGAATCACTTCTTTTATTGAAATGCCAAACACAGTTCCACAGGCCACAACTATAGATTTATTAGAAGAAAAATTTGCTATAGCCGCCAAAACTTCATGGGCAAACTATTCCTTTATGTTTGGCGGAACAAATGACAATCTTGAGGAAATTTTAAAAGTGGATCCTGCTAAGGTTGCGGGGCTAAAATTGTTTCTCGGTTCTTCTACAGGCAATATGCTGGTAGATGATCCGAAAGTACTGGAAGAGATTTTTTCTAAAACAACCCTACTAATATCTGCTCATTGCGAAGATGAAGTTACCATAAAAAACAACCTTCAAAAAGCGATTGCCAAATATGGAGATGCAATTCCTATTGCTATGCATCCTGAGATAAGAAGTGAGGAAGCATGCTATATTTCATCTTCTCGCGCAGTAGCTTTGGCAAAGAAAACAGGAGCTCGTCTTCACGTTTTTCATGTTTCTACAGAGAAAGAAACCCATCTTTTTGAAAATAAAAAACCGCTTGCAGAAAAGAAAATTACTGCTGAGGTTTGTGTGCATCACCTATGGTTTTCTGATGAAGATTACGCTACAAAAGGAACCAAGATCAAATGGAATCCGGCGGTAAAAACATCCAAAGACAGGGAAGGATTGCTAAAAGCTTTGCTTGATGGCCGGATTGATGTGATAGCTACCGATCATGCTCCACACACCGTAGAAGAAAAAGAAGAAAATTACTTAAATGCACCTTCCGGAGCGCCTATGGTGCAACATGCATTGGTAACGCTGCTGGAAATGTATCATCAAGGAAAAATAAGTTTGGAAAAAATAGTTGAAAAATTCGCACACAACCCTGCAATTCTGTTTAGGATAAAAGATAGAGGATTTATTCGTGAAGGATATAAGGCAGATCTTGTTTTGATTGATCTCAACTTCCCATGGAAAGTAAAAAGAGAAAATATCCTCTATAAATGCGGATGGTCTCCTCTAGAAGGACTCAATTTCAAATCCAAAGTCACTCACACCATTGTGAACGGGGTTCTGGTATATGCAAATGGAAAACTTCAGCATAAAGGAAATGCGGAACGATTGGAATTTAGAGTATGAAAAGGATAATATTGTTATTATTGGTCGGCAGCTTTTTTTCCTGCCAAAATGTACAACGCCCGGAGAAGCCGACAGATCTCATTCCAAAAGAAAAAATGGTGGACATACTTACTGAAAGCTATTTAGCCACCGCTGCGCGTGGCGTGGGAAATAAAAACGTCTTGGGACAAAATGTAAAGCTGGATTCTCTTATATATGCCAAATATCAGATTGACAGTCTTCAATTTTTAAAGAGTAATGATTATTATGCAGCAGATATAAATTCTTATATAGAAATTTTTGAAGAAGTACAAAACCGCCTAAGTGAAATGGAGCGCGATTATGACAGTGCCCGTGAAGTGGAACAACAACTTCAAGACAGCATAGTGGATCAAGAAATAAAAGCTAAACGATTTCTAGAAAGAACAGCTCAAAAAGCAGGTTCTACCGGTTCTTAAAAAGCATGCGCAACGTATCTGAGATAGGGATAAAGTTGTAGTTGAGCGCTTTTATTATTTTAGAAGAATTATAAGTAGTTGTGGAGAACATGGATCGAACAAGATCTTTGGGAAGTTTTCTACGGGTTCTAAATAAGAAGTGAGAAAGACTGTCAAGACTGCTGATAATTTCCATTAAAAATCGGGATAAACGATACTTGGGAGGCTTATTTCCCGAGAGCAGACTTATTTCAGAGAGCAGTTTTTTGATTGGGATATTGGACGAAACTAAGACGTATCGCTCATTGACAATGGAAGCGTCCATCAGCCTGATCATAATCTGCGCAACGTCCCTTACATCAACAGTACCTATAATGCCCGAAGGATAAAAATTTAAACCTTTTTTTGCTACATTGACTATTTGACTGCTTGCATCTTTGTGCGGAGAAACGCCAAGAATCACTCCGGGATTCACTATCACTGCATCCAAGCCTTCTTGTGTTCCTCGCCATACTTCCATTTCAGCTCCATATTTGCTGATGGCATAAACACTGT
>Ga0079224_100008523_pt1 | contig 13897 bp, 10 predicted proteins | sample Stecom2015_FD_80414 | JGI IMG/M metagenome (GOLD analysis project Ga0079224, IMG submission 80414) | Agricultural soil microbial communities from Utah to study Nitrogen management - Steer compost 2015 | ecosystem: Environmental > Terrestrial > Soil > Agricultural land | place: USA: Utah... | reverse complement strand
GAAGTTGCTCGATGATACGTATGATGAAACCGATTGTTCAGATCTCGCTGGATCTCACAGGTATCGAGGAGGCCGTGAATACGGCACGTATTGCCCTGCAGGCCGGTGTCGACTGGCTTGAAGTCGGTACCCCGCTTGTCCTGGCAGAAGGCCTGCATGGAGTGCGTAGGCTGCGGAGCGAATTCCCGGATACGCCGTTGGTAGTGGACCTGAAGACGATGGATGGCGGCTACCTGGAGGCGGAAATGATGGCGAAGGCGGGCGCGACGCACGTGGTGGTTATGGGCAGAGCACACCCAGAAACCATTAAATGCGTCGTGCAGGCCGGACGTGATTTTGGCGTAAAGGTAATGGGGGATAACCTTGCCTGTGATTCCATGGTGGAGGGTGCGAAATTTTTGGAGGACTTAGGGTGTGATTACGTGATCCATCATATTGGGTACGACGAACGGCGGGGATGGGCCGCCTTGGGCTTGCGCTGTCCCAGTCCGCTGGACCAACTAACAGAAGTGGTGGAGGCGGTAAACGTACCGGTTCAAGCCGTTGGAGGGTTGTCCATCGATCAAGCCATCTTATGTCCGTCATACGGAGCGCCGCTCGTGGTGCTCGGGGCACCCCTCACCATTGATGCCGACGCATTCAAGACGTCAAACCACAACGACCTTCCGGGCATATTACGAACTATCTGTGAAAATATCCATGCCCAGTCCATCAACAGGAAATATAAACAACCATGGAGTTTTTATCAGTCGTAAACTTTGATCGCCAAAAAGGGTCGGTGGAACTTCGGAAGGTGCCTAAGCCGTTGCCGAAAAGCGGCGAGGTTATTCTGGAAGTAAAGGCCGTTGGCGTATGCGGGAGCGATCTGCACCAATGGACGGCCAGCCACAGCTGGGAAGTGAACTATCCGGTTATTTTGGTCATGAATTTGCAGGAATCATCCATGAAGTAGGTCCGGAGGTGAAGAATTGGGCCGTGGGCGACCGGGTGGTCAGTGAAACAGCGGCGGTTATCAATCCCGATAACCCACTGTCAAAGGTGGGGCTCTATAACCTTGATCCGTCGCGCAAAGGCTTTGGCTACGGTGTGAACGGTGCGATGACCAAATATGTGGCGGTACCGGCACGATGTCTGCACCACATCCCGTCCGCACTGCCGTTTGAGAAAGCCTGTCTGACCGAACCCTGCAGCGTAGCCTATAATGCGGTGGTGAATAACGCCGACATCAAGCCCGGCGACCGGGTGTTGGTCATCGGTCCCGGCACCATCGGGATGCTGTGCGCGCTGATGGCGCAACTAAGAGGTGCCGAGGTAGGGATCGTAGGTCTGGAAAGTGACCATGTACGGCTGGACATTGCTGCGGCTTACGGGATTCAGCCGCTCACCGATGGCGCAGACCGATGGGCGCGGGAACTGGACGGCATGGGCGCAGACTGCGTGATAGACTCCGCAGGGGTCAGCGATACACTGTGGCGTGCGATCGAATGGGTGAGACCTCACGGTCAGGTAGTTAAGGTGGGTTGGGGGCCACAGCCGATCGGCTTTTCGCTGGACCCCATCGTACAGAAAAACGTACGTATTCAGGGTAGCTTCAGTCATAACTGGCCGGTATGGGAAAAAGTGATCCGGCTGCTGGCTACGGGTCGCCTTGATATCAGCAACATAGTTGGAGGGATGTGGCCGTTGGAAGAATGGGAAGTGGCCTTCCGCAAAATGAAAGACGGAGAAGTGATCAAAAGTGTATTGATACCGAAATAACAACCCAACGGGAGGACAGGCATGCAAAGCGATTTATTACGGGATAAGGTGATCATCATCACGGGCGCCTTTGGCGGCATCGGCCTCGCGATTGCGAAGGCATGCCTGAATGCCGACGCACAGGTGCTGCTGCACGGGCGGAGCGAACGGAACCTGGCGGCGGCGTTAAGCTACCTGGACGGCGGCGATCGCGTCGAGCCGTTTGTCGGCGACGTAACGGGCGACAACTTTGCGCCGGATTTGGTCGAAGCCACCGTTCGCCGTTTCGGTAGAATCAGCGGTATCGTCAACAATGCGGCCTACGTGGTCTCGTCCGATGTGCATAATACGACGCTTGCCCTGTTCCGCCAAGTGCTGGAAGTAAATTCGCTCGCTCCGTTTTCCATCATTCAGACGGCCCTACCCCATCTGGCGGACAGCAAGGGCGCGGTAGTTAACATCGGCTCGGTCAATGCCTATGCCGGGGAACCGGGTCTGTTGGCCTACAGCGTTTCCAAGGGTGCACTGATGACACTGACAAGAAACCTGGGGGATAGCCTGCACCGGGATTTTGGGATACGCGTAAACCAACTGAATGTGGGTTGGGTGCTCACAGAAAAAGAACAGGAACGGAAAGTGGGACACGGTTTGCCCTCCGACTGGTACACCCTCATCTCGCCGATGTATGCCCCGGCCCGGCGGTTATTGGATCCAATGGAGGTCGCGAATTCCGCCGTGTTGTGGCTTTCGGACGCGCTGGGCCCGGTGAGCGGTCAGGTCGTTGGACTGGAACAGCATCCCCTTATCGGCCGAAACCCTGAAAAAAACCTGGACGCATTGGATATCCACTAGTATGCCCAAGTTAGCTGTATTCCCAAAGGCGTTCATGAAGGCGCTCTGCGTAACAGGAGAGATGACACTCGATGAATGGATTGATCTAGCCTCCGCACTTGAAATCAACGGACTCGAATGGTACGCAGGATTTTTGGAGATGAAAAATCCACGCGATTGGAGCCGCTATCGTAGGCGGGTCAACGATACCGGACTGGAGATACCGATGCTGTGCTGTTCGCCCGATTTTACCCACCCCGATGCAGCGTTCCGGAAGGCCGAGATCCGGAAGCAGAAGCACTGGATTGACATGACGCATGCGCTGGGAGGCAGATATTGCCGGGTGCTATCTGGGCAGCGGCGGCCGGAACTTTCCATCGGGGAGGGCGTAAGATTAGCGGTCGATTCGATCCTGGAATGCCTTGAATATGCGAGGACGCTGGATATCACCCTGATCCTGGAGAATCACTACAAGGACGACTTCTGGAAATTTCCGGAATTTGTCCAGAAAGCGTCGGTATTCTGCCAAATCGTGGACGCCATTGATGACCCCTGTTTCGGTGTGAACTACGACCCCAGCAACGCATTCCTTGCCGGTGAAGACCCGTTGGAGCTGCTGGAAAGGGTGAAATACCGGATCAAGACGATGCATGCCAGTGATCGCTATCTGGTGGGGGGTACCTTGGCGGATCTGCGGAACATGGAAGAAAACAGCGAGGGGTATGCTGCTGTGCTGAGGCATGGCGAAATTGGCAAAGGGCTCAACGATTATGATGCCATCTTCCATACGCTGAAAGTGGTCGGCTTCGATGGTTGGATCAGTATTGAAGACGGTGTGGATGGAATCGGGCAATTGAAGCGAAGCGTGGATTTCGTAAACCGCAAGATCCGCCAATACTGGTAGAAGGCAACATCCTACAATATCCCGCCAATTTGCTATAAAACTGCTGTACTCGCCGGCGCTATTTTTGTTTCTTCAATGTACAATCAATGAGCAAAAAAAACAAGGGATTTATTCCTGTCATGCTAACTCCTTTTACCGAAAGCGGGGCAGTTGATTTTAGTGGATTGACCAAACTTACGGAACTATACCTTCGGGCCGGGGCGGCTGGTTTGTTTGCCAACTGCCAGTCGAGTGAGATGTTTAGCCTCTCATCGGAGGAACAGATCGCCATTACTCAGCATGTTCTGCGCATTGCCAACGGTGCGGTGCCGGTTGTGTCTACCGGTACCTTTGGCGGCCCACTGGAGCGACAGGCGGATTTCGTGAAGCGGATGTACGAAACGGGAGTAGAGGCCGTCATTGTCATTACCAATATGCTGGCAGACGAAACAGAAAGCGCAGCCGTATTTGACGAACGCTTTGGACAATTGCTGGATGCAACGCCCGGCATACCCTTAGGATTTTACGAATGCCCCGAACCGTTTAAACGAGTGTTGACCGCAGAACAACTGAAGCGTTTCGTTGGCACGGGCCGGCTTATTTACCACAAAGATACGTGCTTGGATATCGAACAGATCAAGGCAAAACTAGATGCTACTAAGGATATGCCCGGCTTCGGTTTATACGATGCGTATATGGCACATGCGGTCGCTTCTTTAAAAGCCGGTTCCGCCGGCTTGTCCTGTATTCAGGGGAACTTCATTCCTGAGTTGGTTGTCTGGCTATGTAACAACTACGACAATGATGAACAGGCAGATCGGGTCGCAATCCTGCAACAGTTTTTTATTGACCATATGGATGTAATGCACGCCGTATATCCTGTTGTGGCCAAGTATTTTTTGCAAAAAAGGGGACTTCCCATTTCAACGTTTACCCGCAAGAACGCAGGCGTTTTTACCGGTACCGTTAGGAAGCAAATGGATGTACTTTACCTCAACTTTCAACAATTGTTAAAGCAGATGGATCTGAAACCTGTGTGGGCATAACACAAACTTTCTATTTTTGGGCTTAACATTAATAAACGAAGCTAAGATTGATATGAAGCAACAAACCAGCATCTGTTTAACCGTTCTCGTCCTCTTTCTTGTCCAGTGTTCCCCGCCCCGTAAAGTCGCCGGACGTATCGACCTGCCAACCAAAGTGGATAGCACGGATGCAGCGTACGTAAGTGGCGAGCTCCTTTTTCCGTTGGATAACAAGCCTACCCCCGAGTGTCATGCATCGACAATTGTCGAAACGCCCGAGGGGTTGTTGGTAGCTTTTTTTGCGGGAACCTATGAAAAACATCCCGATGTGGGAATCCGGGTATCACGTATGATAGACGGTAGGTGGACGTGGCCGGAAGAGGTGGCAAACGGTGTCCAGAACGATACGCTGCGCTACCCCTGTTGGAACCCGGTGTTGTTCCAACCCAAAGGAGGCGACCTTATGCTTTTTTATAAGGTGGGACCCAGCCCACAAACGTGGTGGGGCATGGTAATCACATCGAAAGATAATGGAAAGACATGGTCGGAGCCGCGGAAATTGGGTGAAGATCCAAAGGTGGGGCACCTACTTGGACCTATCAAAAACAAGCCGATCCAGTTGGCGGACGGGACGATTATCAACCCGACAAGTATCGAGTATCCGAAGAACGATGGCGAAGACCAGGACTGGCGTGTTTACTTCGAAATCAGCAAAGACATTGGGCATACCTGGGAGGTGGTGGGACCGATTAACGACGGGGTGGAATTTGACGCCATTCAACCCAGTGTCCTAACCTATCCCGATGGTAAATTGCAGGTAATCTGCCGCAGCCGTCAGGATGTGCTCGTACAAAGCTGGTCCGAAGACCAAGGGCGGTCGTGGAGTAAGATGACGGCTATGGACTTACCCAATCCAAATTCGGGAACAGACGCGGTGACCTTACAGGATGGGAGACAACTGTTGGTCTACAACCATTCCACTCAGCGGGGAGAAGAGCCCAAGGGGAGAAATATCCTCAATGTTGCATTGTCCGATAATGGAAAAACGTGGGAAACTGTAATGACACTGGAAAATGAACCCATTGAAGATGGTTATGCGTATCCGGCGGTTATCCAGTCGTCCGAAGGAATGGTACATATTACTTATACATATAATAGAAGATCGGTCAAGCATGTGGTGTTGGATCCGGGGCGGTTGTAATGTTGGATAAAATGCTATAATCTCTCGGCAACTTTTTATATAATCGTAGGCAAATTCCCCGATATTTTTGAATAAATCGAGTACCCATGTATTGTGTCAAAAAAACCTATCCGCAGGCATACCCCTCAAAAAACGTTTTCTGGAAATGTTGGATCGCGATTTTTCTGGTTTGTTCCGTCGTCCCGGCGGGTTTTGGCCAACAGACCGCTGTCACTCCCGAAACGGCGCTTCAGCAATACCTGGCCAATGGCGACCAGACCTATGGATGGGAAATCAGGGACAGCTTGGTATATGATAAGGGCACTATTTTTCAAGTGTTGCTTACCTCGCAACGCTGGCGTGAGCATACCTGGAGGCATCAGCTGAATGTTATCGTCCCCAACGATGTTGCCTATGATGGAAGCCTCCTTTTTATCAGCAGCGGACGTATGCAGAAAGAAGATCCGTCGACGCCCGAATGGCATAACTTAGCGACGGACGGCCTGATACAGGATATCGCGCGGATTGCGGAAACGAATAAGGCCGTTGCAGCGGTCATCCGGCAGGTACCCAATCAGCCTCTGTACGACGGTCTTTTTGAAGATGAGCTGATCTCCTATACCCTTCATCAATTTCAGCAGGACGGTGATTTTTCGTGGCCGTTACTGTTTCCAATGGTTAAAAGCGCGGTGCGCGGGATGGACGCTGTACAAGAGATTGCGGCAAGCCGCTCGTCACGGCCGGTGAACCGGTTTTTGGTTTCGGGTTTATCTAAACGGGGGTGGACTACATGGCTAACGTCCTCACAGGACCCCCGGGTGGAAGCCCTGGCGCCCATGGTGATTGATATTCTTAATATGCCGGTTAACCTTAAGTATCAGATCGATGTATGGCATGACTATAGTCCGCAGATACAAGATTATGTGGCGCTGGGTCTGGTGCATGACCTTGAAAGTGATCGTGGCCAGACGTTGGCAAAAATGATCGATCCGTATTCCTACCGACGGTTGCTTGATAAGCCAAAAATGCTCTTTATGGGTACAAACGATCCATACTGGGTGATCGATGCGGTAAAGCACTATATTGACAGTGTGCCGGGGCGTTATTTTATTCACTACGTGCCTAACGAAGGACACGACCTGGGCGACAAGAAGCAGGCATTTCAGGCCTTGTCATCGTTTTGGGGATTTACGCTCCAGCGCACGCCCTATCCAGCGACAGAATGCGAGGTTAAAGAAAAAGAGAGTTCGCTGGAACTGAAAATCCGTGCAACAAAGTCACGACTTGAAGGGGCGGTAGTATGGAGCGCCCTGTCAGACGATCAGGACTTCCGCGATGAAACGTGGGTAAGCCGTGAACTTTCGATTGTACATAAACGAAAATTCCGCATTAACGAACGGTTGCCAGAGGCCGGATATAAGGCTTTCTATGTGGATCTAAAATACCGGGACGCGAATGGCCAACCGTATACCCAAAGTACGCGGGTGTACGTGTCGGATAGTCATTCATTTTTTCTGAATTAACACAGGTCGTCCGCAGTCAGAATCAGCGGTCAGCAATTAGCGAAAGATGAGATTATTCCGGTGGATAAGCAATCGACGGCAAGGCGCCGCCTGCTTCTTAGGGAGTGTAATTTTAATAGCCAGCTGTACGCAGAGGTCCAGGCAACCAAGCCTTACGGTAAAAACCGTTATGGACAGCTTGGTAACCCGTATTTATGCCCAGTGGGATACCCGGTTAATTAGTGGATTAGATGAAAACTTGGTGCTGAAGTTCATAGGACCTGACGAGCGTGCTGCGTTGGCCGAGAACTATTGGCGGTTTCGGGTCGATAAACCCGTGACGGTTTCGGTGATGCGCGATCGTGCGCAGGCGTCTGTACCTTTTTGGCTTGTAGAGGGTGGTTTTACGAAAACCGAGTATACCGTTCGGAACGAGCAGTATACGTATGAAGTGTGGCAAAAACAGTTTCCTGCCGGTGAAATCGGGCTGGGCATAAACGGATTCGACAAACATCGGCCTGTCTATTTCGTGGGTGTCGCGCCCCAGCACCCCGGGGCAACGGTCAGCATTACGCCCATTATACCCGAAAAGCAAGTGATTTCGGTGTTGGATACAGGCGTTTTTACTTACCACGATTGGGATGAGTTGGTACTTACGGAGGTGCCCGAAGTCCTGCGCGGACAGTACCTATTACCCACAATACGCGGGCGTGCCCGCGAGGCCCATTTAATCGGAGCGTTCAGAAGAACTGGTTTTCCATCGACAAACGTACCCGATCAGGTGGTTCTTACATTGCCCGAAGATGCGGCGCATGCGATGACCGTCCAATGGAGGTGCGCGCCGGGTGTGCAGCGGGGATGGATCAATTATTGGCGGCCCAAAACAGACGATACTGTCCACGTAGACGTGGAGGCGACCTTACTGGAGGACCGTCTGCTGCGCAACGATCGGTATGTAAGTCGTTTTCGCGTGCAGCTGGATTCGCTGCAGTCCGGCACGGTGTACCACTACCAGGTTGGACACGGCGACATAGCTGGCGAAACCGCTGCATTTGCCACCGCGGCAGCGGACAGCGCATTTGCATTCACCTGGTTCGGGGATATACACAACGATCGCGCATGGGGAAGCCTCATTCAGAAAGCGGAAGCGGCACATCCGCAGACAGATTTCTACCTGTCCGTAGGAGACCTCGTGAATACCGGTTTGCATCGGGACGACTGGGATGCCTTGTTCGCATACGCCGGGGGAATTTTTGCAAGAAAACCTTTGATGGCGGTGCCCGGTAACCACGACAGCCAGGACGGGCTGGGGGCCGGCATGTTTCGCGAATTACTGGGATTTCCGGAGAACGGCCCTGAGGGGCAACCCGCGGGCTTTACGTATGCGTTCCGGTACAAGCATGCGCTGTTTTTAATGATCGATGTGGTCAGTTTCCAGGTGTCGCAGCAGGCGGATTGGATAGCGTCGCAGCTTTCGCAAACCGATGCAACGTGGAAATTTGTCGTTTTCCACTTTCCGCCATACACATCGGAAGAACTTTATCCGGATATTGTCAAGCACTGGGTGCCACTTTTTGATAAGTACCGCGTAGACATGGTGATGAGCGGACATTTTCACTACTACCTGCGCACCCTGCCCATGAAGGACAGTCAGCCGGTGGGAGCAGGCGATCTCGGCACCAGATATGTGATGTCGGTGAGTACGAGGGGCAAGAACGAAGATTCACCGGCGGAGCCCTATGCCGAAAAGGTATTTAAAGACGGATACCTTTACCAACATGTCGAGCTGAATGGCCGGCGGCTGTCGTTCACGTGCAGGGACAGCAGCGGCAACGTGAGAGACCGATTCGAAATCACCAAGTAACGTTCATTAACCCCAAAATAAGTTATGAAGAACCAAGTGTTAACCGGACTATTCCTTTTCGTGTGGTTCATCGTCCGCGGGGAGACGGTGGAGCAACCCCGGGTTGTTGACTCCGCACTTATCTTTCCCCTACAAGGACAGCACGTTCACGGAAGCAGTGTGGTGGAGCTGCCCAATGGTGACTTTTTGGTGGCGTGGTTCCAAGGGAGCGGCGAGCGCAACGCTGATGATGTCCGTATCATGGGCGCACGGAGAAAAAAAGGACAGAACGCGTGGAGCGCACCCTTTGTATTGGCCGATACCCCACACCTGCCCGACTGCAATCCGGTCCTTTTTACGGTAAAAGATAAGCTTTATTTGGTTTGGATCGCCGTGCAGGCAAACAAATGGGAGCATTCCATTCTGCGGGTAAGAACGACTACCGCATACGGGGGTGATATGGCCCCAGCATGGGAATGGCAGGATAATATTCTTCTCAAACCCGGCGAGGCGTTTGCCAAAGCCGTTGCCGAGGCATTTGATGAGCTTCCGCCTTTACATACGGGTTGGTCTGAGTATGCACCGCGCTACGATCAGATGATCATCGATGCCAGCACCGATATCACGAAGCGCAGCACGGGATGGATGACCCGTATTAAGCCCACGGTGACCTCCGGAGGGCGCATTCTTCTGCCACTCTATTCCGACGGCTTTAATTTTTCTATCGCAGCCATTTCTAACGACGAGGGAAACTCGTGGCTACCCAGCTTGCCTATTGTAGGAAGAGGGCCCATTCAACCTGCGATAGTGCAGCGCCGGGATGGTACGCTTGTCGCCTACATGCGGGACAGCGGCGATGCGCCCGCCCGCGTGCAAATGAGCGAGTCGATAGATGGGGGGATGAGCTGGACGGCCGCCCGCAAAACGGATATCCCGAATGGCGCCAGTGTTGACGTACTGGTGCTTCGCGACGGACGTTGGGCCATGCTGGGAAACGATGTGGATGATGGAAGATACCGGTTGAGTTTATACCTATCGGACGACGAAGGGGTAACCTGGCGCGTAAAGCAACCCCTAGAATTCGATCACGCAAAGGTAGGCCGGTATTCTTACCCTTCACTGATACAGGGAAGAGACGGATTGCTTTATATGACCTATTCTTATCATCCCGACAACGACCACAAAGCAATTAAATATGTGGTGATAAAGCCATAAGACGATTGCATCCCGGCAATTTGTGATACGTAACGACATACCATGAAACGATATATAGTAATATTAGCATCCATGATGCTGGGGCTATGTGCCTGTGAACGAACCGGGAAACAGGAGCATGCTGCCCGCCCCGATACGCCGTTCATGCAGGACTACAGTGTGAAATACAATTTTAATACGGCCAACGCCCGGTTGCGGCGGGTGCGGACCAACCAAAAAGGGAAGGTGCAGGTATTGGCCACCGACGGGCTTAAGCATTTAGGTGAAGGGCAGTTTTTGTATCCGGGCGATGTGATAGAAGACAACAGCTACCGGTTCATGTCGGCCAAAACCATTGTGGATATGGAGCTGTGCAGTGGCGAATTTATCTATCTGGATAAGCGGGCGGTATTCAGTAACGCCTGGTCGGGCCGCTTGTATGTGGAACATCGGCTGGAAAATCCGATGGCGTTTGCCGCCAACCAGGCAAAGGAATTTTTAGTAACTGACGGGAAAGCTGTGCATTTCATTCGGGGCGACCAGGTTGTTTGGGAAGGCCGGATTCCTGGCGATACACTTGTCCAATTGACGGCGTACCCGGGCGATAGCTCACTTTTTTTTCTGCTCGCACAGGATGCGATATATCAGTTTACGACCGGGATCCCGGCGTTGAAGAAAATTCTGGATGGGGACAACTTTACCGCCTTTGACGTGGATGCCGCGCAACAGCAGCTGATCGTTGGAACGTCCGATGGCTATTTTCGTTACGACCTGAAAGCCGGAAAAGTTACGGGCGGCATCCAAAAAAAACTTCCCTGGACGGAGATCAACGTGGTGAAGACGATAGCTGGTCATGCATGGTTCGGTACACCGAAAGGAGCGTTTTCGGTTGGGCCGGAAGGCGATATAAGGTATTACGCCAGTCTACGCTGGCTACCGAGTGACCGCGTGGTCGACATTGCCGAAGGTCCCGATTCATCCGTGGTGCTATTGACCGATCGCGGGGTGGGGATGATCCGCTACAGCGCGATGACACTGCACGACAAGGCCATGTTTTATGAACGGCAGGTACGGGATCGGCATCTCCGACATGGACTCAATGCTACGCTCGTCGGCATGCAAAATGGCGACCTTAGTACAGGGTACCTAGCCGATTCAGACAACGATGGGCTATGGACGTCGCTTTACCTCGCCGCCGAGGCTTTTCGCTATGCAACTACGGGTGAGCAGGAGGCGTTGGACCGCTGCAGGGAATCGTTGGATGCAATGGCCCGGCTGTATGACATCAATCCTGTGGCCGGTTTCCCGGCACGGTCGTTCGAACGGCGTGGAAACGGTGATACCCGTCAGGTACTTTCCGATCCGGAACGGTGGCAGCTTGCCGAACATCCGGAGTGGTACTGGAAGGCTACCACCAGCAGCGATGAGGCCATCGGGCACATTTTCGCCTTTGGCGTGGTGGCAGAGCTGGTAGACCACGAAGAAACCCGCGACCAAGCCATACAGCTTATCGATACGTTGCTGAGCCATATCGTAAGAAATGATTTGTATCTGGTCGACTACGATGGGCAACCCACAACCTGGGGACGGTGGAATCCGGAGTACGTCAATGCATTCCCTACAAATGTGGGCGACCGGAAGCTGAATTCTTCTAACATCATCAGTATGCTGCAGACCGCTTACCATTTTACCGGAAAGTCGGTGTACAAGGAAACTGCATTGAACCTGCTGGAAAAGCACGGGTACCTGGAGAACCTCATGCGGCCGATGGGCGAGATTGGAAAGGCTCCTGAAAGTGCGGACGAATGGAGTCAGATGCTCTCGGGGGCGTGGAACCATTCGGATGACGAGATGTACTTTGCGGGTTACTGGGGGTTGTATCGCTATGCCTTCAACGAGACGCTCAGGGCGAAATATCGCGAAGCCATCCGGGACCATTGGGAGGCGGAGCGACCCGAAAAGGAAGCGGCATGGAATATTTTTACGGCGATTATCGGACCGGACGATTTTGACCACGATGCGGCGCTATGGTATCTCCGGGAATATCCACTTGATCTGATCCAATGGACGGTTCATAACAGCCATCGCCGCGATATCAACCTCCTGGAACCCAATTTCCGGAATCAAACTACTGAAGACGTACTGCCGCCCGACGAACTGAAAATCTCCCGCCACAATGCAAACCGGTTTGTACTGGATGGAGGAAGCAACGGCGCTGCTGAAAGCAGCGCGGGAGATATTTGGCTTTTCCCATACTGGATGGGCCGGTACCTGGGTGTGATCGGGGCGCCGGATACGGGTGAATAGGTGGGTATAGGTATTGAAAATCAATATGTTGGTGAGATTTAGATGCTAAAATAAGCGATGTAAATGATAAGATCCTACAAAGATAATCAATGCTGTTCAACTACATTTGAGTAGAACGAAAACCAGAAGATGACACAAAACCAGACCATTCAGCGTTTGATGTCCCTGGATGCATTCCGGGGATTCACCGTGGCTGCCATGATTATCGTTAACACACCGGCAACCGAAGAACATGTTTTTGCACCCTTACGCCACGCGGCCTGGAATGGCTTTACACCGACAGACGCCGTATTTCCCTTTTTTATTTTCGCGATGGGAATCTCCGTTACGCTGTCTTACGGGAAAGTAAAGCTGCGGGGAGCACCTGCAAAACAAGTGCTGTTCAGAACGGCAAAACGGGCAACGCTCATTTTTTTTATTGGCGTGCTACTGGGGTTGTTCCCGGAATTCAATTTCTCGGAAATCCGGATTCCGGGCGTATTGCAGCGTATCGCTCTGGTCTTTTTTTTCTGTGCCCTTTTGTTTTGGTATACAACGTGGAGGCAGCAGGTCTTTGTAGCGTGTTTCCTATTGCTGGCATACTGGCTGGTGATGACCTGCGTTCCTGTTCCCGGTGTGGGTACCGGGGTGCTTGAACCGGGGAGAAACCTGGCCGCCTGGATAGACAGCCAGGTGATACCCGGTAGGATGTGGCAAGGTACGTGGGACCCCGAAGGGATATTGAGCACACTGCCGGCCATCGCTTCCGGCATCGCAGGCATGTTGGTCGGCCATTTGCTCGCTTATCCGGCGCATCCGGCCGAGCGGAAAGTAAGCTGGATGTACCTTGTGGGCTTCGTTTCGTTTCTGCTCGGTACAGCCTGGGGATGGATTTTTCCCATCAATAAAAACCTCTGGACAAGCTCCTATGTGCTGTATACGTCCGGACTGGCGGCGATGGCTTTTGCTTCCCTATTCTTTGTTATTGAAATACGCGGATGGAAAAGCTGGGCAACGCCGGGAGTGGTGTTCGGATCAAATGCCATTACAGCCTACGCAATTGGTGGGATTTTACCGGGTTTGCTGTATGGGGTTAACGACTGGTATGTGCGGACGACCGTGGAAACGTCCGCCCAGCCCGAGTGGCCCTCATTAGCCTGGGCCATCGCGATCTGTGTTGTGTGTTATATTCCTGTCTACGTACTGTATCGAAAAAAAATATTTATCCGAATCTAACCTTTGGTTGCTGCCAAGCCTGTACCTGCAGCTCCATGAAAGGCTGCTAAGCGAATAAACCAATTAAAAATATAAACGTATGAGAATGAAAAGTTTTACAATCAAGAGCGGCTGGTCAAAGATACTTCTTTGCCCGGTGATTGCCCTGTGGGTCAGCCTGGATGTACTTGCTCAGGATCG
>Ga0079224_100008522_pt1 | contig 13897 bp, 14 predicted proteins | sample Stecom2015_FD_80414 | JGI IMG/M metagenome (GOLD analysis project Ga0079224, IMG submission 80414) | Agricultural soil microbial communities from Utah to study Nitrogen management - Steer compost 2015 | ecosystem: Environmental > Terrestrial > Soil > Agricultural land | place: USA: Utah... | reverse complement strand
CGCCGCCCACGTCGGCGCCGAGTACGCGCTGCAGGCCGAGCTCTACTCGCTGGCGCTGGCGCGCATGATCGGCGGCGGCGCGCGGCTCGACCCGGCCGAGCACGAGGCGCGCTTCGGCGGGCTGGTCTACCTGTTCCTGCGCGGCGGCGTCGCCCACGTCGAGCGGCCGTCGCCGGGCGAGCTGGCCCGGCGCGAGGCGGCGCTGGCGGCGCGCGAGGTGCTCGGGTGACGCGGCGGGACGGCGGCGCGGCGGAGCAGGAGGCGCGCTGGCGGCGCACCCTGCGCCGGCTGGGCGAGGCGGCGGTCACCTGGGACCTCGGCGACGAGAGCGTGTACCTGGCCGAGGAGCTGGTAGCGCAGGCCTGGTCGCTCGGCGAGCGCGAGCGGATCGCGCTGGCGCTCCTGGTGCTGGCGCTGGCGGCCGCCGAGCGGCAGGGCTCGACCCGCCTGCCGCTCGCCGGCGAGGCGCTGTCGCGCCCGGTCGGCCAGATCGTGCGCGCCGCCGGCCTCGAGGTCGACCCGGCGCGGGTCTGCCGCGACATCCGCGCGCTGGCGGCGGATCGCCGGCCCGGCTTCGTCTCGCTCATCGGCCGGCCGGGCGAGGACCGGCCGCTCGTCGCCGACGGCGACGCGGTCGCCAGCCACCGGCTGTGGCGCTGCGAGGAGCGGCTCGCGGCAGCGCTGCGGGCGCGCCTGGCCGCGCCGCCTGCTGCCGGCGCGCAGGAGATCGCCGGCGCGCTCGCCGACGTGCTCGCCCGGCCGGCGCGGCGCGGCGGCGCCGATGTGATCCTGTCGGACGAGCAGCGCGCCGCCGTCGAGCTGGCCGCCGCGCGCGCGCTCGCCGTGATCTCCGGCGGACCGGGCACCGGCAAGACCGCCATCTGCGCCTCGCTCTGCCGGGTGCTGGTGCGCGCCGGGGTGGCACCCGGCGCGATCGCGCTGTGCGCGCCGACCGGCAAGGCCGCCCAGCGGCTGACCACGTCGGTGCGCGCGGCGCTGGCCGCGGTGGCGGAGCCGGCGCCGGAGGACGAGCGGCTCGCGGCGGGGCTTGCGGAGGCGCGCACGCTGCACCGGCTGCTCGGCCACGATCCGGACTCCGGCCGCTTCCGCCACCACGCGCGCGCGCCGCTGCCGGCCGAGGTCGTGGTGGTGGACGAGGCGTCGATGGTCGACCTCGCGCTCATGGAGCGGCTGGTCCGCGCGCTGGGCGATCGCACCCGGCTGGTCCTCTTCGGCGACGCCGACCAGCTCCCGTCGGTGGAGGCCGGCGCGGTGCTGCGCGACCTGGTCGCCTGCGGCGAGGCGGCGGGCGCGGCGCGGCGGCTCAGCCACAGCTACCGCATGGATGGCTCGGATCCGGCCGGGCGCGCGGTGCTCGAGGCGGCCCGCGCGGTGCGGGCCGGGCGCGCCGGGCCGGCCCGGCGGCGCGGCGACAGGACGGGCGGCGGCGAGGCGGCCGCCGGCCCGCGCGCCGAGGAGCTCCCGCTGCCGCGCTTCGTGGACGGCTGGTTCCGCGAGCACATCGCGGGGGGCGGCCGCTGGGCGGCGCTCGCCGCGCGCACCGTCCGGATCGCGGGCGACGGCGCGCCGGCCGAGCTGGGCGAGCTCTTCGCCCTCATCGACCGCGCGCGCGTGCTCGCGGTGACCCGGCGCATGCCGGCCGGCACCGCCGCGCTGAACGATCTCTTCCACCGCCGCGCCGCCGCCGAGCTGGGCGCGCCGGCCCGCGCCGATCTCCTGCCGGGCGAGCCGGTGATCGTGCGCGAGAACGACTACGGCCGCGGCCTGTTCAACGGCGACGCCGGCGTGGTGGTGCGCGCGCAGCGGCCGGGCGGCGCACCGGAGATGCGCGCCGCCTTCCCGGCCGGCTCGGCGTGGCGCACCTTCCCGCTCGCCGCCCTGAGGCCGCGGCTCGACCGGGCGTTCGCGCTCACGGTGCACCAGAGCCAGGGCTCCGAGTACGACCACGTCGCGCTGGTCCTGCCGCCGGCGGATCTGCCCCTGTGCACGCGCGAGCTGGTCTACACCGCCCTCACCCGGGCGCGGCGCTCGGCGCGCGTGATCGGGAGCCAGAAGGTGCTCCGGGCGGCGGTGGCGCGGACGGTCGAGCGCCACTCGGGGCTCGCCCAGGCCCTCGTCGCTGGCCCCTGACCCCCTCTCGCGGGGGCCCCTCTGCGTCCTCGACCGGCGCGTCGCCGGCGACGGGCGGCGCGCTCTGGCGAGGTGACTCCGGCGGGACTACTCCTCGTCGCGACCGCGGACGTCGTCGTCGCCGCCCTCGATGTCGTTCACGCTGGGGTACTTGCAGACCTCGGTACGCGCGATCTTCCACGCCTTCTGCACGATCCACGACAGGGAGCGATCCTGCCGCGAGGCCTCATACTTGATCTCCCGCAGCATGTCCTCGGGGAAGTACAGGCTCTGCTTGCGCTTGTCGGTGCTCGACATGGCCCCGAAACTACCACGTTCACCTACCCGACAAGCAGTCGTAGGCGATCTTTCCATCCGGGTGCGCCGCCGGCACATGGCGACGCACCCGGCGAAATCGCGGTGTTCACGCCGCGTCGGGCTGGTCGGTCGGCAGGACGGTGACCTCGAGCGCCGCCCCGCGCCGCAGGATCCAGAGCGGCGCGGGGCGCCCGGGCGGCCAGTCGCGCAGCATCGCCTGGAGCTGATCGATCGTCACCACCGGGCGGCCGTCGAGGCGCAGGATGAGGTCCCCGTCGCGAAGCCCCGCCGCGGCCGCCGGGCCACGCGGGGTGACCTCGACGATCTCCACCGCCGAGGGCTGATCGACGCCGTGGAAGCGGGCGAGCCGGCGATCGAGCGGCCGGGTGTGGGCCGCCACGCCCAGGTGCGCGCGGCGCACGCGGCCGCGTGCCAGGAGCTCGCTCACCACCCAGGACGCGGTCGCCACCGGCACGGCGAACCCGATCGCCTGGGTGCGCGAGACCATCGCGGTGTTGACGCCGAGCACGCGGCCCGCCGAGTCGACCAGCGGCCCGCCCGAGTTGCCCGGGTTGAGCGGCGCGGTGTGCTGGATGACGTTGTCGATGAGGCGCCCGCCGCGTGCCCGCAACGTGCGGCCGAGCGCGCTCACCACCCCGGTGGTCACGGTCGACTCGAAGCCGAGCGGGTTGCCGATCGCGATGGCGAGCTGGCCGGGCCGGGCCGCCACGCCGCCGCCTACCGCGACGAACGGCAGCGAGCTGCCCGCCACCCGCACGACCGCCAGGTCGCTCGCCGGGTCGGCGCCGAGCAGGCGAGCCGGCAGCTCGGCGCCGTCCGGCAGCCGCGCGGCGATGCGGTGGGCCCGGTCGACCACGTGGTGGTTGGTCAGCACGTAGCCGTCCGGCGTCACCAGGAAACCGGAGCCGGCGCCGGTGCCGGCGCGGCCGCCCGCCTCCACCGACAGGCTGACCACCGCGGGTCCGATCGAATCGACCACCGCGATCACCGCGCGCGAGTAGGCGTCGAGGAGATCGGCGTCGCGCGCGACGTCCTTCAGCCGGGGCGGCGCGGCCAGGGCGCGGGCGGCGCTCATGCCTCCCCCACGGTGGCGCGCACGATCACCGGCGCGCCGACCCGCACGACCTCCAGCTCCACCTCGGCGCCTCGGCGATCCGCCAGCGCCTGGCGCAGCGCGTCCGGCCCGGCCACCGCCTCGCCGTCGATCGCGACCAGCACGTCGCCGAGCACCAGGCCGGCGCGCGCCGCCGGGCTGTCCTCGTCGACCCGCAGGATGAGCGCGCCGGTGTCGCGGCCGAGCTGCGCGGCGACCTCGCGCGGCAGCCGCGCCCGCTGCACCGCGACGCCGAGGTAGCCGCGCTTCACCGCGCCGTGGGCGAGGAGCTCGCCGACCACCCGCTCGACCGTGGCGGTCGGGATCGCCAGGTCGGCGCCACGCAGGAGGCCGGAGGTGTCGATGCCGAGCGCCCTGCCCTCGAGATCGATGAGCGGACCGCCGGAGAAGCCGCGCGGCAGCGCCCGGTCGGTCTCGACGTAGCGATCGAGCCGCCCGCCCCACGGCGTGCGCACCTCCGGCCCGAGCACGCCGACGATGCGCAGCGAGGCGCGCACGCTCAGGCCCGGGCGGCCGAGCGCCAGGCAGGCGTGGCCGACCTTCAGGCCGGCGCCGTCCGAGCGCGCGATCGCCTGCAGCCCGGCGGGATCGGTCCTGAGGAGCGCCAGGTCGGTGCCCGGGTCGCGCCCGACCACCCGGGCGGCGCGCTCCTCGCCGCCCGGCAAGGTGAGCTGCGCGGTGTCCTCGCCGCCGACCGCGTGGTGGGTGGTGACGACGAGCCCGGCGGCGGCGTCCCACACGGTGGCGCTGGTGCCGTGCCGGCCGCGCGCCACGCGCAGCACCGAAGGTCCGGCGCGCTCCACCGCGCCCGCCAGATCCTCGCTCCAGTCGATCGCTCTTCTCGCCATGGTTGCCTCCTTCGCCCCCGAGGGTGCCCACGGGCGCAGCGCGGCGCATCGGCCACATGGCGGGGCAGGACCTGCCCGATCGGGCAGGCGGTTGACGGCGGCATCCGGCGTCACCACAGATCTCGGGTGTCCCGCACGCCCCCCATCGAGGCGCTCGGCGCGATCCGGGTGCTCGTCGCCGCGAGCGACCCGCTGGTCCGCGCCGGCCTGAGCGCGCTTCTCGGCGATGTCGGCGACGGGGAGGTCACCGTCGCCGGCGAGCCGTCCTCGGCCGACGTGGCGCTGTGGGACGCCGGCGGCGACGCGGGAGAGCTCGCCGGTCGCGCCGGCGAGCTGGAGGAGCTCGCGCTTCCGGCGCTGGCCCTGGTGGACGACGAGGCGGCGGCCGCGGCGGCGCTCGCCGCCGGCGCGCGCGGCGCGGTCCTGCGCAGCGGCGACGGCGCCGGGCTGTGGGCGGCGCTGGTGGCGGTGCGCGCCGGCCACACGGTGCTCGACGGCGCGTTCGCGCCGGCCGCGGCGCTGCCATCCGGCGGACCGGCCGGGCGGCGCGGCCGCGCCGGCATCGACGAGCTGACCGCGCGCGAGCGCGAGGTGCTCGCGCTTCTGGCCCGCGGGCTGTCCAACCGGCAGATCGCCGCCGCGCTCGACATCAGCGAGCACACCGCCAAGTTCCACGCCAGCGCGATCCTCGCCAAGCTGGGCGCAGCCACCCGCACCGAGGCGGTGGTGACCGCCGCCCGCCTCGGTTTGATCGCGCTCTAGCAGGGGGCCGGCCGGGCTCCGCAGCCTACTCGTCGATCACGACCTCGCCGCCGATCATGTCGGTGTCGGACAGCGGCGTGCCGAGGGCGTAGAGGCCCGTGAGGTCGGCGAGCGCGACGCAGGTGCCGCTGCCGTCGAGCTCGTAGAGCGCGCTGGCCGGCCCCTCGACCGGGTGGATCCGGGCGCCCTCGTCGAGGAGCTCGCGGGCGAACCTCGGCGTGAGGCCGGGCGAGCAGGTCGAGGTCCAGGTGCCGACCGTCACCGTCGCGGTGCAGGCGTTGTCGGAGTAGTAGGTGGTGACGTCCGCGACCGGCGAATCCGGCGTGTCGTTGGGCAGGCAGCGCTCGACGCCGTCGGTCGCGGTGTCGAAGGCGCACGGCGCGTCGAGCATGGTGTCGCGCCACTGCAGGCGGAACAGGCGCACGCCGGCGCCGGTGAGATCGCCGCGCTCGAGGCGAGCGCCGACGTCGAGGTACTCGCGGGTGAGCTCGCCGAAGGAGGTGCCGGACACCGCGGGCCCGACGCGGTACACCCGCTGCTCGTCGTCGAGCGGCTGCTGCTGGCACATCTCGCCCATCTGGTAGATCGGCTCGGTCACCTCCGCCCCGAGCGCGCGCACGCGCACCTCGCCGCACTCCCCGGCGCCCTCCCAGGTGAAGCGGTAGCCGGTGTCGCAGGTCGGCGAGGTGATGACCGCCGGGAACGCGGTGGTGCAGGCGGCGTCGGAGAACACCGAGGTGGTGCTGCGCTGGAGCGGCAGGCAGCGGATGGCGCGGTCCTCCCCGTACACCAGGCCGCAGAGGTGATCGAGCTCCTGGTCCTGCATCGCGCCGATCACGTCGCACCAGCGAGAGCCGTCGTCCCCGTCCACCTGGCGGATCTGCAGGCGGCCGCCGACCCAGCTCTCGGTCCCGGCGACCAGCTCGTCCGCCGGGATCTCGCGGGTGACCTGGACGTAGGGGTTGCCGTCGGCCAGCACCTGGCTGCAGGTTCCGGCGTTGTCGAGGTTGTAGAGCGCGGTCACCCCCGGCTCGACCACCTGCACGTTGCCGAGCTCCCAGTGGGAGGCCACCTGCGCGCAGTCGGCCGCCTTGAGCTGCTGCATGATGGTGGGCGCCGGATCGGCCAGCGCGCCGTCGAGCCGAGCGACGGGCTGGGTGCACGCGGCGTCGGTGTACATGAGGCGGCCGCTGGCGACCGGCGTGCCGTCGGCCCGCGGGATGCAGCGGAGCGAGCCGTCGGCCGCCAGGCCGAACTGGCAGGTCTCGCCGATCTCGGAGTCGTGCAGGCGCAGCACGTCCGAGGTGCCGTCCTCGTGCTGCAGCAGGACGCGCTTGATCCGCGAGCCGCTCGCGTGCTCGCAGGTCAGGGCGTTCGGATCGCCAGCGTCACCGGTGGGGCCGCCGTCCAGATCGGAGGAACCGGAGTCCGAGCCGCACGCCGCGATCGCCGAGGCGCCGGCCCCGAGCGACGCGAGCAGTACGACCCGGCGCATGCGCGCGCTCGCCTGCATGCGGTCGAGAGTACATCGGAACGCCACTCCCGGTCACCTGGTGGAAATTGACTGCCGGCGCGGGATCTGGCGTATGCTCGCGCCGATGCAGCGCTGGACACCCGTCGTGCTCGCGCTCCTGACGGCCGGCTGCTCCCTGGTCACCGTCAAGCAGGAGCCCTTCCATCCCCTCCAGGTCACCGCCAAGGCGCCGCCGCCGAAACCGCCGCGAGTGGTGCTGACCGAGTCGTCCATCCAGATCAAGGAGAAGGTGCAGTTCAAGCTCGGCAGCGCCGAGCTGCTCCCGGAATCGTTCCCGCTGCTCGACGAGGTTGCCCAGGTGATGATCGACAACCCGCAGATCGAGCGGGTCCAGGTCGAGGGGCACACCGACACGACCGGCAGCGCCGGCATCAACAAGAAGCTGTCGCGCGCGCGCGCCGAGTCGGTGCGCACGTACCTGGTCGGCAAGGGGATCGAGGGGAGCAGGCTGGTGGCCAAGGGGTTCGGCCCCGACCGGCCGATCGCCGACAACTCCACGCCGGAGGGCCAGGAGGCCAACCGGCGGGTCGAGTTCAACATCCTCAAGCAGGGACCCAAGTAGGTCGTCGTGGAGGAGGAGTGACATGAACCGCCTCGCCACCATCGCCGCGCTGGCCGGCGCCCTCCTCCTGCCCGCCTGCGGCGGCTCCGGGATGGGCCAGGCCGTGCGCCAGGACATCACCGCGCGCATGGAGTCGGTGCAGAGCCCGCTGTCGGAGTGCTACCGGGTGGCGCTCGAGGAGAAGCGCAGGCTGGCCGGGACCATGTGGCTCCGCTTCGACGTGGAGCCGGAGACCGGCAAGTTCACCAACGTGCAGGTGGCGCGCAGCCAGGTCCGCCACGAGGGGCTCGAGTCGTGCGTCGTCGACGAGGTGTCGAAGCTGGCGCTCGAGACGCCGCAGAAGACGGTGGTGTCGGTCGACTACCCGATCGACTTCGCGCCGGATCAGGCCGCGCCCTAGCCCGGCGCAGCGGCTCGTCAGCTCGGCGCAGCGGCTCGCCAGCTCGGCGCCGCGGCTCGCCGGCTCGGCGCAGCGGCTCGCCGGCTCGGCGCCGCGGCTCGCCGGCTCGGCGCCGCGGCTCGCCGGCTCAGCGCAGCGGCTCGTCGAGGAGCGGGTAGCCCTGCCAGCCGGGGGCGTCGAAGTGCCACCACTCGGTCGGCAGCGGCTCGAAGCCCTCGGCCACCATGGCGCGCTCGAGCAGGGCGGCGTTGCGGCGGGCGGCCGGGCTCGCGTCGCGGCTGCCGCGGTGGGCGCGCGGTGAGAAGTCGTCGTGGTCGGTCGGCATCTCGACCGGCCGGCCGTCGAGGTGGACGAGCGTGGCGTCGACCGCGGCGCCGCGGTTGTGCTTCGAGCCCTCGCGGAGCGCGCCGCCCGGCGCGCGGACCGGGCGCGCGACGTAGCGCGGATCGGGCACGAGCTCCCAGAGGCGCTCCTGGGCGCTGAAGGGTCGGTAGCAGTCCCAGAGCAGGAGGCCCAGGCCGTCGTCGGCGAGGCGGCGCTGCACCCGGACGAGGCGCTCGGCGGCGTCGCGGCGGAGGAGGCAGCGCGCGGCGGGGTAGAAGGCGCGCTCGGTGAAGTTCCGGTCGGTGGCGTAGCGGATGTCGAGCCGGATGGTGGGGGCGATGGCGGTGATGTCCACGAGAGACCCGGCCGCGGCCGTATCCGCGGCCGTGGCCGTATCCGCGGCTGTGGCCGCAGGCGGATCCGCCGCCGCGGCCGGATCCGGATCCGCCGCCGCGGGTGCAGCCGGATCCGCCGCCGCGGGTGCAGCCGGATCCGCCGCCGCGGGCGCTCTCGAGTCGTCGCTCGTGCGGCCGCAGGCAGGCGCGAGGAGGAGCGCGATCAGGAGTCCGAGGCGCCGCACGAGCAGGACGGTACCACCTCGGGCGCGGGCGCTAGCACCAGCGGCAGAAGTCGACCACCAGGCCGCCCAGAAGCGGCATCCGCAGCGACAGGCCGCCGATCGCCACGAACGCGGTCTCCTCTCCCTCGGTCCAGCGCGCGCCGCTCTCCAAAAACAGGCCGAGGCCGAAGGTGCCGTACATGAAGCCGGCGCCGAACCCGCAGCCGTCCCCCGCCGCGCCGGCGCCCTCCCCGCTGCCGAACACCTCCCAGGCCAGGCGCGCGTACAACCCCGCGGCGCTGCGCTCACCGTCCGGGCCGGCCTGCCGCAGGAGCTCGCCGCGCGCGCCGAGCCACGACCGGTGCGCGCTCGCGCGCTGGATCACGTGCGCGGCCTCGACGTAGAGCCCGTGGGAGTCCTGGTGGTCGAGCGGCTCGGCCTCGTCGACCGGCGCGCCGCTGCCCAGCGCCAGCGAGCGCGCGCCCGGCCCACCGCCGGCCTGCACCCGCTCGAAGACGTAGCCGGCGCCGACGTCGAACGAGCCGTCGCGGCGGAGCTGACCGCTGGCGAGGTGCGCGCCGGTGGTGACGCGCACGCCGCTCTGCGGCTGGCCGCCGCGGGCGATCACGGCGGTGCCCACCTCGGTGCGGCTGGGCGGCAAGACCCCCGCCGCGCAGCCGAGCGGGGCGAGGGCACAGAGCGCGAGGAGGGGCGCGAGCCGGATCGGCATCGCGCCCCTCTCAAGCAACTCGCGCACCAGGCGACCGGCGCGCGCATCTCGCGCTCTCGGCGGCGCTCCTGTGAAACCAGGCAACGCCGTGTGGTGCGACCGCTACGCCGATCGGCACGCTGCCCGTGACGATCGCCTCATCGCCAGAACGCGCCCCGCCGCCGCGGCCTGCCGTCGAGCAGCGCGACCAGCTCGCCGAGCTCGCGCTCGATGGTGGCCAGCGCGCCGGCCGGATCCGGCGCCGGGCCCGACGCGACCAGCGCCAGGTGCGCGCGCAGCCGCTCGAGGCCGGCCCGCAGGGCGCGCGGCGCGGCGCGCAGGATGGCATCGAGGAGCGTGAGCACCGCCGCGGCCCAGGCAGCCGGGTCGGCCCCGCCGCGCGCGGCGAGCGACTCGCGCATCGCCTCGAGCTGGTCGCGGACCGAGGACGCAGCGGCCGCCTCCTTGCCCTCCTTCCTCTCCTCGGCGGGTGCCACCGGCCTGGCCTCGGCGTCGGCCTTGGGCGCCGGCCGGCGCATGCGCTGGGCCGGCGGCGCGCTCGCGCGCGCGAGGCCCGCCGCCCTCATGACCGGCGGCGCTCCGGCCGGCGCCATGCCCGCCGGCGCCGGCGGCGGCGCGAAGCCGGCCATCACCATCCCCGGCGCTGGCGCCGCCTCGGCCGCCAGCATGTCCCAGCCGGACGCGGGCTCGACCGCCTGCACCGCCCGGTGCACCCGGCCGCCCGGGTTGACCACCTCCGAGCGATCGATCGCGACGAAGGCGGTGAACCGCGACAGCACCGAGTGGCGCAGCGACAGCTTCACGATCCGGTCGGCCACTTCGCCGCGATCCGCGTGACCGGCGGCGTAGTCGTCCTCCAGCCGGCGGATGGCCGCGCGCGCCCACAGGGCGCTCACCGCCGCCTGCTCGGCGCCGGAGGCGACCCGCGCCGGCACCCGCTCGCGCCAGGTGCCGCCCTGCGCGTCGGCGCCCGACAGGACGATCGCCCCACCATCGCGCAGCGCTCGCACCCGGCCGCGCAGCACCACCGGCGCGCCGGCCAGGAGGTCCGGGCGCCGCGCCGGCGCCAGCGAGCCGGGCTCGATGTCGAGGCCGTCGCCGGCCAGCGCCAGCTCGGTCACCACCGGCGCGCCGATCCGCCGCTGGATGCGCGCCATCACCTCGTCGAGCCGGTCCTCCGACTCGACCAGCTCGGCGACGGCGCCGCCCAGGTCGGCCAGCCGGTGCAAGAACCCGGCGTTGACCGCGCGGTCGATGCCGATCGGGAACACCCGCGCGCCGCGCAGCGCCGGCGCCAGCTCGCGCAGGATCTGGTCCTCGTTGCCGACCTGCCCGTCGGTGACCAGCACCAGCACGCGGTCGCGGCCGGCGGCGCCGCCGGCGCCGAGCAGCGATGCGGCCTGCAGGAGCGGCGCCGCCATCTCGGTGCCGCCGCGCCCTCGACGCCGGCGAGGAACTCGACCGCGCGGAAGCGGTTGCGGTCGCTCGCCGCCGCCAGCGCGCCGGCCGGCAGCGCCGCCGGGGTCTCGATCGAGCTGTCGAACGCCAGCACGGCGAGCCGGTCGGCGTCGTTCAGGCTGTCGATCAGCCGCGCCGCCGCGCGGCGGGCGGCGACCATCTTCCAGCCGCCCATGCTGCCGCTGCGATCGAGCACCAGCACCACGTCGCGCGGGCGGGCCGCGCCGGCTCCCTCCGGCGGCAGCACGGTCAGCGCGAAGGCGCCGCCCTCCCCGTCGCGGTCGGGCGCGATCACCAGGCCGGTGCGCACGGCCGCGTCGCCGAGCGCGTAGCGCAGGACGAAGTCGCGGTCGAGGCGCTCGCCGGGTCGGAGCTCGACCGAGCGCCGGCCGCCCTCCCCCTCCGACTCGATCACCGCGTGCAGGCTCGAGCGGACGCGCGCGATCGGCAGCCCGGCCGGATCGATGTCGACCCGCAGCCGGAGCCTGACCGGGCTGGGGTAGCCGGGCAAGAGCACCGGCGGGGAGATCCGCGAGGCGTCCGGCACCGCGTCGGTGTCGCTCGCCACGCCGTCGCCGACGCTGCCGCCCGGCAGCGGCTGCCCCGGGATGTAGCGCGGCGCCACCACCAGCGGGAAGCGGAAGGTCGCCTCGTTGCGTTCGATCGCCAGCGCGCCGACCAGGTCGAGCTCGATGGTCGCCCGCTGGCCCGGCGTGAGGTTGCCGACCCGCACGGTGAACACGTCCGGCCGCTCCTCCTCGGCGATGGCGGCGCGGTGCCCCTCGCGCAGCGCCTCGTCGTACCTCTCGCGCGCCGCGCCGCGCTCCTCGATCACGCCCTCGACCACGCGCTCGCCGACCCGCAGGCGGAAGCCGGTCACCGCGCCGCGATCCGGCAGCGGAAAGATGTAGGTCGCCTCGATCGGCTCGCCGAGCGTGTTGGCGAACGTCTGTCGCAGCTCGGTGCGCACATCCAGCCCGACCGCGCGGGCGTGGACCTCCATCGCCTCGAGCGGCAGGTGGCCGCGCGCGGTCGCGAGCGCCCCGAACCCGGCGTCCGCCTCGCGCGGCACCCGGCCCAGCTCCTCCTCGGTCATCAGTTCGACGGCACGGGTCATCCTGCTTCCTCCTGTCCCTCCGGGACGAGTCCCTGGCGGCGGAGCTCCGCGATGAGCGGCTCCGCCGCGCGTACGAGCGCGGCGACATCGCCGGCTCGACCCTCGATCAACAGCTCGACACCGCTGGCCAGGCGCAGCTTGGTCAGCTCGCTGGCGATCTCCTCCGGCGCGCGGGGTGCGCGGCGCTGCACCAGCGCAGCGGCACGGCGAGCGCGCGGCGCGGGCGCGGGCGCGGACGCGGCGGCGGCCGCCGCCAGCGCGCCCGGCCGCTCGCGCCAGAACGCGCCGCGGGCGCGCGCCGGACCCTCGCCGCCGCCTGCCGCCGCGCGCGCCTGCCCGCGACCGGCCCGCGCCGGCACGCGCGCCACCGCCTGCAGCGCGCGATCGTCGAGCGCCGCGAGCTCGGCCTGGATCTCACCGAGGCTCCTGCCCTCCGCCTGCAGCCGCTTGATCGCCACGAGCTGGAGCAGGTGCCGGCGGCCGTACAGCGCCGTGCGCCCCTGCATCTCGAGCGGGCGGTCGAGCAGCCCCAGGCTCGTGTAGTAGCGGATGGTCCGCAGGTCCGGCACCGCCCGGACCTGGCCGTTGGCGGGCGGCACGTAGCCGCTCGCCTCGAGGGCGCGGCTCACCTCGGCGCCCAGCTCGGCAATCGTCCAGCGTTCATCGGAGCTCGCCATCGAGCCCAATGTGACACTGTCTTATTACACTGTCAAATCAGATCTGCCGGAGCCAGTCGAGGACGTCGGCCAGGACCACCGCATCTCGTGGAAATCCCAGGTGTCCGCCGGTCCAGATCCAGCGCGCCTCCACCGCCTTCGAGGCGCGCTCGAGCGCCGGGCGCACCGAGCGGGCCGGCACCATCGGGTCGCCGGAGCCGGCGACGAACAGCGCCGGCACCTCCATCGCGCCGAGGAGCGGGCCGACCCCCACCTTCCGGTAGTAGTCGTCGGCGCCGGCGAAGCCGTGGCGCGGCGCCACCACCAGCTCGTCCCACTGGCGCACGGTCCGGATCGCCTCGATCTCGGCGAGCGGCCGGTGCAGCCGGCGCCGCGCCGCCACCGTCTGCACCATCTCCTTCACGCCCTCGAGCAGGTGCCGGCGGTACAGCCAGCGCGCCGGGTGATCGATGTGCCTGACCCCGGCCTCGAGATCGACCGGCGCGCAGACCGCCGCCACGCCGCGCACGCCGGAGCCGGCGCCGGCAAGCGCCGCGTGCCGCAGGGCGACGTGCCCGCCGAGCGAGTAGCCCAAGACGACGCGCTCGGGGTAGCGCGCCACCTCGGGGTGCTCGAGGGCGGCGGCGAGGTCCTCGACGATGCCGATGTGGTAGAGATCCTCGCCGCTGCCGTCGGCGCCGCGCAGGTTGAGCCGCAGGGTCGACATGCCGAGCGCACGCGCGCCGGCGGCGGTCGCCGCGCAGTACGGCCGCTCGGCGCATCCGCCCATGCCGTGCAGGATCACCGCGATGCGCTCGGCGCCGGGCACGTGATCGATGAGGCCGGTGAGCCGGACCGGACCGATCACCGGATCGGCGATCGTGGTCTGCCAGCGGGCGCCGGGCGGCGCCGGCGGCGGCCGCAGCTTGTCTCGCACGTGCGACCACACGGTCCAGGCGTGCCCCGCCGCGCCCTCGACCGCACGCACCAGCCGCTCGCGCATCGCCCTCCTCAGCGGCCGAGCCGGTGCTCGCGGCCGCTCGCCAGGTCCGGGTGCTCGGTGGTGGTCCCGTCCGGCCACCTGACCGACACGTCCACCGTCGCGGCGCCGGCCACGCCGGCGTGGATCGCCGGGTCCGCCTGGGCGATGTAGCCGCGCCCGGTCACCTGCTGGCGCAGGATGGTCACCTCGCCGGCGCGGATCGTCACGGTGGCGCCGATCGCCATGCGGTTTTTGCCCCCGCCGGCGAGGCGCAGCCGGATCCAGCGGTTGCCGGTGCGCTGCACGTTCTCCAGCACCCGCGGCGGCTGGCGGAAGTTGTTGAGGACGAGGTCGACGTCGCCGTCGAGATCGATGTCCACCT
>Ga0079224_100008521_pt1 | contig 13899 bp, 15 predicted proteins | sample Stecom2015_FD_80414 | JGI IMG/M metagenome (GOLD analysis project Ga0079224, IMG submission 80414) | Agricultural soil microbial communities from Utah to study Nitrogen management - Steer compost 2015 | ecosystem: Environmental > Terrestrial > Soil > Agricultural land | place: USA: Utah... | reverse complement strand
CGCCAGCGCCCTGGCCAGGCCGGCGCGCTTGCGCATGCCGCCGGACAACTCCGCCGGGTACTTGCCGCCGGCATCCGGCGGCAGCCCCACCATGCGCAGCTTGGCCAGCGCGATCTCGTCAAGCAGATCTCGCGGCAGGCGGTGGAACTCTCTCAGCGGCACCTGGATGTTCTGGATCACGGTGAGCGACGAAAACAGCGCGCCATCCTGGAACAGCACGCCGAAACGCTGCCGCGCCGCCCGCAGTTCCGTCTCGCTGCCGTGGATCATGTCGGTGCCGAGCAGCTCGACGCTGCCGGCCCTCGCGCGGTTCAGCCCTATGATGGTCCGCAGCAGCACCGACTTGCCGGTGCCCGATCCACCGACCACGCCCAGCACCTCGCCGCGATGGATGTCGAGATCGAGGCCGTCATGCACGGGTGGTCCGTCGAACCGGTTGACCAGTCCCCGCACCCGGACGATGACCTCGCCGGCCATGTCAGATCCCCATGATGCTGAACATAATGGAGAACAGCGCATCCACCACGATCACCAGGAAGATGGACTGCACGACCGACCGCGTGGTCAGCCGGCCGACGCTGGCGGCATCCTGCTTCACGCGCAGGCCCTCGTAGCAGCCGACCATGCCGATCAGCGCGGCGAATACCGGCGCCTTCACCAGGCCGACGAAAAAGGTTTTCAGAGAAACGGCATCCTGCAGCCGCTGGGCGAACAGGTTCAGGTCGATATTCAGGCTGCTCCACGCCATGATCGCTCCGCCAAACAGCCCCATGATGTCGGCATAGAAGGTCAGCAGCGGCATGGTGAGGATCAGCGCGAACATGCGCGGCAGCACCAGGATCTCGACGGGATCGAGGCCGAGGATGCGCATGGCGGCGATTTCCTCGTTCACCTTCATGGTGCCGATCTGGGCGGTGAAGGCGCTGCCCGAGCGGCCGGCGATCAGGATGGCGGTCAGCAGCACGCCGAGCTCGCGCAGCACGGAAATGCCGATCAGGTCGACCACGAAAATCTCGGCGCCGAACCGCCGCAGCTGGTCGGCGCCCTGATAGGCCATCACCACGCCGATCAGGAAGGACAGCAGGCCGACGATCGGGATGGCGCGCAGTCCGGCCTCCTCCATGTGATGCACCATGGAGGTTAGGCGCAGGCGCCGCGGCTGCAGGGCAACCTTCGCCGCGCTCTCGGCCACCCTGCCGATGAAGGCAATGAAGCGCCGGGCCTCGCGCAGGAAGAACAGCGTCAGCCAGCCGACCCAGGCAACCAGCGCGAGCGCGCCGCTCTCCTTCGGCGGGCGGATGACCTTCCCCTCGCCGCTGTCGGCGACATAGTCGAACAGGGTGCGGTATTCGGGGCGCGGCGCGGGCCATTCCACCTTCGCGCCCTGCGCCGCCAGCCGACGCCACAGCCGGTGCAACAGCACGGCGCCTGCGGTATCCAGCCGCTCCAGCCCGGACGTGTCGATGACGGCGTGCTGCACGCCGCCGGCATGGATGGCGGCGATCCGTCGATCGAGGCCGGCGGCGGACGGCAGGCCCCAGACACCGCTGAGCAGGATGCGCAGCGTCTGGCCGTCCTGCTCGATCTGCAATCCGCCCATGTCCATCGGGCCTTCCCCGGTTCCGCTCCGATCAGACGGCTTGCAGAAGGCTTACCAGAAATGACAGTCTCACAAAACAAGTTCGGGGGTTTACCGGGGGAGTCATGCCGCGCTTTGCCGCCAACCTGAGCTACCTGTTCCAGGACGAGCCGTTTCTCGACCGCTTCCAGGCCGCCGCGCAGCAGGGCTTCGAAGCCGTCGAGTTCCAGTTCCCCTACGACCACAGCCCGGCCGCGGTTGCCGCCGCGGCGCGCGACAGCGGCCTGCCGGTGGTGCTGTTCAATGCGCCGCCGGGCAACTGGAGCGAGGGCGAGCGGGGCCTCGCCTCGCTGCCCGACCGGCGGCAGGATTTCCGCGCCGCGATGGCCCGCGCTTTCGACTATGCCACCGCCTGTAACTGCCCGCGCATCCATGTCGTTGCCGGTGTCGGGAAGCCGGGCATGGACCGGCGCGCCATGCGCGCCTGCTACATGGACAATCTCGCCTGGGCGGCGGAGCAGGCCTCGGCCCATGGCCTGATCCTGCTGATCGAGCCGATCAACCGCCGGGACATACCGGGCTTCTTCCTGAGCGATTTCGACGAGGCGGAAGCGATCCTCACCGAGATCAACGCGCCCAACCTGCGCCTGCAGTTCGACTTCTATCACGCGCAGATCATCCATGGCGACATCATCCGGCGGCTGGAGAAGCACCTGCCGTGGATCGGCCACATCCAGATCGCCAACCCGCCCGGCCGCCACGAACCGGGCGTCGGCGAGATCAACTATGATTTCGTATTCGAGAGGCTCGATGCGCTGGGCTATGACGGCTGGGTCGGCTGCGAGTACCGGCCCTCGGCCGATGTCGAGGCCAGCCTGGAATGGATCCGCCGCTACGGCGTGACGAAGCGGGCCGCGAAGCGCAGCGTCACTCCATAAAGGCGGGCAGGAACAGCACGATCGCGGGAAAAGTGATCAACAGCGCGATCCGCACCAGATCGGCCAGCACGAAGGGCAGGATGCCACGGATCACCGTCTGCAGCTTCACGCCGCCGACGCCCTGGATGACGAAGAGATTCATGCCGACCGGCGGCACGATCATGCCGATCTCGACGATGGTGACGATGTAGATGCCGAACCAGATCGGGTCGATGCCGAGTGCCTGGGTAACCGGAAACACGAAGGGCAGCGTCAGAAGGATCATCGCCAGATCATCCATCAGGCTGCCGAGCACGATGTAAAAGACCGTCAGCAACAGCAGGAACATGGTCGGGCTCAGGTCGAGCCGCTGCACTTCCGCGATCAGGTATTGCGGCACGTTCGTGCCTTCGAGGAAAAAGTTGAACAGGCCCGCGCCGATGATGATCAGGAAGATCATCGCACTGGTGCCGGCGGCTTCCAGCAGCGAGGCCTTGAAGCGTTCCCAGCCCATGGTGCGGCCGGCGATGGCGAAGACCAGCGCGCCCACCGCCCCCACCGAGGCCGCCTCGTTCGGCGAGAACATGCCGGAATACATACCGCCGATCACCAGTGCGAACAGCAGAGCCACGGGCCAGACGCCGCGCAGGGTGCGGCCGCGCTGGCGCCAGCCCTGCCGCTCGCCGGCCGGGCCCAGCGTCGGATTGATCCTTGTCGCCACGGTGATCGCCAGCATGTAGAGGACGGTCCCGAGCAGGCCGGGAATGAGCGCCGCGATGAACAGCTTGCCCAGCGACTGCTCGGTCAGCAGAGCATAGATCAGCAGGATGATCGACGGCGGGATCAGGATGCCGAGCGTGCCGCCGGCCGCGATCGACGCCGTTGCCAGGCTGTCGGCATAGCCGCGCCGCCGCATTTCCGGCAGCGCCACGCGGCACATCGTGGCGGCGGTCGCAATGGCCGAGCCGCAGATCGCGCCGAAGCCGGCACAGGCGACGACGGTAGCCAGCGCGAGGCCGCCCCGGTAATGCCCGAAGAAGGCATAGGCCACGTCGTAGAGCTGGCGCGACAGGCCGGCATAAGAGGCGAACACCCCCATCATAACGAAGAGCGGCACGACCGAGAGGCTGTAGGGAAAGACGCTCTCGAAGGGCGATGATCCCATCACATAGGCCAGGCCCGCCCAGCCCTGCAGGAACAGGAAGCCACCGGCGCCGACCACGCCCATGGACACGGCAACCGGCACGCGGGCCAGCATCAGCAGCAGGACGGCAGCGAAGCCGGTAATGCCGATCAGCGCCGGCGCCATCACAGGACCTCCGGCTTCGGCCGCGGCGGCAGCGGTTCGTATCCCAGCCGCATCGCCACCAGATGCCGCAGCATCACCACGACGGCGATGGCGGCCGAAAAGAACGAGCCGCCGAGCAGCGGATACCAGAACCAGGTCATCGGCAGGCCGATGGTCTGCGATTTGTCGCCCATCAGGCCCACCGTGGCGAACTGCCCGATGCCGTACCAGCCGATCGCCAGCATCAGCAGGCCGCCGAGCAGCGCGGCCACGGCCTTGCACAGGGCCTGCGCCCGGAAGGGCAGCCGCTCGACGCCGATCTCCACCGCCACGTGGCTGTCGCTGATGAAGCCGTAGGGAATGGTCAGGAAGGCGGTCGCCATGATCAGCATCTGGGTGATGTCGACCGTGCCGAGAATCCCCTGCCCGCCCAGATTCCGGGTCAGGATGTCGGCACAGGTCACGATCCCGGCCAGCAGGGCGCAGACGGCGCCGAGCTTCGCGGCCCAGGCGGCGGCGGTTTCGGCGAAGGCCTGCAGACGGATCATCAGAGCACTGGCACCATGAAACAGGCCTGCCACGCCGGAACGTCCGGCATGGCAGGCCGCAACACACTACAAGCGGTCAGCGCTTGCCTTCCAGCTTCGCGATCCGCTGCTGCATCTCCGCGTAGATGGCGCGCGCATCCTTCACGCCCTGCCCCTCGAGATCGCTGAGCAGCTTCTCGGTGGTGGGCTTGAGCGCCTCGCGCCAGCGGTTGCGTTCGGCATCCGAAAGCGAGGTCATCACGTTACCCCGCTTCTTCGCCAGTTCCAGTCCGGGCGCGTCCCACTGGTTCCACCAGTCGCCGAAACGCTCGGTCAGGGCGGCGCCGGTAGTCTCGTCGATCGCCTTGCGCACGTCGGCCGGCAGGCTGTCATACTTCCGCTTGTTCATGACGAAGTAGAAGCTGGCCGTGTAGGAGCGCGCATCGAGGTGATACTTGGTCACCTCGAACAGCCGGAAGGAGTTGATCGGATCCCACGGGAACACCGCGCCGTCGATCACCCCGCGCTGCAGGTTCTCGTACACTTCGCCGGGCGGCAGGCCGACCGGGGTTCCGCCGAGCTGCTGCAGCATGGCGTTGATCTGCGGGCTGGGCGAGCGGATGCGCAGGCCCTTCAGGTCGGCCATGGTCTTGACCTGCTTTTCCCGCGTATGGATCAGACCCGCGTTATGGGCATGGAGCGCCAGCACCTTCACCGTGTCGGGAAACTCCTGCGCGAAATGCTTGGGGTACATTTCCCACAACGTCCGGCTGGCGGCATTGGCCGTCTCGACGAGGAACGGGAATTCGATCATGCCCATGCGGGGGAAGCGTCCCGCCGGCACACCGCGCAGGCCATGGGCGATGTCGACCACGCCGCTCACCGCCTGCTCCAGCTGCCGCGCCGGATTGCCGAAGGCGCTGCCGGCCGGGAAAATCGTGACCTTGACCTTTCCGTTGGTGCGTTTCGCCAGCTCCTCGCCCCAGGGGACGAACCAGTCGCGATGCATGCCGTGACCGGCCGGCAGGAAGTGGCTAAGCTTGAGTTCGATGTCCTGCGCCGCGGCGGGCGCGGCAAAGCCTGCGACGACCAATGCGGCGCAGAGCGCCTGTCGGATTACCCGCATGAAATCCTCCCTGATTATTTTCTTTAGAATAGTTGCATTTGTAACTGACCGTCAATGCGTGCCGTGATCCGGTCAATGGACGACGGCGGACGGTACCCCTATTGTCACCCGCGGCAGGCGGTCTTCTCAGTATTGTATTGGGCGAGAACGGAAATTCATGGCACGCATCGTCGCGATTGCCGGCATCGCTTTGGTGATCGGCATTCTCATCGGCATCGGCACCGTGTCGCTGCAGCGCTCGGCCGAGTCCCCGGTGGCGCGCGCCATCAAGGAACCCGAGGCGGCCTCGATCCCGCCATCGGTCGAAGCGCCGGGCCAGCGCACCATCCTGCATATCGCCAGTTCCGTCCCGACCTCCGCGCTGCAGATCGGCACGATGGCGACGAAAACCGCCGACAAGCTCTCGGCCATTTCCGACGGCTCGCTTGAATTGAAACTGCACGAGCCGAATTCGCTGGCGCCGAACGAGGAACTGTTCGACAAGCTCGCCGGCGGCGAGATCGATGCGGTCTGGGCCTCAACCAACTTCTTCGCCGAGCGGGATTCCGTCTTCTGGCTCTTCTCGACCGTGCCCTTCGGTCCGCCGGCCGGCGAGTTTCTCGCCTGGCTGGCCTATGGCGGCGGCCAGGAACTGATGGACGCGAATTTCGCCCGTTTCGAGATCAAGCCGGTCGTGTGCACCGTCCTGCCGCCGGAATCGGGCGGCTGGTTCCGCCACGAGATCACCAGCCCCGCCGACTTCAAGGGGTTGCGGATGCGCTTCATGGGCATCGGCGCCAGGGTCGTGGCGCGCCTGGGTGCGGAACCGGTGACGCTGAACGGCGGGGATACCTTCTACGCCCTGCAGAGTGGCGCGATCGACGCCGCTGAATTCTCGCTGCCGGCCATCGATCTGCGCGTCGGCCTCGACCAGGTGGCAAAGCACTACTACTTCCCCGGCTGGCATCAGCAGAGCTCGCTGATCACGCTTCTGTTCAGCCAGAAGGTCTGGGACCGCCTCTCGGAGGCGCAGCGTCAGCAGATCAGCAGCGTCTGCGGAGACAACATCCGCGAAAGCCTGGCGGAGGGCGAGGCGCTGCAGGTCAAGGCGCTGCAGGAAATCAGGGCACGCGGCGTGACCGTGCATACCTGGCCGCCGGCCGTTCTTGGCGCACTGGAGAAAGCCTGGAAGGACGTGGTGCGCGAGGAGAAAGCGGCGAACCCCGAATTCAGGAAGGTCTGGGAATCCTATGACGGATTCCGCCGTTCCTACACCGAGTGGCGCGACCTCGGATACCTGCCCTGATCAGGTGCCGAGCGCGCGGCGCAGCTGACGGACGCGGCGCTCGACGGAAATCTCGGTAAAGCCGGTAACCTCCAGACTGCGGTCTTCCAGCGCATCGCCGCGCGGATTGGCGCGACCGCGGGCTTCCACCGCGGCATCGCGGCGATGGATGAGTTCGACGATCTCGGGCTGATACAGCCGCAGCAGATGGTTGATCCAGCGGTTCACTTCCGGCACCGGCCAGGAATGGCGCAATTCGAAACGGTCCAGCATCGCGATCACATCGCGCGCCGAATACCAGGTCTCGTCGGTCACCCAGCGATTGACGGTGAACAGGCGGATGGGCAGGCCGTAATTGTCCATCGTGACGCCGACGATATGGGCCAGCGCCTTCTCGCCGCGCGGCCAGTGCTCGCCGATCTTCTCCTGCGGTTTGCAGCGGCCGACACCGGGCTTCACATAGCGGACGGGCTCGAAACGCTCGGGCAGCAGATGCGGCCGCTGGAAGATGTGAAAATGGCCGTGCTCGCGCGTCTCGTTGCGATGCGCGTGATAGTAATACTGCGCCCCTGTGTCGGGATCGAACACATCGCCGGCGGGATAATGCTGCTGCTCGAAGAACTCATCCTGTCCGCGCAGCAATTCGGCAACGAGATTGCTGCGGCGGCTGGCCAGATCCTGCTGGATGCGCAGCAGCTCGATACCGGATGCCAGCATCGATTGCAGACGGGCGCGCCCCAGATTCGCCATCATGTTCATGCAAACGCCATCCTTCGCATGCCGGTGCTGGACTCGGCGCCCCGGCGCAATCAGGCGGGCAGACTAGGCAAGCGGACATTAAGCGCCGGTAAATGCGACATCACGTCCCTTTCTCGATAGCGATTCGCTGTGATATTTTTCGGTTTCGCTGTTCCACGTCCCCGTCGCCGGAACGACTCGCCCGGCCCCCCATTAACTAGCGAACCTACCGAGGAGCTTGTGATGCTACGTTTCCTGTTGTCCGCTTCCGCCGCATTCCTGATCGGCCTTTCGGCCGTAAGCGCCCATGCCGACGGCGATGTCGAGGCCGGAAAGAAGGCCTTCGCGAAGTGCAAGGCCTGCCATCAGCTCGAAGCCGGCAAGAAGGGCGTCGGTCCCAGCCTCGCCGGCCTGTTCGGGCGCAAGGCCGGCACCGTGGAAGACTTCAAGTACTCCGATGCCATGAAGAACAAGGGCATCACCTGGAACGAGGAAACCCTGGCCGCGTATCTCGCCGATCCGAAGGGTTACATCCCGGGCAACAAGATGGTCTTCCCGGGCATCAAGAAGGAGAAAGAACTGGCCGACGTGATCGCCTACCTGAAGGAAGCGACCAAGTAAGTCTGCCCGTCCGGACGACAAAGAGCCTCCCGACAGGGAGGCTCTTTTATTTTACACTTCAATCTTGTGCATATCAATTACTACATGCTAACCTGATATTTTATTTGCATTCCACAGTACATTTACCTAGATTTCCCTTATGACCACCTCGTCCACAGTGCTTTCCGCCAGCCAGACCAGCATCACCGCCGACATCGCCCGGCAGTGGGTTGCTGCCGGCGAGGCTGTACTGGTCGATGTGCGGGAGGTCGAAGAATACGAGGACGAGCATATTCCCGGCGCCATCCTCGTGCCGCTCTCCGGCCTGGAGCCGGCGGCGCTGGCCGAACTCGGAGGCCGGCGGATCATCCTGCAATGCCTGACCGGCAAGCGATCGGCCACGGCGCTCGAACGGCTGACCGGAGAGGGTCTGAACGGCCTGCTGCATCTCGAGGGCGGCCTGCTGGCCTGGAAGAAGGCCGGCGGCGCAACCGTCGAATCCGACGAGGCCGTGGCGGCCTGACGCCCGGCACACGCCTTTTATCTCCGCACGCTGCTGGCTAAGGTCGTTCTCCAACATGGAGGATGAGCATGCCCGTGCACGGCCCCGATGTGGTGCTGAACAACCCCGCCTACATTCACGAGACCGCCTGGATCTACGGCAAAGTCCGCCTCGAGGAAGGCAGCTCGGTGTGGATCAACGTCGCCATGCGGGCGGAGAATTACGAGATCGTCATCGGCCCCTACACCAACGTGCAGGATTTCGCGATGCTGCATGTCGGCGGCCAGACCGGCACCTATGTCGGCGCCCACTGCTCGATCACCCACCACTGCACCATCCATGGCTGCACGATCGGCGACAACTGCCTGATCGGCATCGGCTCGACCATCATGGACGGCTGCGTGATCGGCAATAACTGCATCATCGGCGGCCATACCTTTCTCAAGGAAGGCACCGTCATCCCCGACAATTCGGTGGTGGTCGGCAGCCCCGGCAAGGTGATCAAGACGCAGAACAACTACGTGCGCTGCCGCCTCAATGCCTGGCTGTATTACCGCAATGCGCTTGCCTACCGGCAGGGCCAGTACCGCGACTGGGACCAGCCGGAAATGGCCAAGGCCGTCGGCGCCGAAATCGCCCGCCTGACCGAGGAGCTCAAGGCCCTCGAGGCCGCCGGCGAAGCCTGACGGATCGCCGCAGGATTCCCGCCGTGCCGCCGTGTAGGGATGCAGAACACAACGGCTCGAGCAGGATGCCTGATGCTGTCTTCCCTGACCGTGGCTGCGCCGCCCCCGGCGGCCTGGCGCATCGACATGACTGAACCCCAGGCGACCGCCCCCGGCAGCGACGGCGACCTCATGCAGCGGGTCGCCCGCGGCGACCATGGCGCCTATGCCAAGCTGGTGGACCGCCACCTGCGCCACGCCGTGACGCTGGCCTGGCGCGTGCTGTTCGACCGCGCCGATGCCGAGGAGGTGGCCCAGGAGGCCTTCCTGCGGGTCTGGCAGCACGCCGCGCGCTGGCAGCCCGACGGCAGCGCCAGCTTCCGCACCTGGCTGAACCGCATCGTGGTCAATCTCTGCATCGACCGGAAGCGGCGGCCCGGCATGGCGGCGCTGGACGACCAGCCCGAGCCCGTCGATCCGCAGCCGGGCCCCTATGAGGCACGGCTGAACGCCGAAACGAGCGACCGCGTCGCGGCCGCCCTGCAGCGCCTGCCCGAACGCCAGCGCGCCGCGATCCTGCTCTGCTACTGGGAAGGCGAGAGCAACATCGCGGCGGCCGAAGCGCTGGGCATCACGGTCGGCGCCCTGGAATCCCTGCTGGTCCGCGCCAAGCGGGCCATGCGCAACGATCTGGCCCCCGATCTGGGCCGTCAGGAGTAGTCATGGATCTGGAACGTCTCACCGCCCTGATCGACGCCTATGGCAGCGAGCCGCGCCGCTGGCCCGCGCATGAGCGCCAGGCCGCGCTGACGCTGCTCGCCACCTCCGCCGAGGCGCAGGCGCATCTGCGCGAGGCGGCGGCTCTCGATGCGCTGCTGGCCGTGAAGCTGCCGGAGATCGAGCCCAGCGCGAGCCTGAAGGCGCGCGTGCTGGCGCAGACCCGGCCGCGGCCCGTGGCGACGCCGGGCTGGCGCGCGCAGATCGCCGAAGCGCTGGCGCAGCTTTTCCCCCGCGGTCAGGCGATGCCGCAATTCGCCGCCCTCGCCCTTGCGCTGGCGATCGGCATCGGCGCCGGCCTGTCCAACGTCGATCTGGGAAGCGACGGCGACATGATCTCGTACCAGCTGGCGGCGGCCGCCAACCCGGTCTATTTCGAGGAGTAAAAACAATGGCCGATAGCACCTCCCCCGCCCCGGCTTCGGGTTCGCGACCCAACCGCTGGCTGAAGATCGCGCTGATCGTTTCTCTCGCTTTGAACGTCGCCTTCATTGCCTGGGGCGCCACGCGCTTCGTGAAATTCCGCCATATGGGCGAACGTCCCGGCAGCATGATCGAGGAGCGGATCGCCCATCATCTGCCGGACGACGCCGCCGACGCTTTCCGCCGGGCCATGGCGGAGACGCGGCGCGGCCAGGCGGTGTCCTTCTCCGCCCTGCGCGACGACATCGCCGAGGCGCTGGCGGCCGAGCCCTTTGACCGCGCCCGTCTGGAGGCCCTGCTCGCCGAACATCGCGGCCGGCTGGATGCCTTCCAGCAGAGCCTGCAGGCCGGCCTGCTGGCTGCCGCGGAGGCCATGACACCCGAAGAGCGCAAGCGCTATGCCGAGAAGATGCTCCGTCATGGCGGCCGCCATCGGGGAGATCGCGGCAACCGCTGACACTGCGCTTGCCTCCCCATGCCGCGGCCGCTAGCGTGACGGCATGGGGAGGTAGCCATGCTCAACGTCGTGATTACCGGTGCGGCCGGATTCCTTGGTCAGAAGCTGGCGCGCGAGATCCTGCGCCGCGGAACCCTGGCGGGACCCGACGGCAAGCAGCAACCGATCAGCCGGCTGATGCTGTTCGACACCGTGAAGGCGCAGGGCCCGTGGGATTCCCGCGTGAGCACCTTCACCGGCGATATCGGCGACCTCGCCGAAGTGCTGCGCATCGTGCTGCACGACACGCATTCCGTCTTCCATCTCGCGGCGATCGTCTCGGCCGGCGCGGAAGCCGATTTCGACGAAGGCTACCGGGTCAATCTCGAAGGCACGCGCAATGTGCTGGAAGCCTGCCGCGCGATCCTCACCCATCGGCCGCGCCTGGTCTTCGCCTCATCCGTCGCGGTCTATGGCGGCAAGCTGCCCTCCACCGTGACCGACGACACGCCGCAGCGGCCGACCACTTCCTACGGCGTGCAGAAGCTGAGCGGCGAACTTCTGATCAACGACTATTCCCGCAAGGGCTTCGTTGACGGCCGCTCGATCCGCCTGCCCACCATCATGGTGCGGCCCGGCAAGCCCAACAAGGCGGCCTCCACCTGGGCCAGCTCGATCATCCGCGAACCGCTCAGCGGCGTGGATGCGGTCTGCCCGGTGCGGCCCGACAGCCCGATGGCCTGCCTCTCGCCGCGTCATACCATCGACGCCTTCATCCGCGCCCATGACCTGCCGGCCGACAAGCTCGGCACCGACCGCACCATCCTGCTCAGCGGCATCCGCGTCACCGCCGGCGAGATGGCCGAGGCGGTGGAGCGCAACAAGGGCAACCGCCGCATCGGCGCGATCAAATGGCAGGAAGATCCCGCGATCCAGAAGATCGTCGACGGCTGGCCGGGCGAGACGCGCTCCGAACGCGCGAGGGCGCTGGGCTTCACCTGCGACAACAGCATCGACGAGATCGTGCAGGCCTTCATCGCCGACGACCTCGACAACCAGATCAGGAGCCTGCAGAAGCTCTAGCGCTTTCCTGTCATGGCCGGGCTTGTCCCGGCCTCTCGCCTCCTGCAATCTGTTTCCATCGACAAACATCCATGCCGGCCGGGATACCTCTCCGGCCGGCATGACACCGTATGGATTTACCCATGGCCCGTCCCCGTACCGAAACCCTCGACATGATCAGGCGGCTGATCGAGATGCCAACCGTCAGCCGCGATTCCAATCTCGACCTGATCCACTGGATCCGCGACCACCTGAAATCCATGGGCGTGGACGCAACGCTGGTGCATGACGAGACCGGGAAGAAGGCCAATCTCTACGCCACGCTGGGGCCGCAGGACCGGCCGGGCATCGTGCTGTCGGGCCATACCGACGTCGTGCCGATCGACGGCCAGGAATGGAGCACCGATCCCTTCCGGATCGTCGAGAAGGATGGCCGGCTGTATGGCCGCGGCACCGCCGACATGAAGAGCTTCGTCGCCATCGCGCTGGCCTATGCGCCGAAATTCCTCGCCGCCAATCCCGAAACGCCGATCCACTACGCCTTCACCTATGACGAGGAGGTCGGCTGCCTCGGCGCCAAGCGCCTGATCGAGGTGCTGAAGCAGATGCCGGTGAAGCCGAAGGCCTGCATCGTCGGGGAGCCGACCGAGATGCAGGTGATCGCCCAGCACAAGGGCAAGAAGAGCTGGCGCGTCGACGTGCGCGGCTTCGAATGCCACTCCTCCCTCACCCATCTCGGCGCCAATGCCGTGGAGGCGGCGGCGGAACTGATCGCCTTCATCAAGAGCCTGGCACGCGGCAAGCGCGACAATGGCCCCTTCGATGCCGGCTTCGCGCCGCCCTACACCTCGCTGCATACCGGCGTGGTCAACGGCGGCACCGCGCTCAACATCGTGCCGAAGGATTGCAGCTTCCTGTGGGAGATCCGCTATCTGCCCCAGGACGACGTGGATGCGCTCTACGCCGAGGTCGTGGCTTACGCGAAGACGAGGCTCGAGCCGGAACTGAAGGCCATCGATCCCTCCTGCGGCTTCACCTTCACGCAGATCTCCGGCTTCCCCGGCCTGGCGACCGACGAGGACGCCGGCGTGGTCGCTCTGGCCAAGGCGCTGACCGGCGCCAACGGCGTGAAGAAGGTGGCCTTCGGCACCGAGGCCGGCCTGTTCAGCGAGAGCGGCATCCCCACCATCGTCTGCGGCCCGGGCAATATCGAGCAGGCGCACAAGCCGGATGAGTTCATCGAACTGTCTCAGATCGCACTCTGCGAGGCCTTCATGGACCGGCTGGTCGAGCGCGTGAAGGCCGGCGGTGCGGCATTGCCGGTGTGATGCGGCCGGTGATATCGGCTCCCGTTTTCGTTCGATCCCGCGCTTATTCGAGTCTTATTTGAGTCTTATTTTTTCTTAAGCCGGCTTATCGGCAGCTTAAGACGGCTTATGGCGGCTTAACCCGCCCTAAGCCGCGTTATCCGCAACTGTGCCGTCCACGCCGGCGATACCGTCGGCCGTCCGGGGATGCGCGGGCAATCCGCGTCGCCCGCCGACATTCTCCGTAAGCTGATCAGACATGGCACCTCCGCTCAGGCGCAGTGAGAGACTATATGCCTGCCCCGGGGGCAATGTAAACAAAAAAGGAACATGATGCGGCGCTCTATCCGCCCCACTTCGTTCGCTGCACCACGGCCGCCGTGCTAATCCCGTATGCAGCCATGGCGAAGCCCGACAGCGCGAACAGCGTCCAGGCCTCTGCGTCGATCAGCGTCAGTACCCAGCCGCCGACCGCGACGATGGCCAGCCGCAGCGTCGCGGTCAGGACCGGACCGACGATCCGTCCCGCACCCTGGGAGGCGAAGTAGAGACAGAGGCCGAGACCGAAAAAGGCGAAGCCCGGCCCGGCGGCGGTGAGATAGGCTCGCGCGGCTTGCACCACGGCTTCCTCGCGGGTGAACAGGGTGGTCCACAGATCCGGCGCCACGACCACGACCAGCCCGATGCT
>Ga0079224_100008519_pt1 | contig 13900 bp, 11 predicted proteins | sample Stecom2015_FD_80414 | JGI IMG/M metagenome (GOLD analysis project Ga0079224, IMG submission 80414) | Agricultural soil microbial communities from Utah to study Nitrogen management - Steer compost 2015 | ecosystem: Environmental > Terrestrial > Soil > Agricultural land | place: USA: Utah... | reverse complement strand
TTGGTCGGGACGGAGTGATTCGAACACTCGACCCCTTGCACCCCATGCAAGTGCGCTACCAGGCTGCGCTACGCCCCGAAGCCAACGATTATAGCATCCGGCAGTGCGCTTCGATGCACCCGAAACTCGGCCGCGATCATTCCGCGCGCAACAGTTCGATTGCCGCCATCAGGTCGGTGCGCGTCGCCTGCACGTCGGTTTCCGCAATGGTGTGGATGGGGTCGACCGGCGGCAGGTTTTCGGCGTCGCGCCCCCTCGAATTGGGCGCGAGTTCGCCGAGGCGATTGCGCGCGCCGCTGATCGTGAAGCCCTGTTCGTAGAGCAGTTCGCGGATCCGCCGCACCAGCAGCACCTCGTGATGCTGGTAGTAGCGCCGGTTGCCACGACGCTTCATCGGGCGTAGCTGCGTGAATTCCTGCTCCCAGTAGCGCAAGACATGCGGCTTGACGCCGCAAAGCTCACTCACTTCACCGATCGTGAAATAGCGCTTGGCCGGGATTGGCGGCAAGGGGTTCTTGGGAGCGTCGGTCTTGTTCTGCATGTCAGGTCCGACCCGGAGCCCTTGCGGGCATGCCAGGCATCAGCGCGAAGCCGCCGCCTCTTCGATCTGCGTCTTGAGCTTCTGGCTCGCATGGAAGGTGACGACCCGCCGGGCGGAGATGGGGATTTCCTCGCCTGTCTTGGGATTGCGCCCCGGGCGCTGGGGCTTGTCGCGCAACTGGAAGTTGCCGAAGCCCGAGAGCTTGACCGACTCGCCCCGATGCAAGGCGTCGCGGATCTCGTCGAAGAAAGTCTCGACCATGTCCTTGGCTTCGCGCTTGTTCAGGCCGACCCGCTCGAAGAGCATTTCGGCGAGCTCGGCCTTGGTCAGGGTGAAGTTCTCGACCACGGGCGGCGTCATCGGCTCTTCGGGCTCCTTCAGAGGCCGACCGAGGTCTATCCGACCGGCCAGCGAAGCATCGTTGACGGGTTCTGACATGGGCATCGGGTACCGGTGCAATCCCCAAGGCTGGCTCCGTTCAGCGCAGGCGCGCACCGAAACGGTCGGCCAGACGGGCCACGATCGCGTCGACCGCGCTGGCGGCTTCGGCGTCGCTCAAAGTCTTGCGAGTATCTTGCATCCAAATCCGGAAGGCAAGGCTTTTTTCCTTATTTTCCAAACCCTTACCGCGATATTCGTCGAACAGCCGCACGTGTTTTACGCTCTCGGCAACGCCCTCCTCGGCGCGCGCAAGTTCGATCTCGGCGGCGATCCGACCGGCCGGTATCGTCTCGTCGATCACCAGCGCGATGTCGCGCACGACCGGCGGAAAGCGCGATACCTGCTCGTACACGGGCACGTCCACGGCCAGCAGCGGCGCGAGCGCGACTTCGAAGAGGACCGGCGCGCGGGCGAGTTCGAAGCGCGCCATCAGGCCGGGATGGAGTTCGCCGATCCAGCCGATCGGCTGGCCGTCCAGGTGGATCCGGGCACTGCGGCCGGGGTGGAGGGCCGGGTGGCTTTCGGCCTCGCAGTGCAGCCGCTCGCCCATGAGCGATTCGAGGTCGCCCTTCAGGTCGAAGAAGTCCACCATGCGCCCCGGCAGGCCCCACTGCTCCTCGCGCGCCGGCCCGTAGGCCAGCGCGGCGAGCCGCATCGGCTGGTCGATCCCGGCCACGGTGAAGGGGCCGGCCCGCACGGAGGGATCGGCCTGGAAGACCCGCCCGACCTCGAACAGGCGTGCCCGCGTCGCCTTGCGGTTGAGGTTCGAGCGCAGGGTCTCGAGCAGGCCGCCCCACAGGTTGGTGCGCATCACGTCCATCTGGGCCGCGATCGGGTTAGCGAGCCGGATCGCAGCGAGCGGGGAAACCGCCGCATCGAGCTCGGCGGCGACGAAGCTGTAGGTGATGACCTCCTGGAAGTCGCGCGCGGCCATGGCGCGCTTGATCGCCAGCACGGGACGGCGCCCTTCCGGGGCCGGACGCATCGGCATCGCGGCAACCGGCGGACGCACCGGCAGGCGCTCATAGCCCCATATCCGCGCGACCTCCTCGATCAGGTCCTCTTCGATCGACATGTCGAAGCGAAAACTCGGCGGCGTGACGATGAAATCGGCGCCGTCGCGCTCGAATGGCAATTCCAGCCGACCGAAGGCGGTGGCGATCTCCTCGTCGCTCACCGGCGCGCCGATCACCTTGCGGGCGCGGTCGGGCCGCATCCGGATGGGAGCGCGCTCCGGCAGCCCCGTCACCTGGTCGTCGACCGGTCCTGGTTGGCCGCCGCATATGTCGAGGATCAGGCGAGTGATGTACTCGATGTGCTCGACTGTGGTCGCCGGATCGACACCGCGTTCGAAGCGGTGCCCGGCATCGGTCGAGAAATTGAAGCGCCGCGAACGGCCGGCGATGGCCGCAGGCCACCAGAACGCCGCCTCGACGTAGATGTCGCGCGTCTCGAGGCCGACCGCCGTGGCTTCGCCGCCCATGAGCCCCGCCAGGCTTTCGACCTGGCGCTCATCGGCAATCACCCCCGCCTGATCGTCGAGAGCAACCGTCTGGCCGTTGAGCAGCTCGAGCGACTCGCCCTCGCGGCCCCAGCGTACCGTGAGACCGCCATGGATCCTGGCGAGATCGAAGACGTGGGTCGGGCGCCCGACCTCCAGCATGACGTAGTTCGAGATATCTACCAGGGCCGAGATCGAACGCTGGCCGGCGCGTTCGAGACGCGACCGCATCCAGTGCGGAGTCGCGGCCCTGGCGTCGACGCCGCGAATGATGCGACCGGAGAATCGACCGCAAAGATCGGAATCTTCGATTTTTACCGGCAACTTATCGGCAATTGTCGCGCTTATCGGCTGAACTTCGGGATGCACCAGCGGAGCGCCCGACACGGCGGACAGTTCGCGAGCCACGCCGAAGACACCGAGGCAATGCGCCAGGTTCGGCGTCAGCTTCAGGGTGTAGACCTGCTCATCGAGATCGAGGGCATTGCGGATGTCCTCGCCGACACGACTTCCGGCATCGAGCACCAGCAGCCCCGAATGCTCGTCCGACAAGCCCAGTTCGCGCGCCGAACACAGCATGCCTTCGCTTGCCACGCCGCGCATCTTCACCGGCGCGATCCGGAACTCGCCCGGCAATTCGGCGCCCGGCAACGCGCAGGGAACCTTCAGCCCGGCCGCGACGTTCGGCGCGCCGCAGACGATCTGGCGCAGCCGGCCTTCGCCGGCATCGACCTGGCAGACCCGCAGCTTGTCGGCGTCCGGATGGGGTTCGACGCTGCGCACCTCGGCGACGACCACGCCGGTGAACGGAGGCGCGACGGAATGGGCTTCCTCGACCTCGAGGCCAGCCATGGTGAGCCGGTCGGCAATCCGGCCGGCATCCCAGTCGGGCGAGCAGAACGTCCGCAACCAGTTCTCGGGAAATCTCATGTCAGGGTCTCCGGGTCAGCGGGCGAACTGTTGCAGGAAACGCAGGTCGTTCTCGTAGAACACCCTCAGGTCGCCGACGCCATAGCGCAGCATCGCGAGACGCTCGATTCCCGAGCCGAAGGCGAATCCGATATAGCGTTCGGGATCGAGGCCGATATTGCGCACCACATTGGGATGCACCTGGCCGGCCCCGCTCACCTCCAGCCAGCGCCCGGCGAGCGGACCGTCGGCGAAGCGCATGTCGATCTCGGCCGAAGGCTCGGTGAACGGGAAGTACGAAGGGCGAAAGCGCAGGTCGATGTCGTCGCGCTCGAAAAACTGGGCGAGGAAATCGGCGTAGACGTTCTTGAGGTCCGCAAGGCTGATGTCATCGTCCACCCACAGGCCCTCGACCTGATGGAACATCGGCGAATGGGTCGCGTCGGAATCGACCCGGTACGCCTTGCCCGGCGCGATCACCCGGATCGGCGGCCGGTTGGCACGCGCGTAGCGGATCTGCATCGGGCTGGTATGGGTTCGCAGCAACAGCCCCGGCTCGGCGCCCGGCACCGGATCGACGTAGAAGGTGTCGTGCATCGAACGCGCCGGATGATCGGCTGGCGTGTTCAGCGCGGTGAAGTTGAAGAAGTCTTCCTCGATCTCGGGCCCGTCGGCGACATCGAAGCCGATCGAGCGGAAGATCGCCTCGACGCGGGCGATGGTCAACGTGAGCGGATGCAGGCCACCATGACCGACGGCTCGCCCGGGCAGCGTCACGTCGATCGCCTCGGCCGACAGCCTGGCGTCGAGCACGGCCGCCTCCATGGCGGACTCGCGCTCGCCGAGCAAGGCTTCGATGCGCTGCTTGGCAGCGTTGAGCGCCTTGCCCGCCGCGGCCCGCTCGGCTCCGGAGAGCTTGCCGAGCGACTTCATCTGCTGGGTCAGCAGGCCATCGCGCCCGAGAAAACGCGCCTTCGCATTGGCGAGCGAATTGGCATCTCCGCAAGCGGCAATGAGAGTCGCCGCTTCATCGACGAGGGCCTGGGTCTGGGTGGAATCCATCTTCGGTCCGATCCTGGAGAGACCTGGGGAAACGGTGCCGCGCGGCACCGCCTGCGATCCGTGTCCAACGAAAACGGGGCCGCGAAGGCCCCGTCCCGATCCGGTCGCCGCCCTTGGGCGGCGCGCCGGTGGCAAGCGCCTTGCGGCCCCGCCCTGTCGTCAGGCCGTGCCCAGCGAGGCCTTGACCTGGCCGACCACCGTGGCGAATCCGGCCTTGTCGTGCACCGCCATGTCGGCCAGGACCTTGCGGTCGAGGCCGATCCCGGCCTTGTTCAGGCCGTTGATGAAGGCACTGTAGGTGATTCCGTGCGACCGCGCGGCCGCATTGATCCGGGTGATCCACAGCGAACGGAACACGCGCTTCTTGGCACGCCGGTCGCGGTAGGCGTACTGACCCGCCTTCATGACCGCCTGGACGGCGACCCGATAGACATTGTTGCGACGGCCGCGATAGCCCTTGGCAGCGGCCAGGACCTTCTTGTGACGGGCGCGCGCGGTTACTCCACGTTTGACTCGAGGCATGTCTTCGTCTCCTTACGCGTACGGCAACATGGCCCGAATCGACGGGACGTCGGACGGGTGGACATTGGTGGTACCACGCAATTGACGCTTGTTCTTGGTCGTCTTCTTGGTGAGGATGTGGCGCTTGAACGCCTGTCCGCGCTTGACGGTGCCACCCGCGCGGATCTTGAAGCGCTTCGCGGCGCCTCGCTTGGTCTTCATCTTGGGCATATCGACCCTTTCGCTCTTTCTAATGCCTCGACAGGTGCCCGGTCATCGACCGGAACTTCAGGAGACCTGCTCGGCTTGTATTCCGGCGGACCAGCGTGCCGGTCCTGCCGGTGCGCCCGCCAGGCGGGCGCAAACCGCAAGGTGATCAGTTCTTGCGCTTGGGCGCCATCACCATCACCATCTGCCGCCCCTCGAGCCGCGGCATCGACTCGACCTGGACGAGTTCGTCCACGTCGTTGCGCAGCTTCTCGAGCAGCCTGACCCCGATCTCCTGGTGCGCCATCTCGCGCCCCCGGAAACGCAGGGTCACCTTGACCTTGTCGCCTTCCTCGATGAACCGAATGATGTTGCGAAGCTTGACCTTGTAGTCACCTTCATCGGTCCCGGGGCGGAACTTCACCTCCTTGACCTGGATGACCTTCTGCTTCGCCTTCGCTTCGTGCGCTCGCTTCTGTTCCTGGTACTTGAACTTGCCGTAGTCCATGAGACGGCACACGGGGGGCTCGGCCTGCGGTGCGATCTCGACGAGATCGACGCCGGCATCCTCGGCCATTCGCAGGGCGTCGCGCGTCGCGACGATACCGAGCGGCTCGTTGTCCACACCCGAAAGACGTACCTCCGGAACATGAATTTCACCGTTCATACGGTGACTTCGAACATTAGTAGCGATGCTTCATTCTCCCTCGATTCATCAATGATCCGTCCCGGCGAACAATCAACCGGCGGGGTTGCCGCTGGGGTTGCCAACGGGGTTGCCTCGCTTGCTCGAGACGTCTTCGGCGAGTCTTTCGACAAACGAATGAATGGCCATTGCCCCGAGGTCCACCCCCCCTCGGGCGCGAACGGCCACCTTGCCCGCCTCGCGCTCACGTTCCCCGACCACCAGCTGGTACGGGACCTTGCGCAGGCTGTGCTCGCGAATTTTATAGTTGATTTTCTCGTTGCGCAAATCGGCCTCTACCCTAAACCCTTGTTTTCTCAACAGTTGTGCAACAGATTGGGCGTAGTCCGCATGCGCCTCGGTAATGCTCATGACCACGGCCTGCACGGGGGCGAGCCACATCGGCATCGCGCCGGCGTGATGCTCGAGCAGGATGCCGGTGAACCGCTCCATCGAGCCGACGATCGCCCGATGCAGCATGACCGGGCGGCGACGGGTGTTGTCCTCGGCCACGTATTCGGCGTCGAGGCGCTCGGGCATCATGAAATCGACCTGCATGGTCCCGACCTGCCAGCTGCGGCCGATGGAATCCTTCATGTGGTATTCGATCTTGGGTCCGTAGAAGGCGCCCTCCCCGGCGAGTTCCTCCCATTGGACGTCGCAACGGCGCAGCGCGGCCCGCAGGGACTCCTCGGCCCGGTCCCAGATGTCGTCCCCGCCGATGCGTTTCTCGGGGCGCAAGGCGATCTTCAGGCCGATGTCGTCGAAGCCGAAATCCCGGTACAGGGCCATTGCCTGCTGGTGAAACGCGGTGACCTCGGGCTCGATCTGGGCCTCCGTGCAGAAGACATGACCGTCGTCCTGGGTGAAGGCCCGGACCCGCATCAGGCCATGCAGGGCGCCGGACGGCTCGTTGCGGTGGCAGGCGCCGAACTCGCCGTAGCGCAGGGGCAGTTCCCGATAGCTGCGCAAGGACGAGTTGAAGATCTGGACATGGCCCGGGCAGTTCATGGGCTTGACGGCGAACAGGCGCTCGTCGGCATCGCCAGTGAAGAACATGCCCTCCTTGTAGTTGTCCCAGTGCCCCGAGCGCTTCCAGAGCGACACGTCGAGGATCTGCGGACACCGCACTTCCTGGTAGCCGCTGTCGCGGTACACACCGCGCACGTACTGCTCGATCTGCTGCCACAGCGCCCAGCCCTTCGGGTGCCAGAAGACCATGCCGGGCGCCTCGTCCTGCAGGTGGAACAGGTCGAGTTCGCGGCCAAGGCGGCGATGATCCCGCTTTTCGGCTTCCTCGAGCATGTGCAGGTAGGCGGCCTGGTCCTCCTTGCTCGCCCAGGCCGTGCCATAGATCCGCTGCAGCATCTCGTTGTTGGAATCGCCTCGCCAGTAGGCGCCGGCGACCTTGAGCAGCTTGAACACCCGCAACTTGCCCGTCGACGGCACGTGCGGCCCCCGGCACAGGTCGACGAAGTCGCCCTCGCGATAGAGGGTGATCGCCTGGTCGGCCGGGATGGCGGCGATGATCTCCGCCTTGTAATGCTCGCCAATGGAGCGGAAGAACGCCACGGCGTCGTCGCGCTTCCAGACCTCCCGGACCACGGTCTCGTCCTTCGCGGCGAGCTCGGCCATCTTCTTCTCGATGGCCACGAGATCTTCCGGCGTGAACGGCCGTTCGCGGGCGAAGTCGTAGTAGAAGCCGTTGTCGATGACCGGCCCGATCGTGACCTGCGTGTCCGGATAGAGGCTCTTGACGGCGTACGCGAGCAGGTGGGCGGTGGAGTGCCGCAGCACATCGAGGCCGTCGGCATCGCGGGCGGTCACGATCTGGAGCGCCGCATCGTGGTCGATGCGATGGCTGGTATCGACCAGCTCGCCATCGAGTCGCCCGGCCAGGGCGGCCTTGGCCAGTCCGGCACCGATCGACCCGGCCACTTCGGCCACCGTCACCGGCCCTTCGAATTCGCGGACGGAGCCGTCCGGCAGACTGATCTGGATCACGCTCATTCCTGAAACTGCGCCCGCGGCGCCTGGTGGCCCGTCGGCCCGGAACGCGGGCGAAAAAAAAGTGCGGCGAGCCGCACTTTTTTCATCGAAGCACCCATCGTGCGCACTCGTGCCTGGTTCAGCAAGCGATCGTAGTTCGCAACGAGGACATGGTTGGTACTCCGGACTGAAAGCTTGGTAGGCGCGATTGGATTCGAACCAACGACCCCCACCATGTCAAGATGGTGCTCTAACCAACTGAGCTACGCGCCTAAGCCGGCCATTATAACCATATGGTGAATCCGATGTGAAGCACGACGGACGGCATCCAGACAACGCCCGGCTCCTCGCCCCGGGGTTCAGCGCCGTGCCAGCGCCCGGGCCAGGGCCAGCACCGGCAGGATTCCGACGACGACGATCAGCAGGGACGGCAACGCCGCTTCCGGCAGGCGTTCGTCCGCGGCGAACTGGTAGGAAACCACCGCCAGGGTATCGAAATTGAACGGCCGCAGGACCAGGGTCGCCGGCAACTCCTTGAGGCACTCGATCATGACCAGCAGGCAGGACGCCGCCAGGCTGCGGCGAAGCATCGGCCAATGGACATCGCGCAGCACCCCCAGGCTGCTGCGCCCGAGGCAGCGCGCGCTCTGGTCCATCGACGGGCTGATCCGCTCGAGCGCGGCGCCCAGGCCCTGGTAGGCCACGGAGAAGAAGCGCACGCCATAGGCGTAGACCAGGGCGAATACGGTACCGGAGAACAGGCTGACACCGATCAGCGGCTGGCTGATCCAGCGGTCGACCCCGCCGACGAAGGCGAGCAGCGCCACCCCGAGCACGACCCCGGGCAAGGCGTAGCCACTGTTGGCGAGGCCCAGCGACCAGCGCGTCGAACGCACCGGATGGAGCCGCGCCGCGTACGCCCCGACCAGGGCGACCGGCATGGTCGCGGCCGCGGCGGCGGTGGCAATGAGGGCCGTGTTCACGACCCAGCGGCCGAGTCGCGGGTCGACGGGCGTATCGCTGCCGAGCCAGCCGAACAGGAGCAGCAGCGCCGGCAGGGCAAAGCCGAACACGATCGGCACCAGGCACCAGGCGAGCATGCGCAGCCCGCGTGCGCCACCCACCACGACCGGCACGAGTTGCGCGCCGCCCCGGGCGAAGAAACGCATCCGGCCGCGCTGGCGCCGCTCGACGACGACGACCATCCCGACGAGCAGGAGCAGCACGATCGCGAGCCTGGCGGCGCCGACCCGGTCGCCCATGCCCTGCCATGCGCGATAGATGCCGGCGCTGAAGGTGTCGACCGCGAAGTACGCGACGACCCCGAAGTCAGCCAGCGTCTCCATCAGCACCAGCAGCGAGCCGGCGACGATCGCCGGGCGGGCGACCGGCCAGACGACACGCCACCAGACCGCGTTTCCCGACAGTCCGAGGGAACGGGCCGCCTCGGCGATCGACGGGCTCGCCTCGGCGAACGCGGCCCGCGAGAAGAGATAGACGTAGGGATAGAGGGACAGTCCGAGGAACAGGCCGGCGCCTACCGGGGTACGGATGTCGGGGAACCAGTAGTCACCGATGCCCCAACCGGTCACCGCCCGCAAGGCACCCTGCAACGGGCCGGACACCTCGAAGAACTGGGTATACGCATAAGCCATGACGAATCCCGGCATGGCGAGCGGCAGCACCAGGGTCCAGGACACGATGCGCTGCCCCGGGAAGCGATACTTGGCGACCAGCCAGCCGCAGGAGACGCCGAACAGCAGGGCGACGGCGAGCACCAGGAACGACAGCCCGGCGGTGGTCACCAGGTAGCCGGGCAGGACGGTAGCGAGCAGGTGGCCGAGCGTGCCCGATACCTCGCCCTGGCCGGCGGCGACGAAAACCAGGGCAAGCACCGGCGCGGCCGTCACCAGGGCCATCAGGACCGCGCCTGCGCGCAGGAAGTCCGGCCGTCCGGTGCGCACCCGGTCGGGCACCCCCGCGCCGGCCACCGGCCCGACGGGCAGGCGCAGGTCGGCGGCGAGCGGGTCCGGGGCACCAGGCATCGGCGAATCATGCAGCGCTCGCTGCATGGCTAGAATTGCGATTGAGAATTATAGGCATCGGATGAGATCCACACCGGAACCAGGCACGCCATCGGGCACCCCCGCCACCGCGGGCTCGGCGCCAGCCCTGCAGGTCGAAGACCTGCAGGTGCGCTATGACACGCCCGACGGCCACGTCGATGTATTGCGCGGCTTGTCGTTCAGGCTGCAGCACGGCGAGATCGGCTGCCTGCTCGGTCCATCCGGTTGCGGCAAGACGACCGCATTGCGCGCCGTGGCGGGCTTCATCCAGCCCTCGGGAGGCCGGATCCTCATCGGCAGCGCGACCGTCAGCGACACGCGCCACTGCACCGCGCCCGAGTCCCGCGGCGTCGGCGTGGTTTTCCAGGATTACGCGCTGTTTCCCCATCTGGACGTCGCCGCCAACGTCGCCTTCGGCCTGCGGCGACTGGCGCCGGCTGCGCGCCGCCCGCGGGTGGCCGAGATGCTGGCGCTCGTGGGCTTGCCGGATATCGGCGACCGGTACCCGCACGAGCTCTCCGGTGGCCAGCAGCAACGCGTGGCGCTCGCCCGGGCCCTCGCTCCCGCGCCGTCGATCCTGCTGCTTGACGAGCCCTTCTCGAACCTCGATCCGGACCTGCGCGAGCGGCTCGCACTGGACCTGCGCGAGATCCTCGAGCGCGCCCGCATCACGGCCCTGCTGGTGACCCATGACCAGTACGAGGCCTTTGCCCTCGCCGACCGGGTCGGGGTGATGTACGAAGGCCGGATCGAGCAATGGGATTCGCCGTATCGCCTCTACCACCAGCCCCGGACGCGCCGGGTCGCCGATTTCGTCGGCCTCGGCTCATTCCTGTCCGGACAGGTCCACCATGCCGATGGCCAGTCGCAGGTCGCGATCGAACTCGGACTGCTGCCGATCCACGCTCGCGGCGACCAGGCGATGGCGGCCGCGCAGGCGACCGCAACGGGCGAGGTACAGGTCCTGCTGCGACCGGACGACGTCGTCCACGACGACGACAGCGCGATCCGGGCCGAAGTCGTACGCAAGGCCTTTCGCGGGGCGTCCTTCCTCTACACCCTGAGATTGCCGAGCGGCGCAACCCTGCTCGCACTGGTGCCGAGCCACCACAACCACGCGATCGGCGAGCACATCGGCATCCGCTTCGACGCCGACCATGTCGTGACCTTCCCAGTGGGGGAGCCCGAGACCTGAACTAGTAGGCGGTGCGCTCGAGCAGGAATGCCCTGCCCGCTTCGAAGCGACGCGCCATCTCGTTCATGCGCAGCGACAGCGCCCGACGATCCGGATAGCGCACCAGCAGTGCGACGGTGCGCTTGCGATTGATCCACGCCACCTTCATGTAGCGCTGGCCGCCGTCGCGGCTTTCCATCTCGACCCAGTCGCCCCGCGAGATCTGCCCGAAGGCCTGGTCGGGATCGGCGAGGATACGGCGCGGCTTGCCGGGCAGGTCGGCCAGGTCGACCGCGTTGAGGACTTCGAGCAGCCGATGGCTGCGCTCATCCGCATCGGCGGCGACATCGTCCCGAGGCTCCGCGCCGGGAGTCGCGTCCACGATCGGCAGCACGACCGACGGCGGCGCATCGTCGTGCCCGTCCGCGGCATCGGCCGGATCGCCGTGCCCCACGCCGTTCGATGACCCGCTGCGCAGCCGCGTGGTCGGTACGCCGTCACCGTCATCATCGTCGTGGTCGGCCGTCGACGCCATCGCATCGGCGCCTTCGGCAAGCCGCCGGTCGTCGGCTCGCTCCCGCGCGTGCAGGGGGTCGCGCAGGGTCGGCACGCTGCCCTGCACATCGTAGGTCGTGGTGTGCGAACCGCGCGCCTTGCTCGGTGGCGGGTTCGACGCCGGCCCCGTCCCGGGCGGGTCGGAGTCATCCGGGGGCGCCGTCGGCACGCTGGGAATCCGGTCGTCGCTGCCTTGTGCCGGACCTGACGCCGTACGGCTGCGATCGCGTCGCTGCAAGCGGCGCAGGTGGATCAGGAACAGTTCATCGAAGAAGCCGCGATGCTCTTCTTCCCTGGCGCCGATCGCGCGCAGGCCCTGGGTCAGGACCTGGATCAGCGGCGGAATCCGTTGCACCAGCTCGCGCCGGCTGACGTGCTCCGGACTCTTGTCGTCCAGGCTCCAGAGCAGGTCGTCGACCACCTGTAGCGCAACGCGGAACTCACCGCTGTCCTCGCCGTCGCGCAACACTGCCGTGCGCAGGTGCCGCAACCAGACCTTGCGCAGGAATTCCTGGACCGACTCGGGCACCGAATGCCGGGCAAGCCGCTCCTCGAGCAACTGCTCGATCCGCGCGGTTACTTCGAGTTCCTGGCCCCGATTCGGCCGCCGTGTGTAATCACGCCGATTGCGCCGGCCCGGCGTCGACTCGAGCGCGCTGCGTTCACGCACGATGCGCTCGATCAGCTGGCTGACATGGCCGGCGGCGCGGGTGTATTCGAGTTCGACCTGCCGCGACATCACCGCGGAGCGGGCTTGCAGGGCGCTGGTCACGATCTCGACCGCGCGCACGACGGTTTCCATGCGGCGATAGAGCTCGCTGCCGCGGGTCAGGTCATCCGCGAAGGCATTGGCGATCGCGCCGAAATTCTCCACGAGACGGCGCAACGAGCGCGGCTCGTCGCCAAGATAGCCGGGATCGAGCAGCGCGAGCGCAAGCGCGGGCTGCTGCAAGCGCCACACGAGCGGATGGGCTGCCTGCGGCAGGCGGCGGTCGTCGACGACGTAGTCGAACATCGCTGCAACGACATCGACCACTGCCAGTTGCGCAGGCGTGGCCGACGCCTCGCCGAGGCGCTTGCGGACATTGGCGAAGTAGCGGCTTCGCGAGTCGCGGCTGTAGGGAATCTCGCCGATCGAGTGGGCGAACGCCACTGCGTCGCGCTCGATGTCGACGACCGGCTGAAGGGTTGGCAGGACGCGCAGCCGATCGTCGGCCCTGAGATTGGCGAGCGCCGAGGTGCCGAGCCGTCGGGCATCGCGATCGGCGCCGGCGACGCGCTCGATCGCGCGCTCGGCGCCCGAGAGCTCGGGCTGGGCGGTATCGGCGGCATCGCCCGCTTCGGTCGAGGCATCCGGCTCGGCGTGGCGCGCCCCGCCGACAAGCCCCTCCCCCGGGGCCTGCGCCGCGGCTCCCTCTTGCCGCACCGGCTTCGCCAAGACCTGCGAAGGCGCCATCGGTTCGACGCCGAGCCTGGCCATGCGACGCTCGGCGCCGGCGATCAGCTGGCCGAGCATCGGCGCGACCCGGGGGGGCAACAGCTTGCGCAGCTGGTTGCGCACCGGAACGGTTTCGAGGATATCGCCGAGCGTGCCCACGATTGCCTGCGCGAGCACGCGCGCGCCCATCGGATTGAGCGCGTCGTCGACCCAGGGCAAGGGACTCAGTCGACGGATCCGGGCGGCATAGGTTTCGTAGCCGGTGGGATCGGTCTCGCGGATGGTCTTCGCCAGCGGCTGCGCGATCAGCTGCGCCTCGAGGGTTTCCTCGTCGATCAGCGCGAGCGCCTCGGCCCGCGCAGAGGGATCATCGAGCTCGGTCGCCTTGAGGATCCGCAGGACGAGGTCGTCGAAGACGCCGACGATCCGCAAGGCCCTCCGATCCGGGTCGACTCGCAGGAGGGTGCAGGCGGCGAACAGGAATTGGCGATCACGATCCGACTCGGCCCGCTCGCCGGCGGTCTGGAGTTCCGCGGCGAGGACCGGCAGCAGGCCACGCAATCCCTGTGTCAACTCGCGGGCGAGTTCGGCACGGATATCCGCAAAGGTCCTGCTTGGGCTTGTCGACGAATCGGCAGTCATCTAGTCGGTATTTGTGCGCAACGGACGGCGATTCCAGTGCGCGTTGGATCCGATCCTAACTGATGGCCGAGGCGGCCGCCGTGACGAATGTCCCCGGCGGAACCCCAAAGCGGAATGCGGATCGTGAACCCGGCGTCGAGGCCAGATCGGCGGTTCACGGCACGGTATCGACGGTCGCCTCGGCCCTGC
>Ga0079224_100008518_pt1 | contig 13900 bp, 12 predicted proteins | sample Stecom2015_FD_80414 | JGI IMG/M metagenome (GOLD analysis project Ga0079224, IMG submission 80414) | Agricultural soil microbial communities from Utah to study Nitrogen management - Steer compost 2015 | ecosystem: Environmental > Terrestrial > Soil > Agricultural land | place: USA: Utah... | reverse complement strand
TTCTGACCTCCAGGTCAACGCCTTTTAAAATTTGGAGGTTACCGTATGCCTTTTTTATACCTCGAGCGCTCAACATAGGGCGAATATACAAGTTTTATTCAATCCTCATTAAACCATTCGTATAAATCTTGCGGCTTTAACCGGTGTTTCTCCTCGTTCGACAAATCTCGCTTGATTCGACCATGCGATAGCTGTACCAAGCGATTGCCATAGCTAAGAGCTTCTCTCATGTTATGGGTTATAAATAGTACTGCAAGTTGATAATCTGCGATTAGCTTGCTCGCCAACTCCATAACGCGAGCGGCAGATCGTGGGTCGAGCGCAGCGGTGGGTTCATCCAAAAGCAGCAATTTAACATCGCTCATAACTGTCATCAGCAAAGTTAAAGCCTGCCGCTGCCCACCACTTAGTAAACCCATTGGTTGATGTATTTTGTTTTCCAAGCCCATATCGAGTAACCGCACCTGCTCCCTCACCCGCTCCTTAAAAGCGGTATTGACGCCAATAGTAAGTTTTTTCGCTTTTCCACGCAGGGAAGCCAATCTAAAATTGTCCAAGATGCTCAATTCCGGAGCAGTACCTTGCAATGGGTTCTGAAAAACCCGTGCTATCCATCGGCTCCGCCGGTAATCTGCCATTTGATTTAGCAATTCATCATTTAATCTAATTTCGCCATTGTCAGCCCAGATCGTACCGGCAATTAGATTTTGCAGCGTACTTTTACCAGATCCATTTGCGCCTACTACGGACACAAATTCCCCCGAGGACACGGTAAAAGACAAACGGTCCAGCGCACGGATCTCATTCGGCCGATTAGGGAAAAAAGTTTTACTTACATTATTGAGAACCAGCATAATCAACGTTTTAGCGAACCTTTCAGAAAATTACCTTGAGGCAAAGCAACAATTAGTAACACAAAACAAGAGGTAAACAGTTTGAGAAGAGAAGAATCTATACCCAGACTTAATGTAAAGGCTAGTACTAACTGAAAAATAACCACACCAATGACGACCATGCCGAGATTAATCCATACTTTATCTGTGGGCAGCAATTTGATAATAGTTTCCGCAATCATTACGGAACCTAAACCACTGATAACAATCCCAATGCCCATGTTGATGTCAGTAAAACCCTGAAACTGGGCAATCAAAGAACCGCTAAAAGCAACCAATGCATTCGTAATCGCCAAGCCAATCCATTTTATTTTGAAGGTGTTTACCCCCAGCGATCTCACCATGATTTCATTATTCCCTGTGGCTCGCATCGCAATGCCGAAGTCAGTCCGCAATAAATAGTTGAGTATAACGACTAGTATGACAACCACCGTACCGGCAATCAGGAACGTATTGGAATTAGCATCTTGCACCAGTGTGATGGAAAAAAGATTCTTGTAGCTTAAGAGCGGAATGTTGGAACGTCCCAACAGGGTAAGATTAACAGAATATAAAGCGGTCATTACCAAAATACCCGCCAATAAGGCATTAATTTTTAGCTTCGTATGAATAAGTGCCGTGCAACTACCCGCAATGGCACCTGCCAGTAGAATAAGCGGGACTAGTATAAAAATGGATAGCTGATGGCTTATACCCAGCGCGCATATTACTGCGCCCAGCGTATAACTCCCATCGGTAGTGATATCAGGAAAATTGAAAATCTTCATCGTTAGATAGATCCCCAAACCCATGGGTACAAAACATAGACCTTGTAGTATAGCAGCGAAATAAAAATCCATGCAGTTGAAGAAAATTTATAGCTTTTCGAAATTTTCCGAGAATGTTAGTCCGAATCGAGTCGCTGCGGCTCCATTATATACCCTTCTTCTTATCTTGACTTTTTCAACCGTTAACTTATCTGTTTTCTTTGACTTCAGAAATTTAGCGGCTTCTTGCCCTGCCTGGTATCCCCATTGATAGATATCGGCACCATAAGCAGCTACAGCCCCTCTTTTTACCAGTCCGACTTCACTTGTAAAAACCGGAATTCCACGCTCATTACAATTATTTAAGATAGTTTCGAAAGCTGCGAAAACAGTATTGTCGGGGTTAGCGAAAAAAGCATCTATTTTTCTTTTCAAGAGTGCACGCACGACTAGCTGAGCATCAGCGGAAGTGTTTAGCGGTAAGGCGATTAGTTCAACCTGCTTTTGCTTGGCCAACTTATCCAGCCGGTTAAAGGCGTCAACTGACTGCTGTTCAGCTTGGTTATAGATCATACCAATGCGTAGATTATCCCTTTTTTTGGGTTTGACGACTTGTTGAATAATAGCAAAGGATGTGTCGATATAATTCAGATCTTCGCCGACACCAAAAAGATTATCAGGCCCTTTTTTCTTTTCATTTATCAGTCCCAATATTTGCGGCATAGCGGTAACGCACATGAATATCGGGATGTTTTTTATTCGCTGCACAGTAGCCAAGGTTGACATGGTTGTACTGGTTCCAATACAATCCACCTCTTCCGACTGCATATAGCTTACTATTTGGTTCATGGCTCCCATATCGCCCTGCGCGTTCTTTGCGATGATTTCTACTGTCTTATTTTGTTCGCTAAAACCACTTGCTGCCAGGGCTTCTATAAAACCTTTGCGGGCATCGCCAATAGTAGCATCTTCGAAGGCTTCGATAAATCCAACTCGGGGAACACCTCCTTGCTTTTTTGGATTATTACAAGAAATGAAGCCGATGGCAAACAATAATAAGATCAAAAATCTGTTATATTTCATATGTAAATAATCTGTTTTTTATGGCCATATGGAATATCCACTTTATTTTTATTTGCATCCGTGTTTGAATAGCCTGTAATACATGGATATTTTATTCGTATATAAAATTTGTTCCTTTGTGTTACTACAACAATGAGCTTACACAGTTTCCGCCATAAACGTTACATGGCATACTTAGGACGTTGCAATTTACAAGAATATACTGTACACTTGACTTATTTTGTTGAGAAAATAGCGTTCTCGGATAAATAATGTCATCTTTAACCAGTAACAACTAATTTAAAAAAAAGTTAAACAAAACAAACAAACTTGAATCACATCCTTATGATCAACGTTCTATCTAAACTTCCTAACGTAAGCAATTCTATTTTCAGCACGATGACTGCCTTAGCCAATGAGCATGGAGCAATCAATCTCTCGCAGGGTTTTCCTGATTTTGACTGCTCCCCTAAGCTTATTGATTTAACCCAAACTTATATGAAAAAGGGACTGAATCAATACGCTCCTATGCCAGGGGTTTTGCAGCTACGTGAAAAAATAGCCGAGATGGTGGAAAAGCAACAGCATGCGATTTATCATCCAGACAAGGAAATCACCATTACAGCCGGCGCAACGCAAGCCATTTTTACTGCTATTGCCAGTATTATTCGACCGGATGACGAGGTGATTTGTTTTGATCCCTGTTACGATAGTTACGCGCCTGCAATCGATTTATGTGGAGGAATGGTAAAAACTGTTTCTTTATTGCCTAACAGCTTTAATATCAATTGGGACGATGTCAAGAAGGTCTTTTCACATAAGACAAAGCTTATTATTATCAATACACCGCATAATCCTACCTCGGCTACGCTAACTGACGCCGATATGAAACAATTGATAAAACTTACACAGGGAACGGATATATTTATCATTAGCGATGAAGTTTATGACAAGGTTGTATTTGATGGCAAGAAACATATTAGTGTAGCAAGTTATCCCGAACTCCGGGAACGCAGCTTCGTAATCTCTTCTTTTGGAAAAATGTTTCACATAACCGGCTGGAAAATTGGGTATTGTCTTGCTCCTGAAAAACTGACCGTTGAATTTCGGAAGGTTCACCAATATTTGGTATTCAGCGTAAATACCCCCGTTCAATATGCCTTGGCCGATTTCTTGATGGACGAAAGTGAATACCTCTTACTTAGCAAATTCTTCCAGGAGAAGAGGGACTTTTTCGTCAATGCGCTCCGTTCAACGCCTTTTGAGATACTTCCTGCATCGGGATCTTACTTTTTGTTAGCCAATTACGATAAAATAAGCGACAAAGGTGATCTTGACTTTACAAAGGAACTGACGGTCAACTATGGCGTCGCAACTATTCCATTATCCGTGTTTTACAAAAACCGATTGGACAGACACTATATAAGATTTTGTTTTGCAAAAAAACACGAAACCTTGGAAAAAGCCGTTGAAAATTTAGCACGAATTAAATAACACGCCTTTTTTGGCTTTGATGGCGTTTCAGTATCATACACTAAATAGTGAACAAAAAGATTAATTGAGAAATTAAGATATTTACAAACTTTCGTTAATTTAGTATATTACGGTGCATCGTTAGTACTAAAGACATCCGACTATCACTAACCTATTCATTAGACGATAAAGGATATCCTTAACGAAAAATGAATAATTACTTTAAATGAAACCATTAAAAATAACAATATTTCAGGCCTATCTTTTTTGGGAGAACACAGAGAAAAACCTATCCAATTTGGCATTACGTCTTTCCTCATTGAAGGAAAAAACCGACTTGATTATTTTGCCGGAGATGTTCAATACCGGATTCACCATGAATGTTGAGAAATGTGCGGAAAGAATGGACGGCCAAACAATCTATTGGATGTTAGAACAGGCAAAAAAGTACAATTGCGTTGTAGCAGGTAGCCTCATTATAGAAGACGGCGGCAAATATTATAATCGTTTTATTTGGATGAAGCCCGATGGTTCATTCCATAAATATGATAAAAGACATTTATTTTCGATGGCTGGTGAAGAAAAGGTTTTCACAGCGGGCAAAAAGCGCGTCATTGTAGAAATAAATGGTTGGCGTGTATGTTTGCAAACCTGTTATGATCTCCGTTTTCCGGCATTTAGCAGAAATCTTAACAACGTATATGATATCCTACTATATATAGCAAGTTGGCCGGACATGCGGATAGGACATTGGAGAGCCCTTATTCCTGCTCGTGCGATTGAAAACCAATGCTACGTAATTGGCGTAAATCGTGTAGGTTACGATGGAAATCAGGTTTATCATTCAGGAGCCTCTACCTGTGTTGCACCTGACGGTGGGGTTGTTTATTATAAACCGGAGGACGAGGACCTCTATACCTTCACGCTTTATCCGGACGATTTAAAACGGATTAGAGAGAAACTACCTTTTTTACAAGACGCTGATCAGTTTGTTTTAGTGGATCCATAGGTTTTTGAGTTGTAAGTTCTAAGAACTAAGTTTTAAGTTTTTAACTATCTTCATTAGAACAAAAACTTATTGCTGGCACACGAAGATTTATTCGTGTGCCTTTAGTATGTCACTAATACCTCGGTCTATTCAAAATAGCGGATTTAATAACGGCATCCCTTAAATCGAAATCCCCATAGGGATTGGTTTCATCGCTGCCGGCATCTATTTTATAAGGTTCCAAACGCTTGTATGCGTGTTCGTGTTTCTTATCAATTTCTTTCGCCCTTTTCACTTCTTCTACCTCTAAAACCCCGGAGTAATCCTCAAAAGTGATGTGTTTTTCAGATTTGGGATGGATCAGCTCCGGCTCCGACAGTGGCTCACGTTGAAGTATTTCACGCTGCAATGGTTTATACGGTGTTTCATCTACTTGTGGACGATGCGACGGTTTTCGTTTTTTGGCCTTCTCCTGCTCTTTTTTGAAATTAGCATATATTTGATAGCCAAAAACAATTGCAGCGATGATAAAGGGTAGAATGGTTTCCATGGATTAAAGATAGAAAATAATTTTCGTCTACTTTCTTCACTTTGAAAGAAAGTAGACGAAAACACTTAAATAGACAGAAAAAATCGAAAGCGAATAGAAAAGATAGCAGAAAATTAGATAAATTGGTTCAATTCATTAAATTCGCAGCCTCAAATTTTGGACAAAATACATGCAACTTACGCGTTTAGAGATTAAAGGATTTAAAAGCTTTGGCGATAAAATCACTATCAATTTCAATGAAGGTGTTACGGCAATTGTCGGTCCGAACGGCTGTGGAAAATCCAATGTGGTTGATGCGATTCGTTGGGTACTGGGCGAACAACGCACCAAGAACCTCCGTTCTGAAAAAATGGAAAACATCATCTTCAATGGCACTAAAACGCGCAAAGCGGCTAATTTAGCTGAAGTTTCACTTTCTTTTGACAATACCAAAAACATCCTTCCAACAGAGTTCTCTCAGGTTACCATTACCCGTAAATTATATCGGACAGGCGAGAGTGAATATCGTTTAAATGATGTACAATGCCGATTAAAAGATATCACTGACTTGTTTTTGGATACCGGAATTGGAAACGACTCTTACTCCATCATTGAACTGAAAATGATCGATGAGATTATTAACAACAAAGAGAATTCCAGAAGGGCACTTTTTGAAGAGGCTTCCGGTATATCGAAATATAAGGTTAGGAAAAAACAAACACTTAATAAACTAAAGGACACCGAAGCAGATCTAAGTCGTGTAGAAGATCTCCTTTTTGAGATTGAAAAAAACTTAAAAACCTTAGAAAATCAGGCAAAAAAAGCAGAACGCTATTATAAACTCAAAGACCAATATAAAGAACTGAGCGTATCGTTGGCATCATTTAGGATCAGTAACTTTCGCGAAGCACTTGAGCGCCTAGATGAACAACACAGTGCTCAAGAAGACGAACGGAACCTTATTGTCACGCAATTGGACACACTTGAGGCCGAACTCCAAAAACTCAAACAGGAAAGCTTAGTGGAAGAGAAAAATCTTTCGGTTCAACAAAAAGCGGCCAATGAGTACACCTCCAAGATAAGAGCTTATGAAAGCGAAAAGAAGGTCAAAAATGAACAGCTAAAGAACTTAAACGATAAGGAGCAACGTTTGAGTAAAGAGCTGGCCAACGACAGACAGCAAATCAATCACGTTCTTTATAATATTAAGCGTTTAAACGAAGAGCAGCTACTTGAGCAACAAAAATTAGATGAAATCAAGATTTCACTTGATGAACAGAAACAGGAAGTGGACGAGCTGAGGGGGCAACAGCAAACCGCCAAGACTAAACTAGATGCTTTTGTACATGAAAACAATCAACTTCAGAACAACATCTATAAATTAGAAAAAGAAATTGCCGTTCTGCACATCCAAAAAGACGCGCTAAGCCAGGAAAGCGAACGAAATATCGTTGATACAGAAGCTAAAGAAAGTGAGCTAAACGAATTTTCTAAGGTAGTTGATGAACTAGAGGGACGTGTTGACGCTTTGCAGGAGGAATATGATGGTACATTAGCCTATGAAGAAGAGCTGCAACAGCAAATAGCTAATAAAGAAGTCCTTATCCAATCCTATAAAGAGGCCGTAATAAAGGATAACCGCACATTAGATGCGAAACAAAATGAGTACAACCTAACCAAATCACTAGTCGATAATTTGGAAGGTTTTCCGGAGTCTATCCGATTCTTAAGAAAGAATGCGGGCTGGGCAAAACCTTACCCACTCCTATCTGATGTGCTCTTCTGTAAAGAAGAATATCGAGTGGCTATTGAAAACTTTCTCGAACCTGTAATGAACCATTATGTGGTTAATGAACGTCAAGAGGCCGTTAAAGCTATTAAATTATTAGGGAGCGCATCACGCGGTCGTGCCGGCTTTTTCGTTTTGGAAGCTATTACACAGCCGGACATTCGCAATGGATTAGACCTCCTATCAGATGAACGGTTTATCCCTGCTTTATCTGTTGTTGATACAGAAGAGCGCTATCTTCCACTGATCAAGTTACTATTACACGAAGTATATATTCTAAAAACGGAAGATGAAAGCGATTTAGAGACACCGTTACCTGATACGCAATTAACCATCCTGCACAAAACCGGTAAGTTTGCAAAATTTCGACTGGGGATGAGCGGTGGATCGGTAGGGTTGTTTGAGGGCAAGCGTATCGGTAGAGCGAAGAACCTCGATAACTTAAGTAAGGAAATCAAGCAGCTCACGGCGCATCTCGAAAAAATCCAATTGGATATTGTTAATGAGACGGCTTTATTGAACGATCTGAAGGCAAACACCAAAAAAAGTCAGCTTGAAGAGACCAAGCTACAACTCAACCGCCTGAGCAATGAATTAATCTCTGTAAAAACGAAGCAAGAGCAGTACCTCTCTTTCATACAAAATAGCCAGAATAGAAAACAGGATATCGAAGAAAAAATCCGCACGATCCAAGCTGAACTTGCACAAGCAGAGCCGGCTTTGGCATCCTTAACAGCGAGCAAAATAGATAAGGCAAACGAGCTAACTGCATTTCAGGAAAATTTTAATGAAATTTCAGAACGACTTACCACCATATCGTCAGCCTATAATCAAGAAAATATACGCTACCATCAACAACAAAATAAAGTTGCCGGTATCAATAAAGATTTAGAATACCGAGAGAGCCAGCATGAAAATCTAGAAAAGCGTATTACCCAATATAGTACGGAATACGAAGCGGTAAAGGAGGCCATTAAAGATACTTTACAGCATGTGGATCATTCTGATGAGGATCTAATCGCCATGTATGCGCAGAAAGAGGCTTTGGAAAAGGGCTTACAAGAAGCGGAACAGCAGTACTATACCATGCGCGCAAATATCAATAAAAAAGAAGAAGAAATCGGGGGGTTCCGTAAACGGAAAGATCAAATAGAGCTGCTAACCAACGAATTAAAAGACAAGAAGAACAGTCTAAAGCTCGATTTGAACGCACTAAAGGAACGATTGGCCGTTGAATTTGAAATCGATATCAACGAGTTACTGGATAACGAGCTGCCCGATCATATTGAAAGCGAAGAAGAGTTGAGGAATCGGACCGAAAAACTGAAAAAACAGCTGGAAGAATTTGGCGCCATTAACTCGATGGCTATGGAAGCCTATCAAGAGATGAACGAGCGGTATACGTTTATTCAAAAAGAGCGTAAAGATCTCTTCGATGCTAAAACATCTTTATTGGATACCATTAAGGAAATAGATGATACCGCTCGTGATAAATTTATGGAGTCTTTCACCCAGGTGCGTGAACATTTTATTACCGTCTTCCGCTCCTTATTTAATGAAGAAGATTCCTGTGATTTAGTGTTGAGTAATCCTGATTTACCCCTTGAATCCGATATAGAAATTATGGCACGTCCAAAAGGGAAACGTCCTTTATCCATCAACCAGCTTTCAGGTGGTGAAAAAACGCTTACCTCGACGGCCCTTCTATTTTCCTTATATCTGCTCAAGCCAGCTCCTTTTTGCATTTTCGACGAGGTAGATGCTCCTTTGGATGACACGAACATCGATAAGTTCAATAATATTATCCGGAAATTCTCCAATCAGTCGCAGTTTATTATTGTATCACATAACAAGCGGACTATTGCCAGTACGGATATTATATATGGAGTAACCATGGTGGAACAAGGCGTATCCCGTGTGGTAGCAGTGGACATGCGAGAAGTGTGATAGGCACTAAGTTTAAGCGGCGATTTTATTCACTACTTCATTATTTTCAAAGGTGTTAATGAACTCCCTACGGTCGGCTCTTTGCTTCTTTTCTTTCGCGGAGAAAGAAGTTAAAATAAACCTTCCTTTTATACTTTGGGTGTCCCTTAAGAACTATTTCGTATGTTTGTAATAAAACATGCATCAATATGCTTACTATTCTTCATCGATTTTCCTTTTTGATACTATTTTTTTGTGTTAGCTGCTGTGCAAGTGTTAAAGAAAATGCAGAACGACAAGATTCACAAGTATTGAAAGACCTAAAAGTATTGTCGTCCGACGAATATGAGGGCAGAAAAACGGGGACAGCAGGTGCGGAAAAGGCGGCGGCTTTTATTGCCGACCGATTTAAAAGCCTAGGTTTGGAACATTTCCCACAAGGTGAAGATTATATACAAACTTTTCAATTTGATGATAAAGAGGGGACGTCTTATAGCGGGAAAAATATAATAGGTTATATTCCAGGCAAACTGAAAGAGGTTCTTATCATATCAGCACATTACGACCATTTGGGTAAAGTAGGTGATTCCATTTATAATGGTGCAGACGACAATGCATCGGGTATAGCCGCCTTATTACAGTTCGCTGCTTATTTCAGTGAAAATAAACCCAATTTTACGATTGTGTTTGCAGCCTTTGATGCAGAGGAAATGGGCTTACGCGGGGCCAAGGCTTTTGTTGAAAACCCACCTATTCGGTTAGATCAAATAAAGCTCAATATCAACATGGATATGATTTCGCATAATGATAAAAACGAGCTATATGTCTGCGGTACATACAAATATCCTCAATTGAGGAGATATGTAGAAGATATAAAGGATGAAGTAAAAGTAAAGCTTCTGCTAGGACATGACGATCCTAACACCGGGCACGACGATTGGACTAACCAAAGCGATCAAGGGGCTTTTAACGCCAAAGATATCCCTTTCTTATATTTCGGTGTAGAAGATCATAAAGATTATCATCAACCGAGCGATACGTATGAAAACATTAATCCGACATTTTATGTAGAGGCGGTAGATGCTATATTGAATGTGATACGAAATATTGATAATAAGTTCTCAAGCCAGATTCAGATAGATAAAAATAAAGTTATGTAAACGCCTATTTTATTTAGAACAAAGAGCTCCTCCAATTTTATCTCACACGCGTCTCTACCATACCTTTAAATTCTTTACTAGAACGTTTATTTTTCATCAGGTTCTGAGCGGTATTATTCGATTGTTTGGAGCGAATATTCATTAAAGGACCACTACTAGTCGTGCTTACAGTTACTCCCAATTGATTCAGAGCCTCTGCCAGGTAAAGCTCTTTAGGATCCCCAAAGTCATACTCACTAAAGCTATCTAAATCCTGTCCAAGATTATCAAGCATTTCCTTTCCGGGTATATCGGTTCCTGGTTTGAAGCCATTATAATAATCCCCTTCCCCCTTTGCATTCTTTGAAGAAAAACTTGGCAGATATAGATCATACACACTCTCTAGCCGGACCGGGAAGAATCCTACAGGCTTTCCATAAGTTGTTGTTCCAACCAGCTTTATATTTAAAGAGCTTAAACCACGCAGCGAATTAATCAATAACTCACTGGCGGAAGCAGTATTGTTAGTAACAAGAAAAACAATATTTTTCACGTTACTAAGATTTCCCGCTTTTTTAAAATTAACAGTGTTGCCCGTTGCTTCCGGCTTATAACTGTAACTAGCATAGGTATCTGTCCCTATTATTTCTCCATTAGAATTACGTACGCGTTGATTTTTGAGTATAGTCGCTTTCCCTTCTTGCATCAATTGATTATAATACTCAACAAACATAACCCCCGTTGTACCACTAGGGGCTATTAGATTAGCCAAATGTTCGGCAGTAGCAACATAACCGCCTCCGTTGTAACGTAAGTCGATGACTAAGTCTTCAACATTCTTTGTTGCAAAATCCGAAAAAATATTATCAAGAACATCAAAGGAATTTTCCTCATCCGAAAAGCGAGCATAAGCAACATAGCCTATGTTTTTATTGTTGATAGTGAGTACCGTGTCTTTATAGACGGGACTACTATTATAAGTCTGCTTACTCAATGAAATGGAATAAGAGCTACCGCCCAGTTTTTGTCCCTCTAAGCGAATAGAAAAAGGATCACCCAGTAACCGCGATATGTAACTATAATCACGATCCCAATCATCCCCGATTGTTTCTCCATCAATTTTAGTGATAGAAGCGCCTCTAGTCAAGCCACTTCTGGCGGCAGGAGATCCGGGATAAACAGCGCGGATGAACACTTTAAAATCCGTATCACTCCCATAGGCTGCAATATCATAAATACCGACATCGTTTCCTTGTCCTGTTAAATTAACACTATTGGTTAAGTTTCTCACACCAGCGGTGACGCCACTGTTACCTGATACATCTTCGATATAAGAGAATTTTGTATAGTCTGTATTGTTGACAGTAAGTATGTCGTATTTTGACGTGGAATATTGAGCTATTGACAACAAATTAGCTTCGTAATTTTTTAATTTATCAGCATTGGAAGTATATTGCCTTGGGTTAAAAACATCATAGGTTGGCAAATTTTGATTCCAATAATAAATTTCCTTCGCATACAGAAAAATAGAGTCGTTGGTTAGCGCGACGCGATCATCTGTGGGTGTCTGTGTAGAATTACCTTGATTTGTATCCGGATTATCCTTTTTGCAGGCGCTTATAAATAATGACAATCCGATAAAAAGCCCTAAAAATCTATGAAGTACGTGTGTGTCCATCTTCTACCGCCAATATTTGGCCGCAATATACGACAAGTCTCTCTCTTTTTTTTCGAAGAAGAAAATTTTAACACTAATTGACAATCTTACTGAGAAACTATGTGATAAAGGCAGGAATATAAAAAACACAGGTTAGCTAGTGTAGCGATATATAAGAAACAAACCGAAAGACCATTTGTTTCTTATATATATATTAACCGTACTAATAATCGAGGTCTAATAAGCTACTGAGTGGGATCATGATTCCGTTTTTCAATTGCAAATAACTATCAGTTAACATCCATACGGTAGTTTCTACTCTTTTTGGCCCACTAGTAGTATTAAAAGTAATGACCGATTTCGATTTAAATTCATTTCCTAATCTTACAGCACTTTGCAATTTATAACGCAATTCACTTACGTGGCTCTCGGGTGCATCGATTATTTTATAGTTCCGAATATCCTCCTTATTGATTAACTCTGCAATAACGGTACTCATAGCAATTTGTTTTAGTTTGGTTTGGTATAACAATATTAGTCAAATGGCTGCACAAGTTCAAAAAATGTGAGAAATAAAGACGTTACATTGACTTTTGTTACACTAAACTACCTAAAACGGATTAAAAATGGATTAAAGTAACATTAGAATAGCTAAATTACCTTTACTATTTGCGAAAATCGACTTAAGCTTTCATGTTTAGGATCCAAATCGGTCACTAAGTAATCGATGGCATTCACATTGCAGACTTTCATTTTCTGTACTGAATTCAATTTTTCAGCAATGCTTAGAATACCTGCTTTTTGTGAACAGCGGAGCATCGCTTTCTTGATTTGAACAACTTCCCAATCCGAATCCGTAACACCATCTTCAACCGATAGGCTGTTAGTTCCCAATAAACAAAGATCAACCCTGATTTCCGATAGCTGATTAATCACTTGAGAACCAATCGTTACATTGGTGCTTCTGGCTAGCTTACCTCCTATTAATATCACATCATCGCCGGACCGTTCTGCCAGCTCCAAAGCGACGAGGGGGCTGATCGTAAAAAAGGTGCATTGCATTTTTTCGGGTAATGTTCTCGCTAGTTCCAACATTGTAGTCCCACCTCCCAGCAGTACGGCCATGCCATCCTGAATAAGGGTTATCGCTTTTTGAGCAATTGTCTTTTTTGACTCACGCGCATAAACCTCGTTATCCTGAAACGGATACTGAAAGGACTTAGATAGGGCTCCGCCATATACTTTTAGTACTTTCCCATTTTCAGCCAATTCATTTAGATCCCTTCTAATGGTGTCCTCCGAAACATTCAACTGCACGCTGAGGTCGGATGATAGAACCTTATTGTGCAGGTTTACTTCGCGCATTATAAAAGCCTGTCTTTCTTCTTTTAGCATGTTGGTCAATTTTTACCGTAAGAGTTGTAAATATAAATTTTTATCAACAAAATAATAATGGAATCAGGCTATTCAGCATGGATTTTGTTTTTAACACTATAAACAGCTCATTATGAAGGAAGAGAGAAAGTACATTTCTGATGGCCAAGATGAATACATTGTTAACCAAGTTTATTCTAAACTCATTTACATTAAACATAATATTGACCGTTACTAAAATAAACCCAGGTAAAACTGATAGAACTTCATGGAACTTTGCCACAACTGTGAACAACATGAAAACAACTTTGGCCATTTATGGCT
>Ga0079224_100008517_pt1 | contig 13901 bp, 13 predicted proteins | sample Stecom2015_FD_80414 | JGI IMG/M metagenome (GOLD analysis project Ga0079224, IMG submission 80414) | Agricultural soil microbial communities from Utah to study Nitrogen management - Steer compost 2015 | ecosystem: Environmental > Terrestrial > Soil > Agricultural land | place: USA: Utah... | reverse complement strand
GGCGCGCCGCTTCAGCCGAACTCCTTCTCGAGCCGCTGGTAGCGCGCGAGGTCCACCACTTCGGCGAACTCCTCGTAGCTCATCATGTCGCCGGCGCGGCCAATGGTACTGCCGTCCCGACGCAGCGCATCCAGCGTGTCGGCGATCGCCCGGGCGGCGGAGAACAGCGTCGAGAGCGCGTAGAAGACGAGGTCGAAGCCGAGCTCCTCGATGCGCGCCGCGGTGAGCGCGGCCGTCTCGTTGCCGTCCACCACGCTGAGCACCTTCGGCGCATCCAGCCCGCGCGCGATGCCCTCGGCCTGGGCGATCGTCTTCACCCCGTCCACGAAGACGAGGTCGACCCCCGCGTCCAGGTAGCGACGGGCCCGGTCGAGCGCCTCGTCGAGGCCGTGCACGCCGAGCGCGTCGGTGCGGCCGATGACGAGCATCGGATGGTCGCCGCGCGCGCGCAGGGCCGCCCGCAGGCGCCTGGCCTGCTCGTCGGCCGCGACCAGCGAAACGCCGGAGAGCTGGCCGCAGCGCTTGGGCAGCGTCTGGTCCTCGATGTGGATGGCGGCCACGCCCGACTGGCAGTACTCCTCGATCGTGCGCACCAGGTTGGCGATGCCGCCGTAGCCGGTGTCGGCATCCGCGATCACCGGCAGGGCGGTGGCGCGGACCATGTCGCGCGCGAGCCCCGTCATCTCCGTCTGCGTCATCAGGCCGAGGTCGGGCTGCCCGAGCCGGGTGGCCGTGGCCCCGAAGCCGGTCATGTACACCGCCGGGAAGCCGGCGCGCTCGACGAGCCTCGCCGTGAGCGGATCGGGCGCGCCCGGCGCCTGTACCAGCCGGCCGGCGGCCAGCAGGCCGCGCAGGTCCTGCGCTGCTTTCATGGTTCCCCCTCGTTCATGTCGCCGCGCCGGGCGTCAGCCCCCCAGCTTCGCGCGCAGCAGTTCGTTCACCTGCGCCGGGTTCGCCTTGCCGCGCGAGGCCTTCATCACCTGGCCGACCAGGGCGTTGAAGGCCTTCTGCTTGCCGCCGCGGTATTCCTCGACGGACTTCGCGTTGGCGGCGATCACCTCGTCGATCATGGCCTCGAGCGCGCCCGTGTCGCTGATCTGGCGCAGGCCCTGCTCGTCGATGATGCGGTCCACGGCGCCCGGGTCGGGATCGCCCCCTTTCCAGAGGCGGTCGAGCACGTCCTTGGCGATGCGACCGGAGATCGTGCCGTCGGCGATGCGGGCGACCATGGCGGCGAGCTGCGCCGGCGGCACCGGGCACGCATCGAAGCCGATCTCGTCGCGATTGACGGCGGCCGAGACATCGGACAGCACCCAGTTCGCGGCGGCCTTGGCCTGTCCGGCCGGGTCGGGCAGCGCCGCGACCACGCCCTCGAAATAGTCCGCGATCGCGCGCGAGGCCGTGAGCGTGGTGGCGTCGTAGGGTGTCAGGCCGTGCTGGGCGACGAAGCGCTCGCGCCGCGCCGCCGGCAGCTCGGGCAGCGAAGCGGCAATCTCGTCGATCCAGGCTCGCTCGATGCGCAGCGGCGGCAGGTCGGGATCGGGGAAGTAGCGGTAGTCGTGCGCGTCTTCCTTGGTGCGCATCGAGCGCGTCTCGTCGCGATCCGGATCGTAGAGCCGGGTTTCCTGCACCACCGTGCCGCCGTCCTCGATCAGCTCGATCTGGCGGCGCACCTCGAAGTCGATCGCCCGCTCGAGGAAGCGGAAGGAGTTGAGGTTCTTGATCTCGGTCCGGGTGCCGAGGGCCTCCTGCCCGAGCGGGCGTACCGAGACGTTGGCGTCGCAGCGAAACGAGCCCTCCTGGAGGTTGCCGTCGCAGATGCCGAGCCACACCACGAGGGCGTGGAGGGTCCGGGCATAGGCGGCCGCCTCCCTGGCCGAGCGCATGTCGGGCTCGGTGACGATCTCGAGCAGCGGCGTGCCGGCGCGGTTGAGGTCGATGCCACTCATGCCGTCGAACGCGTCGTGCACCGACTTGCCGGCGTCCTCCTCGAGATGGGCGCGGGTCAGCCGGATGCGCTTGTCGTGCCGCTCGCGGCCGTCCTCCCAGGCGATGTCGAGATGGCCGCCCTGCACGACGGGGATCGCGTACTGGCTGATCTGGTAGCCCTTGGGCAGGTCCGGGTAGAAATAGTTCTTGCGGGCGAACACCGACACGGGCGCCACCGTGGCGTCCACCGCCAGGCCGAAGCGGATCGCGTGGGCGACGGCCTCGCGGTTGAGCACCGGCAGTACGCCCGGCAGCGCGAGGTCCACCGCGCTCGCCTGGGTGTTTGGCTCGGCCCCGAAGGCGGTCGAGGCGCCCGAGAAGATCTTGGAGCGCGTCGCCAGCTGCACATGGGTTTCCAGCCCGATGACGACTTCCCACTGCATGCGGATCCCCGTCCTCAGCCCAGCCTGGCGCAGCCGCCGGTGCGCGGGTCGAACATCACCGGCCAGGCCTTGTCGTAGATGGTGCGCGGGCTGCACCAGCGCTCGCAGCCGGCATGGCCGAGCGTGACGCGGCGCGGGTCCTGCCAGACCATCAGCTTGCAGCCCGAGCCGTCGCGCGCGACGAGCTCGATGTGCGGGCGCGACTTCACCTGGCGGAAGTCGTCGCCGTTGAAGGTGCAGGTCCCGCGCTTGCCGACCTTGATGGTCCAGCGCAGGGCGGTCACCTGGTTGTTCCGGACGTCGAGCACCGCGTTCTCGCCGAAGCCGTCCACGTCCACCTGGTTGCAGCGTCCGGCGAGCTCGATGCGCTGGTCGGCGATCGGCGTGCGCCCGGCGCCCGGGGCGGCGCCGCCCCCGATGCCGCAGCCGGCCAGCGCGGCGAGCGCGAGGCCGGCGGCCAGCGCCCGGACGGAGCGTGTCGCGCGCGATGCCGGCCGCCGGGCGACCGGCGCCGAGGCGTGGGGATGGAGTGACGGATTCATGCGCTCGCTCCGGGATGTCGCCGATGCCAGTCGGTGTCCTGCTGGAAGCGGCCCGCGATGCCGAGCAGCCGGGCCTCGTCGAACCAGCGGCCGATGAGCTGCAGGCCCACGGGACGGCCGCGTTCACCGAAGCCGGCGGGCATCGACAGCCCGGGCAGGCCGGCGAGCGAGGCCGGCAGGGTGAAGGCGTCGGCGAGGTAGTTGCGCACCGGGTCGTCCACCCGCTCGCCGAGGTCCCAGGCGACGGTGGGGCTCACCGGCGCGGCGATCACGTCCACCGACTCGAAGGCCGCGCGGAAGTCGTCCGCGATCAGCCGCCGCAGCTTCTGCGCCTGCAGGTAGTAGGCGTCGTAGTAGCCGTGCGACAGGACGTAGGTGCCCACCAGGATGCGCCGCTTGACCTCGGCGCCGAAGCCCTCGGCGCGACTGCGCTCGTAGAGGTCGAGGAGGTCCGCGGGATCGGCGGCGCGATGGCCGTAGCGCACCCCGTCGAAGCGCGACAGGTTGCTCGAGGCCTCGGCCGGCGCGATGACATAGTAGGCGGGGATCGCGAGCTCGGTGCGCGCCAGGGAGATGTCCACGGTGACGGCGCCGGCTGCGCGCAGCACCTCGATCGCCGACTCGATCGCCGCCCGCACGTCGGGCGCGAGGCCCTCGCCGAAGTATTCCCTGGGCAGGCCGATGCGCAGGCCCTCGATCGGCTGGCCGATGGCGCGGCCGAAGTCCTCGGCGGGGCGCTCAAGGCTGGTGGCGTCGCGGGGATCGAAGCCCGCCATGGCCGAGAGCAGCCGGGCGCAGTCGGCGGCATCGCGCCCCATCGCACCGGCCTGGTCGAGGCTGGAGGCATAGGCGATCATGCCGTAGCGCGATACCCGCCCGTAGGTGGGCTTGATGCCGGTGATGCCGCACATCGAGGCAGGCTGGCGCACCGAGCCGCCGGTGTCGGTCGCGGTGGCGACCGGCGCAAGGCCGGCGGCCACCGCGGCGGCCGCCCCGCCGGACGAGCCGCCGGCGATGGCGGTGGTATCCCAGGGATTGCGCACCGGCCCGAAGTGGCTGTTCTCGTTCGCCGAGCCCATCGCGAACTCGTCGCAGTTCGTCTTGCCGAGGCACACGGCCCCGGCCGCCGCCAGCCGCTCGACGACGGTGGCATCGAAGGGGCTGCGATAGTCGGCGAGCATGCGCGAGCCGGCGGTGCTGCGCCAGCCGCGCGTGACGAAGATGTCCTTGTGGGCGAGCGGCACGCCCAGCAAGGGGCCGCGTTCGCCGGCCGCGAGCCGTTCGTCGGCCGCCCGCGCCTGCTCGAGCGTGAGCTCGGGCTGCACGTCGATGAAGGCGTTGAGCTCGCTCGCCTCGATGCGGGCGAGGAAATGGCGGGCGAGCTCGACCGCCGAGAACTCGCCCTCGGCCAGGCCGGCGGCGAGCTCGGCCGCGGTGCGCCGCTCGATCGGTGCGCCGCGGCTCACTCGAGCACCCTGGGCACGAGGTAGAGGCCGTCGGCCACCGCGGGCGCCACCGCCTGGTACTCGTCGCGGCGATCGGGCTCGGTCACCTCGTCGTCGCGCAGGCGCAGCGCAATGTCCTCGGCATGGGTCATCGGCTCGACGCCGGTGGTGTCCACCGCCTGCATGCGCTCGATCAGGGCGAAGATCTCGTTCAGCCGGGCCAGGGTGTGTTCGGCTTCGGGGCCGTCGATCGCGATGCGCGCAAGGTGGGCGATGCGATGGACTTCGTCGAGCGTGAGCGCCATGGCGTGGTCGGCAGTGAAACGGGGATCCGATGCAGTGGGGATGCCGCGGGTACCGGGGGCGCATCGAGCCGGAACGACCGGCGCCGCAAATGCTTGCGCGATAGGCCGCGAACCCGCGAGAATGCGGCCCACAATGGCCCGGATGTCGGAGAATTATACGGTATCATCGGCCGTTGATTTTTCGAACCGAATCGATTCCCGTCGACCGCACAGCCTGCCGAACCGAGCTGGATAGTCCCGCGGCAGCGCAGCCCGCCCCACTACACACAGGACCGGCATGTTCGGGTTTTTGCGCAAGTACTTTTCGAACGACCTCGCCGTCGACCTCGGCACCGCGAACACGCTGATCTACGTCCGGGGCAAGGGTATCGTCCTCGACGAACCCTCCGTGGTCGCCATCCGCGAGGAAGGCGGCCCGAACGCCAAGAAGACCATCGCGGCCGTGGGCTCCGAGGCCAAGCAGATGCTCGGCAAGGTGCCCGGCAACATCCAGGCCATCCGCCCCATGAAGGACGGCGTCATCGCCGACTTCACCGTCACCGAGCAGATGCTCAAGCAGTTCATCCGGATGGTCCACGAGAACCGGCTGTTCTCCCCCAGCCCGCGGATCATCGTGTGCGTGCCCTGCGGATCCACGCAGGTCGAGCGCCGGGCCATCCGCGAATCGGCGCTGGGCGCCGGCGCCTCGCAGGTGTACCTGATCGAGGAGCCCATGGCGGCGGCCATCGGTGCCGGCCTGCCCGTGTCCGAGGCATCGGGCTCCATGGTGGTGGACATCGGCGGCGGCACCACCGAGGTGGGCGTCATCTCCCTGGGCGGCATGGTTTACAAGGGCTCGATCCGGGTGGGCGGCGACAAGTTCGACGAGGCGATCGTCAACTACATCCGCCGCAACTACGGCATGCTCATCGGCGAGCAGACCGCCGAGATGATCAAGAACACCATCGGCTCGGCCTTTCCCGGCTCCGAGGTCCGCGAGATGGAGGTCAAGGGGCGCAACCTGTCGGAAGGCATCCCGCGCAGCTTCACCGTCTCCTCCAACGAGATCCTCGAGGCCCTGACCGAACCGCTCAACCAGATCGTCTCCTCGGTCAAGATCGGCCTCGAGCAGACGCCTCCCGAGCTCGGCGCCGACATCACCGAGCGCGGCATCATGGTCACCGGCGGCGGAGCCCTGCTGCGGGACCTCGACCGCCTCCTGATGGAGGAAACCGGCCTGACCGTCCTGATCGCAGACGATCCCCTCACCTGCGTCGTGCGGGGTTGCGGCATGGCCCTGGAACGAATGGACAAGCTCGGCACGATCTTCACGCACGAGTGAATCCTCAACCGACGGGGCCGGACGCAGCGACGAACCCCCGACAGCCCCATAGATGGACCGCAGCCCGCCGCCGTTCTTCAAGCAAGGGCCCTCGGCCAACGCGCGACTCGCATTCTTCTCGATCCTCGCGATCGTCCTGATCGTCATCGATGCCCGGATGAACGTGCTGGCGCCGCTGCGCCAGGGCGTCGGCACCCTGCTCTACCCCGTGCAGCGCGTGCTGCTGTGGCCGCGCGACACGATCGCCACGATCCGCGACTACACGATCGACGTGGGCAGGATCCGCGCCGAGAACGCCGAGCTGCGCCGCCTCGAGGCGGTGAACGCCCGTGCGCTGCTGCAGGCCGAGCAGCTCGCCACCGAGAATGCCCAGCTGCGCCGGCTCGTGGACATGCGCGAGCGGCTGGCGATCCGCTCGGCCGTGGCCGAGGTGCTGTACGAGACCCGCGATCCCTTCATCCGCCACCTGGTGCTGGACAAGGGCCTGCAGCACGGCGTGCTGCCCGGCCAGCCGGTGATCGATCCCGGGGGCGTGGTCGGCCAGATCACGCGGGTGACCGAGTTCAGCTCCGAGGTCACCCTGCTCACCGACCGGCAGTCCACCATTCCCGTCTCGATACGGCGCACCGGCCAGCGGGCGGTGGCCTTCGGCGGGCCGGAGCCCGGCCGGCTGGAGCTGCGCTACCTGCCCGCCAACGCCGACCTGCGCGAGGGCGACCTGCTCGAGCCCTCGGGGCTCGACGACCTCTTCCCCCCGGGCCTGCCGGTGGGCCGCGTGGTGGAGTTCGGCCCGGCCGCGCCGAACACCTTCTCGCGCGCGGTGATCGAGCCGACCGCCGCGATCGAGCGCAGCCGCCTCGTGCTGGTGCTCCTGCTCGACCGCTCGGCCCTGCCCGAAATCCCGGAGGAGCTGGTCACGCGACGGCCCGCCGGCCGCTCGAACAGGCGATGATGGACCGATGCTGACCCGCCCCGAATACCTGCTGCTGCCGGCCAACCGCGTCTTCATCACCGCGAGCATCGTCGGCGCACTGCTGCTGAACATGCTGCCCTGGGCGCAGATGCCGGCCATTCCCGACTTCCTCGCCCTGGTGCTGGTGTTCTGGAACATCCACCAGCCGCGGCTGGTGGGGATCGGCATCGCCTTCCTGTTCGGCCTGGTGCAGGACGTGCACGACGCCTCGTTCTTCGGCGAGCATGCGCTCGCCTACACATTGCTCTCCTACGGGGCCATCACGCTGCACCGGCGGGTCCTCTGGTTCAAGCCGACGGGACAGATGGTGTACGTGCTGCCGCTCTTCCTGCTGGCCCAGGTCGTGATCCTCCTGGTGCGCCTGGCGATGGGCGCGGGCTTCCCCGGATGGACCTGGTTCCTGCAAAGTTTCAGCAGCACCTTGCTGTGGCCGCTCGCCGACTTCGTGCTGCTCGCGCCGCAACGCCGCGCGCACAACCGCGACGTGACAAGGCCGCTGTAGGAGCCCCTTCGGGAGAGAATGGTCGAAGTCCGCAACGTCGAGCTCGAGTACCGCCAGCTGCGCCTGCGCCTGGTGGTGGCGATGCTGTTCGTGCTCGCCTGCTTCGGCATCCTCGGCACCCGCTTCTGGTTCCTGCAGATCCACCGGCACGCCGACTTCCTCGCCCAGGCCGAGGACAACCGGATCTCGATCGTGCCCTCCCCGCCCTCGCGTGGCACGATCATGGACCGCAGGGGCATCGTGCTCGCCGAAAACGTCTCGGCCTACACGCTGGAGATCGCGCCCAACCACGTCGAGGACCTCGAGGCCACCATCGAGGCGCTCTCCCGCATCGTGGAGATCAGCCCCCGCGACAAGCGCCGGTTCCGCCGGCTGCGGGCCGACTGGAAGCACTTCGACACGATCCCGCTCAAGACGCGTCTCACCGAGGAGGAAGTGGCGAAGCTCGCGGCGCAGCGCTTCATGTTCCCCGGCGTGGAGATCAAGGCGCGCCAGTTCCGCACCTACCCGCTCGGGGCGACCGCCACCCACGTGCTCGGCTACATCGGGCGGATGTCGCCCGCCGACGTGCGCCGCATCGAGGAGCAGGGCCAGTCCAGCAACTACGCCGGCACGACCCACATCGGCAAGGTGGGCGTGGAGCTGTCGTACGAATCGGTCCTCCACGGCCAGGCCGGGGCGGACGAGGTCGAGGTCTCGGCGGGCGGGCGCATCGTGCGGCGCCTCTCGCGCCAGCCCCCGGTGCCCGGCAGCAACCTCGTGCTCTCGATCGATGTCACGCTGCAGCGCCTCATCGAGACCTGGTTCGGCGAGGAACGCGGGGCGCTCGTCGCGATCGAGCCCGAGACCGGCGAGGTTCTCGCCTTCGTCTCGATGCCGACCTACGACCCGAACCTGTTCGTGGACGGCATCGACGTGGCGAACTGGAAGGCGCTCAACGAGGATCCGGACGTCCCGCTCCTCAATCGCCCGCTGCGCGGCACCTATCCGCCCGGCTCGACCTACAAGCCGTTCATGGCGCTCGCCGTCCTCGCGAACAAGGTCCGCAGCCCCGGCGACATGATCTGGGATCCCGGCTACTTCAAGCTCGGCCGCCACCGCTTCCGCGACTCCCATCCCGGCGGCCGCGGCTGGGTGGACCTGCGCAAGGCCATCGTCCTGTCGTCGGATACCTACTTCTACAAGGCGGCCTACGAGATGGGCGTGGACGCGATCCACGACTACATGGTGCCCTGGGGCTTCGGCCAGCTCACCGGCATCGACCTTGCCAACGAGTCGCGCGGCATCCTGCCTTCGTCGGAATGGAAGTTGCGTCGCTACAAGCAGCGCTGGCTGCCGGGCGAGACGCCCTCGGTCGGCATCGGCCAGGGCTACAACTCGTTCACCATCCTGCAGCTCGCCCATGCCACCGCGACGCTCGCCAACGGCGGCCTGTCGATCGCGCCTCGCCTCGTGCGGGAGATCGAGGACCCCCGCAGCGGCGAGCGGCGCATGGTGGAACCGGTGGAGAAGCACCGCATCCCGATCGACCCGGCGCACCTCCGGCTCGTGCACGAGGCGATGGCCGAGGTCAACGTCAAGGGCACCGGCCGGCACGCCTTCAAGGGCGCCGAATATGTCGCCGCCGGCAAGACCGGCACCTCGCAGGTGATCGGCATCGCCCAGAACGAGAAGTACGACGAGGCCACGATCGCCAAGCGCCACAGGGACCATTCGCTGTACATGGTGTTCGCCCCCATGGACAAGCCGAAGATCGCGCTCGCGGTCATCATCGAGAACGGCGGCTTCGGCGCGGCGGCCGCGGCGCCGCTCGCCCGCAAGGTGCTCGACTACTACCTGCTCGGCAAGCTGCCGCCCGACACCGATCCCGAGGTGCTGCTCACGCCGCTCGAGGAGGCCGAGATCGACGACACCCCGCCCGAGCCGGAGATCGACGAGGACGAGCTGCCGCCGATCCTGCCGCCGGGCGCCGTCGCGCCTCGGCGCCCGCCGCCCTCCGGGCCGGCCCCGGCACCCGCGCCGTCGCCCGCGCACCCCGGGCGCGAGCCCACCGGCCCGATCGGCCTCGCCGCCGACGGCCGCACGGAGCGTTCATGACCCTCAACGAGCGCACGCCGGTCTGGCACTACTTCTATCGGGCGGTCCGCGTCTTCGACCCGACGATGCTGCTCGGGCTCGCGCTGCTGATGGCGCTCAGCATCGTGACCATGTACTCGGCGGCCATCGACTACCCCGGCCGGTTCGATGCCCACCTGCGCAACCTGCTGCTGTCGCTCGGCGTCATGGCGTTCGCCGCGCACCTGCCCCTCGGCGTATGGATGCGGGCAGCGGTACCGCTCTACGTCACCGGGGTCGCGCTGCTCGTGGCCGTGGCGCTCTTCGGCGACATCTCCAGGGGCGCGCGACGCTGGCTGGACATCGGGATCACCCGCATCCAGCCGTCCGAAATCCTGAAGATCGCCACCCCGCTGATGATCACGTGGTACTTCCAGCGCCGCGAAGGCGCGCGCTACTGGTACGACTTCGTCATCGCGGTGGTCCTCGTCATCGTGCCCGTGGTGCTCATCGCGCGCCAGCCCGACCTGGGCACCGCGATCCTGGTCGGCGCCTCGGGCGTGTTCGTGATCTTCCTCGCGCGCCTGCCGTGGCGCGTGATCTTCCTCGCCATCGTCGGCGGGCTCGCCGGGCTCCCGCTGCTCTGGTCGGTCATGAAGGAGTACCAGAAGCAGCGCGTGCTCACCCTGCTCGACCCGGAGGCCGACCCGCTCGGCAAGGGCTTCCACATCATCCAGTCGAAGATCGCGGTCGGCTCGGGCGGCACCTGGGGCAAGGGCTGGATGGAGGGCACCCAGACCCACCTGGAGTTCATTCCGGAACGCACCACCGACTTCATCTTCGCGGTCTTCGCCGAGGAGTTCGGCTTTGTCGGCGCCATGGTGCTGCTGGCGGTCTATCTCCTCGTGATCGCCCGCGGGCTGCTGATCTCGGCCCAGGCGCCCAACGACTTCAGCCGGCTGCTGGCGGGGGCCCTGTCCCTGATCGTCTTTACCTATGCCTTCGTCAACCTCGGCATGGTGTCGGGTATCCTCCCCGTGGTGGGAGTGCCCTTGCCCTTGATGTCCTACGGCGGCACCGCGATGGTGACGCTCGGCTTCGGCTTCGGCCTGCTGTTCAACATCGCCAGCAGGCGTCGCCCACGCCCCATTCCCCCTTGAGGATCCACGTCCCGCCATGGAAGTCGCGTTACTCGTCGCGCTGATCGTCGCCAATGGCCTGTTCGCCATGTCGGAGATCGCGCTGCTCACGGCGCGCCGCGCCCGGCTCGCCAAGCTGGCCCTGGACGGCAATCGCTCCGCCGAAGCCGCCCTGAAGCTCGCCGAGGACCCCAACCGCATGCTCTCGACGGTGCAGATCGGGATCACCTCGATCGGCATCCTGAACGGGATCGTCGGGGAGGCCGCCCTCGCTGGTCCCATCGCCCAGGGCCTCGTCGACCTCGGCGCCCCCGCCGGCGTAGCCGGTCCCGTCGCCACGGCCTTCGTCGTGGTCGTCATCACCTACTTCACCATCGTGGTGGGCGAGCTCGTCCCCAAGCGCATCGGCCAGGTGGAGCCCGAGGCCATCGCGCGGCTCGTGGCGCGGCCCATGACGGTGCTCGCCACCCTGTCGCGACCCTTCGTCTGGGCGCTGTCGGCCTCAACCGAGGCGCTCCTGCGGTTGGTGGGCATCAGGAACGGCGACGTGCAGCGCGTCACCGAGGAAGAGATCCACGCGATGATCGAGGAGGGCTCGACCGCCGGCATCATCGAGCGGGACGAGCACGCGATCCTGCGCAACGTCTTCCGGCTCGACGAGCGCCGCGTCGGATCGATGATGATGCCCAAGTCCGAGATGGTGTACCTCGACCTGCAGCGGCCGCTCGAGGAGAACCTGAAGCTCGTGGTGGACAGCCAGTACTCGCGCTTCCCCGTCTGCGACGGCGGGCTCGACCGCATCCTCGGCTTCCTGCACAGCAAGCAGCTGCTCGCGCAGAAGCTCACCGCCGGCGGCACGCCCAGCCTCGATGTCGAGCTGGAGCCGCCACTCTTCGTGCCCGAAACCCTCACCGGCCTCGAGCTGCTCGAGAGCTTCCGCCAGGGCGGCCGCCATGTGGCGCTGGTGGTGGACGAATACGGCGAGGTCCAGGGCCTCGTCACCCTGTACGACGTCTTCGAGGCGATCGCCGGCGAGTTGCGCACACCCGACGTCGAGGACGCGGACGCCGTCCAGCGCGAGGACGGCTCCTGGCTGCTCGACGGCCTGATCCCGATCCACGACCTCAAGGAGCGCCTCGGCCTCGAGTCCGTGCCGGAGGAGGAATACGGCCGCTACAACGCCCTGTCCGGCATGCTGATGCTGCTGCTGGGGCGCCTGCCCCGCACCGGCGACGTCGCGGTATGGGAGAACTGGCGCTTCGAGGTGATGGACGTGGACGGGCGGCGCGTCGACAAGGTGCTCGCCACCCTCGTGCCGACCACCGAGCCGGCAGCGGACGCCCGCACGCCGACGGGTACGGAGCCGCCTGCTTCGGGCGGCTGAGGCCCCGGCGGGACGCCCTCTATCGCGGGCCCGGCGCCCGCGCGACCCGCTCCCAGGCGCGCTCGGTGCGCATCGCGCGCACCTTGAAGGGGATGTCGAAGAGCCGGCGGTCGCGCGCCCAGCGCCGGGCCGCCTCGTCCTGCGGCCCCTGTTCGAAGAACACCGTCGCCTCGGCCATCAGTGCGCTCCATGTCGCCATCGCGCCGGCCAGCGCAATGTGCATGGCCGGGGCCTGCCGGTCGGACCCGGCCAGGGCGTGCAGCGCGAGCAGCGCGGCGAGCGCCCGCTCGCGCCAGGCGCGCGGCCAGTCGCGTCGACCGCCCTCGGCGAGCAGGTAGGCGAGCTTGCCCGCCGTCACCAGGACGTCCTCGATCGTGCGGAACGGCTTGACGAAGAGCTCGTAGGCATCACCCGCCAGCAGCGCGCCGGCCGGCACCGGCACCCGGTCGAGCCGGATGCGCGCATGGGGCACCTCCGGCGTGAAATCGGCCTCCGGCATCGGGATGAACTCGAGCCCCGGGGCGCCCGCGGGCACCCGCGCGAGCCGGATCGAGGGCCGCGTCGCGCCCGGCGCCTGCGGCTCGCGGGCGGCCACGAGCAGCAGGCCGGCCGCCGGTCCCAGCGTGCTCCAGCGCTTCTCGCCCGACAGCGCGAAGCCGTCGCCCTCGGGCTCGAGCGTGCTCTGGATCGCCCTGGGCGAGTTGCCGCCGGCCTCCGAGATGCAGAACGCCAGCGGCACGTCGCCCGGCAGGTCGGGGATCATCGAGCGCAGCGCCGCCTGGTAGCCGGTGGCGAGCGCCCAGCCCAGCCGGTCGGCCTCCAGGCCGCCGGCCACCGCGAGCTCGAAGGGGGAGGCGCCGGGACGGGCCTGCCGGCGGGCAAGCTCCAGCCGCCACCAGGCGGGCACGTCGGCGGCCGCGGGCGCGGGCGGCGGGTCCAGCAGCCCGGCCAGCAGGTCGTCGAGCGGGGGGCGGTCGGCGCGGGTGGTCGTCATCCGGCAATGTTAGACGCGATTCCGGATCCCCGTTTCCGGGCACAAGGCTTGCGACTTCGCGCCACATGAAGTTGCTGGATGTATTCAATGCACGCAGGTCCCACATGCTGAGCCCGTCGCCCGTCTTTGCCCGACCCGGTGACCGGGTGCGCGCCGGGTTCATCTCCGGGATCGAACGCAGTCGCAGTATCGTGCCGCCCGCGGACGGCTTCGAGCAGGAGCCGTCGCGGCCGGTCGGCTCGCTGCTGGTGGTGGGCGACAGCACGGCGCTCGGCACCGGGGCGGACGAGCCGCACCAGTCCGTGGCGGGCCGGCTCGGCAGGCGCTTCCCCGGCCTTCGCATCCGCAATGTCGCCGCCGACGGTGCCCGCCTCACGGATGTCTCGAAGCAGCTCGAGTCCGTCGGCACCGAACGATTCGACCTGGTCCTGATCATGGCCGGCGGCAACGACATCCTGCGATTCACGCCGCTCACCCGCCTGCGCTCCGAGGCCACCCGCGTCAATGCCGCCGCCATGGCCATCGCCCGGCACGTCGCCTGGATGCCGCCGGGCAACCTGGGCTCCGCGCCCCTGTGGTACTGGCCCATGAGCCGCATCGTCGAGCGCCGCAGCCGCCGCGTGCGCGCCGCGCTGCTGGAGATCGCGCAGGCCATGTGCGCCATCTACGTGGACCTCTTCCACCCCGCCGAGGTGGACCCGTTCGCGATCGATTCGGAACGCTTCCTCGCGGCCGACGGCGTGCACCCGAGCGCGGCGGGCTACTGCTACTGGACGGCGGCGCTCCTCGAGCGGCTGCCGGTCGAGCTGCGCCGGCGCTGGCGGTACCCGACGATCTCGGTGGTGTAGCGGCGCCGCGTCGGACGGCCG
>Ga0079224_100008516_pt1 | contig 13905 bp, 8 predicted proteins | sample Stecom2015_FD_80414 | JGI IMG/M metagenome (GOLD analysis project Ga0079224, IMG submission 80414) | Agricultural soil microbial communities from Utah to study Nitrogen management - Steer compost 2015 | ecosystem: Environmental > Terrestrial > Soil > Agricultural land | place: USA: Utah... | reverse complement strand
TCGCGAAAGCCCAGCGCGCGATAGACCGGCAGGCCCTCGTCCGTCGCGTCGAGCATGATTCGCTCGGTCTGGCGTGCGATCAGGATGTCGAGCGCGGCGCGCATCAGGCGGCGGCCCAGCCCCTGCCCCTGGCGGTCCGGCGCGACGACTAGCATCCCGATCCAGCCGAGCGCAGTGCCATAAGGCGTTGTGCTCACCGTCCCGATCAGCCCGCGCCCTTCTTCTTCGATCACGAAGCAGCCGTCCGGCGACCACGCGAGCAGGCGCGCCCACTCGCCGGGGCCGTGCTGCCACCCGACGCTGTGAGTCAGCGCCACGCCGCCGGGGATATCATCCGGCGTCATCGTGCGGAGCGTGCGCGCCGGTTCGTGGCGTGGTGCGGTGCGATCTTCCCACTCCATAGCGACCTCGAAGGCGAGGGGCGTGCTCAACGGCACGCCCCTGTTGCGTCGTGAAGAGTCAGGCGGCGACCGCGATCGCCGTGGTTACTGCGGCGTCGGCGTGAGCGTCCAGGTCGGCGTCAGCGTCGGCGCGAGGGTTGGCGTCGGCAGCGCGTCTTGCGGCACGAAGCCCTCGGGGAGCGGCGTGGCGAACGCGTTCGGGTCCTGCGTCGGCATTGGCGCGGTCGTCGGTGCGGGAGTCGCGGTCGGCTGCGGGTTATCGATCGTGATGTGGATATCCCGGTTTACATCGCGACCAAAGGCGTCGATTGCGACCAGCCGCAGCGTGTACTGCCCGTTCTCAAGCTGGCGCGTGTCGAACTCCGCCAGGACCGATTCGCCCTCGGGCCGCTGCACCGTCTCGACGATCACCGGCTGGCTAAACGCTTCCGGCTGGTGCGAGACGCCATAGCGAATCTCGTAGCGGTTGAAGTCCGGCATCGTCACCGCGCCGCGAAGCTGGATCACGCCCTGGACGGTCTGGCCCTCGGCGGGCGAACTGACGACCACGAACGGGCGCGGATCGTTCGGCGAGCACTCCTCAGATGGTGGCGGCATCACCGGAAGCTCCAGGCCTCGGCTGGTCGCCCACGATGCTCCGCCGCCATTGTTGATCCAGTCGTACGCCGCCGGGTCACTGATGGACACGAACGTGCGCGTCTCAACGTCGTCCTGGCAGTACTGGTTCGCGAGCTTGCCGGTGTAGCCGTCCACCTGAAGCTGGCGGAAGATGTCGCGGTCAGCGGCGGGCGGCTGCGCGTTCTGCGCGAAGAGCTCGACGCGGGTGCGGCCTGCGCACGCCGGGCTGGGCAGCGTGCCAGAGTCCGCGCAAATCTCCGCGCGGACCAGGCCGGGTGGCTCGTTGAATTGCTGGATCGGCTGGCCCTGGTGCGCCGCTTCCATCACGCGATTCCAGATCGGTGCTGCGGCGTAGTAGCCGGTAACGTTGTAGATCGGCGAGTCGTCGGTGTTGCCCACCCACACGCCGGTCACATACTGCGGCGTGTACCCCATCGTCCACACGTCGAAGATGTTCTGCGTGCCGCTGGTGCCAGTCTTGATCGCGGCGGGGCGCCCGCCAGACAGCTCCATCGGCTGCCCGCGCCCAAACTCAGCCGCGCGCGCTTCGTTGTCAGACAGGATATTCGTGATCAGGTAGGCGTACTCCGGGTTGACGACCTGCAACCCTTCCGGGCTGGTGTTGGCGCGATAGACTTCGTTCCCGTCGCTGTCTTCGATGTAGATGATCGAGTACGGCTCCACGCGCCGCCCGTTGTTGGCGAGCATGGCGAACGCCGAGACCATGTCGAACAGCCGGACCTCGACCGCGCCGAGCGCCGTCGGCAGGCCCGCCTGCCGCTCGACCGGATCGCCGAGCGGGAAGCTCAGCCCGACGCGCTTCGCCAGCGCGGTAAACCGTTCCATCCCGGTGCGCTCCAGCGCTTTCACCGCCGGGATGTTGAGCGAGTTACCCAGCGCATACCGCACGCTCACCGGCCCGTTGAAGTTGCCGTCATAGTTGCGCGGGGTATAGCCGCTGAAATTCGTCGGCACGTCCCAGATCACCGAGGCGGGTGTCAGGTAGCGCCCATCCTCGTCCGGCTCGAACGCGGAGAGGTACACCAGCGGCTTGATCGACGAACCGGGCTGCTGCGCCGTAAAGGCGACGTTCACTTGCCCGTCGATGTCGTCGTTGTAGTAGTCGGCGCTACCGACCATCGCCATGACCGCGCCATCCGCTGGGCGCATCACCACGACCGAAGCGTTGTTCACCCGGGCGCCGTAGACCTGGTTGACATAGGCGAGATGCTCGGTGACCGATTGCTCTGCCACGCTCTGAATCTGCTCGTTAAGCGTCGTGTACACGCGGAACCCGGCGGAGTAGATCGCCTGCTCGCCATAGTCCTCTTCAAGCTGCTGCCACACGTAGTTGACGAAGTGTGGATGCGTCGCGCGGAAGTCGGGCCGCTCGAAGTTCGCGATCTTCACGCGGGTGATGTCCAGCGTCATCTCTTCCGGCTCGGTCATGCCGGGTGCCTGGTAGTAATACACGACATCGCCCGCAGGCTGCGTGACCGCCGAGACGCACAGCTCGCCGCCATTCGGAACCTGATAGGGCGAGTTGTCGGCGTGCTGGATCGCGATGCAGCCGGTCCCGTTCGCCTCAGACATCAGGCGCAGCACCTGCTCCATACGCCCCATCGCCGCCTCGCGGTTGATGACCGGGTCGTAGGTCGCGGGCGACTGGGGCAGCCCGGCGATGAACGCCGCTTCTGCCGGGTTGAGGTCCCGCGCGGCCTTGCCGAAATAAGTCTGCGCCGCGGCCTCGACGCCGTAGGCGAAGTTCCCATAGAAGAACTCGTTCAAATAGATCTCGAGAATCTGGTTCTTGTCGTACTTGCGCACGATCTCGGATGCGACGATCACCTCGGCTACCTTGCGCTCGTTCGAGATCTGCTGCGCGAACTCGGTTTCGAGCACCAGCGCGCGGGCAAGCTGCTGCGTGATGGTGCTCGCGCCGGAGACAGTCTGCCCCGCTTGCAGGTTCTGCACCGTGGCGCGGACGATCGCCAGCACGCTGAAGCCGGGATCGGTGTAGAACGTTTCGTTCTCCGTCGCGATCGTCGCGTGGATCAGCCAGGGCGAGATCTCGCTCAGCGGAACCTCGGTGCGCGCGCCCGTTTCGGGGCTGTTGAACTCCGCGAGCAGCGTGCCTTCGGTGTCGAAGATGCGCGTCGTTTCGAAATCCGCCACCAGATCGCCCAACTGCGCCACGCGCTCGTCATAGGCGTCGATCACGTAGAAATAGTAGCCGACCACGCCCAGCAGCAAGATCAGCGTGATCGCCATGCCGCCGATAACCGTGATCACCGCCAGCCGGATGCCCCACTTGGTGTACCACGCGCGGTTGTGCTCGACATCGAGCGCGGCGCTGTAGTCTGGCTGCGGAAACTCGCCCAGGCGCGGCTTTGGCTTGCTGATTGCCTCAGCGGCGGCGCCTGCGACCGCGGCCCCGCCCACTACGCGCGGCACCGTCTGATCACCTGCGCTCTGCACCGCGACGGACGGCATCGTCTGATCGCCTGGTGCGACGGGCACCGTCTGGATTGTAAGATCCTCGCTACCGATCTGCACCGGGCGCGCGGGCTGCGTAACCATTGGGCTGAGCGGGCTGGATACCACGCCGCCCTGGTCGATGTCCACTTGCTGGCCTTTGGGGCGAGTCGGCGCGTCAGAGCGGCGCACCGGCTCCAGCAGCGGCGACGCGGGCGACACTAACGTCGCGCCGAGATCTTCCTGCGGGACGTGCTGCGGCAGCGGCATGTCGTCCTCGTCCAGCGGGATATCAGGCGCCGAGTGCCCGACAGTCCCTTCTGGGTCGACCACTTGCTGCAAGCCCGTTTCGGTGCGGACCACGCTGCCGCGCACCGCCTGGTCATGCCCTGGCGGCGTGCCAGGGACCCAGTCGCGCCCGTCGTAGTAGTACCAGCGGTTGCTTTCCAGGCCGAGCATCCACCAATGCCCCTCGTCGTCGAGGATCATCAGGTTGCGCAGTTCTTTTTGCAGCTCCTCGCGCGTCAGATAGCCCGCCTGGTAACGCTGGCGTAGCACGCCAATTTTGCGCTCGGCTTCTTCGAACGGCGATGGCTCGGGTTGGGTCACGGCTTCAGGCGCGACGGCGGCGACCGGCTCGGGCGGCGTGTCGGTAGGGACGGGCGTGCTCTCGGTGGAGCGCGGCGGCTCCTCGATCACCGGGCCGGTCCCGCGATGGGTAGGCTCTGCCGTGCGCGCGTCGAGGATTAGCGTGCCTTCTTCCTCAGCGTCCGCTGGCGTATCGGCGCGTGTCGCGTCGTCGTCGGGCCGCTGAAACTGCGCGTCATGCGCGGCTTGCGCCTGTGTACGCTCTGATGACACGTCGCTTGCTTCGGGGATGGTCTCGTCTACGCCATCGAGCAGGTCTTCGATCTGCGCGTCGGGCGGGCGATACCAGCCGCCGGTCTTGGCGGGCGCGGCGCCGGGCGTCTCGGGCTGGGCTGGCGCGCCGTCTCCCTCAGAAGCGGGCGCGCTTTCGGGCGGCGGCTCGCTGGCGGCAGGCTCCAGGGACGGGGCGTCTTCCGGCTTGAACCATCCGCCGGGCGCCTCAGGGGAGGGCGACTGCTCGCTGGCGTCCGGCTTGTGCCACCCGTCGACCGGGCGCTGCTCGTCGCCGGACGGCGGCTGCGCGTCGTCAGGCCGCATATTCTTCGGATCACGTCCCTCTGCCATACCACACCTCGATGGCTGCGATTAGCGGAGATCAGTCAGCGTGTGCTGTGCGCTAATCGCCGATTCCTAAAAAACCGTCCTGCCGAAAATTCACGAAAGCAATAGGCGGTGTGTACCGGCGCGCCGCCGATCGCTGACCGCTCTCTGCTGCTTCAATTATACATGAGCCTGAGAGCGCGGCTCCCATCTCGACGCCGTCACGCGACCGGCTGGCTGGCGACCAGGATCGTCCACTCGCCCTTCTGCGTGACGGTATCATCCTGGTTGACGACCTGCACGTCGAACGAGACGAACCCGCCCCCGGCGGCTTTCATCTCGCGCTTTTTCGTGACCTTCACCCGCACGCGGATCGTGTCGCCGATGACGATCGGCGCGCGGAACTTCCACTCCAGCGCGGTGAAGGCGAGCACTGTGCCATCCAGAAAGCCGAGCTGGTACGACAGCCCGCTAGCCACCGACAGCCCCAGCAGCCCGTGCGCGACGCGCTGCCCGAACTGTGTCCCGGCGGCGTAACTCGCGTCGGTGTGCATCGGGTTGAAGTCGCCCGACAGCCCAGCGAAGCTGACGATATCTGCTTCGGTGATCGTCCGGCCCTGCGTTTCCAGCGCCATGCCTTCTTCGAACTGCTCGAAGTACAGCCCGCGTGTTTTTCGCTCGTCTGCCATCGTCTGCCCCTTGTCCTAACGGTTTAGATCTGCTAACCAAACTGCCTGCGATTCTAGCGCAGGCAGCGGTCCAGGGAAAATCCAGCGGTGAGCGATTAGCGAAGATCACGATGACCCATTTCGGCGCTGTGAACGTTTGCCGGTAAAACAGCCGGGCAACCAGACATCGTGCCCGGCCCTGCAAGTCGTTGGCTGCGAACTGCTCACCGCTAAGAGCTTAGCGCGGCAGCGCCTCTTTGAAATCGTAAATTCCGTCGCGGATCGCCCAGCGCCCGTCGCAATTGGCGCAGACGACCGAATCGCCGTCATCCTGCAGCGGATCGCCGCAGTTCAGGCACTTGAACAGCGGCCCGTCAAGCGCGGCGGGCGGGGTGTCTCCTACCGCGCGGTTTAGCGTGAACACGCTTGGCGAGTAGAGCGCCCATTCCCCGGTGGGCTGTAGCAGCCGGTCCAGCGCGACCAGCACGCCGGTCGGGATCGCCCGCTTCAGCGCGCCGAGCCGGAAGTACGACAGCGCGCGCCGCTTTTCTGTAACAAATCCCGCTTCGCGCAGCCAGCGCACCATCGCGTCAGGATGAAAGTCGAAGTTGAGCGCCACGAACTCCACCGGCGCCTCGTCGAACGGGTCCCACGACTGGCGGCCCAATTTGTGGCGCGCGATCGCTTTCAGGTTGCGCTTGTTGGCGAACTCCAACACGAACGGTGCGCCCGGCGCCAGCGCGGCCCGGACCTGTCGCAGCGCAGCGGGGGCGTCCGCCATGTGGTGTATCACACGCTCCATCAGCGCCGCATCGCAGCTTCCGTCCGCCAGCGGCAGATGATAGATGTCCGCCGCGACGTACACATAGCGCGGGTCGCGGCCCAGGTGCGCCTGCGCTTCGCGCAGCATTGTGCGCGAATAGTCCAGCACGATCACCTGATCGTAGCCGCCAAGCTCGCCGGTCATGCGCCCGAAGCCCGCGCCCAGGTGCGCGATCCGCTCGCCGCGCGGCGGCAGCAGGGCGCGCAGCGCGACCCGCTCGGTCAGGTCTTCGTAGTCGCGGCCCTGGCCTTCCCAAAACTCGGTGCGATAGCGCGAGCCTTCATAGTCGCAGACCGGGACGGTCGGTTCTTTCAAGGCAGTCTCCTCAATGCGGTCAGTTGTTGGGTGAGGGGGACGCGCTGTCTTCCGCGCGGACGCCGGTCGTGAACCCCGGCCAGGGATCGGCGCTGTCGGCTGTCGGCGCGACGAGGTTCACGCCGTCACCCTGCAGCACGTCGATCATAAAGTCCGGCACCTGGCTCCAGCGGTCTGGCAGGTTGTCGATCACACGGACATACGGCTCCAGCAGCTCGCGCAGGTTGACGAAGGGATCGTGTAACTGCGTCTCGTTGAGCGGAATCTCGACATCCACCGGCAGATCAACCGGGATCTGCGTGTTCACCGGGACGTTCATGCTTAACTCGACCGGCAGCGCCAGATTCTGCGGCAGGACGATATCCACGCGCCCGTTAATCAGCCCGCCGCCGCCGGGCAGCGTGAACGTGGCGTTCGCCGCGATCGGCACATCTTCGGTCAGCACGACGCTCGTTCGCTGGTTGACCGGCAGATCGAAGATCACCGGGATATCGTCGCTGACCTCGATGGTGCGGAGAATGACCGCCTCGTCCAGCCCGACGAAGTTGCGGTGCAGGCCGTCGACCAGCGGCTCCAGTATCCCGTTTTTGATCTGGAAAAGCTGCATCAGCAACAGGATCAGAACGACCAACATCAGGATGTTGGTGATGAACGAAATCCAGATAGCGACTGTCTTAAAGCTGTTCCACCACACGCGGAACTGCTGCATGGCGGGCCTCCTTGGCTTATCCAGGGGCCGCAGGGGGTTGGCCGCGGCGTGCGCTGATCATAACACCGGCCTCAAGTGATGGTCAACCGAGCGCTTATTCTTACTCCAGGAAACGCGGCAGGGCGAGCTTGCATGCCCGCCCCGCGTGATTGTCTTTGGAGACTATCAAACTTGCCATCAGCGGACGGGAGAAACCCGCCTCGGCGTTCTTGCGCTTCGCTAACGGCTAATCGCTAACCGCTGCCTTCTCTTCCAAGCCCGCAGCCGCACGCAGCGTGTCGGCCTTGTCGGTGCGCTCCCACGGCACGTCGAGGTCGTCGCGGCCAAAGTGCCCGTACGCCGCCACCTGCCGGTAAATAGGCCGCAGCAGGTCGAGATCGCGGATGATCGCGGCGGGGCGCATGTCGAAGTGCTCTTTGATCAGAGCGACGATCACGTCGTCGGGTACGGTCCCGGTCCCGAACGTTTCAATCGAGATCGACAGCGGCCGCGCGACGCCGATCGCGTACGAAACCTGCAGCTCAAAACGGCTCGCCAGCCCGGCAGCGACCACGTTCTTCGCGATGTAACGGGCCATGTACGCGCCGGAGCGGTCTACCTTCGTCGGGTCTTTGCCCGAAAACGCGCCGCCGCCATGCCGCGCCACGCCACCGTACGTATCGACGATGATCTTACGCCCGGTCAGGCCCGCGTCGCCCAGCGGCCCGCCGACCACGAAACGCCCGGTCGGGTTGACGTAAATCTTGGTGTTTTCGTCGAGCAGGTCCGCCGGGATGATCGGCGTGATAACGTGCTCGATCACGGCGTCGCGGATCGCCTGCGAGGCGATCTCCGGCGCGTGCTGGGTTGAGATCAGGACCGTATCGACGCGCACCGGCTTGCCGTACTGGTACTCGACCGTGACCTGACTCTTGCCATCGGGGCGCAGCCATGGCAGCGTGCCATCCTTGCGGATGGTCGCCAGCCGCCGTGTCAACTGGTGTGACAGTTGGATAGACAGCGGCATCAACTCAGTCGTTTCGTCGCACGCGAAGCCGATCATCATCCCCTGATCGCCCGCGCCGATGCGATCCAGCTCGGCGTCGGTCAGGGCGCCTTCACGCGCTTCAAGCGCGGCGTCCACGCCCTGCGCGATGTCGCCAGACTGCTCTTTCAGCGAGACGATCACGCCGCAGGTGTCGGCGTCGAACCCGAACTTGCCGCGCGTGTAGCCGATGTCACGCACGACATCCCGCACCAGCGCGTTAATGTCCACATAGGTCGAGGTCGTGATTTCGCCCATGACGAGGACCAGCCCGGTCGTGACGGCTGTCTCGCAGGCAACACGCGCGCGCGGGTCTTCTGTCAGGATCGCGTCGAGCACAGCATCGGAGACCTGATCGCACAACTTATCAGGGTGGCCTTCGGTCACGCTCTCAGACGTGAAGAAGAACTTCGGCGACGACATGAAGGTTGTAGTGCTGCGATTTTGACTCACGGGAACTCCTTTTAGGCGATAGTTACCCGGAAGACAACAAAATGCCCCCTGGAGCACACTCTCAGGGGGCGACATCACTACAGACTCCGCGCCTCAGGCAGGCGCCGCTGAGGATGCACCGCTCTCATCTTCCAGAAAACCTGACGGAATTGGCACCGTTCTTCGCTGGCCGATTGACCTGAGGCCAACGGAGAGGTTGCCGCGGCTTCACGGGGCCGGTCCCTCTGCCGCTCTGGATAAGAGAGTGTATCCGGGTAATCGTCGGATTGGGCGGGATGATAACACTGGCTGTTACTGGTGTCAATAGCATCCCGCCCAGCCGTTCTACGCTTACTGCTCGGCGTTGATCTGGTACGCCGTGCCGTCCCACACGAACAGCACCTGCTCGCCCAGCGCCAGGAACTCGCCCACCGCCGGATCAAGCGCCAGCAGGTCGAAGTACTCGTCGCTGAGGAACGCGATCTCGACTGGCGTCATCGTGTCCGCATCGAACAGCGTGTCGATCCACATGCCATCCCGCCAGACGAACGTCCGGTCTCCGGCGTAGCGCACCGGCTCCTGCGCGCCGTCCTCGTCTGCGGGGAACTCAGCGCCCGCTTCGCCCGCGCTGCTGCGGGTCGGCGCGGCCATCGGCGCGTTGGCGCCCGACAGCCCGGCAGCCGACTCTGCTGCATCGACTGCGAACTGCCCGCTTGGCGGCGCCGCATCGAAGGCAGCTTCCGCCTCGAACATCGTTTGCGCTTGCTCAACGCCGCGCTGCGAGAAGATGTCGTCTTCGGTGATCAGGAACGACGTATACGGCGTGATGATCCCGTAGCGGATGCTGAGCCGCACGATGCTGTCGACCAGTTCCGGGTCTTCGCCGTGCAACCGGATCGCGTTCAGCAGCGCGCCAATCTTACGCGTCGCCCACAGCCGGGGCACGAACACCGCGCCGCCCGCGTTTTCGGGGAAGCGCACGTCATAGCGATAGGTTTGCTGCTGGCCGTCGATCGTGCCGCGCAGCGTGATGGTTGTCGCGCCGCCATCGCGATAGCGCCCGGTGACGATGAGCTGCGATCCGGCGAACAGATCCGGCAGCGGCGCGGATGGAACCAGGTCATCCGCCATGACCGCGCCAAAGTCGAGCAAAAGATCGGTCAGCACTGGCGCGCTGATCTTGGCGTAGAGCGCGCTCACCTCGTCGTCGATGCGCTCCTCGGGGCGGACATATGTGCCCGCGCCGCGAAACTCCTGGTAAAGCTGGTCGAGCAGCACGGTATCTACGTCATAGCCCACGCCGAAGGTGAAGATCCGCACGTTCGGCGGCGCGACCGCCTTCACATTGGCGAGGATCGTCGGGGTATCGATCACGCCCTCGGTCGGTAGCCCGTCCGTCAGGAACAGCACCACGGTCGGGCGCTCGCGGTCGGCCATATCCATCGCCTCGCGCAGCGCCGTGTCGATGTCGGTGGCGCCGATCGCTTCTAGCTTGCTGATCCAGTCTTTGGCGCGGGACGCTTCATCCGGCGGCTGGAGCGAGCGGGCGTAGATGCGCGTGCCAGTGCTGAACGCGATCACGTTGAAGCGGTCGCGCGGGTTTAGATTCTCCAGCACGAAGCCCACGGCGTCGCGAGCCTGGTCCCACTTCGCCCCATCCATCGAGCCGGACTGATCGAGCACGATGATCACGTCTTTGGGGATGATGCGCTCGGTGGTGGCTTCGGCGGGCGGCGTGATCATCAGCGTGAAGTAACCGTCCTCGTCGGCGCTCTCGCGGTAGGTCAGCAGGTTCGCGCTGATCTCCGAGGTCGCCAGCCCATAGTACAGGCTGAAGTCGGTCATCGGGCGCGTGCGGGTCGTCTCGAACCCGGCGCGGAAGGCGAAATCCCCATCGCGGATGATGGCGAGGTCATGCGTGGGGGAGTAGATCGCGCCAATCGGGTCGCGTGAGGTGACGTCGAGGCTCAGGCTGAGGCTCTCGACCGGGCGGCGCGTGAACTGATCCGTGCGCAGCGGGTATTCGTAATGAATGAGGCCGTTGTCGGCGGGGAGAAGCTGCGCGTATTCAATCTCAATTTTGACTTCGCTGAACGGCTGGATCGGGAAGACGCTGGCCTGGATCGCGCCTGCGCCGATGTATTCGAGCAGGGCAGGGTCGCGCATCCGCCGCACGATCTCGTCGTAGGTGCGGCGCGCCTCGTCCGCGTCGAGAATGCGCGCCTCGACTGGCTTGCCATCGACCCACATCACCAGGTCAGACACCGCCGCGCCAACCGGCAGCGGGAAGATGTACGTGCCTTCGGCGGGCCTGCTGCCCTCGTTGTAGAAGACCTGCTCGACGCGCGTCGTGGCAACTTGATCGACAACCGAGACATCCACGCGGTGCGAGCGGATGATCACGCCCCAGTCTAGCGTGAAGGGCAGCGCCAGGCCGGAGTCAGCGTCCGCCGCCAGCGCGGGCGCCGCGCTCACTAGCGCCAGGATCGCGGCGATGAATAGCGAAAGCGTGCGTTTCATGGGGTTCTCTCCTGCCCCCGCGTCGGGGGGGAATGATCGAGCCTGCTTATTCATCAGACGCCGGTCCCGCGTGGAATGTTCCCATCACGTATGAACTAGTTCTCAGTCTAGCAAAATAATCCTTTTACTAGTCTCGACATGATGAAAAACTTACCGTAAGATTCGCTCTGGCTGTACTTGGCGCGCTGCTGCCGTCACGGGATAGCTGCAGCACCATCATCGCTCATGCACACTCTCATCATGGTCCCAACCGGGTGCTCGGCGCGTTTCCGCGTTGAGGTAAGTCTGACGGAGATTCTGCATGTCCACCTACACCCTGCTTCGCTTTCTCCACATCTTATCCGCTATCTGGTTCATTGCCGGGATATTGGGGCGCCAACTGGTCATGGCGGCGGCGAGCAAGCAAAGCGATCTCCGGCTGGTGGCCGGGCTGTCGCAGGCCGCCGCGCGCTTCGAGCAGTGGATGGTGATGCCCGGCAACCTGCTGGTCATCCTGTTCGGTGTGCTTGTCTCGCTGGAAGGCAACTGGCCGATCTTCGGCTTCCTTGAAGGAGATGGCGCGCGCAACTGGCTGCTGGCGAGCAACGTGCTGCTCGTCGCTAACCTGATCCTCGTCCCCACGCTCTACATCCCGCGCGGCAAGGCGTTCGAGCAAAAGCTTAAAGCCGCGATCGCGTCTGGCGGGGATGTGGGCGCGGTGCGCGCTGAGATGAACGATTCGCTGGTACGCGTGGCGCACTATTTCGAATACGCGAGCATCCTCGCGATCCTGTACCTGATGACATTCAAGCCGTTCTAGGGGGCTGCAGGAACGTCGGAGCAGATGGTTACCCCCCATCCTTCCGACCTGCGGTCGGCTTTCCTTCTCCCAGAACGAGGGAAAGAAGAAAGCACTAAACGCGGCTTCCCCTTCCTCTGATCGGGGAAGGGGCCAGGGGGGTGTGTCACCGGCAGTGCGGCACAGCCGCTAAAGCCACCGCCGCAGAAAGTCCATGATCGCAACGCGCATCGCGGGCAGCTCCTCATGGCCGCAGTCATAGCGCAGCAGTTGCCATGCGTCCGGCGCGCCTGCAGCCGCGTAGACCTCGCGCAGCGCCGCGTCGATGCGATCCAGCCCGGCGGATGGGGTGAGCGGGTCGCGATCTCCGGCGAGGGCAAGGTGCGGGCGCGGCGCAGTGAGCGCGTTGATCTCAGCGGTGGTGAAGTGCTTCAGCAGGCGCGGCACATAGTAATAAATGCTGTGCCCATCCAGCCCGCCGGACCTGATCAACGCCTGGAAGTCGGTCAGGCAGCAGATATCCACGCAGACCTTGATGCGCGGGTCGAGCGCGGCGACCCACCATGCCATCGTGCTGCCGAGCGACAGGCCGAGCGTCCCGATGCGTGACGCGTCGATCTCCGGGCGCGATACCAGGAAGTCGAGAGCGCGCAGACTGTCGTACACCATCATGCCCCACAGCACGCGCCCTTCCCACAGAAACTGCTTGAAGATCGCGCTCTCGGTGCGTGTGGCGCGCCCGCCGAACGCCCAGTGATCGATGCACAGCGCCGCGATGTTCTCGCCCGCCAGCGCTTCAGCGTAGGGTGGCTGTTGTAGCAGCGGGCGCCCCTCGATTAGCTCATTCTTGCCGACGTGGTATTCGTGCGCGTGCGCGTGGTTGTAGAGGATCGCGGGCAAGGGGCCGTCCGCATTCAGCGGCAGCGTGAGATACGCTGGGACCGGCTCCAACCCGTTCAGGTCAAGCGTCCACGTTTCGAGGATGTAATGCGGGCGCGTCTCGCGCGATACACGCTCGGCGCGAATCGGGCGAGCAAGCGGCGGCAGGTCGCCCAGCAGGCTCAACAACTTAGCGCGGCGGGTGGTTTCGTCAGACATCGAAGCGCATCCTTTCCAGCGAGAGACCCCCCCCAGCTTAGCACGCTTCGCGCCCGCGCGCCGGGCGTTTCTGATGCGATTCTTGTCTGCGCGCTGCCAGATCGGCGCGTCGTTTGGGGTAGAATCTGCGTACAGTTGATCAAGATGGTTCGATCAAACGTAGAAACAGAGGAACCCGGATGTATCCCCAGCAAACACCACCGCCTACTGATCCGCCACCCGAGCAGCGCGAGCCGACTGGCGGCGGGCTGCGCCGCGTCGCGGTTCGCATGCCGCTTGCCGCGCCACGCCTGACTTACGTGCTGCTGGCCGTGATCGTGCTGATCTTCATGTACTTCCTGTCGCTGTCGCTGGAAGGTCAAAACGAGTTCCTGAGCCAGTGGGCGAAGGTGAACGAGTTAATCCGCGAGGGCGAGCCGTACCGGCTGTTCACCTCGATGTTCTTGCATCTGAACCTGATGCATATTCTGTTCAACGGCTATGCGCTGTACGTCATCGGGCGCGATGTCGAGGCGCTGTTCGGGCCCATCCGCTTTGCGCTGATTTACTTCCTCGGCGGGCTGTCCGGCTCGCTGGCGAGCTTCGTCTTCACCGATGCGCCGTCGGTGGGCGCGTCCGGCGCGATCTTCGCGATCTTCGGCGCGGAGATGGTGTACTTCTACCAGAACCGGCGGCTGCACGGCGAGATGGGTCGGCGGCACCTCAACCAGTTGATCTTCCTGATGCTGCTCAACCTGGGACTGGGCTTCTTCTCGACGGCGACGTCTGGCTTCCGGCTGGACAACGCCGGGCACATCGGCGGCTTGATCGGCGGTATCGTGCTGGCATGGTTCATCGGGCCAGAGTTCGAGGTCGC
>Ga0079224_100008515_pt1 | contig 13906 bp, 10 predicted proteins | sample Stecom2015_FD_80414 | JGI IMG/M metagenome (GOLD analysis project Ga0079224, IMG submission 80414) | Agricultural soil microbial communities from Utah to study Nitrogen management - Steer compost 2015 | ecosystem: Environmental > Terrestrial > Soil > Agricultural land | place: USA: Utah... | reverse complement strand
ATACCATTTTTATTTGCTGTAAACTTTAAGAAAAACCTGAAATATGTGAAATATGCGGCTATCCCGTTAGTTATCATTGGCTTAATATGGGTTTTAGGCGGAATAAACTGGTTTTCAGACAGTTATAATCGTGTTGTTAATTATGATATTGCCTATGAACCTCCTGCTCCCTTCCAGTTTTTTATAAAAAACAATACACTTAATGCTATAGAAAACCAACCGTTTAAGCTTGAAGTTAACACATTAGGCGAAATTGTTCCACAGGAAACCCTGATACATGTGGGTAATGAAACTTATTACTTACAAAACAAAGGCGAAGGTTTTTTTGAGTATGTTTTTTCACAACCAAAAGATGAACTGAGTTTTTATTTTTCCGCAAATGGAGTGACATCAAAACCTTATACTCTTCATGTTGTAAAGGTGCCGGCTTTATTAAGTATCAAAATGAGCCTGGATTATCCTGCATATACAAAAAAAAGGGATGAAACCATACAAAATACCGGTAATGCAGTTGTGCCGGAAGGAACGAAAGTAACATGGAATTTAATTACAAAACAGACTGAAAAGGTAGAACTTTTAGCCGGTGATACGATTTTAAATTTTAAGGTGATTGATAACAAATTTGAATTAAGCAAAGGAGTTTACAGCAATTTTGATTATCACATCAGTACCAGTAATAAAGAACTTGAAAATTATGAAACCCTCGGGTTTTCAATCGATGTTGTAAAGGATGAATACCCTGAAATTGACCTTAAGTCAGCAAAAGATTCTATTGATAACAAGGTTATTTATTTTTTAGGCAGGGTATCCGATGACTATGGGCTTTCTAAACTACAACTGGTTTATTATCCGCAGGAGCGTGAGAAAGAAACGAAAGCTTTACTGATACCGGTTAACCATTCCAATTTTGATCAGTTTACATATGCGTTCCCATCCGATTTGCCATTAACAGAAGGTGAAAACTACTCATTTTACTTTGAAGTTTATGACAATGACGGTTTAAGAGGAGGAAAGTCCGCCCGAAGCGCTGTCTTTAATTACAGGAAGCCAACGCAGTCGGAATTAGAACAACAGCAACTTCAACAACAGAATGAAACCATAAAGGAGCTTAACAATTCTCTTGAAAAGTTAGAAGAAAATAAAGAAGAGCTCAAAGAAATCTCCAGGAGTAATAAAGAAAAAGAACAGTTAAACTTTAATGATAAAAGAAAGTTGGAAAACTTTTTGAAAAGGCAGCAGCAGCAGGAGCAGATGATGAAAAAATTTACGGAGCAGTTAGAAAAGAACCTTGATGAGTTTCAAAAAGAAGAAGAGCAGGATGACGAGTATAAAAAACTGCTTCAAGAGCGCCTGGAGCGTCAGCAAAAGGAAATGGAGAAAAATGAAAAGCTGATGGAGCAAATGAAAGAGATATCTGACAAAATAAACCAGGAGGAATTATCAAAAAAACTGGAGGAAATTGCAAAACAGCAACAAAATAATCAGCGCAGTTTAGAGCAAATACTTGAACTAACCAAACGATATTATGTGTCTGCCAAGGCGGAAAAAATTCAGAAAGATTTAGAAGAATTATCTAAGAAGCAGGAGCAGCTTTCTGAAAAAGAAGGCGAAGAAAACACGAAAGAAAAACAGGATGAACTAAATGAAGATTTTAAAAATCTTCAGGAAGAAATAGAGAATCTTCAGGAAGAAAATCAGAAACTTAAAAAACCAATGGATCTTGACCGTGATAAGAATGAAGAGGAAAAGGTAAAAGCAGAACAGAAAAAGGCTTCTGAAAATTTAGAAAAGAAAAATGATAAAAATGCGTCTGAACAGGAGAAACAGGAAAGCCAGAAAAATGCACAACAGAATCAAAAAAATGCTGCACAGAAAATGAAACAAATGAGCCAGAAAATGCAATCATCTATGCAGTCGGGTGGTGCCCAGGCTACCATGGAAGATGCAGAAATGCTCCGTCAAATCCTGGATAATCTTATTGTTTTTTCTTTTGACCAGGAAGAGCTTATGGAAAAATTTGAAAGTTCAGACAACGACAATCCAAACTATTCTAAACATTTGAAAAAGCAAAATGATTTACGGACATTATTTGAGCATGTAGATGATAGTTTATTTTCATTATCACTTCGCAGGCCGGAAATATCAGAGAACATTAATAAAAATATAACGGATGTTTTTTACAATATTGATAAGGCTCTGGATCATTTTACAGAAAACCAGTTTTACCAGGGAATAGGCACACAACAATATGCATTAACTTCTGCTAATGAACTGGCAAATTTTTTAAGTGATGTATTAGATAATATGCAGCAACAAATGGGAAGTGGACAAGGGGGTAATGAAGAATTTCAGCTTCCGGATATTATTCAGTCTCAAGAAGAATTAAATAAAAAAATGCAGGAAGGCATGCAAAAAGGCCAGGGTAAAAAAGAAGGTGAAGGGAAGCCTTCGGAAGGCCAAAAAGAAGGGGAAGGCGAAAAGAAAGGCGAGGGTAATGAAGGAAAAGAAGGAGACCAAAAATCCGGGGAAGGAAATCAAGGTGAAGGCAATGGTGAAGGTAATGAAGACGGCGAACAGATGTCAGAACAATTATATGAAATAATAAAGGAGCAGCAGAAGTTAAGGCAAATGCTGGAACAGCAAATTGAAAATAAAAAAGGTGAGGGTGATAATAATAATGCGAAAAGGCTGGCCAGGGAAATGGAACAGATTGAAAACGAATTGCTGGAGAACGGATTAAATGAAAGAACTTTACAGCGAATGACAAATTTAAAACATCAGTTGCTAAAGCTCCAGGATGCATCTTTTGAACAGGGTAAAAAAGAAGAAAGGGAAAGCAAAACAAATCTGCAACAACATACAAATACTACCAACAACAAAACTCCCGACATTCAACAATATTTCAATGAGGTTGAAATATTAAACAGACAAGTATTACCTTTGCGGCAAATTTACAAACGTAAAGTCCAGGAATATTTCAAAAGCGATGATTAATTTTAATTACGAATCTGATTTTAAACTTAAAGATGAAAAACAATTTTCGGATTGGCTATCACAGGTTATCATATCAGAAAATTGTATGGAAGGGGAGATCAATTATATTTTTTGCGACGATGAATATTTGCATAAAATGAATATTGAATTTCTAGGCCATGACGAATTAACAGACATTATAAGCTTTGATTATTCTGTAAAAAAAGCACTTAACGGCGATATTTTTATTTCAGTGGAAAGAGTCATGGACAACGCAAAAACTTATCAGGTGTCTTTTGAAAATGAATTAAAAAGAGTAGTGGTTCATGGTATATTACACTACTGTGGATATAAAGATAAAACCCAAAAGGATGCCGCTTTGATGAGGGAAAAGGAAGAAGAAAAAATCAAATTGTTCCACGTGGAACACAATTAAAAAAGTATGTTTGACAAAGAATATGATGTAATAGTTGTGGGTGCAGGGCACGCCGGATCAGAAGCTGCTGCTGCTGCTGCAAACATGGGTTCGAGTACTCTTTTAATAACAATGAATTTGCAGAATATAGCTCAAATGTCATGCAATCCGGCCATGGGTGGAATCGCCAAAGGACAAATTGTTAGAGAGATTGATGCGTTGGGTGGTTACAGTGGAATAGTAACTGATAAGACAGCTATACAGTTTAAAATGTTGAACAAATCCAAAGGGCCGGCTATGTGGTCACCCCGTGCTCAAAGTGACAGAATGCGCTTTGCTGAAGAATGGAGATTAATGCTTGAGCAAACACCTAACCTGGACTTTTACCAGGAAATGGTAAGCGGACTTATAATTAAAAACGGCAAAATAAAAGGGGTTAAAACTTCGCTTGGTGTTGAAGTTTATGCTAAATCTGTGGTGCTCACTAACGGTACTTTTTTAAACGGATTAATACATATTGGAGAAAAACAATTTGGAGGGGGCAGGGCAGGAGAAAAGGCATCAACGGGAATTACAGAAGACCTGGTCAAATTAGGTTTTGAATCCGGAAGAATGAAAACCGGAACACCTCCGAGGGTAGACGGAAGATCTTTGGATTATTCCAAAATGAACCCCGAACCGGGTGATGAAAATCCTGAAAAATTTTCATACTCTGATATTACAGCACCCCTAAAAATTCAGAAAGATTGCCACATGACATACACCAGCGAAAAAGTTCATGATTTACTTCGCGAAGGTTTTGACAGGTCGCCTATGTTTAATGGCAGAATACAAAGTACAGGGCCAAGATATTGTCCGTCTATAGAAGATAAAATAAACAGGTTTGCAGACAAAGACAGGCACCAGCTTTTTGTAGAACCCGAAGGCTGGAACACAGTAGAAGTATATGTAAATGGTTTTTCTACATCGCTGCCTGAAGATGTTCAATTTAAAGCATTACGATCTGTAGTAGGTTTTGAAAATGTAAAATTCTTTCGTCCGGGTTATGCAATTGAATATGATTATTTTCCGCCTACACAATTAAAACATTCACTGGAAACCAAATTAGTAGAAGGCTTATACTTTGCAGGACAGATTAACGGCACTACAGGATATGAAGAAGCTGCTTCACAGGGATTGATGGCAGGTATAAATGCTAGCTTAAAAGTACAGGAAAAAGATCCGTTTGTACTTAAAAGAAATGAGGCATATATTGGAGTTCTCATAGATGATCTTATCACAAAAGGCACAGAAGAGCCGTACCGGATGTTTACATCAAGGGCAGAATACCGCACTTTATTAAGACAGGATAATGCAGATTTTAGACTTACTCCAATTTCTCATGAAATAGGATTGGCAAAAAAAGAACGTTTGGAAAGAATGGAAAAAAAGCTGAAAAAGTCAAACGCTTTTATCCAGTTTTTTAAAGAAACAAGTGTAAAACCCGAAGATGCAAATCCTGTTTTGGAAGAGGTAAATTCTTCTCCAATGAAACAGTCTGATAAAATGCACAAAGTATTTTCAAGGCCAAATATTACTTTAGAGCATATGAAAAAATTTCCCGGGGTTATGGAATATATTCTTGAAAATGATCTGGACAGAGAAGTTCTGGAGCAGGCAGAAGTAGAGATAAAATATTCGGGATATATTGAAAAGGAGAAAAATAATGCAGACAAATTGAACAGGCTGGAGGACATTAAAATTCCGGAGACTTTTGACTACAACAGATTAAAATCCCTTTCTTTTGAAGCCAGGGAAAAATTGAAAAAAATAAAGCCGGCCACTCTTTCTCAAGCTTCAAGAATTAGTGGAGTGTCTCCAAGTGACATAAGCGTAATGTTGGTTTATATGGGAAGGTAATTGTTCCACGTGGAACAATTAAACATAACACAAACTTTCAAAACTATAAATGCTATAGAGTTTAAAAGAAGGGGGATAGAAAATTCCGTATTGATTTACTGATAACTTCGTAGATCTTTTTTATAATTTAGCAACTAACTAATTGTACAAACTACTGACGAACATCCATTCATGAATAAAGAGTACTTTTTAATTTGCAAAGACCACTCCGTTACAAAAGAAGAATTTAAACTGGTAAAGGATGCTGAGTCGGATATGCTTGTTACAACCCCTCAACCGGATGCTAAAAATCTGTTTAAATATTACGAAAGTGAAGATTACATTTCACATACGGATTCCAGGCGTTCCCTGTTCGAGAAAATTTACCAGCTAATAAAACAATATTCATTAAATAAAAAAGTACGCATCATAAAACAGTATTCATCACCTAAAGGAAGGCTCCTTGATGTTGGAGCAGGAACCGGAGATTTCCTTCTAAGTTCCAAAAAAAGAGGATGGCAAATACAAGGAGTAGAACCTAACTTAAAAGCCCGAAAATTAGCTGATGAAAAAGGTGTCCATTTATTAGAAGACATTGACGAAATTGCAAACCAAAAATTTGATGTTATAACGTTGTGGCATGTACTGGAACATGTTCCTGATTTAGAAAGTTATTTAACAAAATTAAAGAACCTCTTGAAGGATGATGGTATTCTTCTTGTTGCAGTTCCCAACTATAAAAGCTATGATGCTATACACTATAAAGAGTTTTGGGCAGCCTATGATGTGCCGAGACATTTATGGCACTTTTCGATAAACTCAATTAAATTCCTCTTTTCAAAAGAGAAAATGAAAGTAGTAAAAATCTTACCCATGTTTTTTGATGCATTTTATGTCAGCCTACTATCAGAAAAATATAAAACAGGAAAAATGAACTATATCTCTGCTTTTTTTACAGCATCTGTATCAAATTTAAGGGCAATGTTTAATGGAAAGTATTCATCATTAATATATATTATAAAAAAACAATTTTAAGGCTTTTAAAACTGCTTTGACGGCTCTGGCAATATATAACCTAAAGAAAAAGAAAAGAGTTCATATCCTGAGGTTAAAATGTCCTCTTTCAAATAGTTTAACGTTATAATGATTAGATGTAGAATAGAGAATTCTTATTTGATCAAAACAAATTAAATTGAATAAATAAAAACAAGTTTTATACTTTTGCAATAACATAACAAACAAACAAGATGAAAAAAATATTTCTTATTTTATTAATTGGTGTTTCACTTGCTTCATGCAAACAAGATAAAATTGCTTTTGTAGATAGCACAAAATTAATAAACGAATACCAGGAAAAAATTGATATTGAAGCCCAATTTAAAACCAAGGCAGATAAGTTTCAAAAAAGAGCAGATAGTTTATCAAGAGCGTTTCAAGGTGAAGCCATGGAGTTTGAAAATAAATCGAAGACTTTATCACAAACTGCCGCCCAGGAGCAGTACGGTGCATTGATGCAAAAAAGACAGGCAATGGGTCAACAACTTCAGGCTGAAGAGCTCCAAATACAGCAGGAAGGCCAAACAGAAATGGATTCGTTGGTAAAAAAAATAAGAACCTTTGTAAAAGATTACGGTGAAAAAAATCAATATACATTTATTCTTGGTTCTAATGAGGCCGGTAGTGTTTTATACGGTGAAAAAGCCAAAGATATTACCGAAGAAGTTCTTAAAGAATTAAATGAAGCATATAAGAAGTAAGCTTTTTAAGGTACAACTTTAATCATAAAGGCACATATATTGTGCCTTTTTTTGTACTTTAATCTTAATAATAAGGCACTTATGGGAAGATTTAAAAGTTTACTAAAAAAAATATTCTTATTTATCTTCATTACAATTGTCCTTATTTTTTTAATAAACTTTGGGCTTTCCCTCTTTCTGAAAAATAAAATTAAAAACACAAAGGGTGAATATAACATTAGCATTAAAGATGCGAAAGTTAATATTCTGACACAAAGCATTACAGTAAACAACATTATAATAAATTCCAGGAAAAACCAAAAAGACAGTGTATATATTGAAACGGCCCAGCTTTATGTAAACGGAATTTCATTAAGTGATATCACAAATCCACAAAATATAAACTTGTCAAAAATTGAAATCAATTCACCCCAAATTACAATTTATAAAGGGGAGGATACTACTTCGGGAAAAAAAAACCTAATGAAAGACCTGAAGTCCTTTCAGGTTAAAAAAATAAACATAAAAAAAGGAGAAATGACATTTCTCAGTGACAAAGGTGATACTACCTGGCATGTAAAAAAATTTAACCTGGCATACAAGGACTTTAGCATAGACAGCAGTACCTTAAAAAAGAGGGTGCCTTATTCATCTACTGAACAAATTGCCAATCTGGAAAACATGCAATTAAAAATGAATGAATACCAGGTACTGCTTGCTGAAAATATCTCTGTAAACAATACGAAGGCTACAATTCAAAACCTACAAATAAACCCTGAATACTCAAAACAGGACTTTCAAACTAAAATAAAGGAAGAGAAAGATTGGATTGAACTGCATATTAAAAAGATGTTTGTAAGTGATATAAATTTAAACGACAAAGAGGTGGTTTTCGCTTCCAAAGAAGTAGAAATCGACTCGGCATCGTTATATGTATACAGGAACAAACTATTGCCAGATCAAACTAAGTACAAGCCTTTGTACAGTAAAATGTTGAGGGACCTTCCCTTTAAAATAAATGTAGATTCTATTAAAATAAAGAATAGTTCCATTGTATATGAAGAAAGAATTAATGCCGAAGGCAAACCCGGGAGACTGGAATTCATGGAATTCAACAGCCTTATAAAAAATGTTAATAATAAAGATAAAAGCGGGTTAACGGAATTAAATATCAAAACCCATTTTATGGGCAATGCAACTTTTCATGTTAACTGGAGCTTTGAAGTTGCAAATACGGCTGATTACTTTAACATTCAGGGAAAGCTACTTGATTTTAACGCTTCTCTTGCTGACAAATTCATTACCCCTAATTTCAATTCAAAAGCTAAGGGTGTTATTAATTCCCTGGACTTTGATATAAAAGGGAATGACATTACTGCCAATGGAAAAATAGAAATGAATTATGAAGGGCTTAAATTTGAGATCATTAATAAAGATAAAACCAAAGTAAATAAATTCTTGTCTTCTGTGGCTAACTTGTTTGTTAAAAAGAATAAGAAAATCCCCGAAAGCAAAGAAATTGAAGTTGAAAGGGATCAGCAAAAATCATTTTTTAATTACTTTTGGCTTTGTATAGAAGATGGGGTAATGGCCACTATTTTATAAAACTTCTATTTATATCTGATATCCTGAATAGCCTCCTTGATCCTTTCTTTTTCATTAGGAAAAAAACCCTGGATAATTAATAAGGCCCCAAATGCTATAATAATAAGGCTAACAATCTTTTTTGTTTTAAAAATCCTGCGGGGGGTAAACTGGCTTTTCAGTGTTTTTGCCAGGGCTATCTTAATCAAATCAACCACGAAATAAGTAACCAAAACAGTAATTAAAAAAACCTTTACACCACCTTCAGACGTTGTTATGCTGTTACCTATTATGATGATCCCTAACCAACCAATTAAAACCCCAATATTAATAAAATTCAACAAGAAGCCTTTAATAAATAATTTACCATAACGCTTATTTATTTCAACTTTATAGTATTCCCTTACAATTCTTCTGAAGGATTTATTAATACGCAAATATGATGTGAGGCCATATATAATTAACACAACGCCCCCAAGAAGTAATAATTTAGGGTCATGTTTAATTTTATCAAGTAAATGGTTTGTACTCAAAAAAGCTGCTAAAATAAAAACTATATCGGCAAGAACAACCCCTAAATCAAAAGTAAGTCCCGCCCTGAAGCCTTTAATTGCACTGGTTTCTAACAACACAAAGAAAACCGGACCTATAGTAAAGGCCAAAATAATGCCCCAGGGTATAGCCGATAATATATCTTGTACCATTATTTATTTACATTTTTAATATATTTCCTCCAAGAAATATAGTCTCTTCAAGAACTCGTGGATTGCCATATATTTTAATTGTCCCACCCATTTTTACCTTCGCTTCAATATATTCACTGGTTGTTACATATGCAAAACCCCCCGCTATAACGTTTATCTTAGCTTGTTCATTCTCCAGTTTAACGGCTTCATATTCTCCGCCAGACCTTGCCTCGACTTCCTGAGTCAATGCTTTTCCTGAAACTTCAATTTTTCCGCCAGAAACCACTTTAGCATCCAATTTATCAACCTGGAGTTCCAGGTCTATTTCACCTCCTTCTTGTGACCTGAGTTTTACATATGTTTGTTGAAAAACCTGGGACGATGATATAAAAGCACCTTCATTCACATCTATGAGATCCAGGAATTTGGAATAATGCACATCAACATACGTTTTGTTCCCACCATACAGTTTATCTATTTGCATCCGGATTTTTAACCTTCCATTACTATTTACCACCGTTACCTTTTCTTTATCTTCACCGTAAACAACCACTTTATTTTCAAATGATCGTAAAAGGTTTACTGTAATTGCATCAAAAACTTTAATTTCTGAAAAGTCATCAGTTTCATATACAATTTCATCTTGCGAAAACCCAAGATAAACTATAAAAAAGAAACCTATTAATAATAATTTTCCCATGGAGTTTTTATTAAGATATGCTTTATTCCCTAACGCCAATCAGGTCAAAATCCAAATGGCGTTTAATAAGATCCGTTTTTTTCACCTTTACAACAACCTCGTCCCCTAATTGATAGATGTTTTTAGTTACCTCCCCTACAAGTGCATATTGTTTTTCATCGAATACATAATAGTCATCCTTTATTTCCCTTATCCGTACCATTCCCTCACATTTGTTTTCAATGATCTCAACATAAATGCCCCACTCCGTTACACCTGATATAACACCAACGAACTCCTGTTCTTTATGGTCTTCCATAAATTTTATCTGCATATACTTTATGGAATCGCGTTCAGCATTTGTAGCCAGGATCTCCCTGTTTGTGGAATGCTTGCATTTTTCTTCGTAAACATCATCTTTAACAGACCCTCCTTTATCCAAATATAACTGTAGCAACCTATGTACCATAATATCAGGATATCTCCGTATAGGCGATGTAAAATGCGTATAATAATCAAAAGCCAGGCCATAGTGGCCAATATTATCTGTTGTATAAACAGCCTTGCTCATCGTTCGTATGGCCAATGTATCTACCAAATTTTGTTCTTTTTTTCCCTGTACGTCTTTTAACAGGGAATTCAATGAACTGGATATGGTATCTTTGCTTTTCATATTAATGCTGTAACCAAATTTAGATATAACCCCATTGAGTTGCATCAATTTTTCAGGATCAGGATCATCATGAACCCTGTAAACAAATGTTTTTTTCTGTTTTCCTATATAAGCTGCCACTTTTCTGTTCGCAAGCAACATAAACTCCTCAATAAGTTTATTAGAATCTTTTGCCTCTTTAAAATAAACACCTTGCGGCACATCATTTTCATCTAATATAAACTTCACTTCAACCTTATCAAAAGAGATTGCACCAGCTCCCATCCGTTTCTCCCTCATAATTTTTGCAATTTCATTCATAGTTAAAATTGCATTTACAACTTCATCTTCAACCACATACTCTTTGCCTGTAATTGAAAGGTTTTCCGGTATTACATTACCTTCTGTTTCAATTATAGACTGTGCTTCTTCATAAGCAAATCTCCTGTCAGAATATGTTACTGTTCTTCCAAACCATTAATTTAGCACATCCCCTTTTCCATTCATTTCAAAAACCGCAGAAAAAGTATACTTTTCTTCATTTGGTCTTAATGAACAGGCATTATTAGATAATATTTCGGGAAGCATTGGTACAACCCTATCTACTAAATAAACTGATGTCGCTCTATTATATGCTTCTTCATCGAGAATGGTTCCGGGAATTACATAATGTGCAACATCTGCTATATGAATACCAATCTCAAAATTTCCATTCTCAAGCTTTTGAAAAGATAACGCATCATCAAAATCTTTGGCATCTTTAGGATCTATTGTAAAGGTAAGCACATTGCGCATATCCCTTCTTTTTGCAATTTCTTCTGCCTTTATTGAAGTGTCAATTTTATTTGCAAAATGCTCAACTTCTTCGGGAAATGTATAAGGTAAGCCATATTCCGAAAGAATGGCATGCATTTCTGTGTCCTGTTCCCCAGGCTTACCAAAAACATCAATTATTTTACCAAAAGGAGAATCGGCTTTATCCGGCCATTCGGTAATTTCTACCAGTACTTTATCACCATGCTCTGCTTTTCCAAGGTTACTTTTTGATACAAAAATATCTGTATACATCCTGAAATCGGAAGTAATAACAAACGCATAATTCTTTTGCATTTGAACTACGCCTACAAAAGTTGTTTTTTTACGTTCTAATATCTTGGTAATTTCACCTTCTAATTTGGTTTTTCCTTTCCTTTTTGGAAAAACATAAACTTGAACCTTGTCCCCGTGAAAAGCTTTGTTTAAAAAGGATGCAGGAATGAAAACATCACTATCAAGATCATCACATACCACATAAGCATTCCCTCTTCCGGTCACTTCTATAACCCCATCAAAATAATTTCTGCTCGGAATAACTTTATACTTACCTTTTTCTACTTCTTCTATTCTCTTCTTTTCGGTGAGCTGGCTTAATTTTTTTATCAGCAGGTTTCGTCCGGTTGTATCGTCAATACCCAACCTGGACGCTATTTGTTTATAATTAAATGACTGAGAAGGATCTGCTTCTAATACTGAAAATATTCCTTTTGTTATTTCATTTTTTTTCTGGTCTTGATCACGTTTTTTCTTTCTGGACATAGTAAATTTTCAATTATCCTGAAAATTACGAATAAATAAAAAGAAGATAAATATTTAACAGTAAATAATTAACAATTACGTTAAAATAATTATAATACTTATATATTAAAGCTATACCAGAAATGAATCTAATAAAAGCATTTTTGCCACAATATTGTTTCATTAAAAATTTAATTTTAATACTCTGCGAAAAAAATTCTTTGCAGGCTCTTAAACAAGTTATTAACTTTTATTATATACCAATATTTTTTTCTATTTAAATTTTAAAAAAAATGTTTATTATGATGGTGTGTTAATAGCAGAGACAACTTCTTTAAAATTAATTTTGAATTAAGACTTATTGAAAATTATACATTAAAATGAACAGGTTATATGGCATTTAACATCCTGATATAAAAACCATTTTATTTAGTTATTAACAGTTGTCAATAACCCATACTAACATATAATTTTTGATAATTAATTACGAAAAAAGCTGTTCATAAAAACCTTTTTTTATGTTGTAAATAGCTTAGAAAAAATATTAAAAATAAGGGGATGTTCCATATAAATTTATATAAGGCCGTTTAATTTAGAAAACCAAAAAAAATTGATACAAATTAGTTACCGGATATTAACAATTTGACTAATTTATATATGATTGATTTTAAGTATATTATAAAACGAAATAAACAAGGCTGTTTATATTATCACTAAAAGCTATTTATTACCTTTGTATTAATAAAAATATTCATAAAATGAAAGTTGCTATAGGAAATGACCATGCGGGTCCGGAATATAAATTTGCAGTTCTGGATTATTTAAAATCTGAAGGGGTAAAAGTAACAAACTATGGTACAGATAGTCCGGATAGTGTTGATTATCCTGATTTTGTACATCCGGTTGCAAAAGAAGTAAATGAAGGTAAAGCTGATTTTGGTATTTTGATATGCGGAAGTGGCAACGGAGTTGCTATGACAGCAAATAAATATAAAAATATTCGTGCCGGTTTATGCTGGAATAAAGAAATTGTAGAATTATCCCGTTCTCATAACAATGCAAATATATTATGTATACCATCCAGATATACAAGTATTCCACAAGTAATTGAAATGGTACAGGTTTTTTTAAAGACTAAGTTTGAAGGGGGTCGCCATAAAACAAGAATAGACAAGATTCCGATAAGTTGTTAATAGAGTTAATAACAGGTAAAATGTGGATAACAATCATAACCATGAGCATACTCACTTAAAGGATTTACAGGGAAGAAATCTTTTAATTTCCATATTCCTGAACATTCTTATAACTGTATCCCAGGTTATAGGAGGTATAGTTTCAGGTAGTCTTGCATTACTTTCAGATGCTTTACACAATTTTTCGGATGTTTTATCCTTAATAATAAGCTATTTTGCCAGGTTACTTTCCAAAAGAAAAGCCTCAACTAATAAAACTTTTGGGTATAAAAGGGCTGAAATTATAGCTGCTTTTGTAAATGCCACTACTTTAATTATTATTGCCATTTTACTTATTATAGAATCTGTAAATAGATTTTTAGATCCACAGGAAATAGAATCAGGTATAGTGATTTGGCTTTCACTTTTTGGAATAATAGCAAATGGACTGAGCGTTTTATTGCTAAAAAATGCAGCCGAAAAAAATATAAATATGCGTTCGGCTTATTTACATTTATTTACAGACATGATGGCAAGCGTAGCTGTTTTAATAGGCGGGTTACTCATGAAGTTTTAT
>Ga0079224_100008514_pt1 | contig 13907 bp, 9 predicted proteins | sample Stecom2015_FD_80414 | JGI IMG/M metagenome (GOLD analysis project Ga0079224, IMG submission 80414) | Agricultural soil microbial communities from Utah to study Nitrogen management - Steer compost 2015 | ecosystem: Environmental > Terrestrial > Soil > Agricultural land | place: USA: Utah... | reverse complement strand
CTGCTGTCGTTGTTGTCGGCCAGCAGCCGGTCCAGTTCACGCTGGTCCATCTCGCCCACCAGCCCGCGCGGGCTCGTGTTCTCGACCGGCAGGATCATGCGCATGATCTAGCGTCCGGGAGCCGTCTGGCGTGGCGGCTCGAGGTGCGGGCGGCCGGAAGCCAGCCATTCATTGCGCCGTGCCAGCGTGGCCGCATCGAGCAGGGGCATGCCGCCGGGTGTGTCCATTGGCCGTCCGTCGCGCGCCAGCGCGTGCAGGGTGCCCAGGGCCGGGACGCTGTCGCGCAGGCCGTCCAGGGTGGCCAGGCCGCGTGCCAGTCCATCCTCCCCCTCGGCCGCCAGGCGCGCCACGCCGCGCAGCGCCAGTTCGTGCGTGTCCAGGAAGCGGTCGAGCATGCCGGACACGGAGGTGGACAGGGAGGCGAGTTCGCGCGCGGTATTGTCCAGCTCGCTGCGCCGCAGATGTCCCAGCAGCAGCGCCAGCAGCACCAGCACCAGGACGATGACGAAGGTGCCCGACACCCACAACAGGCGAGGCAGGCGCTGCTGGGCCAGCTTTGGCAAGGTGCGCATCATCGCCTGTGGCATTCCCTGGTGTCCGACCGGCAGTGCCGGCCCCGAGCGGTCACGGTAGCGCCGATCCGGCAGGGCGACAAGGCGCGGCGACGTCCTAGCGGCCGTGCAGGAAATCGAGGCTCAGGCGCAGCAGGGACCGCGTGCCCACGGCCAGGGCACCTTCGTCCAGGAAGAACTCCGGGGAATGGTTGCTCGGAGCGGTGCGCGGGTCGCGGTCGGCCGGCGTGGCGCCGACGAAGAAAAAGAATCCCGGCACCTGCAGGGCGTACTGCGCGAAATCCTCGGCGCCCATGTTCAACGGCACGGCCACCACCCTGTCCGGTCCCACCACGGCTTCCAGCGAGGACCGCATGCGCTGGCTCAGTTGCGGATCGTTGCGGGTCACCGGATTGCCGTCCTGGTCGGGCACCTGCGCATCGACGGTGGCGCCGTGTGCCGCCGCGACATGCGTGGCGATGTCCAGCAGACGGCGGAATACCTCCTGGCGCATGTCCTCGTCGAAGGTACGGATGGTGCCGATCAGCTCCACCTCGTCGGGAATGATGTTGTAGCGGATGCCGCCCCGGATGGCGCCGAAGCTGACCACCACCGGCTGCCGGCTCAGGTCCATCTGCCGGCTGACGATGTGCTGCGCCGAACCGATAATGTCGGCCGCCGCCACGATGGGATCGACGCCACCCCAGGGGCGCGAGCCGTGCGTCTGCCGGCCCCGGACCACGATGCGGAAGCGGTCGGAGGCGGCCATGAGGGGGCCGGCACGGTAGCCGACCTCGCCCACGCGCAGGGTCGAGAACACGTGCAGGCCCATGACCGCATCGGGGCGGAAACGGTCGAAGAGGCCTTCGGCCAGCATCATGCGCGCCCCACCGTCCTCGCCTTCCGGCGGTCCTTCCTCGGCCGGCTGGAAGATGAAGAGCACCTCGCCCGGCAGTTCCTCCCGCACGCTCGCCAGCGCCTGCGCCACGCCCATGAGGATGGCCGTGTGCGCGTCGTGGCCGCAGGCATGCATCACGCCCACCGTCTCGCCGCGGTATTCCGCCCTCGCCTTCGAGGCGAACGGCAGTCCGGTGCGCTCGGTGACCGGCAGCGCGTCCATGTCGGCGCGCAGGGCCAGGCGCGGGCCGGGAAGGCCACCGCGCAGCGCGGCGGTGACGCCGGTATGGGCGATGCCGGTGCGCACATCCTCAAGGCCCAGGCCGCGCAGGTGTTCGGCCACCAGCGCCGAGGTCCGGAATTCGCGGTTGCCCAGCTCGGGATGTTCGTGGAGGTCGCGCCTCCAGGCGAGCACGGCCGCTTCGACACCGGCGGCGAGGGCCTCGGCATCCGGGGCCTGGGCCCGCACGTTGCCGGCACAGGACGCGGTGATCACGGTGGCCAGCAGGGTGGCCGCAAGACGGGGATGGCGCATCAGTGGTTTCCTCCCTGCGGCAAGTATGCGCCATCCGGAGCCTGCCGTGCCGGGGGCCGGTCGGGGCCGGCCAGACGCAGCAGCGCGGCCACGAAGGTGGCGACGATGGGCCAGAACAGGTAGCGGAACTCGGCACTGGCGGTCACCAGCGCCAGCGGTGCGGCGAAGCACAGGGCCGACAGCATCACCGGCCAGAACAGCGCATGCACGCCGCGGCGCCAGGCCGACAGGGCCAGGGCCAGCCACAGCAGCAGGTAGGGCCAGCCGGCCAGCATCGGTGTGCGCGCGATGCCGGACACCGCGCGCATCACGGCCGCATCCCAGGGCCATACCGCCTGCACCGGCGGTCCCACCGGAGGTGCCACCCGGTCCGGCACGACGGTCAGGGTCAGGGGCAGGTCCGGCTGTCGCAGGCCCAGCAGCAGTGCCGTCACCTGCGCGCGGTGGCGCAGGAATTCACCCGTGTGCTCACGCCAGGCCGACCACCAGGCGTGGTCGAGCTCCCGCCGCTGCTGCGGCGTCAGGTCCTGGAAGGTGGCGATCACCAGCTTGCGCGTCTCGTAGGCGGTGATCAGCGACCAGGGTTTCAGCACCGCGCGAAGTTCGTCCACCGTCAGCGGCTGTTCCTGCATGCCCGCCGGGATGAGCATGCGGCCGGTACGTACCGACAGGGCGGCCAGGTCGCAGGTCTGGATCATCGGCCACATCGCCCGCCGCGTGACCTGCGGCAGGTGGTCGGGCAGGGCGGCGAGCGTGGCGATGACGGCGGTGGCGCCCAGCGTTGCGCCTGCGCGCCGCACGCGTGAGCCGGACAGCGCAGGCCAGCGCCCGCTCCAGTACCACAGCAGCGGCAGCACGAAGGGCAGCGCGTTGTGGCGGAACAGGCAGGCGCCCAGCAGTGGCAGCGGCAACAGCCCGCGCAGGCGGGCGGAAGGATGTCGGCGTTCGCGCAACATCAGGGCCACCGCCAGCAGGGCGCAGACGGTGGTGGGCACGTCTTTCCACAGATGCGCCACCATGGCCAGGTGCGCCGGCCACAGGCCCAGGCCCAGTACGGTCGCCACCTGCGCCCGCGCCCCCGCGAACAGTTCCGAAGCCAGCCAGGCCAGGGCCAGCCACCAGCCGGCCACGAACAGCACGAACAGGCCGCCCGATCCCTGCCACACCGGGTCGATCAGCGACCACAGCATGGCCATGGTCACCGGATGGTCCGAGGTGTAGGCGCCGGTGCGTGCGTGCCACAGCTGGACCGCCGAATCCACGCTCAGCCAGCCCGGATAGAACAGCAGCACGGTGGCCATGAAGCCGGCCAGGGCGGCCCACCGGGCGGCGCGGGATCGCGACGGGGTGTTCATGGCGGCAGCACGGGATGGTTGAGGTCGAAACGGAAGGCGTCCTGCAGCGCGGCCGGGTCGGGCATCGCGAAACCGGCCAGGCAGAGGTTGCCCAGCGGGCGCAGCACCGGAACACCCTGCTGGCCGCGCAGGGTCAGCGCCGGCCAGGCCGAGGCCGAACACAGCCGTCGCGGCAGCAGCGTGTGCGCCGGGGGCTGCTGCGTGAACACCGCACAGCCCAGCACGCTGGCACCACGTGGGGCGGCAAACTTGACGATGGCGTCGGCGAAGGTGGGGAAGGCCGCGGGCCAGTCCTCGCGCTCGAGCTGGACCAGGCATCCGTCCGGGTAGCTTTCCCGCGCCACGGGGCGGGCCAGCGCCAGGATCTGCGCGCTGGTGTGGCCGGTGGACCGCACCCAGGCCTGCACCAGACGTTGTGCTCCCCACCCGGCCGGCAGCAGGACCAGCAGGGCGGCCAGCACCGCCGCGGTCTGGCGTCGTCGGCGTGCCGGACGGTCCGCCGCCACGGCCAGCAGCATGCCCAGCGCCGCCGTGGCCAGGTAGAAGAAGCGCAGATTTTCGGTGAATACGCGCGCGCCCGCATCGGCGAAGACCAGGTGCGTGATCGGCCACTGCAGCAGCGGCGGCAGCAGCAGGAACAGCCCTGCCTGGCACAGCGGCAGGCGCAGCCGTGGCTGCGCCCACGCGCCCAGGACGGCGCCCGCCACGACCACCAGGGCCAGCAGCACGACGGCGGCATGCCCGGCCGTGGCATCGGCAAAGCCGGTCATGGCGGCCGGCAACGCCTGCCACCAGCCGGCCACGCCGGCCGGTGCATCCGCCGGCGAGATGGACACGCCGGTGGACCACAGCGTCAGCCGGCGCATCAGGAACAGCCCGGCCAGCGGCAGCAGCAGCGCCGGCCAGCTCCAGGCCGTCACGGTCACGCCACCGCGGCGCGCCCGCAGCAGACGCAGCAGGCCGGCAGCGACGAACACCACGCCGGTTTCCTTGGACGACAGCGACAGCCACAACAGCAGCGCCACCGCCCACAGCCCCACCGGTCGCCGCGGCGCGCGCTCCAGGACGAGCAGCGCACCCAGGCCGGCCGCCACCGCCAGCAGTTCGTTGCGGTTGGACAGCCAGGCCACCGTGCCCAGCGCCGCCGGCGCCAGCGCGAACAGGCCGCCGGCCAGCAGCGACGGCAGCGGGCGCACACTCCAGCCGCGCAGCAGCGCCACCAGCAGCAGGCAGCTGGCGGCATGCACCCCCAGATCCAGCAGGTAGTGGCCGCCGGCATGCTGTCCGGCCAGGCGTTCGCCCAGCCACCACAGGGCGATGGAACTGGGCCGGTAGAAATACTCGTGCAGGATGCCGGTGACGTAGGGTGCGAACGGATGGTCCAGATGGCGCACGATGGCCAGCCAGATCCAGTCATCGCTGTGGAAGCCGGCGTACAGCAGCGGCAGGCCCGTGGCCGCCAGTGCCGCCAGCGGCAGCAGCGGCCACAGGCGGCGCCAGGCGGTGGTGGCGTCCGTGTTCACGGCAGGTGCGGCAGCGCCAGGTAGTCCTGGCTCTGCATCTCGATGAGACGGCTTTCCGTGCGCTCGAACTGCCCCCGCAGGCGGCCGGCGGGATACAGGGCGGTGGCGGGGGCCGCGGCGGTGAGCAGCAATTTCACCTTGCGGTCGTAGAACTCGTCCACGAGCAGGATGAAGCGCCTGGCCTGGTCGTCCAGGGCCGCCGGGCCGAAGACGGGCACGCCGCTGAGCAGCACGGTCGACCAGCTGCGTGCCAGCTCGATGTAGTCCGATACCGCACGGGGTCCGCCGCACAGTTCGGCAAAATCGAACCAGACCACATCCTCGGCCAGGCCGCGCGCGTGCAGGGTGCGCCCGGCGATCTCCAGCGTCGCCGGCATGCGGCCCTCGCCGCGGCTGATCTCGTGGAAGCGCTGCAGCTGCCGCGTTTCCGCCTGCGCATCGGCGGGGTGCAGGTACACCGGCGCGCGTGTCAGGCCGCGCAGGCGGTAGTCGGTGTCGGACACCAGTTCCACCACCTCGCAGTGCTGTTCCAGGAGGGCGATGGCCGGCAGGAAGCGTGCCCGCTGCAGGCCGTCACGGTAGAGGTCGTGCGGTGCCGTGTTGGACGTCGTGGCCAGGATCACGCCGCGCGAGAACAGGCCCTGCAGAAGGCCGGACAGCAGCATGGCGTCGCCGATGTCGTTGACGATGAACTCGTCCAGGCACAGCAGGCGGCAACGCCGGGCGAGTTCGGCCGCCACCTGGTCTAGCGGATCGGCCCGGCCCTGCGCGCGCAGCTGCGCCAGACGCTCATGCACGTGTGCCATCAGGCGGTGGAAATGCCGGCGCTGCACCAGGGCGGGCGGCAGCGAGCCGGCCAGGAGGTCGAGCAGGAAGGTCTTGCCGCGGCCCACGCCGCCCCACAGGTACAGTCCGGCCGTGGGCCGCGCGGCGCGCGGCCGGCGCAGGCGCGCGAGCAGGCCGCGGCCGCCACGGGCACGCTCCTTCACGGTGGCGTGGATGCGGTCCAGGATCGGCAGCAGGGCGCGCTGCCGCGGGTCCGCCTGCCAGCGTCCGGCGGCGACACCGGCCTCCCAGGCGGCACTGGGGACGCGCCCCGGCATGGTCGTTGCGGACTGGCCGTCAGCCATCACCGCGCGGCGGCGGCAGGTTCGCCTTGACCGCGTTCTTCAGGGCGCCACGCAGGTCCATCAGGCGGCGGTGGAAGAAGTGCCCGGTCTCCGGCATGCGGATCAGCTGCACCGGCGGTTTCACCGAAGCGGCCCACTCGAACACGGCTTCCGGCTTGACGATCTCGTCCTCCTCGCCCTGGATGACCAGCCACGGGCAGTCCGGACGGCGCAGGCCGGCGAAGTCGAAGTTCTCCACCGCTGGCCCCACGCTGATGAGCTGGCGCACGGGCAGGCGCTGGGCCGCGCGGGCGGCCACATAGGCGCCGAAGGAAAAGCCGGCCAGCCACAGGTGGTCGCCCGGTCGCACCTGCGCCAGCCAGTGGGCGATGGCCTCCACGTCCTCGGATTCGCCACGCCCGCCGTCATAGGTGCCTGCCGATTCGCCCACGCCGCGGAAATTGAAGCGCACCACGGCCAGGCCCAGTTCGCGCAGGCTGCGCGCGACCATGGTCACCACCTTGTTGTGCATGGTGCCTTCGTGGAGCGGGTGCGGGTGGCAGACGATGGCCGCGCCTGCGCGGGCCTCCCCGGGTTCCGGCAGCTCGACGTGGGCCTCGATCACGCCAGCGCCGCCGGCCAGCCACAACGGGCCGGTCTGCGTCGGGAACGCGTCGGGATTGCTTGCGTGCGGAACGGACATGGATTGGCGGGTCAGCGGTGAACGCCGCGCATCATAACGCAGCGGGGCGCAGGCGCCTTCAGCCTGAACGACGGCCAACTGGACACCATGGAACCGCCCGTCCATGTCGAATGGCGCTTGCTCCCGGCGACCAGGATCGCCACACTCGCGGCCCTTACTGTACCCGAGGGTACGGGAAGGTCCGGCATCGGGACTTTCCCGCGTGCCAGTGACCGTTCCTGTCACCGGCCGGGCGGGAGCGGATGCGCGCTGCCGCTAGCATGCCCGCCTTCTCCGGTCCCGTGACCGATGCTCCATGGCGCCCACGGCGCGCCCGACGACCCGATCCGATCTGTTGAGGAACACCAGCCATGAGTCCGCGTCCCGACCGTCCCCGACGCCCCCCCTCCACCGCCCGGCGCATGGTCGTCATGCTGCTGCTGACCGGACTGTTCCTGGGCGGGCTGTTCGGCATCAAGGCGATGATGGCGGCCGGCATGAACCAGTTCTTCGACAACATGCCCATGCCGGCGGTCAGCATCACCGCCGCCGAGGTGGAGCGGCGCCTGTGGCCGCAGACCCTCGACGCCGTGGGTACGCTGGTGGCCGTCAATGGCACCGACGTCACCACCGAGGCGCCCGGCGTGGTCAGTGCCATCCGTTTCGAGTCCGGCCAGCGGGTGCGCAAGGGCGAGGTGCTGGTCCAGCTGGATGCCAGCGCGGAAACGGCGTCCCTGCGCGCGCTGGAGGCGGCGCTGAAACTGGCGCAGGCGCAGCGCGACCGCTACCGCGAACTGTTCACCACCCGCCAGGCGGTCGCCCGTGCCGATCTCGACGAGCGCGAGAGCGAGGCCGAGCGCCTGCAGGCCGAGGTCAACGCACAGCGTGCACTGATCGCGCGCAAGACCATCCGGGCGCCGTTCGACGGCGTGCTGGGCATCCGCAAGGTCAATCCCGGCCAGTTCGTGAACCCGGGGGACGCGATCGTCAGCCTGCAGAGCCTCGACCCGATCTACGTCAATTTCAGCCTGCCGGAGCAGGAGATCGGGCGCGTGGCGGTGGGCCAGGCCGTGACCGCCAGCGTCGACGCGCTCGAAGGGCGCGCCTTCACCGGCACCATCACCGCCATCGAGGCCCGGGTCGATGCCGGAACGCGCAACTTCCTGGTGCAGGCCACACTGGAAAACCCGGAGGAACTGCTGCGGCCGGGCACCTTCGCGCGCGTGCGCAGCGAGATCGGTGAGCCCCTGCAGGTGCTGGTGGTGCCACAGACGGCCGTGTCCTTCAACCCGTATGGCAACTCGGTGTTCGTCATCGCCGAGGTGGACCGCCAGCCCGGCGAGACCGACATGGAAGGCAAACCCCTGGTCGGCCGGAAGCTGGTTGCCAGGCAGCGCTTCATCCGCACCGGTGCCACCCGCGGCGACCTGGTTGCCGTGATCGAGGGTCTGAGCGCCGGCGAACGCGTGGCGACCAGCGGCCTGCTCAAGTTGCGCAACGACGCCGAAGTGACGGTCGACAACACGGTGCAGCCGGCGGCCGAGGAACAACCGGTGCCGCCCAACAGCTGACCTGCCTGCGCCGCCGCCCGCGGCGGCGGCCCACCCCGGCCCGTATGCCGGAGCGAGGACGACCCCATGCGATTCACCGACACCTTCATCAACAAGCCGGTGCTGGCCGTGGTGGTCAGCCTGTTCATCCTGCTGTTCGGACTGCGCTCGTACACCGAGCTCAACGTGCGCCAGTACCCGGAGCTGCAGAACGCCATGGTCACCGTCAGCACCACCTATTTCGGTGCCGATGCCGACCTGATCCAGGGCTTCATCACCACGCCCCTGGAGCGCGAGGTGGCCAGCGCCGAGGGCATCGACTACATCACCTCCAGCAGCTCCGCCGGCATCAGCCTCATCCAGGCCTACATCCGGCTCGACTACGACCCCAACGAGGCGCTGACGCAGATCGCCGCCAAGGTGAACAAGCTGCGTGGCGAGCTGCCGCCGGAGGCCGAGGATCCGGTGATCGAGCTGCAGCAGGGCCAGCAGGTGGCGGCGATGTACCTGTCCTTCGCCAGCGACCGCCTCAACGACAACCAGATCACCGACTATCTCACGCGCGTGGTGGAGCCCAAGCTCGCCACCATCCCCGGCGTGCAGCGCGCCCAGATCATGGGGCCGGGCGCCTTCGCCATGCGGGTCTGGCTCAAGCCGGACCGGATGACGGCCCTGCGTGTCACCGCCAGTGACGTGCACCAGGCGCTGCAGGCCAACAACGTGCTGTCGGCGCTGGGCCAGACCAAGGGCCAGATGGTGGCCATGGACCTGACCGCACGCACCGACCTGCGCACGCCGGAGGAATTCCGCCAGCTCATCGTGCGCGAGGAGAACGGCGCCATCGTGCGCCTGGGCGACGTCGCCGACGTCGAGCTCGGCTCCGAGAACTACGGATCCTCCGTGCGCATCAACGGCCAGGCCGCGACCTTCATGGGCATCTTCGTCTCCCCCGACGCCAATTCGCTGGATGTGATCCGCGAAGTGCACCGGGTCTGGCAGCGCGACATCCTGCCGCAGCTGCCGGAAGGGCTGGAGGCGACCATCCCCTACGACAGCACCGACTCCATCCGCGATGCCATCAACGAAGTGGTACGCACCATCATCGAGGCGGTGGTCATCGTGATCGTGGTGATCTTCCTGTTCCTCGGTTCGCTGCGCAGCGTGATCATCCCGGCCGTCACCGTGCCGCTGTCGCTGGTAGGTGCCCTGTTCCTGATGCTGCTGATGGGATTCAGCATCAACCTGCTGACGCTTCTGGCGATGGTGCTGGCCATCGGCATCGTGGTGGACGACGCCATCATCGTGCTTGAGAACGTCCACCGCCACATCGAGGAAGGCAAGACACCGCTGCAGGCGGCACTGATCGGTGCCCGTGAGCTGGCCTGGCCGGTGGTGGCCATGACCACCACGCTGGTGGCCGTGTACCTGCCCATCGGCTTCCAGGGCGGCCTCACCGGCGTGCTGTTCACCGAGTTCGCCTTCACCCTGGCCGGTGCCGTGCTGCTGTCCGGCGTGATCGCCCTGACGCTGTCTCCGATGATGTGCTCGCGCCTGCTCAAGCCGCATGTGCACGGCCACAAGGGACGGCTGGAAGCCTGGCTGGACCGCCGTTTCGACGCCCTGCGCGCCAGTTACCAGCGGCGCCTGCACGGCGCCCTGGAGACGCGGTCGGTCATCGCCGTGTTCGGCCTGATCATCCTGTCCTCGTGCTTCTTCCTCTACACCACCGCCCCCAAGGAGCCGGCGCCACTGGAGGACGAGGGATTCATCTTTTTCATCGGCATGGCCGATCCCTACGCCACCCTGGACTACATCGAGCGCTATACCGAGGAGCTGACCGGACACGTCCGCGACATCCCGGAGGTGGACGACCTTTTCGTCTTCAACGGCGGATTTGCCGGCATGGGCGGCGCCAACTCCGCCATCGGCGGTCTGGTGCTCAGGCCCTGGAGCGAACGGGAGCGTTCCACCAACCAGGTGCTGCAGTACGCGTTGCAGCCGAAGCTGGACCAGATCACCGGCCTGAACACCTTCGCCATGGTGCCCCCGTCGCTGCCCAGTGCCGGCGGCGACGGCGGCGGTGAGTTTGTCATCGGCGGCGTCGGCTCGCTGGAACTGCTGTCGGAGCTGGCGGACGAGATCCTGGCCCGTGCCTACGCCAGCAGGCGCTTCATCTTCCTGGACAAGGACCTGAAGATCGACAAGCCACGCGTCGAGGTGCATATCGACCGCGAGAAGGCAGCCACGCTGGGCGTGGACATGCGCACGCTGGCGGCGGACATGGCGGCGATGCTGTCCGGCGGCTACACCAACCGATTCGCCATGCAGAACCGCTCCTACCGGGTGATTCCGCAGGTGCAGCGCTCCGACCGCCTCAATGCCGAACAGCTGACGCAGTACTACACGCGCACGCGCAGCGGCGAACTGGTGCCGCTGTCCACGCTGGTGACCCTGCGCGAGAGCACGCAACCGCAGACGCTGAAGCGGTTCCAGCAGCTCAACGCCGTGGGCATCACCTTCGCGCCGCGCCCTGGCGTGTCCAAGGGCGAGGCGCTGGCCATCCTCGAGGAGGCGGCCAGGGACGTGCTGCCGCAGGGCTACAGCGTGGACTACGCCGGCGAATCGCGCCAGTTCAGGCAGGAAGGCGCCACCATGCTGGTGACCCTGGTGTTCGCGCTCATCGTCATCTTCCTCGTCCTGGCGGCCCAGTTCGAGAGCTTCCGGGATGCACTGATCATGCTGGTGACGGTCCCGATGGCGATCAGCGGCGCGCTGTTCGTCATCAACGTGCTGGCCATCGTGTCCGGCATTCTCGGCATGATGGGCATCGAAGCCTTCCCGGGCATGAGCATCAACATCTACACCCAGGTCGGGCTGGTCACGCTGATCGGCGTGATCTCCAAGCACGGCATCCTGATCGTGGAGTTCGCCAACAAGCTGCAGATGGAGAAGGGCCTGGGCAAGCGCGAGGCCATCGAGGAAGCGGCGGCCATCCGCCTGCGGCCGGTCCTGATGACGACGGCGGCGCTGGTGTTCGCCATGATCCCGCTGCTGGTCGCCACCGGTCCGGGTGCGGCGGCGCGCTTCTGCATGGGGGTGACCATCGCCGCCGGCATGACCCTGGGCACGCTGTTCACGCTGTTCGTGCTGCCGGCGTTCTACCTGTTCCTGGCCCGCGACCACCACGCCGATCGTGCGGCCGAAGGCGGTGCGGTGGAGGCGCAGCCGGCAGGCGCCTGATGCGCGGCGCCAGCCCGCGGGCGGGCGCGGCACCGGGGTGGGGTCCGCCCGCTTCCCGGTCGCGCGCCGGCGGGTCGGCGGCCGCGCCGGCCCGGCGGGTCAGGGACGCAGATCGACCCAGACCGGGTCGTGGTCGGAGCTGCGCCAGGGATCGGGCGCGTACAGGCGGTGCCCGCTGCGCGCATCGCCGTCGTAGGCGAATTCGGGCAGCTCGTCCGCGTTGATGGACCACACGCCGGCCGCCAATGCACGTCCGGCCAGGTCCGGCCCGGCGAGAGCATGGTCGAGCAGGCCGGCCTGGCCCTGGAAGACATAGCTGTGCGGCGGGTGGCCGCCGTCAGCGTCGAGTTCGGCCAGCAGGTCGCGGTAACCGTGGCGCAGCAGCAGGCGTACCGGGTCCTCGTGCCGGTAGGCGTTGAGATCGCCCAGGACCAGGGCCTGGCCGGCGCCGATGCCGGCGGGATCGCCGCCCAGCCAGGCCGCCAGGCGCTGCGCGCTATCGCGCCGTGCGGCCGCGTAGCAGGCCTGGCCGTCGCCCTGGTCGAGGTTGGCCTCGTCGGCCTCGGCGCAGCCACCCTTGGACTTGAAGTGGTTGACGACGACGAGGAAGGGGCGGGCCTCGCCCTCCAGGGCGCGGAAGGCCTGCGCCAGCGGCACGCGGCTGGTGGCGCCGAAGGGCTCCTCGTCCAGGACCAGGGCCGGACCGACCGGTTCGATCCGGTCGCTGCGGTAGAGCAGGCCGACGGCAATCACGTCACGGCCGATGCGGTCCGCCCCGTCCGGCCGCACCGCCCGCCAGACGCCGTCCCGGCCGCGGCGCCGCGGGCCGTCGAGGGCGGCCGCCAGTTCGGCCAGGGCACTGCCCTCGTCGAAACCGTCGTTCTCGATCTCCATCAGGGCCAGGACGTCGGCATCAAGCTCGCGCATGGCGGCGACCAGTTTGGCGCGCTGGCGCTGCGCCAGTTCGCGGCTGGCCGCGCCACGTTGCGTGGGGAAGCCGCCGCCGCGGCCGTCACCGTTGAAGAAATTGAGCACGTTGAAGCTGGCCACGCGCACGCTGCCTCCGCTGCGGGCCGGGGCCTGCGGACGCGGGGCCTGTTCGACGCGGGCGATGGGTCTGGCGAGTTGCAGGCGCCAGCGGCCGTGGCGCTGGTCGATCACGCCCTCCAGGCCGTACAGCAGGCTGCCGACCCGGTAGGGTGCCTGCGCCGACACCGACCGGGGCAGCATCCACAGGTTGCGCGGGTACTCGCCTTTGCGGCCGTCGTCGACCAGGAGGCTGCGCTGGCGGTTGTGCCGTTCCGCCTCGCGCGCGGCCGGACCCGGAGCGGCCAGTTCCGTCGGCGCGTACAGGCGTTCGCCTCCGAAGACGACGGCAAGCTCGCCGTGCCGCAGCAGGGTCTCGTTGCCGCTGAGCACCAGCGGTCCCGGAATGCGCACGTACATGCCCGCCAGCTGCGACCAGTCGCCGGGCGGTTCGCGCAGTTCGACCGCCGGGGGCGGCCCGGCCTCGCCGCAGGACTGGACCCGTTCGGGCGAGCGCAGGGCCCAGGTGGCCACGCTGCGGTCGTCACTGCGTGACCACTTGCCGGTGACGCGCACGCGCTGGCCGCGCTTCGGCGCGTCGGTCTGGCCGTCGAGCTGGACGAACAGGCCTTCCGGCGTGGCCGGATTGCCGTCATCCTCGCCCTTGCCGCTCTGCAGGAAGAAGCCCCCCAGGCCGTCGCGGAAGACGGCGCTGACCACGCCTTCGACGGTGACGCGGCCGAACTCGGCGATGCCGGCCCCTTCACGGCGCGGCAGCCCGGCGATCGGTGTGGCCGGCGCGCCGCAGATGTCGGGGAAGGCCTCGGTCCGCGCCGGCATTTCGCTGGTCGGGGTCGGCCCGTCACAGCCGGACAGTGCGGCGGCCAGGGCGAGGACCAGGGCCGGACGGCATGACGCCGCCCGCAGGCGGCGTCCGGAATGGCGATGCGGGTGCATCGCGATCAGTTGAGGTTGTCCAGCATCCACTCGACCGTCACGCGCACCTGCTCGTCGGTCAGTCCCGGGTTGCCGCCACGCGGTGGCATCACGCCGGCGCTGCCCTGGTAGCCGTCGATGGCGTGCTGCACCAGCGTGTCGGTGCCCTGGGCGATGCGGCCGCTCCAGGCGGCACGGGTCATCAGCGGTGCGCCACCGGCACCGGTTTCGTGGCAGGTCTTGCACAGGTTGCCGTAGATCACCGAGCCGTCCAGCGTGCCGCCGTAGGCCACCTGCGCCTGCGCGGCCGCCAGCGCCGCGGCCTCGGCGGCGGCCTGGGCCATGCGGCCGGTCTCGCCGGCATAGACACCACCCACCGGCGCGACGCGTTCCTTCGCGGCGGCGGGCTGTGCCGGGGTCAGGGTGTCGCTGGCGTGCTGCCGGGGCTGGGGCGTGGCCCGGTGGGCCAGGCCTGTGATCTGGGTGGAGACACCGTCACTGAG
>Ga0079224_100008513_pt1 | contig 13908 bp, 13 predicted proteins | sample Stecom2015_FD_80414 | JGI IMG/M metagenome (GOLD analysis project Ga0079224, IMG submission 80414) | Agricultural soil microbial communities from Utah to study Nitrogen management - Steer compost 2015 | ecosystem: Environmental > Terrestrial > Soil > Agricultural land | place: USA: Utah... | reverse complement strand
GCTGGCTTACACCATGCACGAATTCGGCCTGCGCATGCCATACCGGTCGACCTGTTGCACTCAGGTCAACCATGCAGTCTGCCGCGCCATGGTGTCGCGGGCACTCATGCTGCTCGATGTCGAACCCGATGGCCGCGTCGCCGACCTGTTCTGCGGCCTGGGCAATTTCACTTTGCCCCTGGCCACGCGTGGCCGTGATGCCGTGGGCGTCGAGGGCAGCAAGGCGCTCACCGACAGGGCGCTCGAGGCCGCCGAGCGGCATGGCCTGGGCTCGCGCACGAGTTTTGCCACACTGAATCTGTTCGAAGTCGATGTGGGCTGGCTGCGTGGCCTGGGATACTTCGATCGCATGCTGATCGACCCGCCGCGCGAGGGCGCGCACGCGGTGGCGCAGGCGCTGGCGCTGCTCGAACCGGCCGAGCGTCCCCGCCGCATCGTGTATGTGTCCTGTAACCCCGCCACCTTGGCGCGCGACGCGGCCATCATGGTCCATGAGGGCGGTTACGTGCTCAAGAGCGCGGGGGTCATCAACATGTTTCCGCACACCGGGCATGTGGAATCGATCGCCGTGTTCGAGTCGTTGCCAGCCGAAGAGGTGCTGGCTGCGCAGCAGAGGGCGCGCGACAAGGCGCAGGCCGACGCAGCGGCTGCGGCGGCCGTTCCGGATCTGTAGACGATAAGCTTCCGACCGTCGTTCGGAAGGTGAGTTTCTACCGGTTGGGCTTAGGGTTAATACCGATAAAAACACCTTGTACGCGGGACCCAACGCTGACATACTTACCTGAAAGTATGTTTATGGGAGGCGCTAGCGTGCGATTCCCTCACCACCGTCTCCAACGGGAAGCAGTACATGGCCACAGACCAAAGACGCCGCACCAAACAGGAGCAACGCGATGCGAGCATCGAAAAAATCCTGGCTGCGGCGGAACGACTATTCATTCAAAAAGGCTTTCACGCCACAACCACAGAAGAATTGGGTTCGAAGGCCGGACTGACGAAAGGGTCGGTGTATTTCTATTTTGGTGACAAGAACTCTGTGTTACTGGCCCTGCTGGAAAAGGTCCAGGAGCAGGTGCTCGACCGGCTGCGGGAAAAGCTCACGGATACGAGCGTGCCGCCTCTGGAGCGGGTCCGCCATTTTTTAGTGCATCAGGCGAAACTGGCAAAGACCTCGCCTGCCATGTTGCTGCTGCCGATCATGGTGTCAATCGAATTCGCGGGCACTGGGGAAGTGGCCGAGAAGCGGGTCAAGTGGGGATACCGCCAAACCGCACAGCTGTTGGCGGGAGTCATCGCTGAAGGGCAGGTAAAAGGAATCTTCCGCACTGACCTGAGTGCCGATGAGCAAGCGTCGATGATACTCGCCCTCAACGACGGCACGATGCTGGAATGGTGGAGAAGCGACCGCAACATCGCTGGTCGAGGACTCTTCGACTCCCTGTACGCAATGCTCATGGCGGGCATTGCAGCACCGGGAGTCGAAGCGGCATCGTCCAGTCTGGTCTCCACCGGATAGCCGGGTAGCGACAAGCCATGGCATCTGGCTCATCAATTTGATTCAACCCTAAATAAACACGGAACTGACAACCTATGTACCGACATCCGATGGATCTTCACGAGAAGGTGGCCGTGGTCACTGGCGGAAATAGCGGAATTGGCTTTGGGATCGCCAAGGGGCTGGCGTCGGCGGGCTGTAACGTCGCCATCTGGGCGAGAAATCCAGACAAGAATCGTGATGCTGCCGAGGCCTTGAAAGATCTCCCCGGGCAGGTCGAAACATACTGCTGTGACGTGACTGATCGTACCGCAGTGGAACGCGCCGCCAGCGCGACAGTAGAACGCTTCGGGTATATCGACGGCATGTTTGCAAACGCCGGTATGGGTGGCGGCAGCCGAGTGCCATTCTTGGAACGGCAAACAGCTGATTGGGAACGAATGATTTCTCTCAATCTCTTTGGAGCCTTTCATGTTTGCCAGGCGGCCCTGTCGCGTATGAAGGCGCAGAGCGAACAAGGAAGAAAGGGCGGGCGTATTGTCCTGATGTCCAGTATCGCTGCGCATTTTGGAACGGCGGCCAACGAACACTATGCGTTGACCAAGGCAGGCCTGGCTTCGCTCGCTCGGTCCATTTCGGTCGAGTTCGCGCGCTATGGCGTTACGGCCAACGCGTTGTTGCCGGGGTATACCGCCACAGACATGACGACGGGGCTCTTTGAGAACGAAAAATTCGTCAAGGCTGTCCTGCCGCGAATCCCGTCGCGTCGCTTCGGCTCCATCGATGATTTCTCCGGAATGGCGATCTACTTGATGAGCGACCTCTCGAGTTATCACACGGGCGACACCATGACAATTGACGGTGGCTACTCCATCTACTAATGACGCCTGTTCAATGAGCTCAAGATACTAACTGAACAGTCAGTATTGTTATTCGGGGCTCGCGTCAGTACCAACGATGAGGTGAGGAAAGTGACTACAAACCAGACCGCGGCAGTTGGATCGCCAGTGCGAGAGGACGATGCAATAGAGCGCTCGTTACAGCTGCGCGTAAAGGCCGGCCATAAGCTCGAATCCGAGGAGGAGATGACGCCCAGGTACCGGGAGGTACTGACGCAAACCATGTTGATCGCAGCCGACTTGGAACTCATGACCTTGCCGTCGTACTACGGCGCGTTATGCATGGCTCCGACCTTGGATGACAAGATCGCTGTGGCAGCTTCCATTCAGGATGAAATGGGCCACGCGCAAGTCATGTATCGCATGCTGGAAGATTTTGGATTTGATGCGCAGCAGTTAATCATGGAGCGGCGTCCTGAAGCCATTAAATCCTTTGAGCTCATCGAGCAAGACGTCGGCGATTACATCACGTGCGTGGTCATGATGGCCTTGGGAGACCGGGCGGGTTACACGACTACCCGCGACCTGGAGGCAAATTGTTCGTTCGGACCTTACGCTCGATCGCTGCGTAAGGTCAATTTCGAAGAGCGCTTTCACGTCGCGCACGGAGAACGGTGGGTCAGATATTTCTGGCAGCACTCCCAGCGCGCGCGCGAACGCGTTCAGGCGGCGGTCGATTTGCTGTTTCCCATGGCAGCCAGCTGGTTCGGAACGCCGGACGCCATGAAGAAGCGCACCGACCAGCTCACCTACCGTATCCGGGGACTGAGTAACGACGAGTTGCGTCAACAGTGGCTCGATGAGGTCGTTCCATTCTGCGAATCTGTTGGAATCGACATTCCCGCCCGCTTCGATCACGAGCTCGGTCGCTATGTATTGACTTATGAAGAGCCCATTGCGTGGGACGAACAAAAAAAGAAATGGAACTTTGACGCGCAGATAACCTGGCCTGAGAAATTCGCCCATTGGAAGAAGGGGGGGCCAATCAAGCGCTCAGGAATCGAGCGTATTCAAATTGAACGATGGGGCAAGGAACTATGGTGAGCCGCGAACAGCTGCACAAGTTGGTCGGTGCGGTCAAGGATCCGCATCTGCCGTTCGGCCTCGCGGAGCTGGGGATGCTCGAAAGGGTCGAATTCAACGATGGCGATGGCGTAGAGGTGGTGGTCAATATTCCTTGCCATCATTGTCCAGGCCTTCAGATGCTTCGCGACGACATTCAGGCGGCTTTGCGGTCGGGAGGTGTCACGCAGCCCGTATCCGTCTCTTTCCAGGGCGCCCGAATATGGAGTCCGGATGATATGTCCAGCAGAGCGCGCGCCGCCATGCGAGCGGCAGGCATACAAGTCAATTCCCAGCGTAAAGGACCGGAATCATGAGTCGCTCTTATGAAGAAGAATTTTTTGAGGTGTTTGCCCGTAAAGATTCGGACGATGCCCTGCAACACGTCGGTAGTGTGAAAGCGCCAAGTTCCGATATCGCCATTACCCGGGCATGGTACGTCTACGACCAGCACCCTTGGTCGGAAATGTGTCTGGTTCCCTTGGCAGCCGTCATACCCATTACTGAGCGCTCGAAACGCGTCAAGATCAAGCCCATTTGAATCCAGCTTCTGCTGCAATGATTTCCGAGAATACGCCTCATGACCAACCCGACTTACAACACAGACGCAGTGCTTCGCGTGGCCGATACCAAGCTTGTGTTGGGCAACGTATGCATCGCAACGGTATTCAACGGCCGTTCCATTGGGGACTTCGCAACCTTGCTGGCTATCTCAGGTACCGCATTGGGCGCGGCCCGGGCGCTTTACCGCCTGCTTGAACAGGGCGGTAGCGACTACGGCTGGCTCGAACATGGCCGTGACGCGTCAGAGATTGCCTCGGCAGAAGTGCTGGATTCGGCGCCCGAATCGTGGGCCGATTTGATGGTGACCATTTACCTCACCGAGGCCATTACGTCCGCCGCTGCGGCTGATTGGCAATCCGAGGCGGATCCACTGCTTGCCAATCAGGCGCGGATGATCGCTCGCGACAGTGCCTTCCATAGCGCTTACTGCCTTGGATGGTTGAAGATCGAGTTGGAGGAAAAGCCCGACACGGTTCGTTCAGCGTTTGTCGCGCGAATGGCGCAGGCAATGCGATGGATAAAGCAGTGTGCGCCGTCGGCCGAAGCCCGTTTCCTGGCGGACGTCGCGCATCTGCTGGACCTGCTTAATGAGTCGGTACCTACGGTGACGGCTTCAGCCTTATGGGACAAACGGCTTGGTCGTTCAGCACCCGTGCCGTCGGGGCTTTGGGAAATTGTGCGTTTCAAAGATGTCGAGCTCGCAAGATGAAGCGTCCATCCAGGCTACCCAATGCGGCCGATTATGGGATTGATACGCGTAGCGTGGAGTGTCCATTCTGCGCCAGCGATGACCGAGTCGAACTTGAGAGCATGACCGGCGGCGCGGCTAATGAACTGCTCATGCGCTGCACCGCTTGCCGATCTTTTTTTTATGTTCTGAAGGACCCAGTCTTTCTCAGTTCGCTTGCCTCTTAGTCATCGGGGGCAAGTGGTTGTAAGAAAAAAAGCGTTGAAAACGCGACACATCACCTTGAAGAGGATGGAGACCATGAAAAGCATCTTGCTTAAATTGCTGGCGATATCTGCCGGCCTGCTGATCGGATCAACCAGTGCCGCCGCATACCCGGACAAGCCAGTCCGCATTATCGTGCCATGGCCGGCGGGGGGCGGGGCAGATTACGTGGCGCGCGCCTTCGGGAAAGAGTTGTCGGATTTATGGAAACAGTCGGTCATTATTGAGAACGTGGGTGGGGCTGGATCGGTCATCGGAGCGGAGAGAGCGGCCCGTGCGGCTCCGGACGGTTACACCCTCATGCTGACGATAAATGGAACTATCACCAGCAACCGGTTTTTGTACAAATCGCTGCCCTATGACCCGGACAAGAGCTTCGTGCCGGTGTCCCAGTTGGTTCAAAGTGGGCAGCTGATCCTGGTCAGTTCCGCAGTTCAGGCGAACTCGATGAAAGAGTTGGTGGAGCAGATCCGCAAGAGCCCGAACTCCATGTCCTATGCCTCTTATGGCAACGGCACCCAGCCAAATCTTCTTTTCGAATTGATGAAGAAACGTGAGGGCATCGACATACTGCACGTTCCCTACAAAGGTTTGGCACCCGCGTTGACGGCGGTGATGGCAAATGAAGTGCAGATGACTGTGGTAAGCCCCAGCAGTGCGACAGGCGCCTTGAACTCAGGGCGAGCAAAGCCAATTGCAATTGGATCGGCCTCGAGGTCGAGCGCATTGCCCGATGTACCCACGGTGAGCGAAGCAAACTTCCCATATATGGCGGCCACTATCTGGTTCGGGCTGTTTTCTCCCGCGGGCACGCCGCCAGAAATTGTGCAGAAACTGCAAAGCGATATCGCAACGGTAGTGCGGCAGCCGGCGTTCGCGAAATCGCTCGAAGAGCGAGGGTTCGACATCGTGGCGAGCGATTCTGCTCAATTCGTCAAGGTCATCCAGGAAGAAACCGCCCGTACGGCCGAGATGGCCGAGGCGGCGAACATCAAGCCCGAGTAGTTTCGTCATACTGTACGCAGGAGTTTCCCCCAGCATGTACTCTCCATCAGCATTGGACGCGTTTTTCCAGCCGCGCAGCATCGCAGTCATCGGCGCCTCTGGCGATCTGGGAAAAATGGCTTCGCGCCCACTTTCCTATCTGAGCAAACACGGGTTCCAGGGCGGAATCTATCCCGTCAATCCCAAGTATGAAGAGCTCGGCGGCTACCCTTGCTTCAAAGATATCGAATCGCTCCCGCCGAACGTTGACCTCGCCATGATATCGCTGCCCGCAGAGGCGATTCCCGAAGCGGTTCGCCGCTGTGCGGCCAAAGGGATCAAGGTTGCCACTATCCTGTCAGGCGGTTTCGGCGAGCTCGGAACTGACGCAGGACGGCGGGTCGAAGAGCAACTCAGGGCCGTCGTTCGGGAGACGGGTATTCGGGTTTGTGGCCCGAATTGCCAAGGCGGGATCAATCTTTTTGACCGGGTCGCCGCCACCTATTCCGGAGCGCTCTCGAGCGACGCGCTGCAGGCCGGGCCGATCGCCCTCATCACCCAAAGTGGCGTCTTCGGAGGGCTGGTGTTTGCGGCTGCTCAAGAAGAGGGCATCGGTGTCGGTTACTGGACCAGCACCGGCAACGAAATCGACCTTACTTTCAGCGATTTTCTTGACTACATCGTAAAGGAAGACCGAATCCGCGTGATCGGCGGCTATCTCGAAAGCGTCAAAGATAAGGGGCCGCGCTTCGTTCAGGCCTTGCAACGCGCTCGAAGTGCGGGAAAGCCCGTCGTCATTTTGAAAACCGGCCGAACCGATGCCGGGCGTGCCGCGGCCGCATCCCACACGGCGGCGCTGGCCGGGTCCGACGAGGGATACAGCGCGGCCTTTTTGAAGGCGGGCGCGGTGCGAGTCGACTCGGCTGACGCTTTCCGGGATCTGACCGCGGCCTTTTCCACGGGGCGTGTGCCGCAGGGTCGTCGGGTGGCGATACTGTCCATTTCGGGCGGCGCCGCGACTTTGATGGCAGACGAATGCAGTCAGCAAGGCCTCGAAATTGCTACGTTCTCGGATGCGCTCCAGGCGCGCCTCGCCGAGGTGGTTCCCAGCTTTGGCAGCGTGGTCAATCCTGTGGACCTGACGGGGCAACTCGTTGCCGATGCCACACTTCTCGAGAAAGCGGCAGACAAGATTATCCAGAGCGGTGAGGCCGACATTCTGTCGATTTTTATCGGGATGTGCGACGGTAATAAGAACGCCCTGGTGGAGGTGATAGGACGGCTGGCCTCACGAACCGAAATGCCCATTGCCGTGACGTGGGTCGCCGCAGAAGATAAATCCATCTATTCCAGGATCAGGAAACACGGCGTACCAGTCTTTAACGATGCCTCCGCGTGCATCGGCACTTTGGCGAAAATGGCTGAATGGGCATTGCATCGCGTCCATCCTCCGGCTACTACGCAAGCCGGTACAGCCACGACCTGGCATGAGTTCAAGCAAGAGCTGGCGCAGTGCCCGCCCGGCGTATTGTCTGAGGCGACTGTCAAGGCAATGTTGCGCAAGGCCGGATTGCCCGTGCCAGCGGGGCGGCTGGTACAGAATGCCGCAGAGGCGCGACACGTGGTGGCTTCGATGGACGGAGACGCAGTCATGAAACTGCAAGCTGTATCCGTCCCGCATAAATCGGATGTTGGCGGTGTTCGAATCGGCGTGACGGAGGACAGCGCGGAAGAGAACTTCGCCGCTCTCAAGGCGCTGTTTCCGCCCGATGCAGAAGGCGTTCTCGTCGAAGAACGGGTGCGACAGGCCACAGAGTGTTTTGTGGGCGTGCAGAGGCATCCTGTATTTGGCCCCATGGTAGCTGTCGGCCTGGGCGGAATCTTCATTGAGGTTTTTCGCGATGTCGCTATCCGGCTGGCGCCGGTCAGTGTGGAAGAAGCGCATCAAATGATCGAATCATTGAAAGGATTTCCCATCCTGCAAGGCGCACGGGGAAGGGGTGCGGCCGACATCGCCGCACTCGCGAAACTGGTGCAGCAGGTGTCCGAGCTTGCGTCCACAAACGGAGACCGGATCGAGGAAATGGATCTGAACCCGGTGTTTGTGCGTCCGCAGGGACAGGGCGTAGTAATAGGTGATGCGCTGCTGAAACGTTCCTGATACTGGGCTGGCGTCGCATTTTCTGACTAATGTGTATTTAACGGAAGCAAGGCTGACATGACCGAAGATCTGATTACCCGAATCGAAAACCGAGTGGGCTACATCACTTTCAACCGTAGCGCGGTGCTCAACTCCTTCACGCCCGACTTCCTGGGCATGCTGATATCGGCAGTCCAAGAGTTCGAGAAGAATGACGAGGTTCGCGCCATTGTTCTGACGGGCGCCGGCAAGGCGTTCTCTTCGGGGGGCGATAAGGCCTTCCTGAATAAGCTCACCAAGATGACTCCCATGGAGATCCGCTCCACGGTCTACACATATTTCGGTGGTGCTGCCAAGACCATAAAGCTGTGCACGAAGCCCACCATTGCAGCGGTCAATGGCCCCGCCGTGGGTGCTGGCTGCGAGATCGCCGTAGCTTGTGACTTTCGTGTCGTGGCGCGGGAAGCATTCTTTTGTGAGTCCTGGATCGATCTAGGCATCATTCCGCCGCTGGGTGGCATGTTCCTGCTGCCGCGTCTGATCGGACTTGGTCGTGCCAACGATATGGTGATGCGCGGAGTTCGGGTGTATGGAGAGGAAGCGGCCGCCATTGGTTTGGCGAATAAGGTCGTGGATCTGGAGTCCCTGGAAACGGCTGCTCGTGAATTTTCGGAGGAACTGGCACGCAAGGCGCCTACTGCACTCAGTGTGGCCAAAGAAGGGCTGCGCAGAGGCCTGGAATCGACCATGGAAAGTGAGTGGGGCTTCAACATCTACGCTCAGAGCATGCTGCTGAACGGACCCGATTTCGAAGAAGCAGTGCAGGCTATGGAACAACGGCGAGCTCCTAACTTCTGATCTGGCCTTCACGCGGCGTACGCGCCGCATCTTGCACTCAGGAACATTGAAGATGAAGCTTTACGGTAGCCAAGCCAACGTTGCGGTGGTAAAAATCGATGCGCCCCCGGTCAACAGTCTGGGGCATGCAGTGCGATCGATGCTGGCGGCCAGCATTCGCGAGGCGGCCGACGCCGATTCGGTTCAGGCCATTGTGCTGATCGGCGCCGGAAAAATGTTTTCCGCCGGCGCCGACATCAAGGAATTCAGCAGTCCTGATGTCTGGCGCGAACCGGATCTCAGCGCGGTCATCGACGCCGTCGAAAATTGTTGCAAGCCTGTTGTGGCTGCGATACATGGCATGGCCATGGGGGGTGGGCTCGAACTTGCAATGGGTGCCCACGCCCGCATTGCGACGCGCTCGGCGCTGCTGGCGCTGCCGGAATCAAAACTCGGCCTACTGCCCGGTGCGGGCGGAACGCAACGTCTCCCGCGCCTGGTGGGGCTGGAGCGAGCGCTGGACATGATTGTCTGGGGTGAGACGATTCGCGCAGAGATGCTGGCGTCGACGCCGCTGCTGGACGCCCTGGTTGACAATGATGAAGCGCTGCTTGCTGCCGCGGTCGAGCTTGCCACCGATCTCGCTGCCAGATCGCGTTTTACGCGCGTAAGAGACCTGCAGGTCGACGGTGATCGGGCTGCGCAACTGCTCGCCGCCGCCCGAGATCAAGTGAAGCGCCGGGCTCCTGGCCATCCCGCGAAGACCCTGTGCATTGATGCCATCGAAGCCTCTTTGACGCTTCCGTTCGAGTCGGGGATACAGAAGGAGCATGAGTATTTCACTGCTCTGAATGACAGCCCGGAGTCGCGCGCGTTGATTCATCTGTTCTTCGCACAGCGCGCTGCGATGACAATTCCTGATTTGCCGCGCAATAGTTCCACGCCTGCCATCAAACGTATTGCCGTCATCGGAGCAGGCACCATGGGTGCGGGTATCGCTCAGTGCGTTGCGCAGGCCGGAATACCGGTCATGCTCTTGGACGTTGATCAAGCTTCGTTGCGCCGGGGCTTGTCGGCTATCGAAGACGGATTTCGCCGCGCTCGCGACAAGGGCCGCCTCTCCGAGGAAGAAATGGTCCAGTGTTTGGCACGCATCACTGCGACCGAGCATTTCGAAGATCTGCATGACGCCGACGTCGCAATCGAAGCGGTCTACGAACAGTTCAGTATCAAAGAACAGGTGTTCCGTAAGCTGGATGCAGTCCTGAAGCAGGGCGCTATCCTCGCGTCCAATACCTCGATGCTGGACATCAATAAGATCGCCGCCACGACGTCTCGTCCCGATGCCGTCGTGGGCACGCATTTTTTCAGCCCGGCACATGTCATGAAGCTGCTTGAAATCGTGCGTGGCGAGCGCACCAGTCCGGCCGTGCTTGGCGCCGTGATGCAACTGGCAAAGCGCCTGGGCAAGACCGCCATTGTCGCCGGGGTTTGCGATGGATTCATCGGCAATCGCATGATCGAGCAGTACTTGCGGCAGGCTGGCTTCCTGCTCGAGGAGGGCGCGTCACCCACTCAAATCGATGGCGCGATTGAACGTTTCGGCTTCGCCATGGGGCCTTTCCGCATGAGTGACATGGCGGGCAATGACGTCGGCTACGATATCCGGCAGCGTCGCCGAATTGAAATGCCCGAATTGCGGTATAGCAGGCTGCCGGATCTGCTTATCGAAGAACTGCAAAGGCGGGGCCAGAAAGACGGGCGCGGCTGGTATGACTACCAGGAAGGCAGCTACCGCGCGAGACCCAGTACAGAAGTCGAGACAATGATCGAGCGGTACCGTGAAGAATCCGGCTTCCGGCCACGCGCTATTGCCGATGACGAGATCGTTCAGCGCTTGGTCTACGCACTGGTCAATGAAGGCTATCGAATTCTCGATGAAGGTATCGCGCAACGCGCCTCCGACATCGATGTTGCCTATGTTGCGGGTTACGGCTTCCCCGACTATCGCGGCGGACCAATGTTCTACGCATCCCAGTTGGGGCTTCGCAATGTTGCCGAAAAAATGCGGGAATTCGCGGGGAATCCCATGGCCGATCCGACGTTCTGGGTTCCTGCACGTGGCCTCGAGGCCGCGCTGCGGTAGGGCTTCCGAAAGCGCCAAGACTCGATATATGGATATGAGATGAGCGAAGTATTTATAGTTTCTGCCGTGCGCACGGCTATCGGCGATTTCGGCGGGGCATTGAAGGACGTGCCGCCCGTCGACTTGGGGGCGACGGTGATTCGGGAAGCGCTTGCACGAGCGGCCGTCGAAGGCGGGGAGGTCGGTCATGTTGTGATGGGAAATGTCATCAACACCGAACCCAGGGATGTATTTTTGTCACGAATTGCCGCTGTGCAGGCGGGAGTTGGCTACGAGGTACCGGCCTGTAACGTGAATCGGCTCTGCGGGTCAGGCCTGCAGGCAATCGTATCCGCCGCGCAGAACATACTGCTCAACGACGCGAGCGTAGCTGTTGCCGGTGGCGCGGAAAGCATGAGCCGCGCGCCTTATCTCGCCAGCGGCCAGCGCTGGGGAGCCCGGATGGGCGACAGCACCATGGTCGACATGCTGCTGGGGGCACTCACCGACCCATTCAACCAAGTACATATGGGCGTGACGGCTGAGAACGTCGCGTCACGCTATAGCGTGACGCGCGAGCAACAAGATGCACTGGCTCTGGAGTCGCACCGACGCGCGGCCGCCGCCATCGACGCGGGGCATTTCAAGCAACAGATTGTTCCGGTGATAATCAAAACCCGCAAGGGCAACACCCAGTTTGACACCGACGAGCATGTCAGGCGAAACCTCACCCCGGATTCATTGAGCCAATTGCGCCCCGTATTCAAACGCGAACATGGCACAGTGACTGCGGGCAATTCATCAGGATTGAACGATGGCGCCGCGGCGCTGGTGCTGATGGACGAAGCAGCGGTCCGCGACCATCGCTCCACGCCGTTGGCCAGGTTGGTGAGTTATGCCCATTCAGGCGTAGACCCGGCGTTCATGGGCATGGGCCCAGTGCCGGCCACGCGCAAGGCACTTCAACGGGCGGGGCTGTCCATCGATCAGATCGATGTCATAGAAGCCAACGAAGCGTTTGCTGCGCAAGCCTGTGCGGTTGCACTTGAGCTCGGGCTGGATCCCGCGAAAGTCAATCCAAATGGCAGCGGCATTGGGCTTGGGCACCCTGTAGGAGCCACAGGAAGCATCATTACCGTCAAGGCACTTCATGAGTTACAGCGCGTCGGTGGCCGATACGCGCTGGTCACGATGTGCATTGGAGGTGGGCAAGGGATCGCGGCGATTTTCGAGCGTACCTGATGCGGACGGATCCGATGTTGAACCTCCATGTTGTGACGTCCAGTCGCAAGATCAGGCGCCCCCTCCCAATTCCTCAATAATGGGGCAGGTGGGCCTTCCATCGCCGTGGCAATGACGCGCCAGGTGGCGCAGGGTGTCGGCCATTTGCTGCAGTTCCGCGGCCTTGCGCTCCAGTCCGGCAACATGGCTCAGCGCGATGCGTTTGACGTCGGCGCTGGCCCGGTTGCGGTCACGCCACAGCGCCAGCAGCTCATGCATCTGATCAACCGAAAACCCCAGGTCGCGCGCGCGCCGCACGAATCGCAGGGTATGCAGTTCGGCCTCGCCATACACCCGATACCCTGTCTCTGTGCGCGTAGCGGGCGCGATGAGACCGATGCTTTCGTAGTAGCGGATCATCTTGGCAGAAATGCCGGTGGCTTTGGCCGCTTCACCGATGTTCATGCTCGGGGTGCTCCGGGGTGCGCTGCGGGGCCGCCGGCGTGACCGCCGTAACTGCGCAGGCGCAGTGCATTGCCCAGCACGAAAACACTGGAAAGAGCCATGGCGCCTGCCGCGAACATGGGCGACAGCTGCAGGCCGAACGCCGGATACAGCGCACCCGCCGCAACCGGAATCAGCGCGGCGTTGTAGGCGAAAGCCCAGAACAGGTTCTGGCGGATATTCGCCAGGGTGGCACGGCTGAGCCCGAGCGCGGTGGGTACGCCGCGCAAGTCGTCGGCCATCAGCACCACGGAAGCCGCCTCGATGGCCACGTCAGTGCCGGTGCCGATCGCGATGCCGACGTCAGCGGCGGCCAGTGCGGGGGCATCATTGATTCCGTCGCCCACGAATGCCAGCTTGCGGCCGCCCGCGCGCAAGGCATCGATGGCCTGCACTTTGCCTTCGGGCAGGACCTCGGCGTGCACTTCATCGATGCCCAGCTGACGCGCCACCGCCTGTGCGGTGAGGGGGTTGTCGCCCGTGATCATGGCGGTCTTGATGCCTTGCGCGTGCAGGGCGGCAATTGCGTCGGCGGCGCCGGGCTTCAAGGGATCGCTCACGGCGAGCATGGCGGCGGCCTGGCCATCCACGGCCACATACACCGGCGTCTTGCCCTCGGAACCCCATGCCGCAGCAAGTTCGCCGAACTGCGTCACGTCTACGCCCCGTTCGCGCATCAGACCGGCCGCACCGGCCAGCACGCGGCGTCCTTCGACAACGGCCTGCACCCCGGCGCCGGTGATGGCCTGAAACTGCTCAGCCTGTAAGCCGGGCAGGCCGCGGCTTTGCGCCGCCGCCACAATGGCACGGGCGATGGGATGTTCCGAACGGTGCTGAACGGCCGCCAACCAGCCTAACACTTGGTTTGCGTCGAAACCCGGGGCAGGGCGCAGGTCGGTCAATGTGGGCTCGCCCAGCGTCAGCGTGCCGGTCTTGTCGAATGCCACTACCGCCACGTCGCGCAGCGACTGCAGCGCGTCGCCCTGGCGAAACAGGACACCCAGATCCGCGCCGCGCCCGGTTCCCACCATGATAGAGGTTGGCGTGGCCAGCCCCATCGCGCACGGGCACGCGATGATCAGCACGGCGACCGCATTGACCAGCGCGTGCGTCAGCGCGGGCTCG
>Ga0079224_100008512_pt1 | contig 13908 bp, 12 predicted proteins | sample Stecom2015_FD_80414 | JGI IMG/M metagenome (GOLD analysis project Ga0079224, IMG submission 80414) | Agricultural soil microbial communities from Utah to study Nitrogen management - Steer compost 2015 | ecosystem: Environmental > Terrestrial > Soil > Agricultural land | place: USA: Utah... | reverse complement strand
GCGGGGGTGGGGGTTTCGGCCTCGCTGGCCTGAATGACTTCGCCTCGGTAATACGGCGACGCAGGATTATGGCGTTCCCGGGCAAGGAACTCGGCTTCATCCTGCATAATCTTTTTAGTTGTAGGATGATCGTCTACCTCTGGCCCTAATGCTAAATGCTGTTGCATTAACTCCTCCTGTCGAGCAAAACAAAATGACGAAACGTACTGCTTTGCTAATCTCCTTATAATTATTTATTGTGGTTGTGGACATTTTATTCTAGCAAAGGCTAGGGCTCGGGCAACACGAATGTACCCACCGCGATCACATGGTTTTCCACTAGTTGATAAAAGGCTTTACGACGTTCCACTTGATTTGTGAGTGGGCTAAACCACCAATATTCTGTTTGCTGAATAGCATCCGCAGTGGCCGTGTCTGCTATGTCTGCTAGGAAGTGAGTGTTGTGAATATCGACTACTGAATCGAAGGGCTGACCATTTAGCTCGGGACTTAGCGGGTTCCAAATTAACGTACGCTCTGCCTTATTCAATACAAACACATACTGATCAAGGTTACGGAATTCGCTGTGTTTATTGCGAAATTTCCGTAGAGCTAGCTCGGGGTTATGTTTATATTCTTTAACAGCCAACTGTAATAAGGTCTTCGCTTGGGCCTCGGTTGATACCTCTGGGGCATAGCCCGAGGCAATTAGCACATCATCCACCACGCGAAAATGCGTAATTTTTGGGGCCGGCCCACCTTCCAATGGGTTAAACCATAAATACTCGACACTGCCGTGATCAGCTATAGCCGCCTGATCCAACATTTGTTGAAAGAACGGACGCCCCTGCTCATCGGTTAAATTCACAACGTTCTGACCAATTAGTGACGCCGACCAGCCCCCGCTCGACAAAATATACCCCGTGCGGCTAAGGCTAAATAAATAGAGCTCTTTGTCAGTAAAGCGGGGATCGTCATTAAAGTCATTTACTCCGATAATGCCTTTTTCCTGTACATGCTTCACTGCCACATCCAGCAGTGTCCGTACTCGCTCGTCCATTGCAGCCGCATCGCGCAGCACAGAGTTACTGCCTTGCTTTTCACCGGCTTGCGCCGTAGTGGCGTGCACCGCTGGCAAGCCAACGAGACTCGCTAGCGATAAGACCGCAGCCGAGCTAGCTAATTGACGACATAAAACAGACCAATGTTGTTGAGGTTTGCGCATAAGCCTAATACCCCATAAGTTCAGGTAACCACAGTGTTAACGATGGAAAAAAGGCGATAACGAAAATGGCTAGAACCAATATCAGCAAAAAAGGTAAAACCTTCACCACTATCTGCTCGACAGAGGCACCGCCAATTCCCGACGCCACAAAAATATTCTCGCCCAGTGGCGGCGTGACAAAGCCTACCGATAAGGTACACACCACCACTATCCCCACATGCGTCGGATCCATTCCTAACATGTAGGTAATGGGTAATAACACCGGCACCAAAATCATGATGGCGGCCAACGTTTCCATGAACATGCCCACAAACAGCAAAAAGAAAATAAGGATAGTCCAAATTAGGTATACGTTATCGGTTAGGCTAATAATGGATTCGGCTAAGGTGGCAGGAATACGTTGCTCTACTAAAAGCCGACCAAAGACGGTGGCAGCAAATAAAATTAACAGCACACGACCAGACAACCACGTGGTGGTACGTAAGGAGAAAAATATCTTTTTAAAGTTCAGCTCTCGATGCACAAACAAGCCAATAAATAGCGTATAGAAAATAGCGACCACAGCCGACTCAGTGGGTGTAAAGAAACCAGCGTAAATACCACCCAGAATCAATACTGGTGCCAAAATAGACCAGAAACCTCGGCGTAAAGACAACCATAACTGCGCCTTATCCCAATCCCCGTCTGTGCCTTTGTAGCCTTTCTTTTTCGACACCAGATAATTCATCACAATTAAACTGGTGGCCACAATAATGCCGGGAATCACACCCGCCAAAAACAGCTTCGAAATCGTTACTGAAGCAAAGGGCCCGTGTAAGGCAACGGCTTCAGCCGGCGGACGTAAACCCAGCGCGGAAATACCAAAAATCACCAGGGGAATAGACGGTGGCGTAATAATGCCTAAGCCCCCAGCCGAAGCGGTGACAGCCGAGGCATAACTTAAATCGTAATGTCGCTTCACCATCGCTGGAATCATTAGCATGCCCACTGCGGCAGTGGTAGCAGGCCCTGAGCCAGAAATAGCGCTAAAGAACAAACACGCCAAAATAGTCGCGGCGCCCATACCTCCGGTAATCGGCCCAGCTAAACTTTCCGCGATATCCACCAGTCGCCTTGATATACCTGCAGCCTCCATGAGCGCTCCCGCCAAAATAAAAGCGGGTAAGGCCATCAAGGGGAAACTACCTACCGAGGTGAAGGCGATTTGCACAAAGGAGATCGGGTTCTTACCCAGCACTAAAAAAGCAGCCATGGCGGCACCGGCCAGCGACACGGTAATGGGTGCCCCGATAAGCAGCAACACCAAAAAGCTACCAAACAATAAACCTATAATTTGCTGATCCATTAGCGGGTCTCCTTCGCTTTCTCAACCGATGCTGTTTTTTGTAAGTTTTTTAGTTCTTGGCTTTCGGGATCAAGCATGTCGACTGACTTAAACCACGTTAAGTAGTTATTCCATAAAATGCGTATCGACATTAATAAGAAGGCAATGGGAAACACCATGAAAAAGTACTTCATGGGAATGCCAGTGGTTTGCGACTTCCAAAACATATTCATTTTGTTGAACACGAAGTCGTAGCTTAACCACGTGAAATACAAATTAAATGCCACCCAAATTAAATCGGCTAGGGTTTCCGATACTTTTTTAACAATAGGTGGAAAGAACCCAAACTGAAACGTGACGCGGTTATGAGCCGACATTTTGGCGGCAACCACAGCGCCTAAATAGGCAAACCACACAAACATGTAGGTAGCTACTTCATCGCCCCACGGGATCGAATATGCAAAGAATTGCCTAACTATAATTTGTGCGAACAACAACAATACAAAAGAGCTAAGCAGTAACCCACATACATACTCTTCAATATGGTTGGCCAGATGTATTAATGTCTTTTTCACTGGCATCGTTATCTCCCGCAATACCCTTGGCTCAATGCAGCCAACAACTCGGGGATGGCATTGGGCCTATCGCCCAAGTGCCATCTACGTACTCACTACAGGTGCTTAGGGGTTAGCGACCTAAAGATGCCAAGATCTGGTCTAGGCGCTCTTTACCACCAACTTGATCGTAGAAAGAGGGCCAGACTTGGGTGGTCGCCGCTTCGATCCACTCTTTTTCGTCATTAGCGGGTTCAGAAATTTCCATACCGGCCTCGATCAGCTCTTTTTTAATACGCTCTTCGGCTTCTTCTAGGAAGGCATAGCTATGCTCGGTGGCTTTCATGCCAGCATCAAGAATGGCCTGTTGCATTTCTGGGGTTTGCGATTGGAAGATTGACTCACTGACGATCAGTGGCTCAAGCGAGAACAAATAACGAATATTGGTAATGTATTTCTGCACCTCATCAAACTTCATCGCCGATACGGTGATGTAGGGGTTGTCCTGACCATCAACCACCTGCTGTTGCAATGCTGTAAAGGTTTCAGTCCATGCCAATGGTGTGGGGTTCAGGCCCCATGCGTTATAGGTGGCAATCATGATCTCGTTACGTGGTACGCGAATCACTAAGCCTTTTAAATCATCCAAAGTTTTGACCGGACGCTTCGAGTTCGTCAGCACCCTAAAGCCCGAATACGACCAGCCAATAATGCGTACACCCGCATCACGAATGGTATTTTCAGTTAGCTCTTTACCCACCTCCCCCAAGGTTAGGGTTTTGGCGTCCTCCAAACTTTGAATCACATAGGGCAGCGTTAAGATGCCTACACTGGGCGAAAACGGGGTGACGTTGTTAATGGCCAGAATGGAAAAATCCAGCAAACCCATGGCCGCATCGTTCACGGTATCGGTTTCATCGCCTAACTGGCTGTTCGGGAACAGATCCGCCTTGGCCTCACCATTCGTCAATTCAGATAGGCTGGCAGCAAAGGCCTTACCCAGTTCGTGCTGTGTACCGCCAGCTGCATCGCCAATGGCGACTTTAAAGGTGGTTGCGCTGACGCTGGTTGCCATCAACACACTGGCCGCAAACACGGCTGTGCTTTTCACTAGGGCTTTTAATTTCATGATAAGTCTCCGTTATGTGTAATGCTTTCATTATCGATTTGGCCGACAGTAAGGCTTCGACTTACTGCTCTTCGGCTGCTTACAACACCTCGTCCTTCAAGTGATACCAACGGTATAAAAAACGCTGCCCAAAACGCCGGAATGGCGCAAACGCTTCCGACACCACACGCTCTCGCACATTGGGAAACGGCAAACGTCCTTGGAATATCGGCAGGTCCAAATCTTGGCCTTTACCGGCAATCCATTGCGCCATACGCTTGCCCGCTTGTGCGGAATACATAACACCATTGCCGCCATAACCCAGTGCGTAAAAAATTTGTTGATTCGGGTCTGGCTGCACAATACGCGGCATCATGTCATGACTCACATCCACCCACCCCCACCAGGAATAATCCAACTGAATGCCAGTTAAAGCGGGGAACTTACGAGCCAGTGCCGCTCGCAATAAATCTTCGTACTGTTGTTCAGGCGCGCTCTTGCCGGTAATGGCACTGCGGCTACCAATTTGCAGTCGGTTATCGGGCAACAAGCGATAGTAATTACGCAATACGCGAGTATCCGTTAACACCTGATGGGTATAGAACTTACACGCCTCAATCTCATCTGGCGTTAAGGGACGTGTAACGACCGAGTTCGATAAAATGGGCAGAAGACGATTTTTAAACTCTCGGTGTAAGGCATTCGAGGTATAACCCCCTGTTGCCACACCCACTGCTTTGGCTTTCACCACCCCGCCGGGTGTGCGTAAATAGTGATAGCCATTGCGTGACTCCCAACCTTGTACGGGGCTAGCGGGATGCACTTTCACCCCTAAAGCCCGTGCTTTTTTCAGGTAACCAAAGGCCAATTTACCTGCATGAATACCAATGCCTTCGGGCTCGTGCATCGCACCCTGGGCTTCATGATCGTTGACCCATTCGTTGCGTACGGTTTCCGCATCAAAGATGCGCGCGTTATAGCCAAAGGTTGTACGTAATAGCTCGGCTTCTTTTTCGAGGGCCGGCATAACCTTCTGTCGATGGGCAATGTATAAATGCCCGCCAGGCTGAGGGTCACAATCAATGTCGCTGATCAGCTCTTTGAAGTACTCCATACCGTCAACGCATTCACGGTGCATTTTCAACGCCACATCCAAACCCCAGCGTTGAATCCATTGCGAACGTTTCAAGCGTCCGGACGCGCACTGCGCTTGCCCGCCATTACGCGTACTGCAGCCCCATGCACTGCGATTCGCCTCAAGCACGGTCGCTTTAATGCCGTATTCCTGAGCCAAATGAATGGCAGTGGTTAAACCGGTAAAGCCGGAACCGATAATGGCCACATCCACTTCAATATCGTGCTGTATCGGCCCATCATCCGCTGGCGGCTCGCCTGCGGTGCCAATCCAATAGGTGGGCGCATAATCAGTACCTGCACCCGGGTTCTGTGCACATAAAGGGTCATAAGCCGGGTCATAGGCCCGCTGCGCTGGTGTGGCCTTGCTATTAGCTGATTCGGGAGCGGCTTGCTGCTGCTGTTCGTCAACGGCGATCGTCATAGCATTAATCTCCACTGATGGCTGGGCGATTTTTACGAAAAGCGTTTTTCACACTAATTTTGTTACCGTCAAACACAAACAAATCCACCATTTGTGCTTCGTGCTTACCGCCTTGCAAATCAGTGCCTTTGAAGCGGGAGGTGGACATGGCTTTATCACCCCCTAAATCAAAAAACTCGCCATCCAACCAGCCTGCATCCGGAAAGTTCTGCCATGCTGCCTCAAAGGCTGCACGCACTTTATCGCGGCCACGATGCTCGGTACCCATCACATCGGGGCCAGCAATGGTGTAGAACACGCATTCATCTGCCATCATGCTCATGATGGTATCGATATCATGATCATTCCACGCTTGGATATACGCTTTAAGAATCGTTAACTTCTTATCATTCATCTTGTCTTGCTCCTGATAAAACGTAACAGGACACGCTTTCAGTTCATGGGTGAAACAGCAGTGGTGGTGTTAACCACCACTGCAACGCTAAGCAATAAACCGCTAGTGCTTAGACGTAATCCTTGTACTTGGGCAAGAAACGTACAGGCTTACGTAAGGCATCGCGACGGAACGGATCACCCAATTCGCGTGTGCACATGATTTCAATCACGCATGTTTTGCCTTCGTTCATTTGCATGTCCACAGCACGTTTTAGTGCTGCACCCACGTCTTCAAGTCGATCCACCACAATGCCTTCTGCCCCCATTGACTGAGCAATGCCCGCAAAGGATGGGCTATCGAGCTCACCGGCGACAAAGCGGCGGTTGTAGAACTCAACTTGGTTCTTCTTCTCGGCGCCCCACTGACGGTTGTGGAACACAATGGCGGTAACTGGAATGTCGTGACGCACAGCAGTTAGAATTTCCATCATGCTCATTGCCCATGCGCCATCACCGGCATAAGCAATCGCAGGGCGATCAGGTGCGGCAGTTTTGGCACCAATAATGGTGGGTAAGGCGTAACCGCAGTTCCCAAAACTCATGGGGGCAAAGAAACTACGTGGGCGCTCAAAGCGTAAGTAACTGTGGGCTACAGAGTTAATGTTGCCAATATCAGTAGACACCATTACATCGGCTGGCATGGCTTTTTCAAGTTCACGCAGAACCTGACGTGGGTGCAAGTAACGGCCGCCATTAAAGGTGGTTTCATTCTCGCTTTCAGCGATGACATCTAAACTGTAGGGGTCGTTTTCATGCGTCCAGTTATCCAGCTCAGCTTCCCACGCGGCTTTTTCTTCGGCAATTTTCTGTGCACGATCGGCCTTGGTGGCATCGCAAGCCAATTGCTCATTTTCCAGACGTTTGCTTAACTCAACGGCCACGGCTTTGGCATCACCGCAGATACCTACGGAGATTTTTTTCACCAGCCCCAGCACTTTATGGTCAGCGTCGATCTGGATAATTTTGGCGTTCTTAGGCCAGTAATCCATACCGTACTGCGGCAAGGTACCGAATGGGCCTAAACGCGAACCCAAAGCAATCACTACGTCTGCCTGAGCAATTAATTTCATGCCTGCTTTAGAACCCTGATAACCCAAGGGGCCGCACCACTGTGGGTGGCTAGCTGGGAACGAGTCATTATGCTGATAACTGTTTACAACCGGTGCGCCCAAACGCTCGGCTAAGGCAATACATTCGTCTACCGCATCGCCCATAACAACGCCACCACCCGAAATAATGACGGGGAATTTGGCGTTACGTAGCAGCTCAATTGCCTCGTTTAGCGACTGCTCACCACCGTGACCACGATCCAATACCTGTGGCTTCGGAATTTCGCACTCAATTTCACCGTAAAAATAATCACGGGGAATATTCAACTGAGTGGGGCCCATTTCCGTTTTGGCACGATCAAAACAGCGCGCGGTGTATTCCGCCATACGTGCTGGGTTCGTAACGTGACCTTGATACTTCGTGAACTCTTGGAACATGGGTAGTTGGTTGCACTCTTGGAAACCACCTAGCCCCATGGTGTTGGTACCTGCCTCTGGGGTAATCATGATCACCGGTGAATGAGACCAATACGCAGCAGCAATACCCGTTACGCAGTTACTAATACCGGGGCCATTCTGCCCAATCACCACACCGTGGCGTCCCGATACACGGGCATAGCCATCAGCCATGTGCGCGGCACCTTGCTCGTGCACAACAGGAATTAAACGGATACCGGCTGGCGCGAAAATATCCATCGCATCCATAAATGCCGAACCCATGATGCCGAAAATATCGGTTACGCCATTGGCCACCATGGTTTCCACAAAGGCTTCCGAGGGCGTCATTTTCGTTACCCCGGTCGTTACCTTGCGATTATCCGCAGTTTGGCTGCCGGACTCCCCCGTACCCACCTTACGATCTTCTGCTACTTGGCTCATTGCTTTCATTCTCCAATAGAAACCGGCATATTCCGGACCGCACCAAAATATTTTTCAAGACTAAACATCATTTTTTATGAGATTTAGCCCTGTTGAAAATCAAATTAACACAAAAACCGGTATAAGTTGTATCATTTTTTAGTGATAATATATGAAAAACCCTAGTTTTAGTCTCAAAATTAGTGGTAAATACCTAGAAATTTCCACCCAAACTGACAAGTTGGAGAGCGATTTGGATAAGAATCTGAGCAAACCAGACAAAACAATCTCAATTAAAGAGACTTTTGGTTTCGAAAGCAATATGCCAGTTTGGGGTTTTGCTGAAGCGTCGGAACATGTGCCACCACTGGATCCTGCTTATAAATTTGACCCTGAAGTGACCTTGGCGCTGTTGGCAGGTTTTAGTAATAATCGCCGAGTATTAGTGCAAGGGCGTCATGGCACGGGGAAGTCTACCCACATCGAACAAGTGGCCGCACGCCTTAACTGGCCCTGTGTACGAGTGAACTTAGATGGGCACATCACGCGTTTAGATTTAGTGGGCAAAGACACGATTCGGCTTGAAGACGGCTTACAGGTCACCGCTTTTCAAGAAGGCATCATTCCATGGGCTTTGCAACGACCGGTAGCCCTGATTTTTGATGAGTACGATGCGGGCCGCCCAGACGTTATGTTTGTGATTCAACAAATTCTGGAGCAAGACGGCCGCTTCACCTTGCTTGACCAAAACCGTGTTATCAGCCCCCACCCTTATTTTCGTATTTTTGCGACCTCAAACACCATTGGTCTGGGTGACAGCACGGGTTTATACACCGGCACTCATCAGCTGAACCATGCACAAATGGATAGATGGAACATTGTCGCTAATTTGAACTATTTGAAGCCTGAGCAAGAAATTGCCATTGTCGTGAGTCGGGTGCCCGTTAAAGATACCGAAACAGGCCGCCGAGACATCGCCGCCATGGTTAGCTTAGCCAACCTTACGCGCAACGCCTTTGCAGCGGGCGATATCTCCACCCTGATGTCACCACGCACGGTCATTACGTGGGCCGAGAATTGCGCCATTTTCAAAGACAAACAACGCGCTTTCGCTGTGTCGTTCCTTAACAAATGTGATGAGTCGGAGCACGGCATTATCGCCGAGCTGTATCAGCGCTGTTTTAACGAAGAACTGCTGGGTTAAACCGCCCCACCGCACCTTGTTTGCCTTGAGGTCTACCATGCCTAATGACACCGATGTATTGCGCCAGCAACGCCAATTACGCGAGTTAAGTGCCTCGGTAACCCGTGCGTTAGCCGATGACCCCGCTGTTTATATTCGTCAGCATCATTTTTTTAAAGCCCATCGCGCCCTAAACCAATATGCGCCTCATCTGCGTCTACAGGATGATGAAAAACTGGAATTTATACGCGGGGTGGCCGACAGTCTGGCATTACGTCTGCAATACAGCGACGCTGCCTTGCATCAACAAGGCATGCCACAACAGCCAGTAGCCCGACTAATCTTCGATTGGTTAGAAAGCTTAAGGGTGGAATCCTTAGCACCTGAGCACTTACCGGGTGTACGCCGTAATTTACAGCACCGTTTTTATTATTGGTCGGCGGGCTTTCATCATGCCGGCTATACTGACACAGCCTTAGGATTACTGCTTTATACCGTCGCGCAAATGTGCTGGTCGCGCTTAACGGGCCTACCCGTTTATCCAGAAACCAAAGACTTTATCGAATCAACACGACACGCCTTAAGTGCCCAACTTGGGCACAACCTAGCCGCTTTACGTCGTCACCGGCTCAACCAACACGCCTACGCCCCCTATGCCTTAGCCATTGCCGAGCAACTGGATCAAAGTGTAGAGCACGCTTTAGCCAATCAAAAAAGCGATAAAGAAGAAGATGAACAAAGCCTAACGGCGTTCTCGTTGCTACTGGATATCGATGGCGGATTAGAAGGCGATATTCATGTCGCTCATCCCGACACCAGCCCAACCCTTGAGGCCTTAAATAATGAGTACCTCGTGTTTGATCGACAATACGACACCCAACGCTACGTTGCCGATCAAGTACGCCCCGAACTGCTGCATCAATACCGCGAACGCATCAATAAACGCATTGCTGCACAAAATTTAAGTTTCAACCTGTTGGTGCATCGAATACGCCGCGCCCTCACCACCGCTACAGCGCAACGGTGGGTGGCCGATGAGGAAGAAGGCCTAATTGATGGGCGTCGATTAAGCCAGTTGATTAGCTCACCGTTAGAGCGACGTCTTTTTAAGCAACCGCAACAACAGCTGATGAATCACAGTAGCGTTAGCTTTTTAATCGACTGCTCAGGCTCCATGAAAGACAATGCGGAAACTGTGTGTTTAATCGTCGATATGCTTAGTCGGGCGCTGGAGCGCAGCGGCGCGGCAACCGAAGTATTGGGTTATTCAACCAACGCATGGAACGGCGGCAGACCTTACCGTCGTTGGCAAGCCCGTGGCAGGAAACCGCATCCCGGTCGCTTAAACGAAGTGGATCACCGTGTCTTTAAAGAAGCAAGCACGCCGTGGAAACGAGCCAACTTAGCCATCATGGCCTTGCTAAAACTTGACCTCTACCGTGAAGGCATTGATGGCGAAGCAGTGCAATGGGCTTGCGAGCGACTGCTACGGCAATCATCTCAACGCAAATTGCTGTACGTGATCTCTGACGGCAGCCCGATGGATAGCGCTACCAATCTGGCCAACGACGAGCACTACCTAAGTAGCCACCTTAGGCAAATGCTGCTGCAGTATCAACAGCAAGGCGTTGAAATATGCGGCATAGGGGTGAACCTAGACCTTAGCTTGTTGTACCAGCGCTCGATCATTGCCGATTTACATAAAGGGCTAGACAACTACTTTATTGATGAGTTTATTCGCAGCTTAGCGCCCGCAAAAGGCAAGCGCTAACCCAAGTTCGTCTCGATTTTCATCAAGGCCTGCGCCGCTTTTTGTAAAGCAGGTAGGGCTGCCAAGGCTTTGTCGGCCGTCATGCGCATGATCGGTGCTTGTGTGGCAACCGCCATATTCGAGCGTCCTCCCTTAGCGCGTGGCACCAATACCGCCACACAGAATAAGCCGGGTAAGAACTCCTCATTGTCAAAGGCATAACCTTGGTCACGCACACGCTCTAGTTCTTCTTCCAATTCGTCAAGCGTTTGGATGGTGTTCTTGGTGTAGACCTCAAAAGGTACGCTCTCCAGTAAGCGTCGCCGCTGGGCAGGTGGCATTTGCGCTAACAACACTTTGCCACTGGCAGAACAATGCACCGGCACTTTAGAGCCCGGACGTAAGTAAAAACGTAATGGTGCGTCGGTTTCCACGCGGTCCAGATACAACACTTCGTTTCCTGACAGTGCCGTTAAGTTACAGCTTTCACCTAGCTCGTTACCCAAGGCACGTAATACCGCGTGTCTGGCCCCATAGCGAGTGTCATTAAACAATAAGTCTTCGGCTAAGCGGCGCAGACGCCCCCCGACACAGTAGTGCCGCCCATCGGTATCGCGGATCAACATGTCTGAACTTTCTAGTTGCTGCAACATGCGGTGCACCGTTGGCTTGGGCAAATCGGTGCTATCCACCAGATCTTGCAAAGAAAACTGCCTGTCTTGCGTGGCTATCAACTCAAGCAAGCTGAAAAGCCGCATCGTCGGCGTGTCCCCTGCGATCTTAATAAGGCCATCGTCACTTACGCTCTGTTTATCACTCATTCGCACCACCGAAATCCGTTATTTAAAACAAATAATACCAATAAATATGGCAAAACATTGACCAACCCTCAAATTATCGTTAAATTTATCTAAAATCAATAAACGATACCAATTATACCGATAAATGAGACTAACTGGGGTCTGGAGCATGCAATTACTGAATCAACTGCTTGATCTCGCTAAAAAACATCCTGCACGTATTGTAGTCTGTGAAGCCGACGATCCCCGTATATTGACGGCGGCACACCGTGCACACCAAGCGGGTGTCGCAAAAATGTATTTAGTCGGCTCCACCGAGGCTATCTATTCCACGGCAGAATCACTGCAATTAAACCTCGACGGCATGCAACTGGAAGACCCCGCCACCTCAAGCAAACGCGATAAGCTTGCCGAGGCACTGGCTGCAAAACGTCGCCACAAAGGCATGACACGTGAGCAAGCGTGGGATGCCTTAGCAGATCCTTTATGCTTTGCCACCATGCTGGTGCACTGCGGGGATGCCGATGGGTCCGTCGCTGGAGCAGTTTACAGTACGGCTGATGTAGTGCGTAGTGCATTACAATTGATCGGAAAAGCACCCACCACCGAATTGGTCTCTAGCTTTTTCTTAATGCTGTTTACTAAGTCGCATCACCCGAGCCAAACAGGCGTTATTTTTAGTGACTGTGGTCTTGTGATCGACCCTGACGAAAAAGAACTGGCTGCTATTGCGCTGGCTGCGGTGGACAGCGCCAAACTACTGTTGCAAACCGAGCCTCGGGTCGCCATGCTAAGCTTTTCCACCGCCCGCAGTGCATCTCACCCCGCCGTTACGAAAGTGGTGAATGCTGCACAACGCGTTAAAGCTGTTTTACCGAATTTAGCCATCGACGAAGATATTCAGTTTGATGCAGCCATTGTGCCCGAGGTAGCAGCTAAAAAACTTAAGAACTCAAGCGTGAATGGCATGGCCAACGTGTTTATCTTTCCTAATTTAGAAGCTGGCAACATTGGTTATAAAATCGCCGAACGCTTAGGCGGTGTAATGGCCATTGGCCCGCTCATTCAGGGCTTGGCGAAACCCGCTAATGATTTATCCAGAGGCTGTAGCGCCGAGGATGCGTTTTATGTAATCGCTATTACCTCGCTGCAAGCACACCATAAGGCACAAACATGAGCCTAGTTACCACGGGCTTATTAATTTTTGTTATTGCACTGGGAACCTATTTCCAGACCATTACCGGTTTTGGCTTGGCCATGATTGTGATCGGTGTTAGCAGCGGTTTTGGTTTAACCAGTGTGCCGTTTATTGCTACCGTGGTTAGCCTAATTAGCTTAGTGAACAGTGCAGTTGCCCTGCCCCGCCACTTGCACGACATCGACTGGCGCATCGCCAACACCACCTTATTAGGGATTGTGCCTTCAAGCATCATCGGCGTTGTCCTGCTGAATTATTTAAATACGCAAGCCACTGCCATACTGGAATTTCTGTTGGGTGCTGTCATTGTCTACAGTGGTGTTAGCTTTGCCTTAAGCCCGCGCCAACTTAAAACGCCCTCTAGCCTGAAGCGTTTCTTTAGTGTGGGTTTTGTGTCTGGACTGTGTGGGGGGTTATTCGGTATGCCCGGGCCACCGTTAATTTTCCATATGTACCGGCAACCCATGAGCATTGCCATGGTGCGCCATATGTTGCTACTGATGTTTGCCTGTACCGCCTTTTCTCGCACCTTCTATGAGGTCATCACTACCGGTTTACCTAAAGAAACCTTAAGCGTTTCTGCATTGGCTATTCCCTGTGTAGCCATTGTGACCTTGCTTGCACAACGTTTCCCGCCCCCCTTAAGTGCGTTTGCGTTGCGACGCATTACCTTTATTACCTTGGTGATTATCGGCCTTGGTTTAATCTGGGGCAGCCTAAAGAACCTGCTGTAAGTCGTCTGATACCGCATCCAAGCTTGAACGCTGCTGTTCGCCTTTCATTCAGCCCGCCTATCCAGCGGGCTTTTTTGTGATTGAGCGACCGCGTCTTACGATCATCCCCCCGCAAATATATTAGTAAAACCCCTTGAACGCCCTGCCTTAATG
>Ga0079224_100008511_pt1 | contig 13908 bp, 10 predicted proteins | sample Stecom2015_FD_80414 | JGI IMG/M metagenome (GOLD analysis project Ga0079224, IMG submission 80414) | Agricultural soil microbial communities from Utah to study Nitrogen management - Steer compost 2015 | ecosystem: Environmental > Terrestrial > Soil > Agricultural land | place: USA: Utah... | reverse complement strand
TGCAGGATCAGGACCGCGGCCAAGGCGTCCACGCGGGCCTTCTCCTCGCGGCGCCGTTTGGGCAATCCGAGCGACCGGATCACCCGTTCGGCGCGAGCGGAGGTGAAGCGCTCGTCCAGGAACGAGACGGGCAGGCCGGTCCGCTCGGCGAGCTTCTCGCCGAACTCGCGGACCTCGCGCGTCCACTCGCTCTCCTCGCCTTCGGCGGTGAGCGGCAGCCCGATCACGATCTCCGATGCGTCGTTGTCGCGGGCGATCTCGGCGACCGCCGCGACCGGCGGCCGCTTCCCGCGCCGCCGCAGGAGCGTCGGGAGGGGTTGGGCGATCGTCGCACTCGGGTCGCTGATCGCGAGCCCGATCCGTCGTTCGCCGTAATCCACTCCGAGGACGCGGGGCATCTAGCCGAGTTCGGCGATGGCCGAAGCCACATCGCGCCCGGCGCGGAGCGCGGCGTAGACGTGCCCGAGGGCATCGGCGCCGCCGAAGAGGAAGCGGCAGCGTAGATCGCCGCGGGAGCGGCATTCGACCTCCAGGACGCCGACGTCCTGGCCCGCGGTGCGCCCGAGCAGGTTGGCCAGGAGCCCGGTCGTGAAGTGGCAGCTCGGCCGGAGCGCGGCGGTGGCAGGGTCGGCCTCGGCCCAGTCGGTGCTCTCGAGGGAGCCGATCCCGGGGTGCTCGGATCCGAAGTGGAGTTGGCCCCACCCGCGCTCGGCGAAGAGTTCGCCGAGTCGCCGCCAGAACTCGGACGCGGTGAGGTCCGGGACCGAGTCCGCGCCGGCGAGGAGCGCGTAGAACGCGTCGCCCGCGGAGTGTCCCGCGTTCTGAAGGGCGCGCGCCGCCGACTCCGGCCCCAGATCGGCTTCCAGCGTGCGGCGCATGGCGTGGAGCCCGCTGGCGGGGAAGCCGACCTCGGGCAGTTGCGTTGCAGCGGACATGGCTCAGCTCCTGTCGGGTTGTTTGCGATTCATTCGGGTTGCACCGTTTCACGGGCGGCGGCGAGCGCGCGCAGTTCTGCCTCGCCGAGGATCGGGATCCCCAGCTCCTCCGCCCGATCCAGCTTCGAGCCGGGATTCTCGCCGGCGACGAGGTAGTCCGTCGCACGAGACACGCTCCCCGTCACGCGTCCGCCCCTCTGCTCGATGTACTCGGTCGCGGCCTTGCGGCTGAGCGTCGGGAGCGTGCCGGTGATGACGAATGTGAGACCGGCGAACGGCGCGGTCTCGGCTCGTTCGACGGGCTCGGTCATGGTCAGCCCGGCGGCTCGCAGCCGCTCGATCAGCTCGCGGTTCTTCGGCTCGGCGAGGTACGAGGCGATGGCGGCCGCGGTCGTCGGGCCGATCCCGTGCACGGCCGCGAAGTCTTCCGCCGTCGCGTCGAGGATCGCGTCCATCGATCCGAAGTGCCGCGCGATCAGCTCGGCCGCGGTCGCGCCGACGTGGCGGATGCCGAGTGCGAAGAGGAGGCGCCGTAGAGGATGGGCCTTCGACGCCGCGATCGCTTCGACCAGGTTCCGGGCCGAGACCTCCGCGAAGCCATCGAGGTCGAGCAGGTCCTCCGGGCGCAGCGCATAGAGGTCCGCGACATCCCGCACACGTCCGCTCTCGAGCAGGAGCTGCGTCGTCTGCTCGCCGAGGCCGCGGATGTCCATCGCGCTCCGGGACGCGAAGTGGACGACGCCCCAGTAGAGCCGCGCCGGACACGAGCCGTTCGGGCAGTAGATCATGACCTCGCCGGCGGGCCGCTCGACCGGCGTGTCGCAGACCGGGCACCGCTCAGGCGGGCGATAGACCTGCTCCTCGCCGGTCCTCCGCTCGGTCACCGGCCCGACGACCTGCGGGATGACGTCGCCGGCCCGCTTGACGAGCACGAGGTCGCCAATGCGCAGGTCCTTGCGCGCGATGTCGTCGAAGTTGTGCAGCGTCGCGAGCCGGACCGTCGCGCCCCCGATCTCGACGGGCTCGAGGACGGCGAACGGATTCAGCGAGCCGGTCCGCCCGACGTTGACCTCGATGGCGTTGAGCCGAGTCGTGGCCAGGTCCGGCGCGAACTTGTACGCGACCGCCCAGCGCGGCTCCCGGCCGCCGACGACGCCGAGCTCGGCCCAGAGCCGGAGCGGCGCGACCTTGACGACGATGCCGTCGATCGCATAGTCGAGATCGCCGCGGATCCGTTCGATCCGGGCCACGTATTCGAGGACATCGTCCAGCCCGCGGCACACTTCGCCGAGCGGGTTGACCGGCACGCCCCACGCGGCGAGGAGGCGGAGCACGTCGTCCTGGGTCTCGACCGGGAGCTCCTCCCACGGCTCGGTCTCGAGCTGGATCTGGTAGCCGAAGAAGCGGAGCGGGCGTTCGGCCGTGACGCGAGGGTCGAGCTGGCGAAGGCTCCCGGCCGCAGCGTTCCGCGGGTTCGCGAACGTCGCCTCGCCCGCGGCCGCGCGTCGCTCGTTCAGCGCCGTGAAACCGGAGAAGGGCATGTAGACCTCGCCGCGGACCTCGAGACGCCGCGGCAGCGGCGCATCGGCCCGGAGTCGCAGCGGGATCTCGCGGATCGTCCGCAGGTTTCGCGTCACGTCTTCGCCGATCGTCCCGTTCCCGCGCGTCGCGCCCCGGACGAGGACGCCGTCCTCGTAGAGGAGCGCGACGGCCGCACCGTCGATCTTCGGCTCGACGACGTATCCGGCGTCCCGGACCTCGCGCAGGATCCGCGCGTTCCGGTCCTCCCCCGCCCGGAGCTCCGCGGCGTCGAACGCGTTGTCGAGGGAGAGCATCGGCGCGAGATGCTCGACCTTCGCGAGTTGCGACGCCGGCTCGGCGCCGACGCGCTGGGTCGGCGAATCGGGTGTGACCAGCTCGGGGTGCGCGGCCTCGAGCTGCTTCAGCTCCCGGAACAGGCGGTCGTACTCCGCGTCCGAAATCGTCGGCGCGTCGAGGACGTAGTACTCGTAGTTCGCCTGTTCGAGGATGTGCCGCAGCTCGGCGGCCCGTTCGGCGACCGCCGCGAGATCCGTGACGCTCACTCCATCATCTCCGTCAATGATCGAGCCCGTGGTTCCCTGTTCAGGTCGATCCGTCCTCGAAGCGGACGACTCGGTTCCGCCCCGCGCCCTTGGCGGCATAGAGCGCCTGGTCCGCCCGGTGGATCAACGTCCTGGCATCATACACCAGGGGGTGCGGGTAGGTCGCGACCCCGGCGGAGATGGTCAGGTGGAGCGGCTGGGCCCGCCCCACGGCGAACGGGTGCCGCTCGATCCGTTCCCGGACCCGTTCCGCGAAGATCGCGGCCTCGTCGATCCCGGTGTCGGGGAGGACGGCGATGAACTCCTCGCCCCCGTATCGGCCCAGCTTGTCGATCTCGCGGGCGGTGCGTCGGAGGACCTGCGCCATCTCCTGCAGGACCCGGTCGCCGACCTGATGGCCGTAGGTATCGTTGACCCGCTTGAAGTGGTCGAAATCGAACATCACCACGGAGAGCGGCTCGCCCGTCCGTTTCGCGCGCTCGAACTCCTCGTGCACGACCTCCTGGATATGACGATGGTTGAAGAGCCCGGTCAAGCCATCGCTGATGCTGAGCCGCTCGAGCTCGCGGTTCTTCCTCTCGAGATCATCCTGCAACTCCTTGATGCGGAGCATGGAACGGACCCGGGCCTCGAGCTCGGGGAAGTTGATCGGCTTCGTCAGGTAGTCGTCGGCTCCGGCGTCCAGCCCCTCGACCTTGTCCTGCGTCGTATCCCGAGCGGTGAGCAGGATGATGGGGATGAAGGGGAGCGTGGGATCGCCCTTGATGCGACGTGCGACCTCGTAGCCGTCGATGCCCGGCATCATGATGTCGAGCAGGATCAGGTCCGGCGGATTCTCCGCGACGCGGGCGAGCGCTTCCTCGCCGCTCGCTGCAGTCTCGACCGCGTAGCCGCGAAACCGTAGGCGAGTCGCCAGGATCTCGAGGTTGTCGCGGCTGTCGTCGACGACCAGGATCCGCTCGGTCGGCGCCCTGGCGAGTCGATCGGCGAGCGCCATCGGTTACTGATCCGGACCCGCGGCCTGGCCGAGGACCCGCTCGATCTCGGCGATGACCCGGCTCGGCTCGCACGGCTTGATCAGATAGCCGTCACAGCCGACCTCGTGCGCCCGCTCCCGGTCCTCCGCGAGGGCGTGCGCCGTGAGGGCGATGACCGGGATGTGGGCGGTGTCCGGGGCCTGCTTGAGGCGCTCGGTCACCATCCAGCCGTCGATGAGCGGGATCGATACATCCATCAGGATCGCGTCCGGCCTCGTCTCGCGTGCCAGGCGCAGACCATCTTCACCGTTCACCGCTTCCAGGACGCGGTAGCCCCGGTGCTCGAGGATCGTCGTGTATACGATACGATTGTCCTCGTCGTCCTCCACGAGCAGTACCGTACGTTGGTCCATCTGCACCTCGCCGGGACGGATGGATACACCGGTCCGGAGCGGTCCGCACGGATCAACATTTGCACGACGGGTGCCAGAAATCGCGCGCGGTCCCGTCGACCTGTCCGCGGCCGCGGCACGTTGACGCAAGCGATTGGCCCAAGGTATGGTTAGCAAGCCCCGGGCCGCAAGCGCGGGTGCGGTATGCGAATCCGACGGAGATGGCGAAGGAGAGGGCGATGCGCCGACGGCTGCGAAACCTGTTCCGGCTCCTGTCGATCTGTCTTCCGATCCTCGCCGCCTGGGGGAGCGCCGCGTTCGCCCAAGCGGGCTCGCCGGCGGGTCCGGTGCCGCCGGATCTGCTCCGGGCGAGGCGAGCGGCGCTGCTGGAGCGAATCGGTGCCGGCGTCGCGATCGTACGTTCGGCGGAACCCCGCAGTATCGCGGGCGACTACCCGCAGGACAGCGATTTCCGGCAGTCGAACGATTTCTTCTACCTGACCGGCCTCGAGACGCCGGGCTCGATCCTGGTCCTCGTCGCCCGAGCCGGCGGCGGGGGGCAGGAGATCCTCTACCTCCCGCCCCGGGATCCGAGGGAGGAGCGCTGGACGGGCCCGCGGCTGGGTCCGGGGCCGGAGGCGGCCGAACTCACCGGTATCGTGGACGTTCGGTCGTCCGAGGGCGCGGCGGCCGAGATCGAGGCGCTCCTCCGGACGGAGTCGCCCACGGGCGACACGGTCGCCGTCGGGCCTCACCTCGCGGCGTTGCGCCTCGTCAAGGATGCCGACGAGCTGCGCCGGCTCCGCCGCGCGGCCGAGATCACGGCCGAGGCGATCCGGGAAGGGATGCGGGCGACGCGGCCGGGGATGTGGGAGTACGAGCTCGAGGCGGTGATCGAGTACACCTTCCGCCGCAGCGGAGCCGAGCGCGTCGGGTTCCCCAGCATCGTTGCGTCGGGCCCGAACTCGACGATCCTGCACTACGACAAGAACCGGCGCCAGATGCAGGCCGGCGATCTGGTCGTCACGGATGTCGGCGCGGAGTTCGGCTACTACACGGCGGATGTGACCCGGACGTTCCCGGTCTCGGGCCGCTTCACGCCGCGTCAGCGTGCGCTCTACGAGCTGGTGCTGGGCGCACAGCAGGCCGCAATCGACGCGGTGAGACCCGGGATCACGCTCGGACAGCTGGACGCGATCGCGCGCCGGTACATGCGCGAGCGGTCCGGGACGCTCTGCGGCGACGCCGGATGCGACCGGTACTTCGTCCATGGCCTATCGCACTGGCTCGGGATGGACGTGCACGACGTGGGCGATTACTCGACCCGGCTCGCGCCGGGGATGGTCTTCACGATCGAGCCCGGCCTCTACCTCCCGGAGGAGGGGATCGGGATCCGGATCGAGGATGACATCCTGGTTACGGCAGAGGGGTACGAGGTCCTGTCCGACGGCGTCCCGCGCCGACCGGACGAGATCGAGGCGCTCATGTCGAGCGGCCGGTGAGCCGGCCGGCACGCGCTTTGCCCTGGCTCTCGGAGTTCCGAGAAAGGGGGGGGCATGCAGTACGAGGACAACGCGCGGACGTTCAATTTCGTGGTCGGCCTGTTGTTCGGTATGGCCGTCGGCGCAGGCGTCGCGCTCCTGCTCGCGCCGCAGAGCGGCCGTCGGGCGCGCCGCAAGGTGGCGAGCGCCGTGGCCGGCGCACGGGAGGACCTGGGCGAGCGGTGGGACGAATGGACGTCGGACGTCCGTTCCGCGATCGAGTCGGGGCGTCGCCGGTTCCGTATGTGATCCATGATGGAGATCATCCGCGGCCCGTACCCGGAGCGGATCGGTGTGGCGGAGATGGGCCCGCTCTTCCGGGAGGCGTTCGCCGGCGAGCGGTTCGTCGTGGTGAGCAACCGGGAGCCGTACGAGCACCACTGGGCGGAGGATGTCGGTGACGTCGAGGTCAAGCGGCCTGCGGGCGGTCTGATCTCGGCTCTGGACCCCGTGCTGCAGGCGGTCGGCGGGACCTGGATCGCATGGGGCAGCGGTGACGCGGATGCGGCGACGGTCGACGCGCAGGACCGGGTCGAGGTCCCGCCCGAGGCCCCTCGCTACACGTTGCGCCGGCTCTGGCTCGACCAGGGCGACATCCACGGGTACTATCTCGGCTACGCGAACCAGTTCCTCTGGCCGCTCTGCCACCTGCGTCCCGCTCTCACCCGGGTCCGGGCCCGGCACTGGGACCGGTACCGGCAGGTGAACCGCCGCTTCGCCAATGCGGTGCTCGACGAGACCCGTGGGGTCGGGGCTGCGGTCTGGTTCCACGACTATCACCTCGCGCTCGCGCCGATCTTCGTCCGCTCCCGTCGGCCGGACCTCTCCCTCGCGCACTTTTGGCACATCCCGTGGCCGCCGCTCGACATCTTCCGCGTCGCGCCGCAGGCGGAGGATCTGCTGAAGGGGCTGCTCGCGAACGATCTCGTCGGCTTCCAGATCCCGTCGTACGCGCGCCATTTCCTGCACTGCGCCGCCGCGATCCTGGGCGCCGACGTCGACTGGGAGCGGATGATCGTGCGCTTCGAGGGCCACGACTGCGTGGTCCGATCGTTCCCGATCTCGATCGACGTCGAGGCGTTCCGCAGCGCGGCCACTGGGCCGGAGGCCGACGCGCAGATCGCGAAGCTCCGCGAGCGCTACGTGCTCGACGGCGGGCAGCTCGGCCTCGGGATCGACCGGATGGACTACTCGAAGGGGCTGCCCCAGAAGCTGAAGGCGCTGGACCTGCTCTGGGAGCGCTACCCCGAGTTCCGCGAGCGATTCACCTTCGTGCAGGTCGCGGTGCCCACGCGCACGGACATCGAGGCGTACGATGAGTTGACCCACAAGGTCGAGCGGCTGGTCTGGGAGATCAGCGACCGTCACGGCACGCCTCGCTGGCGCCCCGTCCACCTGATCAAGCGCTCGCTCTCTGCGGAACGTCTCGCCGCGCTCTACCGCGCCGCGGACCTCTGCATCGTCAGCTCGCTGCAGGACGGGATGAACCTCGTCGCCAAGGAGTTCGTCGCCAGCCAGGTCGATGATCCGGGCGTGTTGCTCCTCTCCCGGTTCACGGGCGCGGCCGAGGTCCTGGACGGGTACCTCGAGGTGAATCCGTACGACCCGGAGGCATTCGCCCGCCGGATCCGGGACGCTCTGTCGCTCCCGGCGGAGGAGCGGGCCCGACGGCTGCAGCGGCTGCGGGGCACGCTCCGCTCGATCTACGACTGGATGGCGGACATCTTCTGGGTCTGGGGAACGATCCACCGGGAAGGCCGGCCGCCGGCACCGGGGGTCGTCCGTTCCGTGTGGCCGCGGCCGGTGCGGGGCACGACCCGGTGGGTCGTGCCGCCGCCGACTGCCGAACGGGGTCAATGATCGTCTATCACACCATCGAGCGCAAACGGGATGGCGAGGAGCTCTCGCCGGAAGAGATCGCCGCGTTCTTCGGCGCGTACGCCGAGGAACGGCTGCCGGACTATCAGATGGCGGCCTTCCTCATGGCCGTCTACTTCCGCGGGCTGTCGAGGCGGGAACTCGCCGCGCTCGTCGACGTGATGCTGCACTCCGGCGTCGTCGTCGACCTGACGAGCGTGCCCGGGGTCAAGGTCGACAAACACTCGACCGGCGGCGTGGGCGACAAGGTCTCGCTCGTGCTCGCGCCGCTCGTCGCATCCCTGGGCGTGCCGGTCCCGATGATGGCCGGACGAGGGCTGGGGCACACCGGCGGGACGCTGGACAAGCTGGAGTCGATCCCGGGCTTCAGGACCGACCTTACACTCGATGAGTTCCGGGCCCAGCTCGAACGGATCGGCTGCGCGATCATGGGCCAGTCGGCGGAGATCGTGCCGCTGGACCGCCGCCTCTACGCGCTGCGGGACGTGACCGGCACGGTCGAGTCGATCCCGTTGATCGCCTCCAGCATCATGAGCAAGAAGCTGGCGGAGGGCGCCGATGCGCTGGTCCTGGACATCAAGCGCGGGAGCGGCGCGTTCCTGCCCGAGCTGGACCGGGCCCTGGAGCTGGCCGAGACGATGGTCGGGATCGGCGCGGAGCACGGGCGAGAGGTCGTCGCGCTGCTGACCGCGATGGATCGGCCGCTCGGCTACGCCGTCGGGAACGCGCTCGAGGCCGAGGAGGCGATCCTGGCGTTGCAGGGAGAGGGTCCGGAGGATCTGCGGGAGGTCACCCTCGCGCTCGCCACGGAGATGCTCGTCCTGGCCGGTGTCGCGACCGACGCGGCGGCGGCGCGGGCGGCGGCGGCCGGGGCGCTGGACGACGGACGGGCGCTCCGGTGCATGGAGCACGTGATCGAAGCACAGGGCGGCAATCCGGCGGTGCTCGAGGATCCGGCGATCCTGCCCCAGGCGCCGGTCCAGAGGGTCTTCACGTCGCCGCGCGACGGGACGGTCACGACGGTCGAGCCGCGGGCGATCGGCGAGGCCGCGGTCGCGCTCGGCGCGGGGCGGACCGCGCTGGGTGCGCCAATCGATCCCGCCGTCGGCTTCCACATCACCGCGGAGCCGGGCGACCGCGTCGCGGCGGGCGAGCCGCTCGCGACGGTGCACGCCCGGACCGAGGCGGACGCAGAGCTCGGCGTCGCGGCACTGGCCCGAGCGGTCCGGATCTCGGGCGAGGACGCCGACGCGGCGCCCCTCCCGCTGATCAGCCACCGGGTCACGACCGAGGGCGTCGAGGTGTGGACGGCACGGCCATGACGCGGGTTTTCGTCTTCGACTCGACGCACCACGCACTCTGGGCCGAGCAGATCGCGCTGGAGAGCGGCCTCGCCGTCCAGGTCATCCCCGCACCGGCGGGCGCCGACGCGAAGTGCGACCTCGCGCTCGAGGCGCTCGCCGAGGACACCGACGCGCTCGCCACGGTGTTCCGCGAGGCCGGGATCGCATTCCGGCTCGCTCCTGAGACGGGATCCGCATGATCCACTCCGGTGCATCAATCCGGCGCACCTGGCCGGCGGACCCACCCGCGGCGGAGCGTTCTACCGCCGTGTCCCTCCCGTATCCGGCGGCGGTGGCGTGACCGGTCCGAACCCACGGATCGGTGCGACGAAGAGGCCGGATGGGTCGACCTCGCACGCCTCGGTCGGTTCGGTGCCGGGCAGGAAGTATTCGGCGTAGACCCGGGACCGGTCGCTCGGGCACCATTCGGTCGCCAGCTTTCCGGTCTCTCGGTCGACCTGGTGGACGACGACTTCGGTGGGCATCGTCCACGGCTCCGGGACCGGCCGGATCGCGCCTTCGCCGACGTATACGGAACGCATGAACTCGCCCCAGATCGGGGCGGCGTAGGCGCCTCCGGTCGCGCCGGGCAGGATCGTCTTGGGGCGGTCGAAGCCGAGCCAGACCGCGGCGAGGAGGTCGGGCGTGAAGCCGACGAACCAAACGTCCGAGTACTCGTTCGTCGTCCCGGTCTTCCCTGCGGCCGGCACTTCGTAGGGCAGGATCTCGCCGCCGGGGCCGCGGACGGCCGACCAGGCGGTTCCGCCGTTGACCACGTCCTGGAGGAGGCTGGTCACGATGGCCGCGGTCGCCGGGTCGACGACCGTGTCCCGCTCGGGGTGCGTCTCCCAGAGCACGTTGCCGTCCGCGTCCTCGACCCGCAGGATCGGGCGTGGCTTGACCCTCACGCCGTGGGTCGCGAAGACGCCGTACGCCTCGGCGACCTGGAGCGGGACGACATCCGCCGCGCCGATCGCGGTCGAGGGGTAGCGAGGGATCTCGGTTTCGATCCCCATCCGGCGCGCGTACTGGGCGACGGTCTCGATCCCGACCTCCATCGCGGTCTTGACCGCCACGATGTTGATGGACTTCTTCAGCGCCTCGCGCAGGGTGACCGGACCGGCGAAGGTGCCGCCGAAGTTTCGCGGCGCCCAGGTCGTGTCACCGACCTGGAGCATGTACGGCGCGTCGTAGACGACGTGCGAGGCGGGGATCCGGCTCGCGATGGCGGCGGTGAAGACGAACGGCTTGAAGACCGAGCCGGGCTGGCGCCGGGCCTGGGTCGCGCGGTTGAACTTCGAGTCCTGGAAGTCGCGTCCGCCGATCAGCGCTTTGACCTCGCCGGTGTGCGGATCGAGCGCGATGAACATCCCCTGGAGGTACGGCGTCTCGCCGGGGCGTTCCTGGCCCTTCGTCGCGATCACGTCGGCGTATTTCGGGTGCCGGAACCCGGGCCGCCCCTCGAGATTCGCCCACCCTCGCTCCATCGCGGCGGTGGCGCGGCGCTGCATCTCGACATCGAGGGTGGTGTAGACTCGGTAGCCCTTGCGGTAGAGCTCCGAGCCGTACCGGTCGTCCAGGATCCCGCGGACCCACTCGACGAAGTAGGGCGCGATCTCGCCCTCCTCGTTGTCGCTGGGCTGCTCGGGGAGCGGCTCCCGCTTCCAGCGCTCCGCGTCCTCGGGCGACAGGTAGCCCTCGGCGGCCATCGCGGAGAGGACGAGGTTGCGGCGAGCGAGCGCACGATCCGGGTGCTTGAACGGCGAATAGACCTCCGGGAGGTTGATGACCGCCGCGAGGAGCGCGGCCTCGGCCGGGTTGACCTCCGAGGCGGGCTTGCCGAAGAACCACTGGGCGGCCGACTCGATCCCGTAGTGCCCCTGCCCGTAGTTGACGAGGTTGATGTACGCCTGGAGGATCTGGTCCTTGGTGTAGACCTGCTCCAGCTCGAGCGCGACCCTGAGCTCCTTCAGCTTGCGGGAGAAACGCTGCTCGAGCCCGATCTGCTCCATGAACATGTGGCGGGCGAGCTGCTGCGTGATCGTGCTCCCGCCGCCGGCGCGACGGTTGAAGAGGCGGCCGACGACCGGGAGCCGCACGACGACGGCCCGGGTGATCCCTCGCACGCTGAAGCCGCGGTGGCGATAGAACCTGCGGTCCTCGATCGCGATGAAGGCCTGCGGCACGTGCACGGGGAGGTCGGCCAGGGCGACGGGGGTTCGGCGCTGCACGCCGAGTTCCGCGATGAGCTGACCGTCGTGGCTGAGGATCTTGGTCGACTGCGTCGGCTCCCACACGGAGATCTGGGCGATCGACGGGCAGTCGTGACAGACATTCCTCCAGCTGCCGAGGACCAGCCCTGCGACGAGCGCGGCGAGCGACAGGAACGCGATCGAGGCACCCGCGAAGAGGCGCGGGTGCCGGCGCGGCGAAGGTAGCCGGTGCAACCAGCCGGTCATGTCAGCCATCAGCGGTTCGAGTCGGTTTTCGCTGGGTGTCCGCGAGCGGATCCGGAATCATGTAAGTTGCCACGAGCGGCGCCTCGTGGGAAGGGGTCGCCCGGAGGCCGCGCCCGCACCACCCGGGCGGGTCCGTACGGTCGGTCGCCGTCGCGATCCCCGGGCGCGCTCACGCATGCGTACACCGAGCTTGCCGCATGTGGTCCAGACGGGCTAGCTTCCCGTAACCACCATGATCTACTGCCCCGATGGGAGGGGAAGGACACGATGAAGCTTGTGGCACGCTCTGCGACGCTCCTCGGCTTCGTCCTGTGCGCGGCCGCGACCGCCGCTGCGCAGGCGCCGGAGAAGCGTCCCCTGGATCATCACGTCTACGAGATCTGGGATACGATCGGTTCCCCCGCGCTCTCGCCCGACGGATCGTGGGCGCTCTACTCCCTCATCGGATACGACCGGGATGGAGCGCTCCGGGTCCGTGCGACGGCGGGTGCAGCGGAGCATGCGATCCCGCGGGGTGCATCGGCCGCGTTCTCTGCGGATTCGCGGTACGCCGCGTTCCGGATCTCGCCCCAGCACGCCGCGGTCCGTGAGGCGAAGCTCGCGAAGAAGCGGGCGGACGAGATGCCGAAGGACTCGCTCGGGATCCTGGATCTCGAGACCGGCCGGATACACAAGGTCGAGGGTGTCCGGAGCTTCGCGTTCCCGGAGCAGGCCGGCGGGTGGATCGCCTACCTCGTCGAGGCGTCGCGCGATGGGCGGGGCGGTGGGGAGTCGTCTTCCACCGGGGCCGGCGCGCGGCCCGGTTCCGGAGGGCGCGGCGGCGCGGCGGCCGACCTCGTACTCAGGGAGCTGCGCACGGGGGTCGAACGTACCTTCGAGCGCGTCAGCGCCTTCGCCTTCTCGAAGGACGGCGCTCGCCTGGCCTACGTGGCATCGACGCCCGAGGGCGAGGGCGACGGCGTCTACGTGGTCGAGGTCGCGACGGGCGAGGCGGCGATCGTCGCCGGCGGGAAGGGGGAGTACCGGTCGCTGGCGTGGGACGAGGCCGGCCGGCAGCTCGCGTTCCTCAGCACGCGGGACGACGCGGAGGCCGAGACGCCCGCCTACGCGCTCTATCACTGGCGGGTCGGCGAGCGTGCGGCGCGCCGGGTCGCGGCGGCCGGCGTCGCCGGGATCCCGGACGGGTGGGGGGTGAGCGAGTACGGCGCCGTCCGTTTCTCGCGGGACGGCCGACGGCTGTTCTTCGGCACCGCGCCCCGTCCGGACCCGGAGCCCGAGGAGGAGCTGCTCCCGGAGGAGCGGGTCCGGGTCGACATCTGGCACTGGCAGGACCCGCTGATCCAGACGATGCAGCTCGCCCGGCTCCAGCGTGACCGGCGTCAGAACTACCTGGCGGTGGTGCACCTCCGTGAAGGCCGGGTCGTGCAGCTCGCGGACCTGGACGTCACCGATGTGACGGTCGGCGCGAACGGCGATGCCGATGTCGCGATCGGCGTCGCGAGCGGGCCGTACGCCGAGCGGGTCGCATACGACTCGCCGTCGTATGCCGATTACTACCTGATCGACGTCCGGACCGGCGCGCGGGAGCGGTTCCGGGAGGCCGCGCAGGGCGCCGTGACGCTTTCGCCCGGCGCGCGCTACGCTGCGTGGTACGATCCGCAGGAGCGCGGTTGGTTCGCGATGGACGTCCGGTCACGGCGCATCGTGGCGTTGACGGCGTCGTTCCCCTACCCGGTCCACAACGAGGACCACGACTCGCCCTCGCCGCCGTCGGCGTACGGCTCGGCGGGGTGGACCCAGGGCGATCGGGAGCTGCTCCTCTACGACCGCTACGACGTCTGGGCCTTCGACCCGACAGGGCGGGCCTCGCCGCGAAGCGTGACCGAGGGGGTCGGACGCCGCGAAGGGATCCGGTTCCGGGTCGTCTCGTTCGAGAGGGGCGAGGCGCTGGACCCGGACGCGCCGCTGTTGCTGACCGCGTTCCACCTCCGCACGAAGGACGCGGGGTTCTACCGGGATCGCGTCAGCGGGAACGCCGAACCCGAGCGGCTCATCTACATGGACCGCTGGTTCTCGCGCCCGATCAAGGCCCGGGATGCGGACGTGTTCCTCTATGCGCGGTCGAGCTTCGAGGAGTTCCCCGACCTCTGGGTCGCCGGCCCCGACTTCAAGGATGCGCGCCGGATCAGCAACGCGAACCCGCAGCAGGCCGAGTACCGCTGGGGCACCGCGGAGCTCGTCGAGTGGACGTCGCTCGACGGCGTCCCGCTCCAGGGGATCCTCTACAAGCCCGAGGACT
>Ga0079224_100008510_pt1 | contig 13910 bp, 8 predicted proteins | sample Stecom2015_FD_80414 | JGI IMG/M metagenome (GOLD analysis project Ga0079224, IMG submission 80414) | Agricultural soil microbial communities from Utah to study Nitrogen management - Steer compost 2015 | ecosystem: Environmental > Terrestrial > Soil > Agricultural land | place: USA: Utah... | reverse complement strand
CTCCAGGGCTTTATCCTTCATGGACTCAAAATCAAAATCGCTTTCTTTAATACTCATAATTACTATGTCAAAAATAATACTTCTGTTTATTATCCTTGACACAGTCTATTTTACAGTCTCTTATACCACTATTGTCTCTCTTAGCCGTCTACCATGTAGTGATTAGACGCTAAACATTGATGAACCAAACAAAGTATATTTTTTCTCTTTTGTTGTTATGTGCATTTTTCCAACAGAAAACCACGGCAGCGACTTCTTTTATCAGCTCATATATCCGAAATTCATTTTATGAGACAGGCGCAGTTGATTCGTCTAAAATTCTTCATTCCGACGATATAATCCTCCTCAATACAAGTATTTATAAAGACGGGCGGTTATTTTTCGAGCTGCCGGATAATCGGGGGGCTGTAAGAGCAGGGGGATATTTACAAAGTTATCAGTCGCGCGACGGCGTACTGAGTCTTTATGGTGCAGGAAGCCAGATGGATGTGGGTGAGGATCTTTTAGTACGAAATGGACATGCTGCGGTAAGCGGGTTTACTTTTGGTACTTGGCTATATTTAGAAAAATGGCGAGAAGAGGCTTATCTCTTTGTTAAGGAGGGAGAAAATAAGGAAGTTTCCTTACGCTTCTCTGCTGCGTCCGAACAAGGGCTAATTTTTAAAATAAAAGATGGTGCACAGGTAGAAGAAGTTTTTTTTAACGTCACGCTATCGAGGGGCCGCTGGCAACACATCGCTCTTATATATGACGGTAATGCAAATGGTAGTCCTGTTTCGCTCATTGTGGACGGGAAGACTATATCGGCGAAAAGTCGACAAAACGAGCAATTGAAGTTGCCCTTTATGCAGGGACGTTTTATCGTGGGTAAAGGGTTAGAAGCTAAGTTGGATAACACTTATCTAAATCATACTGTACTCTCGGGTGCTGATCAGAAAGCGCACAGTAATGGCATCATCGACCTATCCAAATGGAGTCATACGAAAACCGTAGCTTTCTGGAATTATGATATGGCCAATGAGCTTGGAAAAGACTTACGCTCCTGGAAGAATATTCTGGCGGACATACGGCGGACTATCGATCAAAAAAATATTACAGTCAGACTGGGACTGATTGGTGGCGATTGGAAGATAGCCTTATCTAATGACGAATCCTTAAATAGATTTGTGCATGAGCTCCGTACCTGTGTTCAGGAAAATTCCCTGGATGGCGTTGATTTTGATTTAGAATGGTGCGTGAATGAAAATGAGTGGAATTTTTATTCGAATGCTATCTTGAGCTGTCGTAAACTATTGGGCGCCGAATATCTGATTAGTGCTAGTTTGCACCCCTTATATTACCAGATTTCCAGAGACGCTATCGCGGCGTTGGATTTTATATCTTTACAGGCTTATGGGCCGAGTCCTGTCCGGTTTGGTTACGACACATTTGCACAGGAGATAAATCAACTCATCCAATATGGTGTACCTCCTGAGAAGGTCGTTATGGGATTGCCATTCTATGGCGTTGCATTGGATAATCGACGGCCTCTTGTAGCAAAAGGTTATCGGGACATATTACATGCCAGCCCTGATCTGTCCCCCGCATCGGATACGACCTCTTTATTCGTTCATGATGAAGTTATTCCTCTAATTTTCAATGGATTGAAAACTATAAAAAAGAAAGTAGAATTGGTGAGAGAGTACCATCTGAAAGGAGTGATGTCCTGGGATCTGGCGACGGATGTGGACTTTGATCATCCCAAATCACTTTTCCGGCAGGTGGTATCTATCATAAAAGATAAGGGGGATGTCAGGCAATAATAGTTACTTTTACTTATCTGCTAATAGGTAAGGTAAAGATGTTGAATAGAGAAGAATTGAAACAATTGGAAGATAAAAACCTACTTAACTTACTACGAGATGGTAATGCGGAGGCATTTAATATCTTATATAATCGGTATTCTCCAATTTTGTACGTACATGCTTGTCGTATGTTGCGGGATTCCGATTTGGCGAAAGATATTGTGCACGACCTTTTTACGATGCTTTGGTACCGGAGAGATGACATAAGGATCGATAGCAGTCTGAAATCTTATTTGTATCGTGCGGTGAGGAACAGAGTTCTTGATCTTTTTGCCAAAGAAAAGGTTCGAATCAATTATCAAAAACAAATAATATCAAGTAAAGAGATCGATGATATGCAAGAGAGTCCTTTTCAAACGAAAGAGCTTGAGGGGATCATCGAGGTTGAATTGCAGCGGCTTCCCGAACAAATGCGTAACGTGTTTTTGTTAAGCCGATTGGAAGAAAAGAGCTATAAAGAAATCGCTGCAGAATTACATATTGCCGAAGGTACCGTTAAAAAGCAAATATATTTGGCACTAAAACGCTTAAAAAGGAGGATTGTCTAGGGCAACCGCAGTTCTCCTTTTACAAAATGATGATACATAATATAAAAATAATGAAAAACAGACTCAAGTATACACTTTGTATTAGTGTGGGATTAATAATAGTGTTTTTTGTCAGCTGCAATTCGGCAAAGAAAGTCAGCGGTAAAGCAAACTTACCAAATATCGTGATTATTAACATGGACGATCTGGGTTATGGTGACATAGGTGCTTATGGAGCGGAAGGTATTTCCACGCCTAATATGGATAGGCTTGCCAACGGGGGTATCCGTTTTACCAATGGTTATGCTACGTCTTCAACCTGTACCCCGAGCCGTTTTGGTATGTTGACCGGTGTATACCCTTGGCGCAACAGCAATGCAAAGATATTGCCTGGTACGGCGCCCCTGTTGATCGACACGGCCCAGCAGACCCTGCCGAAGATATTAAGGCAGGCGGGATACCGAACCGGCATCGTGGGGAAATGGCATTTGGGCCTCGGTACGGGTCATGTGGACTGGAACGATCATATTTCACCAGGCCCCAATGAAGTAGGTTTCGATGAGTCCTTCATCATGGCAGCCACGCAAGACCGTGTGCCCACGGTGTATATAAAAAATGGCTACGTAGTGGGGCTAGAGGCTAATGATCCTATCGACGTAAGTTATGAGAAAAATTTTGCGGGAGAGCCTACAGGTCTTGAAAACCCCGAACTGTTGAAGATGAAGTGGCATCATGGTCACAACCAGGGCGTTGTTAATGGTATTCCACGTATCGGCTACATGAAGGGAGGCAAAAAGGCAAGATGGGTTGACGAGGATATGGCTGACACTTTTTTGGCTAGAGCACAGTCTTTTGTGCGGGAGCACAAATCGGGTCCTTTCTTCCTTTACTATGCCATGCAGCAACCACATGTGCCCCGTACGCCGCATCCACGTTTTGTCGGTGCCACGACTATGGGTCCGAGGGGTGATGTTATTGTGGAAGCGGACCATTGTGTGGGCGCTTTCTTGAAGACCCTTGAAGAAGAAGGGCTGTTGGAAAATACATTGATCATCTTTACGAGCGACAACGGCCCGGTGCTAAATGACGGCTATTATGATGACGCTGTCGAGAAGATAGGATCACATCGTCCAGCAGGACCACTACGTGGTGGAAAATACAGTCTCTATGAGGCGGGCCCCCGTGTGCCGTTCGTTGTGTACTGGAAAGGCAGGATCCAACCGAAGGTATCGGATGCTGTAGTGTGCCAGCTTGATTTCCTGGCGTCATTTGCGAAATTGACGGGGCAGGAGGTCGAGGGAACAGATAGCCGAGACTATCTGGATGTGTTGTTGGGGAAATCCCAGCGGGGACGTGATGCGCTGGTGTTGGAGGCTAACTCAAGAACGTTCCTTCGTCAAGGTGATTGGGTGATGATACCACCATACGCTGGAGCGAAAGTGAACAAACAGGTGAATATCGAGATGGGTAACGCTAAAGAGTACCAGCTATATAATCTACAAGAAGATATTGGCGAACAAATCAATCTGGCGGGACAAGAACCAGATAAGCTGGAGGAGATGAAAAAACATTATGAGCAGTTGAGAGGAAGTACCAGTAAGGAGATTAGAGAGCTGGAATTACATTGATTTCTAGATAATAAAGACAGCATATTGTTGACCTTTTATAGGCTTTATTTTTTCATAGCATTCTGCTACCCTAAACTTTTTTGAAAGACTTATACCACCTTTCCTTAGGTGGCCCGTCTTAACGTTATATAAACCGCAATCCGTTTAAGATGAAAAAGCGAATACAATTTCTAATGGAAAAATATCGTGCAGGCAAATTAGATGAATCGGAGCTTGATGAGCTTTATTCCTTAATTTCTGCGCAGCAACAAGATGAAGGAGAAGCGTGGGATCTGGCAGAATTGGAAAGAGATCTAGAGGAGATCAAACCTTTTATTGAGGGGCGGAAAACTCGATTTTTTCGTTTGAGATGGTTTCATTATGCTGCATGTGCCGCCTTGCTTCTGGTAAGTGGCTTGGCGTACTTTCATTTTTCGGTCGATGCACCAGAACAATCTCGAACGGTGGCCGCAGATATGAATGCTGACGACAAGCCGGCGGGAATTTTTAAAGCTTATATAAAAGGAGCTGATGATGCTGAGTATGTCTTATTGGATAGCAATTCGATGGAGATAGCTGCTCTTATGAACAACAAAAGCTATGATAAGCGCGATGAAACCGTATGGCAATCGCTCTATACACCAGAAGGAACCGAATATAAGGTGGAGCTGGAAGATGGAACATTGCTGTGGGTCAACGCAGGTTCTACGGTTCGCTTTCCTGCTCATTTTACAGCAGAAAAAAGGGAAGTATATGTAGAGGGTGATGTGCTTTTCGATGTGAAGCATCAGAATGGAGTTCCTTTTTTTGTGTATACCGCTCAGCAGCAAATCGAGGTCAAGGGGACACTGTTTCATGTTAATGCCGATAAAAAAAGAAGTATAACGACGCTGATCGAAGGGAGCGTCATAGCGAGCAATACCGATGGCGGGGGATCAGTTCATATCCACCCGGGGGAAAGCATTTGCGGGGAGAATGGTCAACAAAGTTTTGCGACGGTATCTATTGACGAAATCCTGGCCTGGAGAGATGGCTATTTCTATTTCGAGAATAAACCGCTGGAAGAGATTCTACAGAAGCTGGCAGTCTGGTACAATGTGAAGATAGATCGTGGTGGGGTAGATACCTCTGTCAAATTAAATGGACGTATATCCAAAAACAAGAGCTTAATGGAAATCACTAAGGTATTTACGATATCTACGGGGATCCAATTTAAATTGATAAATAATACGTTAATTCTAAAAAAAATAAACCTGAATAATGATAAAAAAAGTAAACTATTTTAAGGCAAAATGCAAAATCCCAGCATTTATGTGCAAGCCTCTGTGTAGTTTTTTGTTGATGGCGAGTTTGACCGGTATTTGCCAGTCTTATGCGACGAATCTCCAAAATATCCGGTTGGAGCGCAAAACGAATAAATTGGAGTCGACGATAAAAACGATTAGCGATCAGACGGGCTACGATTTTATTTATCAATCGGAACATGCCAGATCAATTGACGTCCGACCGAAACAAAGTATTTACGCAAATATCGAAACCGCGCTTTCCGATATCTTGAAGGGTACATCTTTAAGCTACAAAATCGAATCGCAAACTGTTATACTCGAACGGGCACCGACAAAAGATCGCCAGCAGCTTGAAGTAAGGGGTGTTGTTGTAGGCAGTGATGGTAAGCCATTGGTTTCGGCAGTGGTACGTGCGGTGGGAAGTAACCAGGAGGTCAATACAGACGCAAATGGTGTATTCATTCTCTATGTGGATAGTTATCAAACGGAGCTCAGCATATCTTATCTGGGATACGAGACATTGCGGATAGCAGCAAAGGCCAATCTCGGTGTTATCAAGTTGACTGCATCGGTGAGCATTATGGATGAAGTCGTTGTGGTAGGGATGGATAAGCAAAAAAGGAATACCATTACCTCTGCTATCTCGACGGTAAAGCAGGATGCTATCGAATCACGCCCTATTACCGATCTGACCAGTGCCCTGCAGGGAAATATAGCAGGACTGAACTTTGCGACCGATGCCTCTTCCAGCAATCCGGTAGGTGGTGAGATCGGTGCGGAGATTACATTTAATATACGTGGAATTGGTTCGATCAATGGCGGCGAACCCTATGTTCTTGTTGATGGAGTCGAGCAAAGTATGCAAAATGTAAACCCTGCTGATGTAGAAAGTGTAACGGTACTGAAGGATGCTTCGGCATCGGCGGTGTATGGTGCGCGGGCAGCTTATGGGGTGGTGTTGGTGACGACGAAAAGTGGGCGGGCTGAAAAACCTAGATTAAATTATCAGGGAACAATGGGTTTCAATAGCCCCATCAATATGCCGCAGATGATGAATTCTATAGAGTTTGCCCATTATATCAATGAGCGAAATAACAATATCGGCGTGAAACCTATCTTTTCGGAGCAGACAATCCAGAAAATGGAGGAGTTTATGCAGAATCCCTACGGTGAAAACTTACCCGGATTAGGCCTTAACACGGATGGTTCAGATTGGGCAGGAGCCTACGATAACCAATATGCCAATACGGATTGGTTTGACTATTATTTTAAAGATGTATCACGACTAAATATACATAACCTGAATATTACAGGAGGTTCGGAAAAAACCAATTATTACGTGGGAACAGGTTTTGTGGATCAAACAGGGTTATTGGATAAGGTGGATGATACCATGAAAAAGCTGAACCTCAATACGAAACTGGAAGTCCGCGCCAAGGACTGGCTTAGGTTCAATTTCAATAATAACCTGACGTATAATAAAATCAACCGTCCGATGCCAAATCAGACGATCTTTTACGGTACTATCGCTAATGCTTTTCCAAATCGTCCTACGCATCTTCCCGTAAACTCGTCCTATGATCTTCCCAATTGGAATGAAATGATGTATCTCACGAATGCTGCTTATAAGCAGGCAAGGATATCGGATGCTCTGGCGCTATCGGCGACAGTCACGCCACTGAAAAATTGGGATGTCATGGCCGACATGAAGGTACGCTTTGATGTGGAGAACAATGATTTTACGTTAAAGAGACCACAATACGAACTGCCAACAGGCGCTTTCATGATGATTCAAGGGAATAAACAAGGATATCAATATCCCGGGATGATGTGGCAGAATACACAGTTCGGATCGTATACGCGTGGTAGTGCCTTCAATTACTATCTCTCACCAAATATTTCGACGAGCTATACCTATGAAACCGGCAATCATTATTTTAAGGCGATGACAGGTTTCCAAGCAGAAGTTCAGCAGTTCTCCAGTGAATATATGTATAAGGATGCGATGATGAGTGAGGATGTATATTCTTTTGACAATGCTAATGGTCAGCTATATGCCGGCGAAGGACGTAGCCATTGGGCGACGATGGGAACGTTTGCCCGGCTAAACTGGAACTATGCAAATACTTACTTTTTGGAGGTCAGCGGGCGTTATGACGGGTCATCACGTTTTGCCAAGGCACATCGGTGGGGGTTGTTTCCTTCATTCTCGGCGGGATATGATATGGCTCGGGCCGATTATTTTTCACAATTGAATTTACCTGTCTCCCAACTCAAGATCAGGGTGTCCTATGGACGTCTGGGTAATCAAAATGGTGCCGGATTGTACAACCATATCAGCTCAATGACATTGGTGCCGGATCATGCGAATGCATGGTTGTTGCCCGGCGTAAGTGCTACGCCGGGAAAAGGTACGGTGGCGATCACACCCAACATGCTAAGTCCTTTCATCACTTGGGAAAAGGTTGATAATGCGAATCTAGGTTTGGACCTTATGTCTTTTGACAACCGCTTGTCGCTCACTGCCGATGTGTATCAACGGACGACAAGAGATATGATTGGCCCTGCCGAAGCTATTCCTTCTATGTCAGGGATAGCGCCAAGTGCCCGGTCAAAAGTGAATAATGCCACATTACGTAACCGGGGATGGGAACTTGCTGTTAATTGGGCTGATAAGCTGAAGTCCGGCTTAAGCTACGGTGTAGGCTTCAACCTGTTTGATTATAAAGCTATCGTAACCAAGTACAATAATCCCGAAGGTATGTTGTTTAATAACCATACTGGATTAGCACGTAACAAGGGGTATTATGAAGGAATGGATATTGGTGAAATATGGGGTTATAAAGCCGATGATCTATTTACATCTAACCGTGCTATAGACCAATACCTAAATGAGGTAGATTTATCTTTCTTCAAAGCAAACAATGCCTGGCAGCTTGGTGATTTACATTATCTTGATGTCAACGGTGACGGTAAGGTCGATCCGGGGCAAGGTACGTTGGACGACCATGGCGATCTTCTGATTATAGGTAACACTACGCCGCGGTATTCTTTTGGTTTTAACTTTAAGCTCGGCTATAAAGGGATAGAGTTGTCTACCTTCTTCCAAGGGGTCGCTAAAAGAGATTTCCCTATGGCTGGAAGTACCTATCTCTTCGGTGGTAGAAATTATTTTAAAGAGCATCTCGATTATTTTAGCTATGATAACCCGAATGGCTATCTGCCACGATTGACAGATCCTAACCAGACGGACTATCAGGTCAATACAGGGTACAATACGACACGTTATTTGCTGAATGCCGCTTATGTACGATTGAAAAATGTAACGCTGTCTTATACCTTCAAAACGAAAAGTATGGAGCGGTTAGGTCTTCGTAACCTAAGAGCCTATGTCACATCGGACAACCTGTTTACGATCAGTTCGCTTCCGGGACAGTTTGATCCTGAAACAATCAATCAGGTCAATACATGGGCCGGAGGTAGCAATGCAAGTGCTCCGGCATTGACATCGATATTACTGCAGAACGGAAACGGAAAAGTATACCCGATGAATAAAAATGTTGCTTTAGGTGTAAATCTAACTTTTTAAAAAAACTGATTATGAAATATATATATGTCGTTCTTTTGTTGAGCATCAGTAGTATAAGTTGCTCCGACTTTTTAGATAGAGAACCGTTGACAACGCCCAACAGTGATAATTTTCTCGTAGGTCATTCCCAGGTAGAGAATTATATTAATGGGCTTTATATGGCGCTGCCTTCTCTTCCGAAATTTGGTATGGGTGCGCGCGGCGAAGAGAAAAACTCGGATAATATTCTCGCAGAGAACTATGATAGGCGCCTGAATGGAGAGGTTAGAATATTTGACGGCAGCGCGGACTGGACTACGGGATACCAAAACCTACGAGATGTGAATTATTTCTTCACGTATTATAAAGTAGACCCCACCTTGGAATCTGCCGATATATTGTCATTAAAAGGGGAGGCCTACTTCCTGCGTGCTTATTGGCATTTTTATCTTTTGACACGTTTTGGTCGTATACCTATTATGGATGAGCTATGGGATGAGAAGGCTACACTGGAGGGGTTACAGATACCTGCAAAAGACCGGACCGAGGTGGTGAAGTTTATATTAGAGGATTTAGCTAAAGCTAAAGAACTGTTGAATAGCCGATCAAAATTCAAAGGATTACGGATTTCTAAGGAGGCAGCGATGATATTTGCTATGCGTGTCGCTCTGTATGAAGGTACCTGGCAAAAGTACCATAAGGGTACCGACTTTGACGCCGAGGATAACCAATCGGTGTATTTTCTGGAGGAAGTCATGAAGTGGGGCAACGAACTCTTTCTGCTGAATACACTCTCTTTACATAAAAAGGGAAATGGTGCGGCACAGACAGAAGAAGAAGCATTTGGTCAACTTTTTAACCAAAAAGATATGTCAGCGATATCTGAGGCCGTTTTCTGGAAACAATATTCCAATGCGAGTGGTATCTTTCACGCATTAACGGGACTATTGGGTAGCGGCGTGGTAGATCAGGAAGGGCCGGCAGGAGTGGCATTGGGATTGGTCAACAACTACCTGAAGAAAGATGGGACATTTATCAATCCGACTGATGCTATATATAAGGATTTCAACCAGATGTTCGTCGATCGTGACGCGCGTCTTGCCGCAACGGTGATGCATAGCAATACAAAATTCAAATCACTGGCAAGTGGAGCAAAACCCTTGTTGGTACAGACTTATTCTGAAGAGGATAAAAACGTCATTAACCCGCCATATTTGAAAGGAGCTGGCCAGAATAGAAATATTACGGGCTTCCATATCCGGCTTGGTGTCGATGAAACGTTTGTAAGTGGTAATGGTGAGACGGCTTTTGCTATTATTCGTTATGCAGAAGCGTTATTGAGTTATGCCGAGGCGGCAGAGGAGCTAGGTAAATGTGATGATGCCGTACTAGATAAAACATTGAAGGTATTGCGGGAGCGTGCAGGAGTGACATACGTCAAACCAAGTGCTATCGATCCGAATTTTTCGGATTTCGGTTATTCGCTAACGGCAAATCTCCAAGAAATCCGTCGGGAAAGAAGATCAGAGCTTGCTCTTCAGGGTTATCGATTGGATGATCTAATGCGGTGGAAAGGTCACAAGCTTTTTCAGGGGAAGACAGGTAGGGGCGCCTATTTCGGTCATGACGGCGTGCTGTATAAGTCTTTTCCAGCCACGGATGCTCCTGTTTTGGCGACTATTTTAGTGGACAACGAAAATTGGATGAACCCGCTTCAGCAGTTCTTGCCCGGCGGATACCAGTTTAATGAAAACAGAGACTATTTAATGCCGATACCGCCCGATGAGTTAGCGTTGAATAAGCAGCTGAAGCAAAACCCAAAGTGGGAGAACTAAACAAATTATAGACTATTATAACAAAAGGATGATGAACAAAGCCATATACGCCATACTGTCTGTATTGATGGTAGCCGTCTTATATTCTTGTACAAAGAATTTACTCGATCCGCTCGTCAAGCCTGTTCCATTGCAAGTCAAGCTCAGTAGCCAGAGTCTGGTTATGGGTGATGAACTGACTATTGAGATCTTTGTCGACGAAGAGGAGAATCCGGAGGTTACAGCTCCTGAAGAGTTTGATATTTATTTTTCTGCTAAGTCGGGGACAACGGATGTGTCGGATGCTGTTTTTGAAAACCTGCCGGAGAAGGTGACATTTCCGAAAGGTGAAAGAAGAATGGAAGTCAAGGTTCCTATAAAAAGGGAAGGTATTACATCAACGTACGCATTGGATTTGACGACCTTCGTCCGTGGTTATAAAATCAATGGAGCGACCCAGTCGATCATCGTGTCCGATTTTCATTATACTATCGTCGGATTAAAAAACAAACCTGATAGGGAAGTGCAGGAAGGCAATTCTTTTGTTTTGACCGCCAGTGTTGGTGTTCCGAGCTCGGAAGAAATCGTTGTACATATTGCTGCAAAAGCGGGCGAAGAAGATGAATATGAAAACCTACCTGCCACGCTGACGATTCCTCAAGGAGCGACGTCGGTAGAAAGTAGTGACATTATATTGAAGGAGGATCAAATTTATACAGGTAATAAAAGTCTGACGCTGTTGATCTCATCTGAGGCAACAAAACATCCACTTTATGAAAATGAGCTGACCATATTGAAAAGGGATATCGACGCTCCTTTAGGCTCTTTGCTTTTGGACGAACGATGGGTATATGATAATCCCAACACGCCTTTCGTGTCCAGTCGGAATAAAGCGGCTGTCATGGCTTGGTATGATAAGGAAGTGGTGGAGATGAGTATCGGAGATCCGCATCCTAAGATTGCAGGTTGGAAATTCTATAATGCATTGGAATTCCATGCTATTCAAGCTGCATATAGAGATGTAACGATAAATAGCTTTGGGAACTATGTGCCAAAAGGGTTTGCGGCGCAAAGTACGGTTATGGTGCAGAAGGTAATGGCCGTGAACAACGATAAGTATTCGACGATTACAGGTGAAGGCTATATGAAGATGTGGGCGGTCAAAGAGCCCACGGCAGCTATAGGAGGGGCTTCAGGTCCAAGAGATTATGGTTTTTCGGCTTTTTATTCTTCTAAGTTTAATCCGAACAATGCCACCCAGATTCCACAACATACCCGCATCTACCCGGGTATGCGTATCGAAATAAGGGCACGTCTACGAGGTGAGAGGAACGGTTTCAATTGTGCGATTTGGCTACAAGGCAATGCGCAGAATACATTAGCCTGGCCATTATATGGAGAGATTGATATTTTAGAAAATCCTGTGGGATCAAAGACGGGAATTAATACAGCATACCAAACATTCCATCTAGCCGATCAAGGAGTAGCGGATTATAATCCGCATGCTGCCGTATCCATGCCTAATATGAGTGATTGGAATATCTATTGGGTAGAGTTCGTAGATGAAAGTACCGTCACCATGGGGATCAACGGACAGTCTAATGTCACTCTTCGGAAGAGTGATATGAAAGATCCGTCGATGTGGCCCTTTGACAAAACCATAAATCCCGAAGGATTCCACTTATTGTTGACATTCGGCGCTCCAAGCGAATGGGCGTTGGGTAACCCTATTCCTGCTGGTTGGGATTCGGCATTTGCTGATATTCTCTACAATGACAGTAAAACAAACCCAAGAACACCACGGATGGAGCTCGACTGGATCCGGTATTATACCAACTCCGTATATGATATAGGAAATAAAGTGAGTGCGTATACCCACAATACAAACGCAGCTACGTTGTATTGATGTTTTTATAATTAACCCAAGTTGGTATTTAGAAATAAGTTTTTAAAGAGTGAGCACCAATGAATAATTTGAGTTACGAAGCTTAAATAAATTCAGGAGATGCTTACAGGAGATAAAATTACATCAATTTACTGTATTGTTGACGATTTTTTGAAAACAACAGGATACGAGGAGCCTCCCGGCCGTCAGATGAGCGATAGTGAGGTAATTACAACAGCTCTGGGCTCTGTCCTATATTTCGGAGGGCATCAGGATAATGCGCGGGGTTTCATGTCTCTGTGGGGCTTTGTCCCTGATATGTTGAGCAAGAGCCGGTTCAACCGCCGTCTGCATGCGGTTTCGAATCTGTTAATTGACATGTTCTATCAGTTTGGACATTTGCTGAAGACCATTGCAGGAGCCCCTGATTACCGCATAGACTCCTTTCCCGTCCCGGTATGCGAAAACATTCGTATATCCCGCTGTAAAATCCTAAAGGGCAAGCAATGGCGGGGGAGACAGTCCAGTATGCGCAGATATTTCTACGGCGTCAAGGTCCAGGTACTGACCAACCGGCAGGGTGTCCCCGTTGAATTTGGCTTTGTTCCCGGCAGTGAGGCGGATGTGAATGCATTAAAGAAGCTCCCGCTTGCCGTGGCTCCCGAGAGCAATATTTTTGCCGATGCCGCTTATACTGATTACAGCGTGGGGGATGCTATGGAGGAAACCGAATCTGTACGCCTACTGGTACAGCGAAAAAGCAACAGCAAACGAAGCGACGAGCCCTATATGGCCTAATTGAAAGATCAGATGAGAAAAGGAATTGAGATTACTTTCAGCGGGATAAAGGCCATGTTCCTCAGAAAGATACACGGTGTAACCTTTAAGGGGTTTTTAATGAAAATTGTACTTTTTATAATGGCTTACGCGCTAAACAAAACAGTGTAATGACCTATAAATCAATAAATATAAATAGCAATTTAAGTTAATTAGGTGAATCGGAAAGCTCTCCTTGTGGTGTTAGGTTTTAGTCACATTGCAAGGGGAATTTAGTATCCTGCTATTGTTAATAGGTCACAGCAATACGAAAAATTAGAACAGAATTTATAAAATGTAAAGCTAAGTAAGGTGAACGTAATCAAAATGTATAAATCGAAAAATGTCCGATAAAGGGATTGCTACTGTGGCTGAGTTTTGTGATTGTGTGCGTTCTGAAAGAGAGAGCTTAGTCTGATAAATGCACCCAACGTATCCTCGCGCCATCTTTTTCCATCTTACGGAAATAAGTCATTTGGCGCTTGGCATAGCGATGTATTTCGGTCTCCAACTTTTGCACGCATGCTTCTCGAGATAATTTCCCTTGGAGATAGTGGGAGATG
>Ga0079224_100008509_pt1 | contig 13911 bp, 11 predicted proteins | sample Stecom2015_FD_80414 | JGI IMG/M metagenome (GOLD analysis project Ga0079224, IMG submission 80414) | Agricultural soil microbial communities from Utah to study Nitrogen management - Steer compost 2015 | ecosystem: Environmental > Terrestrial > Soil > Agricultural land | place: USA: Utah... | reverse complement strand
GCGGTACCCCGTCGTCTCGATCTCCGGACCCCACTCGTCGAGCGCCCACGCCGCGGCCTCGCCGAGTGCCGCCGCGAGCGCAGGCAGGTCGTCGCGCAGGGCGAGCGCGCCCCAGCGCCACCGTGCGACGAGCAGCTGGCGGTAGGACGGCGACCGCCCCTCGGGGCCGACGGACGGCCTGCCCTCCGCCGCGCTCGCCCACAACCAGCCGGTGACGAGCACGACGTAGAGCGCGCACGCCTGGCGGACGGCGCGGGGCCACCCGGGTCCCTCGACGACGTCGGGGGCGTGCTCGGCGAGCCCCGCGGTGAACTCCGCGAGGAGCTCGTCGGTGAGCCCGGGCGGCGGGTCGTACACGCACCAGCAGGTCGAGAACGGCAGCAGTGCGTACGACGCGGCGGCCGCCGCGTGCACCACGTCGGTGCCCTCCAGGTCGAGGAACCGCCAGCCGTCGGGGCCGAGCACCGCGTTGTCGGGGCAGGTGTCGGTGGGCGAGAGGACGGCGGCGGCGCCAGGGATCCGCAGGTGGAGCGCTGCGGCGATCTCGGCGTCGACGGCAGGGCGCGACGTGGCGAGGCGAGGCAGCCGGTCGAGCCCACGTCGGAGGTCCTGTGCCGCGTCCCAGCCCTGGGCCGCGGCGAACCGGTCCCGTGCGTCGGCCACCTGCGCCCGGGACGCCCCCGCGGCCCGGCCGAGGGCGCGGGCCCAGTCGGCCGCACCGCGCCAGGCCGCGTCGGGGTCGTCGCCGAGCAGCAGGTCGGCGAGCGTGGGCAGGTCGCCGAGGTCAGTCATCACGAGCAGCAGGCGCTCCGGGCCCTGGGCGAGCAGGTCAGGGGTGCGGTCGAGGAGCTCGAGGCCCGCGGCCTCCCGAAGGAACGCCTCGGCGTCGGACACGAACTCCTTGACGACGACCGAGGCGGGCGCTCCCGGGGCCTCGACGCGGCAGCGCAGCACGCGCGAGCGCTGTGACCCCCCGAGGTCGACGGGGTCGGTGAGCCGGACGGCGGACGGCGGCAGGCCCCAGGCCACGGCGAGCGCCTGCCGTGCGTGGTCGATGGTGTCGGACACCCGGCCAGTCTGCCCGGCGGTACCAGCGCGCGACCAGGCTATTCACAGGTCTGTGGACAACCTCTGTGGACAACTCTGTGGGGAGTGTCAGTGGCTCGGTGCACGGTGGAGGTACCACCAACAGGACAGGACACCGCCATGACCGATCAGACCCCCGCCGGAGTGGGCACGCTCGACACCGTGGTGCTCGACGTGCCGGACGTGGCCGCCGAGGCCGGCTTCTGGAAGGCCCTCACAGGAGGCAGCGTGTCGTCGGAGTCCGACGACTGGATCACCGTGGTGACGCCCGACCGCTGGGGCATCGGGTTCCAGCGCGCACCCGACCTCGTGCCGCCGCAGTGGCCGGGCCAGGAGCACCCGCAGCAGGCCCACCTCGACCTCTACGTGCCCGACCTGGCGGCGGCGAGCGCCCGGGCGGTCGGGCTCGGCGCGACCGTGCTGCGCGAGAACGAGCAGTGGGTCACGCTGGCGGACCCGGCCGGGCACCCGTTCGACGTGTGCCTCAAGGAGGGCGTCGACGGCGTGACCGTGATGGGTGCGACGTTCGACTGCCCGGACGCGTCGGCGCTCGCCCGGTTCTGGTCGGGCGTCGTGGGCGCGCCCGTGACGTACGACGCCGACGGCGTGGCCATGCTGGGCGGGCCGAGGCCGCTGCTGTTCCAGTCCGTCGACGGGTACACCGCGCCGCGGTGGCCGGACCCGGCCTTCCCGCAGCAGGTGCACCTGGACATCGAGGTGCCGGACCTGGACGCCGGGGAGGAGGCCGTGCTGGCGCTGGGCGCGACGCGCCTGCCCGGCGGGGAGGACGGCTTCCGGGTGTTCGCCGACCCGGCGGGCCACCCGTTCTGCCTGGTGCGCTGAGGCCGCCCCTCAGGGGTGCACGAGCGCGGGGTGGTCCGGGTGGTCGATCCGGACCACCAGGTCGGGCACGCCGTCGATCTCGCGCGCGTACCGGTCCCAGGCGGGCAGCGCCCAGGCGTCCTCCGGCGGCGTGCGCCGGCGCAGGGTGCCGGGCTTGAGCTCGAGGTGGACGGTGAGGTCGACGTCGAGGCCGCGCCCGGCGGCGAGCGCGCCGTCGAGCACGACGACGGTGCCCGGCGCCGCGTCGACGTAGGCGGCCCGGGTGGCGCGGTCGGTGTCGGGGTCGCGGAGGCTGGGCAGGTACTCGTGCCGCTCGGCGACGCGCGTGAGCACCTCGCGGTTGAGCGCGCCGACGTCGATCCGGTCGTCGAGCAGGCTGTCGGGGTCCTCGCGCCCGCGCTCGAACCGCAGCGAGCGCGGGCGCAGGAAGTCGCGGACGCTGACGCGCGCCGTCAACCGTCCCGCCGCCTCGAGCGGGGCGACCAGCGCGTCGGCGAGCGTGCCGGGCCCGGCCGTCGGGTGCCCGTCGACCAGCAGCCGCACGGGCTCGTCGCCGGAGGCCCGGCCGAGCACGAGGCCGACCACGCGCTCCACGAGGAGGGCTGTGCTGACGGGTTCGACGCGGAGGCTCATCGGGGCACGACCCTACGCCTCGGCTACCGCTCCGCCCGGCGCGAGCTGATGACGCCCGTGTCGAAACCCGCCAGGTGCAGGCCGCCGTGGAACCGGGCGTGCTCGATCTTCACGCACCGGTCCATCACGACCTCGAGCCCCGCGGCCTCCGCCCGGCGTGCGACGTCCTCGTGCCACGAGCCGAGCTGCAGCCACAGCGTGCGGGCGCCCACCGCGAGGGTGTCGTCCAGCACGGAGGGCAGGTCCTCGTGCCGACGGAACACGTCGACGAGGTCGGGGACCACCGGCAGGTCGGCGAGGCTCGGGTAGACGGGACGGCCGAGGATCTCGGTGGCCCGCGGGTTGACGAAGTACACGTCGTAGGACGAGGACGACAGCAGGTAGGTCGCCACGAAGTAGCTCGCGCGCGCCGGGTTGGCCGACGCGCCGACGATCGCGACCGACCGGGTCGCCCGCAGGATGCGCCGTCGTTCCTGGGCGCTGGGGCCCTGCCAGGTCCGCACCGTCTCGCTCATCGGGCCACCCCCGTCGCCGCCGTCAGCGCCTGGTCGAGGTCCCAGAGGATGTCGTCGACGTCCTCCAGACCCACCGAGATGCGTACCAGGTCCTCCGGCACGCCCGCCGCCTCGAGCTGTTCGGCCGAGAGCTGCTGGTGCGTGGTGGACGCCGGGTGGATGACGAGCGTGCGCGCGTCGCCCACGTTCGCGAGGTGCGAGGCGAGCTGCAGCGCCTCGATGAACCGGCTGCCTGCCTCGCGCGCGGTCGGCGCCGGCGCGTCGCCGGACGTGTCGGGCACGCGCAGGCCGAACGCGAAGACCGATCCCGGCCCGAGCGGCAGGTACCGGCGGGCGCGGTCGTGGTGCGGGTGCGACGGCAGGCCCGCCCACCGCACGGACGAGACGCGCGGGTCGGCCTCGAGCCACTCGGCGACGGCCCGGGCGTTGGCCAGGTGCGCGTCCATCCGGTACGGGAGCGTCTCGACGCCCTGCAGGAGCTGGAACGCCGCCTGCGGCGAGAGCGCGGGCCCGATGTCGCGCAGCTGCTCCGAGCGCAGCTTGGTGAGAAATCCGTACTCGCCGAAGTTGGCCCACCAGCTCACGCCGCCGTACGACGGCACGGGCTCGGTCATCTGCGGGAACCTGCCGTTGCCCCAGTCGAACCGGCCGGACTCGACGACGACGCCGCCGAGCGTGGTGCCGTGCCCGCCGAGGAACTTGGTCGCGGAGTGGATCACGATGTCGGCGCCGTGCTCGATCGGTCGCACGAGGTACGGCGTCGCGAGCGTCGCGTCGACGACGAGCGGGACGCCGGCCGCGTGGGCGACCTCCGCGAGGCCCGCGAGGTCGGCGACCTCGCCGGACGGGTTGGCGACGACCTCGGTGTAGACGGCCTTGGTCCGCGGCGTGATCGCCGCGGCGTAGTCCGCGGGGTCGGTGCCGGGCACGAACGTGGTCTCGACGCCGAATCGTCGCAGGGTCACGTCGAGCTGTGTCACGGTGCCGCCGTAGAGCTGCGCGGAGGCGACGACGTGGTCGCCCGCGCCCGCGAGCGCCGCGAACGTGATGAACTCCGCCGACATGCCGGACGCCGTCGCGACGGCCCCGATGCCGCCCTCGAGCGAGGCGAGGCGCTCCTCGAGCGCTGCGACGGTCGGGTTGCCGATGCGGGAGTAGATGTTGCCGTACTTCTGCAGCGCGAAGAGGTTCGCGGCGTCGTCCGTGTCCTGGAACACGAACGACGTGGTCTGGTAGATCGGCACCGCCCGGGCCCCCGTCGCCGCGTCGGGGATGCCCCCGGCGTGCAGGGCCCGGGTGCGGAACCCGAAGGTGTGCTCGGTCATCGTGCTGCTCTCTTCCGGTCGACGGGTGCGGAGGCCATCATGCCCACCTGCGCAGCAGGCGCCGTTCCGCGAGCCCGATGAGCGCGTCCGTCACCTTGCCCAGCAGCGCGAGCAGCACGATCGCCAGGAGGATGCGGTCGACGCGCCCGTTCTGCTGCGAGTCGGTGAGCAGGAAGCCGAGGCCCATGGACGACGCGATGAGCTCCGCGGCCACGAGGAACAACCACGCCTGCGCGAGCGCGAGCCGCAGCCCGGCGACCAGCGACGGCAGCACGGCGGGCAGCTGGACGACCGAGAGCAGCCGCAGGCCGCGCAGCCCGAACGCGCGCCCTGCCTCGACGAGGTGCGGGTCGACGTGCCGCAGCGCGGCCGCGACGGTCGTGTACACGGGGAAGAAGGCGCCGATCGCGATGAGCGTGATCTTGGACTCCTCGCCGATCTTGAGCCACAGGATGAGCAGCGGCACCCACGCGAGCGACGGCACGGCGCGGATCGCACCCAGCGTGGGGGCGAGCAGGAGGTCGCCGAGCCGGGACAGGCCGACGAGCGCGCCCACGGCGAGCCCCGCCGCCGCGCCGACGGCGAACCCGACGAGCACGCGCTGCGTCGAGATCGCCACGTGGTGCCAGAGCTGGCCGCGCTCGACGAGGTCGACGGCGGCGTCCCACACCGCCACGGGGCCGGGCAGCTGGTAGGGCGGCACGAGGCCCGCCGCCGTCGTCCCCCACCAGGCGCCCAGGAGGGCGACCGGGACGAGGAGGCCCAGCGCCACGCGGCCGGCCCGGCCGAGTCGGGCGCGTCCTGCGGCCGTCGCCGGACCGGCAGGACCGGACGGCGCGGTCACGGCCGTCCGGTCACTCATCGGTGACCGCCTCCTGCGCGAACTCGGGCGCGAACAGCTCGTCGAGCGCGGTGTCGACGTTGGTCTGCGCGGGCACGTCGCCCGAGTCGACGAAGATCGGGCCGACGACCTCGAGCACCGCGCGCTGCTCGTCGCCGGGCACGGGGTCCAGGTCGAGCACGGTGCGCTCCTCGATCACCGTGGCGGCGACCTCCGGGTCGATCCCCGCGACGTCGGCCAGCAGCGCGGACAGCTCCTCGGGGTGCTCCAGCGCCCACGCCCGGGCCCGCTCGTAGGCGTCGACGACGGCCTGCGTCACGTCGGGGTGCTCCTCGACGAACTCCTCGCGCGCGTTGAGGAATCCGTAGGTGTTGAAGTCGATGTTCCGGTAGACCAGCCGGTCGCCCGCCTCGGCCTCGGCCGCCGCCATGATCGGGTCGAGCCCCGCCCACGCGTCGACCGAGCCGTTGTCGAGCGCGGCGCGGCCGTCGGCGTGCTGCAGGTTCTGCACCTCGACGTCGTCGAGCGCGATGCCTGCCTCCTCCAGCGTCTGCAGCAGGAAGAAGTAGGGGTCGGTGCCCTTGGTCGCGGCGATCGAGGTGCCCTCGAGGTCGGCGACGTCGGTGATGTCCGAGTCGCCGGGCACGACGATCGCCGACCACTCCGGCTGGCTGTAGATGTCGACCGTGCGGATGGGCGAGCCGTTCGCCCGCGCCAGGAGTGCGGCCGATCCCGCCGTCGAGCCGAAGTCGACCGCCGCGGCGCGCAGGTTCTCGTTCGCGGTGTTGGACCCGTCGGACTGCACCCAGGTCACCTCGACGCCGTCGAGCTCCTCCTCGAGCCAGCCCTGCTCGCGGATCACGAGGCTCAGCGGGTTGTAGGTCGCGAAGTCGACCGCGACGGCGTCGGTGCTCCACCCGCCCGAGCCGGCGTCGGAGCTGCCCGCCGCGGCGCTCCCCTCCCCCGCGACACAGCCGCTCAGCGCCAGCACGGCAGCGGTCAGGCCTGCCGCCACCGGCGCTGCCGTCGAGGTCAGGGTCCGGCCGGGCGTCGTGATCGTGCGGTCGCGCATGGTTCGTCCTCTCGCTGCCCGACGGCGGTCGGCGGGCTGGTGTGTTCGGAAAGCTTCAGCGGTCGTGGTGGGTCGGGACGCCGAGGCCGTCGAGCAGCTCGGCGCGGAGCTCGGCCAGGTCGCGCGCCGCGCGGTCACGCGGTCGTGCGCCGGGCACCTCGACGACGCGGGCGACGCTGCCGGCGGGGGCGGCGCCCTGCCCCAGCGTGCGCAGCAGCACGACGCGGTCGGCGAGGTAGAGCGCCTCCTCGACGTCGTGCGTGACCAGCAGCACCGTGGCGGGCTGCGCGGCGTGGACGTCGAGCAGCAGGTCCTGCATCCGCAAGCGGGTCAGGGCGTCGAGCGCCCCGAACGGCTCGTCGAGCAGCAGCACGCCGGGGTCACGGGCAAGGGCCCGGGCGAGCGACGCCCGCTGCGCCATCCCGCCGGACACCTGCCGCGGCCGCAGCTCCGCCGCCCCGGACAGGCCCACGAGGTCGAGCAGCCGGGCCACGCGCTCGCGGCCCGCCGGTCGTGGGGTCCCGGCGGGCAGCCCGAGGGCCACGTTCTGCGTGAGGGTGCGCCACGGCAACAGCCGAGGCTCCTGGAAGGCGACGGCGGTGCGCGGGTCGGCCCCGGCGACCGGGGTGCCGTCGACCGTCACCCGGCCTGCCGTGGGCGCGTCGAGCCCGCTGACCTGCCGCAGCAGCGTCGACTTGCCGCAGCCCGACGGGCCGAGCACGGCGACGATCTCGCCGGGCGCCACCTCGAGGTCGACGCCCGCGAGCACGGTGCGGGGCGTGCTGCCCCGGCCCGCGGGGAACGCTCGCGCGACGCCGTCGAGACGGACCGGCAGCGCGCTCGTGCCCCGTCCGCCGCCCGGGCTCGTCGTGGGCACGGGCGACGGCAAGGCCGTCTGCTCCGTGGGCAGAACCATCGTCGTGCCTCCCGTGCGCTCGGTCCGGCGCCTCGCGTTCGCGAGGCACCGTCGATGGCTCTCATCGAAGCGGACGATGTGTCGGCGAGACCAGGGCGTTCCGCGATGTGAGACCACGATGCGGACGCACCTCGTCCGCCGCGGGACCCATTTCCGATGACGGGTGTCGGAGGCCGCGAGTACGTTGGCCGGGTGACCCAGCCCACTCTCCGGCCCTATCTCCGATACCCCCACGTCCACGGCGACCAGGTCGCCTTCGTCGCCGACGACGACGTCTGGCTCGCCCCGGTGTCCGGCGGGCGTGCCTGGCGGCTGACCAGCGACCACGTCCCGGCGACCACGCCGCGCTTCGCGCCGGACGGCACGAGGCTCGCCTACGTCTCCCACAAGGACGGCCACCCCGAGGCGTACCTCGTCGACCTGGCCGACGGCGCGACGCGGCGCCTCACCTGGTTCGGCGGCACCAGCCTCACCGTGCTCGGCTGGGACGAGGAAGGCCGCGTGCTGGTCTCGTCCAACGCGGGCACCCCGGAGCGCTCGCTCACCGTGGTGCGCGCCGTCGCGCTCGACGGCACGGTCGAGACCCCGCGCCGCTACGGCCCCGCCTGGGGCGTCGCCGAGCACGTGGCGGGCGACGGCGCCCGCACCACGGCCCTCGTCTCGGCCGGCTACCGCACCCCGGCCTACTGGAAGCGGTACCGGGGCGGCACGGCGTCGGTGCTGTGGCTCGACCGCGGCACGGGCGACTGGGAGCGACCCCTGCCCGACGAGACCGCAGGCGTCTACGACCCGATCTGGATCGGCGACAGCCTGGTGCTCACGTCCGACCGGGGCGCGACCTTCCCCGACCACGCCGACGAGCAGGCCAACCTCTGGGTGCTCGACGGCCTGGCGGGCGCCGACGGCACGCCCGAGCCGCGGCAGCTCACCCACCAGGGCCCGGCCGAGGGCTACGTGCGCGACGCCGCGTCCGACGGCTCACGCATCGTCTGGCACAGCCGGGGCGACCTCTGGCTGCTCGAGGGCCTGGACGGCACCCCGCGCCGGCTCGACATCACGCTCACGGGCGCGCTGCCCCAGCCGTACTCGACCGACCCCGACTCGAGCCCCGTGCCCGTCGACGGGATCGCCGTCGACACGACCGGCGACGCGAGCGTCGTCGGCTGGTTCGGCACGGCGTGGTGGGTCACCCACCGCGCCGGGCCTGCCCGCGCCCTCGTCGCCGACCCGGGTGTCCGCGTGCGCGAGCCCGTGCTGCTCGGCGACACACGCCGTGCCGCCGTCGTCACGGACGCGCCGCGCACCACGGCCGACGGCGTGAGCCGGGAGGACGCGCTCGAGATCCACGCGCTGCCCGGCACCTCGGCCGGCGTGCCGTCGGACGATCCGCAGCGGCTCGCGGCCGGTGAGCTCGGCCGGGTCCTGCACCTCGCGGCGAGCCCGTCCGGCGACCGGGTCGCCGCCGTCTCGCACGACGGCCGGATCAGCGTGGTGGCCACACCGGACACGTCCGGCGACGCGGAGCCCGCGGTCGCGCCCGGCACGGTGACGGAGGTCGGCCGGTCCGCCGACGGCGAGGCGCTCTCGCCCACGTTCTCGCCCGACGGGCGGTACCTCGCCTGGTCGAGCCCGACGGGCACCGTGGGCGACCACCACCAGATCATGGTCGCCGACCTGCACGCCGAGCAGCCCGCGGCCGTGCCGCTCACGTCGGGGCGGTTCCACGACTTCTCGCCCGCGTTCAGCGACGACGGCCGGTATCTCGTCTTCCTCTCCGACCGCACGTTCGACCCGTCCTACGACTCGCACGAGTTCGGCCTCTCGTTCAGCGCCGCGACGCGGCCCTGGCTCATCCCGCTGTCCGCGACCGAGCCCGCCCCGTTCGGCCCGAGCGCCGACGGCTGGCGGCTCGCCAAGGCGGAGGACAAGGCGGAGGGCAGGGCGGACGAGAAGGCCGACGACACGACGAAGGGCACGACGAAGGAGACGACGAGGGACACGGCAGACGACGCCAAGGACGCCTCGCCGGCGACCCCTTCCCCCGAGATCGACCTCGACGGCGCCGAGGAGCGCGTCGTGCCGTTCCCTGTGACGTCGGGCCGCTACCGCGACCTGCAGGCGGTCAAGGGCGGCGTGCTCTGGGTCCGGGAGACCGACGACGCGGGCGTGCTCGGCTCCCGGCACGCCGGCGCCGAGGAGGAGCCTGCGCCCAACGTGCTCCAGCTCTGGTCCTTCGAGGCCCGCAGGGTGACGGACGTCGCCGAGAAGGTGCACTTCTACGCGGTCTCGGGCGACGGCGAGCGGATCGTCGTCCGGTCCGGGTCGGGACTGGCCACGCAGTCGGCGACGAGCAAGCCGGGCGACGGCGACCCGACCGCGTTCGACATCGACCTGTCCCGTCTGCGCCACGAGGTGGACCCGCGCAGGCAGTGGCACCAGATGTTCGACGAGAACGCCCGCATCATGCGCGACCACTTCTGGCGTGCGGACATGGACGGCGTCGACTGGGCCGGCGTCGTGGAGCGGTGGCGGCCGCTCGTCGACCGGGTCGCGACCCACGCCGACCTGGTGGACGTGCTGTGGGAGACGGTCGCGGAGCTCAACACGTCCCACGCGTACGTCCGGGCGCCGGGGCCCCTGGGCGACGAGTCGCGGCGGCTCGGCCTGCTGGGCGCCGACCTTGCACGCACGGCGGACGGCTGGCGCATCGAGCGCGTGCTGCCGAGCGAGTCGTCCGACCCGGGCGCCCGGTCGCCGCTGCGCGCGGCGGGCGTCGACGCCCGCCCGGGCGACCTGGTCGTCGCGGTCGACGGGCGCCCCGTCGACCCCGTGGCCGGCCCGGCGGCGAACCTCGTCGGCGCGGCGGAGACGCCCGTCGAGCTGACCCTGCGCCGGCCCGCGGGCGGCGACGGCGACGCGGCAGGCACCGACCGGCGGGTCGTCGTCGTGCCGCTGGCCGACGAGTCCGACCTGCGCTACCAGGACTGGGTGCGCTCGCGCCGCGAGTACGTCGCAGAGAAGTCCGGCGGGCGGCTCGGCTACGTGCACGTGCCGGACATGATGAGCACGGGCTGGGCCCAGCTCCACCGCGACCTGCGCCTGGCGACCGAGCGGGAAGGCGTCGTGGTCGACGTGCGGTTCAACGGCGGCGGGCACACCTCGCAGCTCGTCATCGCGCGCCTCGCCGCCCGCGTGGTCGGCTGGGAGCTGAACCGGCACTACGGCAGGCCCGCGACCTACCCGGACCGCGCGCCGCGCGGACCCGTCGTGCTGGTCACCAACGAGTACGCAGGGTCGGACGGCGACATCGTGAACGCCGCGGCGCAGGCACTCGGCATCGGCCCGGTGGTCGGCGTGCGCACGTGGGGCGGCGTGGTCGGCATCGACGGGCGGTTCGGCCTCGTCGACGGCACGGGGATCACCCAGCCGCGCTTCTCGTTCTGGCTCGACGGCAAGGGCTTCGGCGTGGAGAACCACGGCGTTGACCCGGACATCGAGGTGCGGCACACACCGGCGGAATACTTCTCCGACGTCGACCGGCAGCTCGACACCGCGATCGCCGAGGCGTTCCGGCGCCTCGACGAGCGCCCGGCGGCCACACCGCCCGCGTTCCCGGAGCCGCGGGTCCGCCGGGCCTGAGCCGCGCCCGGTCCGGCGTCAGGCCCGGGTGGCCTGGACGACCGTCAGCGGGCCGAAGCGGTGCTCGATCTGTGCCACCTCCCGGGCGTCGGTGAACCCGGCGTCCGCGAGGAGGCGCAGCACACCGCCCTCCCGGTTCAGCGCGACGCGGGGATCCGCGGTGGCGGACCGGCCGTGCCGGTGACCCCGGGCGTGGCCGTGCCCGTGCCCACCGGTGCCGTGACCGTGGCCTTCGGCGTGCCCGTGACCGCCCCCGGCGGTGGTCCCGGCACCCGCCTCCCCTCCCGCGCTGCCGAAGTCCGCGATCGTCACGCGCCCGCCGGGCCGCAGCACGCGGAGCGCCTCGCGCCCGAACTGCTCACGGGCCCCGTCGGGCACGTGGTGCAGCGCGAGCGCTGACACGACGTGGTCGAGCGACCCGTCGGGGGCGGGCAGCCGGTCGGCGAAGCCCTGGACCAGCGTGAGCGGGACCCCGCGCCGGGCGGCCTTGCGGGCCGCGACCCGCAGAGCGGCGCCGTCAGGGTCGAGGCCGGTGACCCGGGCCGCCGACTGTGCCCGCAGCACCGCGAGCGACAGGTTCCCGGTGCCGCAGCCGACGTCGAGCACGGACTCCCCCGGGGCGACGTCCGCGAGCGCCGCCGTCCGGTCGTGGATGCGCCGCACGCCGGCGAGCCGGGAGAACAGGTCGTAGAAGGGCAGCAGCCACGGTCTGCCGACACCGGGCAGGAACTCGCGGTCGCGCTCCTCGGCGGTGCGGTGGTCGGTGATGGTCGTGTCGTGGTCCATCGGGTCCCTCCTCCGGTCGGCGGCCTCCCGCCGTGCTCCTCCAGCGTCGGACATCCTTCGGCCTCACGGCCGGACAGATGTCGGTTCCCGTGGCACGATCGTCGGCCGCTGCGGCGCCGGTCCCTGGGCGAACCGGTACGGGCGGAGGTAGCGTCGCCCCGGGGACGGGAGGACGCATGGCGGACGACACGGCGACGAGCACGGCACGGCCCACGGGCTCCGCGCTGACGGTGGTGATCGCGTTCGCGGCGAACTTCGCCGTCGCGGTGGCGAAGACGATGGCCGCGGCGCTGACGGGATCGGCCTCGCTCGTCGCGGAGGCCGCACACTCGTGGGCCGACACGGGCAACGAGGTCTTCCTCCTGGTCGCCGAGCGCAAGGCGGCGCGGGCACCGGACCGGGACCGGCCGCTCGGCTACGGCCGCGAGGCGTACGTCTGGTCGCTGCTGGCGGCGATCGGGCTCTTCGTCGCGGGCGGCGTGGTGTCGGTCTACCACGGCATCCAGGAGTTCGGCCCCGGCGAGGGGTCGACGTCCTACACGGTGGGCTACCTGGTGCTCGCCGTGGCCTTCTGCCTCGAGGGGGCGTCGTTCGTCCAGGCCTTCCGGCGCACCCGCGCGGAGGCCCGCGAGCTGGGGCGCGACCTCCTCGACCACGCGCTGGACACGTCCGACCCGACGCTGCGTGCGGTGCTCGCCGAGGACTCGGCGGCGCTGGCCGGGCTCGTCGTCGCGGCGGCGGGGATGGGCCTGCACCAGGTCACCGGGGACGCACGGTACGACGCGGCGGGCTCGATCCTCGTCGGCCTGCTGCTGTGCGTCGTGGCGCTCGTGCTGTTCGACCGCAACCGGCGGTTCCTCACGGGTGAGGTCGCCGACGAGCGCATCCACGAGGCGGTCCGGGCGCGGATCGAGGCGCTGCCCGGCGTCGACCACGTCGGCTACCTGCGGTTGGAGTACGTGGGCCCCCGGCAGCTCCTGCTGGTGGCCAGCATCGACCTGCCGGGTGACGACACGGAGTCCCACGTCGCGGTCCGCCTGCGCGAGCTGGAGCGCCGGCTCGAGCAGGCTCCGCAGATCGTCGACGCCGTCCTCACGCCCGCGGTGCCGACCGACGCCGGGGACACGCGGTGACGTCCGCACCGGACCGGCACCCTGGCGGGTTCCGGAACCGCCTGCGCACGGTCCGGCCGGACGGCACGCCGGTCTACCGGCACTCCGCCCCACCGGGCGCACCGCCGGTCTGCCTCGGCCGGAACGACCTCGAGGACGGCCTGCCGCACCAGCCGCTCGGGCAGCCCCACGCGCACGACTTCCTCGTGCTCGTCTACGTGGAGCGAGGTGGCGGCACGGTCGGCATGGGCGGCACGCCCACGCCCCTGCGCGACGGCGACGTGCACGCCGTGCCGCCCGGACGCACCATCGACGTCGGCCGGGCGGCGCTCGATCACGGCAGGTCGTGGAGCGTGTCGTTCACGCCGGACGCCGTCCCGTCGCTCGCGTCGGTGTCGCCGCTGGCCTGGGCGCACCACCCGCTGCTCGCGCTGTTCGCGGCGGAGCCGGTGCCGGGCGGCGCGAGCGCGAGGGTGCCGGAGGCCGAGCGCCCGCGCTGGACGGCGTGGCTGACCGAGCTGGCCGACGAGCTGGCGTCGCCCGAGCGGGTCGGGACGCGCGAGGCGGTGGCGGCGCTGCTCACCCGGCTGCTCGTGGGGGCGGCGCGGCTCGCGCCGTCGGCTCCTGCGCCGCTGGACCCGCTGGTCGGCCGGGTCTTCGAGCAGATCGAGGCGACCTACCGGGACCCGGTCTCCGCCGGGGACGTCGCGCGCGCCCTCGGCTACACGCCCGGGCACCTGACGACGGTGGTCCGCGAGCGCACCGACCGCACGCTCCTCGACTGGATCACCGAGCGGCGCATGACCGAGGTGCGCCGGCTCCTGCGTGAGACCGACCTGCCGCTCGGCGTCGTCGCCGCGCGGACCGGCCTGCGCGACGCCACCTACCTGGTCAGACGGTTCAAGGCTCGGTACGGCGTGACGCCGGAGCGGTGGCGGCGGGGCGAGCGTGCCCGAACCGCGAGACGCTGAGACGGCGAGGGTGGGTCCGCCCCGCGCCATCGGCTAGTTTGGGGGCACGCATCGGCACGACCGATGTATGTCGACCCGTCGAACGGAGCATCCATGTCCAGCACCCGCGCCCTTCTCTCGGCCGCAGCGGCCACCGCCGCCCTCCTGGCCCTGACCGGCTGCGGCGGCTCCG
>Ga0079224_100008507_pt1 | contig 13912 bp, 10 predicted proteins | sample Stecom2015_FD_80414 | JGI IMG/M metagenome (GOLD analysis project Ga0079224, IMG submission 80414) | Agricultural soil microbial communities from Utah to study Nitrogen management - Steer compost 2015 | ecosystem: Environmental > Terrestrial > Soil > Agricultural land | place: USA: Utah... | reverse complement strand
TCCACCGCGGTGACGACGAGTTCGAGGTCGGTGCTGAAGCCGGCGTTGCCCGCGCTCACGGTGATGTCACCGGGCAGCTCGGCGAGCTGCTCCTCCAGCTCGTCGGTGACCGCGTCGGCGTCGCTGCCCTCCTCGAGGGTGAGCGCGAAGGAGTTCGACCCGCCGGTGAACAGGCCGGCCAACCCAGACTCGCCGACCGAGGTCTGCACGGTCTCGACCGCGTCGTGGGCGCTGAGCACCTCCTCGACCTGGCGGGCGGTGGCGTCGCGACGCGCCAGGCTCGCGCCGGCCTTGAGCTCCTGGGTGACGGTCAGGGTGTTCTGCCCGGTGCTCCCGAGGAAGTTGGTCTTCATCAGCGGCGTCAGGGCCAGGGTGACCAGCAGGATCGCCAGCGCGCCCGCGACCGTCACCCAGGGGCGCCGCAGCACCCAGCCGAGCGCGGGGTCGTAGATCCGCCGCAGCCACATGCGCCGCTCGGCGGCCTCCGCCCTCTCGGCGACGACCTCCGGCGACTCCGGGTCGGCCGGCACCCGCAGGAACCAGTACGCCAGCACCGGGATGATGGTCAGCGCCACCAGCAGCGAGGCCATCAGGGCCAGCGCGACAGTGATCGCGAACGGCCGGAACAGCTCACCGACCTGACCGCCGACGATCCCGATGGGCAGGAAGACCGCGGCGGTGGCGATGGTCGACGACGTGATCGCACCGGCGACCTCCTTGACGCCGGTGATGATCGCCGCGGACTTCTCCACGCCGTAGGAGAGGTGGCGCTTGATGTTCTCGATCACCACGATCGAGTCGTCGACGACCCGGCCGACGGCGACGGTGAGCGCGCCCAGGGTGAGGATGTTGAGGGTGTAGCCGCCGAGGTGGAGCCCGATCAGGGTCACCAGCAGCGACAGTGGGATCGAGATGGCCGTGACGATCGTCGAGCGCAGCGAGGCCAGGAAGATCAGGATGACGATCACGGCGAAGACGAGTCCGAGGCCGCCCTCGACGGTGAGGTCCTCGACCGACTTCTCGATGAACGGCGCCTGGTCGAAGGTCACCGTGATCGTGGCGTTCGCCCCGAGCTTCTCCTCGAGCTCGGCGATCAGCTCGTTGACCTCCTCCGAGATCTGCACGGTGTTGCCGTCGGGGGTCTTGGTGATCGCCACGGATTGACTGGGCTGACCGTTGGTGCGGGAGTACGACGTGGGGGCCGCCGCGGAGACCTTCACCTCGGCGAGGGTGCCCAGGGGCGCCGTGCCGCCGCGCGGCAGCGGCACCGGCACCGCCCGCAACTGCTCGATCGAGGTCGGCGTGGTCCCGACCTGGACCGCGAGTGCGGTGTCGCCCTGCTCGAGGGTGCCGGCCGGGACCATGGAGGCGTTGTTGTTGAGCGCATCGGCGACCTGCGCCCCGGTCACCCCGGCGCTGGCGGCACGGGGCTGCAGGGTGATCTCGACCCGCTGGACGGGCGCGCCGGTGAGCTCGGTCTGGCGGACGCCCTCGATGTCGGAGAGCTCGGGGAGCACGACGTCGTTGATCTTCTGGGCCAGGACGCGCGGCTTGTCGTCGGAGGTGATCGCCAGCTGCAGGATCGGGAACTGGTCGAAGTCACCGGCGAAGACCAGCGGGTCGACGTCCGCGGGCAGGGTGCGCAGGCCGGTGACCTCGGTCTCGACCTCCTGTCGGGCGCGGTCGAGGTCGGTGCCGTACTCCAGCAGGACGACGATCACCGCGGAGCCGTTGGACGAGACCGAGTTCAGCGACTCCAGACCCTCGACCCCCGCCAGCGAGTCCTCGATCGGGACGGTGATCTCCTGCTCGACGGCCTCGGGTGAGGCCCCGGCGTACGGCACGACGACGCCGACGGCCGGGAACTGCAGGTCGGGGATCAGCTCGGTGCGCAACGAGTTCAGCGAGATCCCGCCGAAGATCGCCACGATCACGGTCGCCAGCCCGACGAAGGCACGGTTGCGCAGGGAGAAGGTCGCGAAGTGGCCCACGGGCGGAGTGCTCCTGGAAGGTGAGGGCGAGGCCGGAGTGCGGCCACGGTCGACAACTCGTCAGCCAGAGCCTAGAGGGCCGTGCGCCGGGGTCGGGCGGGTGCTGGGCGCGCGGGTGTCCTAACCGACCCAGAACCCGCGGCCGCCGCCGAAGAAATCGCTCGGTCGCGCCGAGGAGGCTGATGCGCCCGTGCGGGAGCCGAGGTAGGAGCCGACGACGGCGGCGCCGAGGTCGTCGAGCTCCGGCGCCACCACCCGGCCGTCGACGCGGCGGGCCATCTGGTCGATGAACCGCGCCAGCCCGGGGTCCTCGCCGAGGCGGAAGAACGTGGTCTGCGCGCCGAGCCGGCGGGCGTTGTCGAGCTCGTCGACGCTGCGCCGGATGGTGACCGGGTGCGGCGGATAGGAGAACCAGACCTGGCCGTCGGACTCCAGGTGGGCGGTGGGCTCCCCGTCGGTGACGATCAGCAGCACGGGCTGGGCGTTGGGGTGCTTGCGGAAGTGCCGGTTGGCCAGCAGCAGGCCGTGGTGGAGGTTGGTGCCCTTCGACCACATCGCGTCCAGCGCCGTGAGCTGCTCGATCTCCATGACCTCGGCGTACCTGCCGAAGGAGATCAGCTGCAGGTCGTCGCCGCGGAAGCGCGAGCGGATCAGCGTGTGCAGGGCCAGCGCGGTGCGCTTCATCGGCACCCAGCGGCCGTCCATCGCCATCGAGAACGACGTGTCGACCAGGAGCGCCACCGCCGCCTGCGTCCGCGCCTCGGTCTCCTGGACCTCGACGTCGTCGATGCGGATCCGCGGTCCCGACGTCGACCGACCGCCGTGCTCGGCCTGCCGGGTCACGGCGTTGAGGACGGTGCGGGTGACGTCCCATGGCTCGGTGTCGCCGTACTCCCACGGTCGCGTCGCACCGCTGCGCTCGCCGGCGGCACCGGCACGGCGCAGGTCGCGCGCACCCTGCCTGCCCGACAGCCGTTGCGCGACGTCCTTGAGCAACGCCCTGCCCAGCTGACGCATCGCCTTGGGCGAGAGCCGCAGCTGACCGTCGGAGGAGCGGGAGAGGTAGCCGGAGTCGCGCAGCGCCCGCTCGAGCTCGGCGAGGGTGCGGGCGCTGACGGCGGCGTCATCACCCAGCTGGCGGGCGAGCTTGTCGAGGTCGATGTCGTCCATCCGCGCGCCGGCGTGGGACTGCGCGAGCTGCTCGGCGAGGTCGTCGAGGTCGGCCAGGTCCTGCAGGACGCCGGTGCCGTCGCCGAGGCCGAGTCCCTCGTCGCCGCGGAACTGCTCGCCGCCGTCCCAGTCCTCGCCGGGGCGCGCGGACTGCAGGTTGGCGTCGAGCCGCGCGAGCTGCTCCTGGAGCGCCGGCGATCCGAAGGCCTGCGCGGAGAGCTCCATCAGCTCCTGCCGCTGCTCGGGGGACATGGAGTTGAGCATCCGCTGGGCGGCCGCGGCCCGCTGGGCCAGCGTGTCGACCAGCTCCTCGACCGACTCCGGCCGCTCGGGGAAGAAGTCGCCGTGCTTGTCCATGAAGTCGGCGAACTGCTCGTCGGTGTCGTCGCCGCGCGCGTGCGCCTCCAGCAGGTCGTTGAGGTCGTTGAGCATCTCCTGGACCCGCGCGCGGTCCTCGTCGGTCGCCGCCTCGAGCGCCTGCTTCATGCCGGCGAAGCGCTGGTCGAGCAGCTCCCGGCCGAGCAGGTCCTTGATCTGCTCGTACGCGGCCCGGGCCTCGCTGCTCTGCCAGTCGTAGTCGGCCAGCGAGGTCACCGCGGCGGCCGGCGAGCTGGGGAGGTTCTGCAGTCGCATCTCCCGGAACGCCCGGTCGTCGTCGTCCATCATCGCGTCGCGGGCGAGCTGCTTGCGCTCCTCCAGGACGGCGGTGTCGAGCAGCTCCTTGACCTCGGCGATGGTGCCGTCGAGCTGGTGCCGGTCGAGTAGCTCGCGCCGGCGCTGCGCGACCCGGCGAGCGAGGTCGTCGAGACCCTGGGTGTCGCGGGTGCCGCGGCGCAGGTACTCCTGCATGGCGCGCTCCGGGGAGTACCCGGCCATGACGTCCTCGCCGATCGCGTCCAGCGCCTCGGCGAGGTCGACCGGGGGTGCGAGCGGGTCGGGGCCCCCGGCGTAGCGCGAGTACCTGGAGCCGGCCACGTCAGGCGCCGTACGTCGTCGCGGTGGCGTCGGTGTCCTTGGCGACCTTCTGCGCCAGGAACAGTCCCTCGAGGGCCAGCTCGATCGCCGAGGCACGGGCGCCGTCGGTCTTCGCCTCGAGCCGGTCGCAGATGTCGTCGTAGGTCGTGGCCTCCCCCAGCGCCGGCAGCGCGGAGAGCAGCTCGATGGCGGAGACGTGCGGGCCGGTGCTGACCGTCGCGCCGCCCTCGATGGCGTCGACCAGCGGGGCGAGGTCGATGCCGCGCAGGTGGGTGCGCACGGTCTCGGCGGTCGCGACCCGGAGCAGGTGGTCGAGGATCTGCCGCTCGCGGCCCTCCTCACCGGTCTCGAACTCGACCTTGCCGGCGAGCACGTCGACGGCCGTCTCGAGGTCGACGACGCGCGCGACGCCCTCCGGCTCGCCACGACGTACGGCACGGTGCAGCGCCGCGGCCGCGATGGTCTCCGCACCGGCGATGGCGAAGCGAGCGGAGACGCCGGAGCGCTGGTCGACGGCGTTGGACGAGCGCAGCGCGCGGGTGAAGCGGGCGAGGATCTCCAAGAGGTGGTCGGGCACCCCGGCGACCAGGTGGGCCTCCTGGCGGATCACCGCGATCTCCGCCTCCAGCGAGGTCGGGTAGTGGGTGCGGATCTCGGCCCCGAACCGGTCCTTGAGCGGGGTGATGATGCGCCCGCGGTTGGTGTAGTCCTCGGGGTTCGCGCTGGCGACGACCAGCACGTCGAGCTCCAGCCGCAGCACGTAGCCGCGGATCTGGATGTCGCGCTCCTCCATCACGTTGAGCATCGCGACCTGGATGCGCTCGGCGAGGTCGGGCAGCTCGTTGATCGCCACGATGCCGCGGTGGCTGCGCGGGATCAGCCCGAAGTGGATCGTCTCGGGGTCGCCGAGCGTGCGCCCCTCGGCCACCTTCATCGGGTCGACGTCACCGATGAGGTCGGCGACGGAGGTGTCGGGGGTGGCCAGCTTCTCGGCGTACCGCTCGCTGCGGTGGCGCCAGGCGACCGGCAGGTCGTCGCCGAGCTCCGCGGCCCGGCGTACCCACTCCGGGGAGACGGGCTCGTAGGGATGCTCGCCGAGCTCGGAGCCCTCGATGACCGGCGACCACTCGTCGAGCAGTCCCACCAGGGTCCGCAGCAGCCGGGTCTTGCCCTGCCCGCGCTCACCCAGCAGCACGATGTCGTGCCCGGCCAGAATCGCCCGCTCCACCTGGGGGATGACGGTGTCCTCGAAGCCGTGCAGCCCCGGCCACGGGTCCTCGCCCGCGGCGAGCTTGGCGAGCAGGTTGCGGCGCAGCTCCTCGCGGAGCCCGACCAGCTCGTGGCCGGAGGCGCGCAGGGCGCCCGGGGTGCGGATCTCGGGAGCGGTCACGCTGGCGAACCTAGCGCGAGTCGGCAAGCCTCGCAGCCGCTGTCTCGACCCGTTCGTCGGTGGCGGTGAAGGCCACGCGTACGTGGCGGGCGCCGGCGGAACCGTAGAACGCTCCGGGGGCGACGAGGATGCCGCGCTCGGCCAGCCAGTCGACGGTGGCCCAGCAGTCCTCGCCGCGGGTGGCCCACAGGTAGAGAGAGGCCTCGGAGTGGTCGATGGCGAACCCTGCCCCCTCGAGCGCGGAGCGCAGGATCGCCCGGCGTGCGGCGTAGCGCGCGTGCTGCTCGGCGACGTGGTCGTCGTCCTCGAGCGCGGCCGCCATCGCGACCTGCTGGGGGTAGGGCAGCATCAGGCCGAGGTTCTTGCGGACCGCGAGCAGCTCGGCGACCACGGCCGGATCGCCGGCGACGAAGGCGCACCGATAGCCGGCGAGGTTGGAGCGCTTCGACAGCGAGTGGACAGTGAGGATGCCGGTGGGGTCGCCGCCGCTCACCTCGGGGTGGAGCGCGGAGACCGGCGGGTGGTCGGCGTCCCAGGCGCACTCGAGGTAGCACTCGTCGGAGACGACCAGCACGTCGCGCTCGCGCGCCCAGTCGACGACCTTGCGCAGGTGCGCGACCGGCAGCACCTTGCCGCTGGGGTTGGACGGGGAGTTCAGCCACAGCAGCCGCGGGCGCTCGGGGCCGATCGCGGTCAGCGAGTCGGCGGCGAGGGTGCGCGCACCGACCAGCGCGGCTCCCACGGCGTACGTCGGGTAGGCGAGCTCGGGGTGGACGACCAGGTCGCCGGGTCCGACACCGAGGTGCAGCGGCAGCGCCCCGATCAGCTCCTTGGAGCCGATGGAGGGCAGCACGCAGTCGGTGCCGATGCCGGTGACGCCGAAGCGCCGACCGAGCCAGTCGACCGCGGCCTGCCGAGTGACCGAGAGCCCGAGCGTGGTCGGGTAGCCCGGTGCGTCCGCGGCCCCGGCGAGCGCCTCGCGCACGACGTCGGGCGTCGGGTCGACCGGCGTGCCGATCGACAGATCGACGACGCCGTCGTCATGGGCGCGCGCCTTCTCGGCGTACGGGACCAGACCGTCCCAGGGGAAGTCGGGCAGTCGCGAGGAGACCCTGCCCGCAGCGGGCTCGATCAGTGGTCGTGCTCCTGCGGCGGGAGCGCGGCGACGAACGGGTGGTCCTTGTCGATCTCACCCATCTTGGCCGCACCACCCGGGGAGCCCAGGTCGTCGAAGAACTCGACGTTGGCCTTGTAGTAGTCCTTCCACTCCTCGGGGGTGTCGTCCTCGTAGAAGATCGCCTCCACGGGGCACACCGGCTCGCAGGCGCCGCAGTCGACGCACTCGTCGGGGTGGATGTAGAGCATCCGCTTGCCCTCGTAGATGCAGTCGACCGGACACTCGTCGACACATGCACGGTCCTTGAGGTCCACACACGGTTGAGCGATGACGTAGGTCACCAGATCCTCCTTGTCAGAGGGAGTCAGAGGGCACGGAGCAGAACAGCCCACAGCCTAGTATCCCCCTCGTGGCGACTGCGGGAGAACCCCACGATGTGGGCAAGCATCTGCTTGGTCCGCACGTCGTCGGTCGACGGGTGGTGATCCGCTCGCTGGTGCGCGGCGAGACCGGGCCGACCGGTGGCCCCGCCCTCACCGACGTGCTCGGCACCTGCGAGAGCTGGACCGACCAGACGGTGGTGGTCGCCCGCGACGACGGGTCCGGGGAGCGGGTGCGGATCGCGGTCGCCGACATCGTCTCCGGCAAACCGGTGCCGCCGCGGGCGTCGGTACGGATGCGGATCACCCCGCGCGACGCGCAGGTGCGTGCCCAGGCGATGTGGCCGGATCTGGCCACGCGTCCGCTCGGCGAGTGGTTGTTGCGCGCCGGCACAGCGGACGTACGCCGCACCTGCTCGGCGCTGGCGATGGGCGATCCCGGCATGCCGATCGCCGAGGCGGCCGCGCACGTCGTCACCCACGCCCGCGAGCACGACCTGCCCGCACTGACGATGGTCGAGGTCGGCGGCGCGGTCGAGGCCGAGCTCCTGGCGCTCGGGTGGCACGCGGACCGCCCCGGGGAGGCGGAGGTGGAGCTCCGGCTCGCCTCGGTCGCCCGGGCGCTGCGGGCGGCACGGCGCGCCGCTGCCGGTGAGGGCGCGGAGGTCGAGGTGCTCGAGGACGGCGCGGGCGCAACCGCCCGGGTGACGGGCGCCGGGGTCGCCCGGGCGGCGTACGCCGACGACTGGGTCGGCATCAGGGCGCTCGAGGTGGACCCCTGGCACCGCCGTCGCGGACTCGGCCGGGCCCTGGTCGCGGCGCTCCTGGACTGGGGCGCCGAGCAGGGCGCCACCACCGCGTGCACCCAGGTGCGGGTCGACAACGCCGCGTCCACACAGCTGTTCGCGCAGCTGGGCTTCACCGCCCACCACGCCTACCGCTACCTCGCGCCGCCCGTCGGGGTGACCGGGGCCGGCCCTGGCTAGTCGCTGCGGTTGTTGTTCCCGCCGCGGTTGCGGCCGCCGCGGTTCTCCGGCGGGTCCTGGCTCGGCGGCGGCCCGCACACCACGGTGTCGGAGGGGATGTAGGTGGTGTGGAACTTCTCGGTCTTCACCAGCTCGCTGGAGCCCGGGCGCCGGAAGTAGCGGAAGACGTCGATGTCGAACCCGCCGTAACCGCTGTTGGGCCGGCAGTCGCTGGTGGTGATGTAGCGGGTCTCGGGCGAGGTGAAGTTGTAGCGACCCGAGGTGTCGGTGGTGATGTCCCAGACCTTGGTGGAGTACAGCGACACCGTCGCCGACCCCTGGCTGCCCGGGGTGCTGGGGTTGACCGACGCCTTGAGCAGCACGCCGTAGTCGGTGTCGTTGCGGAACCGCAGGTCGACCGCTCCCCAGGCGACGGTGGCCTCGCGCCCGATCGGGTAGCGGTCGATGTAGAACGAGTGCGGCTTGTGCTCGACGTCCTCGAGCCCGGCGAAGAACGCGGCGTTGAAGGCGGTGGTGGCGATCTGCGAGACGCCGCCGCCGTAGTCCTCCTTGTAGATGCCGTTGCTGATGATGATGCCGCGGGCGAAGCCGTTCTCGGCGGTGCGCTCGCCGACGGTGTCGTTGAGGCTGAAGGTCTCCCCCGGCTTGAGCAGGGTGCCGTCGATCAGCTCGGCGGCGCGGCCGAGGTTGATGTTGCGGTACTCGGCGTAGGGGAAGTAGGTGGTGAAGGTCGAGACCTGTTCCTTGATGCCCAGGGCCTTCGCGTCGGCGGTGGTGAACTCCGGCTCCTCGACGACGGCGTCGACCTCGATCCGGCGACCCTCGCCGGTCTTAGCCACGTGATCGAGGAAGACCGAGGTGAGCTGCTCGCGGTCGTAGCTGACGCCGCGGCGGGCGGGGATGATCCGGGGCTTGCCGTTGACCACCTCGAAGCCCGCGTCGCGCGGCTGCCGGCCGACCGTACGCATCGCCCGACGGATGCCCCGGACGAACTTCTTCTCGTCCAGCTGCGGCACGAGCTCGCCGTCGACGGTCTCCACCGACAGCGCGTCGGCGTACGAGCGTGGCGGGAGCTTCACCTCGGTGTCGCCGTCGAAGACGACGGTGACGGGCCCGGAGAGCGCCGGCTCCGCGAACGACTCCAGCGCGTCGCGGACGGCCTGTTCGTCGACCGCCGGCGGGTCCTCCACCACGGGGAGCTCGGCCGGCTCGTCGGTCAGGTAAGCCGCCTCGAGTGCCTCGACCGCGCCGTCGCGGTCGAGCGCGGTGCCCTCCTCGGGGCTGATCGGCTGCGCCTGGCCGCGCTCGAAGAGGATGGCGCCCTCGACCGGCGCCTGGTCGACGCGCGCGGCGAAGCCGTCGAGGAGCTCCTCCATCGCGGAGCGGTCGATGTCGAGCACCGCGGGTCGGTCCTCGCCGCCGGTGTAGTAGTCCCACAGGCGTCCGGGGTGCCAACTGCGGCCGGCGCCGGCCTCCTCCACGGATGCGGCGTAGTCGACCGCGAGTCCGGCCTGGTCGGGCTTGACCGACTCGGTCTCCTCACCCACCTGCACGCGCACGGGCGCGACCTCGCGCTCGACGAGGCCGTCCCGTAGCCGCTGCTCGGCGTCCTCCGGGGTCAGGCCGCCGATCTTCACCCCGGCGACCGAGGCGTTGCGCGGCACCTTCTCCCCGGCGACGGCGTACGCCGCGACGTAGGCGGCGCCGACGAGCACGACCAGTCCGAGCAGGGTGAGGAGGACGACCTTCCCGCCCTTGGACTCCGGCTTCGCCGGGTCGTCCGGGCGCGCGGACGCGTCCTCGGTGGTGTCAGTCACCCGGCCGATGATAGGTGCCCGCGTGGAGGGAGGGTCGCCAGGCCGACGAGCACCATGACCAGCGCCACGCCGAGCAGGGCGTAGGACCGCAGATCCCCGACGAACCAGGTGTCGCCCTCGGGGCGCTCCTGCGCGAGCACGGCACCGGCGAGCACCCACCCCGCGGCGTACGCCAGCCGGGTGGTCCAGCCGGGGCGGACGGCGAAGAGCACGGCCACGCTGGTGGCGACCCCCAACAGCAGGCCGGGCAGGTAGCGGTGGACCGCGGTCGCGGTGACCAGCACGACGACGCCGAGCAGGGCGTGGGCCACGGCCCGGCCGAGCGCGGCGAGCCGCGAGGTCACAGGCCCGCGAAGAGGTCCGTCTCGAAGCCGTCCTCGTCGCGCGGACCCGGGGTGCCGGTGGCGATGCGGAAGTACTCCACCCCGAACGCCATCGACCCCTCGTTGTTGGACAGGGCGAAGAACGGTCCGTCGGTGGTGATCTGCGTGGCGTGCGCGCGCAGGGCGTCGAGCTTGGCGGGCAGGTGGTCGCGGGCGTCGATGCGCGCGCTGATCAGCCGCTCGGGGGTGATGAACGGCGGGAGCGGGCCGTCGGGGTCCATGCCCTCGAAGGTCGTGGTGTCGCCCGCCTCGCGCAGCTGGCGCAGTCCCTCGCGCATCCGCTCGGCGCTCATCGCGCCCCAGTAGGTCTTGGCGATCGTCCACGGCTCGCCGAGGTCCTCGCGGTACGACGGCACGCCGGCGAGGACGGCGGCGTACGTCGCCACTCGGTGGGCCTGGATGTGGTCGGGGTGGCCGTAACCGCCGAACTGGTCGTAGGTGACCAGCACCTGGGGGCGTACCTCGCGGATGACCGCGACCAGGTGGTCGGCGGCCTCGGTGAGGTCGGCGCGCCAGAACGCGTTGTCGTGCACCTGGTCGGCGGGGATCGCGTGACCGTCGGGGTGCCAGGCCATGCCGGAGTCGCGGTAGCGCCCGAACCCGCCGAGGTAGCGGTGGTCGGTGACTCCCAGCGCCTTCATCGCGTTGGCGAGCTCGATCTTGCGCTGCTCGGCGAGCCGGTCCTCCCGGTCGGAGGCGAGGTGCGCGAGCTCGGGGACGAGGATCTCGCCCTCCTCGCCACCGGTGCAGGTCACCAGCGTGACGTGGGCGCCCTCCGCGACGTACTTCGCCATCGTGGCGCCCTGCCCGATCGACTCGTCGTCGGGGTGGGCGTGGACCAGCAGGAGACGGCGATCGGCGTTGGCGCTCATGTCGGCCAGCGTAGGGCGTGACCCACGTCGCTTACGATGAACCATCCACCTGTCCCTTCTGTCTCGGGAAGTCCGTTGCGCGCATCTCGTCCCTCCATCCGAACCGCCCTCGTCTCCGCTGCTGTCGCCCTGGGCACCGCGGCCGCCTCCGCCGGGCTCGTGCCGGCGACGGCGCAGTCGGCCCCGGCGCCTCCCCTGCTCGAGCCGGCCGAGAGCACCGTCGGCACGTTCGGTGCGCCGGCGACGGCGAAGAGCGCCGACGCCGAGGTGCCGACCGCGGCGCCGACCCTGGTCACCCTGCGCGCCGGCACCTCGCCGGAGGTCCTCGACGGCCTGGTGCGGGCCGTGCGCCGGGCCGGCGGCACTGTCGCCGCTCGGCTCGACCAGGACACCCTGGGCTTCACCGGCCGCCTCGACGGCGCCGCCGAGGCGCTCGTGCGCGAGCACCCCGCCGTGGCCACGGTCGAGGACAACGCGATGTTCAGCCTCGCCGGCACCCAGGGCAAGCCGCCCTGGCACCTCGACCGGATCGACCAGGTCAACCTCCCGCTCGACAAGCGTTACGCGTTCGGTGGCGCCAAGAAGCACAGCAACGGCAAGGGCGTGCGCATCTATGTCGTCGACTCCGGGGTCCGGGCGAAGCACCGGCAGTTGAAGGGTCGCGTCGCCAAGGGCCACTCGGTCTTCCGCAACGCGCCGGCGCGCAAGGACTGCGGCGGTCACGGCACGCACGTCGCCGGCCTGGCCGCCGGCAAGAAGGTGGGCGTGGCCAAGCGGGCGATCATCGTGCCGGTGCGGGTCTTCAAGTGCAACGCCAAGACCTCGGCGCGCAACGTCATCCGCGGCATCAACTGGGTGACCAAGAACCACAAGAAGCCCGCCGTGATGAACCTCAGCATCGCGGGCCCGCCGAACCGCGCCGTGGCCCGCGCCATCAAGCGCGCCAACAAGCGCGGCATCCACGTGGTGGCCGCCGCCGGCAACGAGGGCGTCAACGCCTGCAGCCGGATGCCGGCGAAGATGAAGAAGGTGCTCACCGTCGGCGCCCTGACCCGCGCCGACCGGCCCGCGTCGTTCTCGAACCTCGGGCGCTGCGTCAACGTGTGGGCCCCCGGCCAGAAGATCCGGTCGCTCGGCAAGCGCAACAACCGCGCCCTGAAGACGATGTCCGGCACCTCGATGGCCGCGCCCCTGGCGGCCGGCACGGTGGCCCGCATCCTGCAGGTGCAGCGCAAGCTCAAGCCGGCCAAGGTACGCCGACTGCTGGTCGCGGCCGCCCCGACGCTGCCGCTGACCCGGGCCTCCGACGGCGCCGAGCACGTGTTCGCCCGGCTCTACGCCGGCGTGCGCGACGACGTCCACCGCCGCGGGGTCCCCGCCTCCTCCCTGACGACCAACCCCGGGTTCGAGAGCGGCGCCGCCGGTTGGACGGCCGCCAACGGCGCGGTCATCACCTCCGACTCCTCGGTGCCCGCGGCCCGTGGCTCCTGGAAGGGGATCGTCTCCGGCCCCGAGCAGCAGATCTACCAGCCGGTGACCGTGCCGAGCGGTGGCCGACCGTGGGCGTCGTACCGGCTGCGGGTGCTGACCTCGCGCAAGGGCGCCGCACACGTCGACCGGATGCGGGTCGGTGTGTACGACGCGACGACCGGTCAGTTCGTGCGCGAGCTGGGCACCTTCACCAACCGCAGCGCGACCGGGCGGTTCCAGCGCTACCAGGTCAACCTCGGGCCGTACCGCGGCCAGACCATCATCCTCGCCTTCCACGGCGTCGGTGGGGAGACCGGCAGGACCCGGTTCGTGATCGACGACGTGTACGCCGCGGCGAAGTAGCCGGCGGGTCGGAGCGGGGCTACTCCCGCCAGTGCCCCTTGACCCGCCGCGGCGCGTCCGGCAACGGCAGCGGCGCGGCGGGCGGAGCCGGGGCGGTCTCCTCGACCTCCTCCACCCACCCGTCGAACTCCTCGACGACGAGCTCCACCGCGGCGTACGGCGCCTCGGTGGTCACCACCCACGGCTGGTCGTCCTCGTCGTCCTCGCCGTGGAACCGGCCGCGGACGACCTCGGCTGCGTAGCCGGCCCGCTCGAGCCGGTGGGCGACCTCGTCGGCGTGCTCGCGCTCGTCGAGCAGGGCGGTCACGGCGACCGCCGGGCCCGCCGCGGCGGCGAGTTGCAGGACGAACGGGACGTCCGGGGGCAGCCACGTCAACTCCGCGAGCTCGGCGGGGGCCACCCACCGCAGTTCCACGTGTTCGCCGGTGCGCGGACGCGGGGTACCGGCGACGACCCGGCCGTGGGCGACCGCGAGCTCGAGGCCGGGTCGGATCACCTCCGTGCCGGGGAGCCATCCGGTGACCTCGATCCGGCAGCCGAGCTCCTCGCCGATCTCGCGGACAGCGGCCTGCGCGGGGGACTCACCCGGTTCGACCTTGCCGCCGGGGAGCTCCCACGCATCCGGCTCGTGACGGCGTGCCGCGAGCACCGTCGGAGCGGGTCCCGCCCCGTGCAGGGCGACGCCGACCACCAGGCGCGCGCCGGGGCCGGGCTGGGGTGCGTGCGGCATGCTCGGGAACGTGGGCATCGCGGCAGGCATGGCAGCAAGTATGGCCAGGGCACGTGGTGCCGCTGTCGCGGTGGGCGCCGAGTGGTGGCTGCCGCCGGCCGACCAGCGCTCGCGCTGGTTCCCCCAGGGCGTGCACGTGCTCCCCGACCGGGTGCTGCTGACCTCCTACCTCCACGGCGAGGACGGCAAGAACCACGGATCCCGCGACACCGAGGTCGACCGCGCGACGGGACGCCACCGGCACGTCCCGCTGCTGGGTGCCGACGGC
>Ga0079224_100008504_pt1 | contig 13914 bp, 13 predicted proteins | sample Stecom2015_FD_80414 | JGI IMG/M metagenome (GOLD analysis project Ga0079224, IMG submission 80414) | Agricultural soil microbial communities from Utah to study Nitrogen management - Steer compost 2015 | ecosystem: Environmental > Terrestrial > Soil > Agricultural land | place: USA: Utah... | reverse complement strand
TCGCGAAGCTGCAGCTGCTGGAGCGCTTCCGCACCCGCCACGGCCTGGACTGGGACGACCCGCGCCTGGCCATGGTCGACCTGCAGTACTCCGACCTGCGCCCCGGCCGCGGCCTGTTCACGAAGCTCCGCGCCGCCGGCGCCGTGCCCGCGATGGTCTCGCAGGAAGAGGTCGACGAGGCGATCCGCACCGCCCCCACCAGCACCCGCGCCCATCTGCGCGGCGGGCTCATCGCCGCCCACGGCGCGCAGGTGCCGTCGGCCGGCTGGGACGCGATCACCCTCGCCGGAGAGAAGAGCGGGGCGCGGCTGCGCCTCGCGGACCCGCGCCTCGGCTCCGCCGCCTGGTGCGGGGAGCAAGGCATCGACCCGTCCCAGGACGTCCCCACGCTGCTCGAGGCCCTGCGCCGCGCCGTCGAGGGGTAGACAGTGCCGATGCGCAGAACTCCGCTAGACATCCACCCATCCCGACGACAAGGAGGACACCATGTCCCAGCAGTCCCTGAACGCCCCTGGGCACGGCCCGGAGGACAGCGGCGAGGACGCCGCCCTCGCCGGCGGCCAGGTCTTCGCCTCCGCCCAGGCGGCCGACGACCTGCTCGACGAGATCGATTCCGTCCTGGAGTCCAACGCGGAGACCTTCGTGCGCTCCTTCGTGCAGAAGGGCGGCCAGTGACCCGATGAAGCGACGCGTCGGAGGACTGGAGACCGAGTTCGGTCTGGTGTGCGTGCGCGAGGACGGTTCGCGCGCGCTCGAACCGGAGGAGGCTGCGCGGGAGCTGTTCCGGCCGGTCGTGGCGATGGGCCGCTCCTCGAACGTCTTCCTGCGCAACGCCTCCCGGCTCTACCTGGACGTGGGCTCCCACCCCGAGTACGCGACCGCGGAGTGCGATGACTGGTGGGAGCTGGTCGCTCAGGACCGGGCCGGGGAGCGGATCTTCGCCGAGCTCACCGAGCAGGCCAACGCCCGCCTCGCCGAAGCGGGGCAGGGCGCGACCATCCACCTGCTGAAGAACAACGTGGACTCCGTGGGGAACGCCTTCGGCTCCCACGAGAACTTCCTCGTGGACCGTCGCGGGGAGTTCACCCGCCTGCCCCGCTACCTGCTGCCCTTCCTCGTCACCCGGCAGATCATCACCGGCGCCGGGGGAGTGGTGCACCCCGGAGAGGGCGAGGACGGCCCTGCCCGCTTCGTCTTCTCCCGCCGCAGCGACCACATGTGGGAGGCGGTCTCCTCCGCGACCACCCGCACCCGCCCGATCATCAATACCCGCGATGAGCCGCACGGCGACCCGAGCCGGTTCCGCCGTCTGCATGTCATCGTCGGCGACTCGACGATGAGCGAGGTCTCCACGCACCTGCGCTTCGCGACCACCGACCTGGTGCTGCGCGCGATCGAGGGCGGCCGGGCCCTGCCCGAGCTCGCCCTGCATGACGATATCGCCGCGATCCGGGCCGTGGCCCGCGATCTCACGGGTGCTGAGCCGCTGCCCACCGCCGCAGGCAGCACCACGTCCGCGGTCGACGTGCAGCAGCGCTGGCTCGACCACGTCACCCCCTTCGCAGACTCCGAGGAGCAGGATGTCCTGGAGCAGTGGCAGAAGGGGATCGACGCGGTCCGCACCGGCGACCGCACCTGGGCCGCGACCCACCTCGACTGGGCGATCAAGGAGCGACTGTTCACGCAGGTCGCCGAGCGCCGCGGCGTGGATCTTGGCGATCCCGCGATCGAGCGGCTCGACCTCGCCTATCACGACATCTCCGCAGAGCACGGAATCTTCGCCGCCCTCCAGCGGCGCGGCCAGGCCCCGCAGATCCTCTCCGAGGAGCGGATCGAGGCAGCGCGCAGCACCGCCCCTACCACCACGCGTGCTCACCTGCGCGGGCAGGTCGTCGCCGCTGCCCAGGAGCTCGGCGTGGACCACGTCGTGGACTGGACCACCTTCCGCCTCACCCGCCCCGGCGCGATGCCGGTGCAGGTGCTGGACCCCTTCGCGACCGAGAGCGACGAGGTCGAGGCGCTGCTCGCCGAGATCCGCGGCACCGACGGCGCACCGGACTCCGCGCCCGTCGCCTGAGCACCGCGCCCGCCGCCTGACCGTCAGCTCGTTCAGCTCGTCCCCACCCCGAGACCCGTACCCTGGTCCCCGTGCCCCGGGCCCGGGGCTACCGACCCCGAAAGGCCCTTCGTGATCCGCCGCCGCACGCTGCTCACCACCGCCCTCGCCGCGACCGCCGCCATCGGCCTCGCCGCCTGCACGGACGATTCCTCCGGCACCGGCGCCTCCGATGCGGGCGGTGCCTCCGACGGGGGCGGCGACGCGCTCTCCGCCGTGACCGTCAGCGAGGACCTCGGCGCCGAGCCGACCGTCGACTTCACCGCCCCGCTCCAGATCACCTCCGCCCAGGCCGAGGTGGTCGTCTCCGGCGACGGCGACGCCATCGAGGACGGCGACGTGCTGATCTGGCGCGACCTCTACGTCGACGCCTCCACCGGCGAAGTGCTGCAGTCCTGGTGGCAGGGCGCCCCTGCCGGCGGTGTCCAGGTGAACGTGGACACCATCGGCCAGGCCGCGTTCGACGTGTTCACCACCATGACCGTCGGCTCCCGCTTCGTGATGGCCGGCTGGCAGCAGGACTCCACCGGCCAGGCCCGCTCCCTGCTCCAGGTCGCGGATGTGGACCGCGTCGTCTCCCCGCTGCGCGCCGAGGGGAAGACTGAAGCAGTCTCCGGCGACTTCCCCGAGGTCAGCCTCGGTGACAACGGCGCCCCCGCGATCTCCGGCAAGGGGGAGGGCGAGCCGCCCACGACGACGACCCGCGAGGTCCTCATCACCGGTGAGGGCGACAAGACCCGACAGGGCGACTACCTCACCATGCAGTACACCGGATGGAAGTGGTCCGACGGCTCCCAGTTCGACTCCTCCTGGGAGCGCGGCCAGCCCTTCTCCTTCGTGCAGGGACAGGGTCAGGTCATCCCCGGCTGGGACGAGAACCTCCTCGACCTTCCCGTCGGCTCCCAGGTGATGCTCGTCATCCCGCCGGCCGATGCGTACGGCGAGGACCCGGAGGCGCACGAGCTCGGCGGCGAGACCCTGATCTTCGTCGTGGATGTCCTCGACGCCGCGCACACGGCAGACTGAACGGCGCACACGGCACACTGAAGCCTGCACCACCACCCCCGATCCCAGGAGGGACACCGCATGAGCGATCGCACCAAGCCCGAGATCGACGCCCCCGAGGGCCCGGCCCCCACTGACCTGGTCAGCACCGACGAGATCGTCGGCGACGGCGCGGAGGCCGGCGCCGGTGACGTCGTCGATGTCCACTACGTCGGCGTCTCCTACTCCACCGGCGAGCAGTTCGACGCCTCCTGGGACCGTGGCGAGCCGCTGCGCTTCCAGCTCGGCGTCGGCCAGGTCATCTCCGGCTGGGACCAGGGCGTCCAGGGCATGAAGGTCGGTGGCCGCCGCCGCCTCGACATCCCCGCGCACCTCGCCTACGGCGACCGCGGCGCCCCGCCCGTCATCGCGCCCGGAGAGACCCTGATCTTCGTCTGCGACCTGGTGGCGGTGCACAAGCGCTGAGCACGCCCGCCCACGGCGCGGCGGGGGAGCGCGACGAGGGACCGGCGGGCAGCCAGGCACCCCTCTTCGCGGCCCCCGCCGTCGTCGTCCCCGCTCCTGCGGAGAAGCCCACCTCCCCGGACCGCCCCGGCGCGGCCCGGGGCTCCGGCCTGCGCACCACTGCCGGCTTTGACGTGGTCGATGAGCTGCCGGTCGCGAGCGTGCGCCTGATCGGGGTGCTCCCTCACCTGGATAGGCCCTTCGAGTACGCGGTCACGCCCGCGACCGCCGCGGCCGGCCCCGGCATGCGCGTGCGCGTGCGCTTCTCCGGCAAGGACACCGATGGCATCGTCCTCGACCGTCGTGCGGAGCCCACCACCGACCGCGCCCTCGCCCCGCTGCACCGCCTCGTCTCCGAGGACATCGTGGTCCCGCCCGCGATGATGCGGGTGTGCGAGGAGATCGCCGAGCGCTGTGCCGGCACCGTCGGCGACGTGCTCCGCCTCGCCCTCCCGCCCCGCCACGCCCGCGCCGAGAAGGCCGATCGTGCGGCGGTGGAGAAGGAGCTGGCGGAGAAGGAAGCGGTGGAGAAGGAAGCGGCGGAGAAGGACGCAGCGGGGACGACCACTGCGGTGGACGACTCCCCCGCTGCGGAGGACGCCGCCCCGTCGGCCGAATCGACCGAGACCCAGTCCGCTGTCGAGCCCGCACCCGAGCCCGCTCCCGCCCCCGCGCCGCGTCCCGGCGACCGCTACCCGGGCCTCGCCGCCCTGCTCTCCCGCGCCGGCAGCCCCACCGGACCCGTGCCCCGCGCGATGCTCACCCTCGATGCCGCGGACCCGTGGACCGTCGTCGCGGCGGACGCGATCTCCGACCTCGGCCCGGACCGCGGCGTCCTCGTCATCGCCCCTGATCAGCGGGACGTCGTCCGCCTCTCCCGCGTCCTTGCCGAGCGGGGCATCGCCCATGAGATCCTCGCCGGCACAGAGGGGCCCGAGAAGCGCTACCGCACCTTCCGCCGCATCCTGCGCGGCGCGACCCGCGTGGTGCTCGGCAACCGCTCCGCCGCCTTCGCACCCGTGCAGGACCTCTCGCTCGTCATCTGCTGGGACGAAGCCGATGACCTCCTCGAGGAGCCGCGCGCTCCCTACCCGCATACCCGCACCGTCCTGCAGTGCCGCTCCGCCGAGGAGCGCTGTGCCCTGCTCTTCCTCGGCGCGAGCGAATCGGTCACCCTCCGCGCCCTGGTCGATCACGGCTATCTCGCGCGCCTCGAGCCGGTGCCCGCCCCCGTGAACGCGGTGCGTCCCCGCATCGTCGCGATGGACGAGTACCTCCGGGATCGCGAAGGACCCTCCGGCCGCTCCCGCCTGCCGCAGGAGGCGATGCGCGTGCTCCGGCGGGGCCTCGCCACGGGCCCCGTGCTCGTGCAAGTCCCGCGCACCGGCTACGCGCCCGCGATCGCCTGCACCTTCTGCGGCACCCGCGCCCAGTGCTCGCAGTGCTCCGCACCCCTGTCCCTGCTGGGACGGGGCGGGCCGCTGCACTGCCGCGTCTGCGGCAAGCGCGAGGACGGCTACCGCTGCCCAGAATGCGATCGCACTCAGGTGCGCGCCATGGTCATCGGCTCCACCCGCACCGCCGAGGAGCTCCACCGCGCCTTCCCTGACGTGCCGCTGCTCGTCGCCGGCGGCGCCCACGGCCCGCTCGCGGACGAGGACATCCCCGAGACCGGGATCATCGTCGCCACCCCCGGTGCGGAGCCCGCCCCCGCGCACCGCTACGCCGCCGCGCTGCTGCTGGACGCCGACGCGCTGCTGGGCCGCGCCGCCTACGACGCCGACGTCGAAGCCGTGCGCCGCTGGCGGGGGGCGATCTCCCTGGTGCGCAGCGCCGAGGACGGGGGAGAGGTGCTCGTGGTCGGGACCGCCACCCTGCCAGCGATCCGTGACCTCGTCGCCCACCGCTCCTCCGTCTTCCTCGACCGCGTCCTCGAGGACCGCCGCGAGCTGGACCTGCCGCCGTTCTCCCGTGTCGCCGAGATCGTCGGGGACCGCGAGGCATGCCGCACCTTCCTCGAGACGACTGAGCTGCCGGACGGCACGGACGTGTTCGGTCCCGTGGACCTCGACGGGCCCGACCTCATCGAGCGCGCTCGCGCTGTGGTGCGCATCGAGCCGCGTCGCTCCCGTGAGCTCGCCGCCGTGCTGCGCGCCGCCGTCGCTTCCCGCAGCGCCCGCAAGGCCAAGGGCTCCCTGCGGGTGCGGATGGATCCGCCGGATGTGTTCTGAGCACAGTCCCGCTGCACGCTCCGTCCCTGCCCTGACCTCCCCGCCCGCCCCGTAGACTTGGAGCATCATGCGACTGCTCTTCGCCGGCACTCCTGAGGCCGCCCTTCCGACCCTGCGCACGCTGCTCGACTCGCACCACGAGGTCGTCGGCGTGCTCACCCGCCCCGACGCGCCCACCGGCCGGGGACGCAGACTGCGCCCCTCCCCGGTGAAGGAGCTTGCGCTCGAGTCGGGCGTCGAGGTGTTCACCCCGGAGACGCTCCGGGACGAGGAGACCCTGCAGACGCTGCGCGCCCTCGCGCCCGACGCGGCGCCCGTGGTCGCCTACGGGGCGCTCGTGCCCCCGTCGGTCCTCGCGATCCCCGCCCACGGCTGGATCAACCTCCACTTCTCTCTGCTGCCCGCCTGGCGCGGCGCCGCCCCCGCGCAGCGCGCCGTCCTCGCCGGGCAGCGCGAGACCGGGATGAGCGTCTTCCGTATCGAGGAAGGGCTGGACACCGGCGACGTGCTCGCCACCGCCCCCACCACGATCGGCGAGCACGAGACCTCCGGCGAGCTGCTGGACCGCATGGCCGAGGACGGCGCCGCCCTCCTCCTCCAGACGCTGGATGCGCTCGAGGCCGGCACCGCGGTCGCCACCCCGCAGGATCACGCCGCCGCGACTCGCGCCCCGAAGCTCACCACCGCCGAGGCAGAGATCGACTGGACTCTCCCGGCCGCGCAGGTCAGCGCCCATATTCGCGGCATGAGCCCGCACCCCGGTGCGTGGACGCTGCTCGACGGTGCCCGTGCGAAGCTCCTCGGCGTCGAAGCGCCGGAGCCGGGGCTGCTCGCCGAGACGGGGCCGCTCGCCCCCGGCCAGATCCGGGCCGGGAAGCGCCAGGTGCTCGTGGGCACCGGCACCGAGCCGCTCGCGCTCGCGACCCTCGCCCCTGCCGGGAAGCGGCCCATGCGCGCCGCCGACTGGGCCCGCGGCGCGAACCTCGCCGAGGACGCCGCCTTCACCACCGCGCAGCACGACGAGGAGGCCCCATGAACCGCGCCCGCGACCAGCACGGCCGACGCGACGACCACGGGCGCCGCGACGACCGACCGCGCCGCGATGATCGCGGGCGGCGCGATGATCGCCGCGACGACCGGGGCCGCTGGGACGACCGTCCCCGCCGCGATGACCGCCCGCAGCGCGACGACCGGGGCCGCACCCGCTCCGGGTCCCGCGGCCAGGGTGGACCGCGCCGCGGCTACTCCGCCTCCCGCCCTTCCGAGCGCTCCCGTCGCACGACCCCGTCCCGCGAGGTCGCCTTCGAGGGCCTGCGGCTGGTGCGCGAGGAGGACTCCTACGCGAACCTCGTCCTGCCCCGCCTGCTGCGCAACCACCGCGTCTCCGGTCGCGACGCCGCGTTCACGACCGAGCTGTTCTACGGCTCGCTGCGCGCCCAGGGCCGCCTCGACGCGATCCTCGCCGCCTGCATCGACCGGCCGCTCGAGAAGGTCGAGCCGCCGCTGCTGGACGTGCTGCGCCTGGGCGCCTACCAGCTGCTTGACATGACCGTCGCCCCGCACGCCGCGACCTCCGAGACCGTCGCACTGGCTCGCGCGGAGGTGGGCGCCGGCGCTGCGAGCTTCGTCAACGCCGTGCTCCGCCGCGTGGGGGAGAAGGACCTCGCCACCTGGATCGACGAGGTCGCCCCCGATCCCGAGAAGGACCCCACCGGGCACCTCGCCGTGGCCCACTCCCATCCCCGCTGGGTAGTGCGCGCCCTGGGCGACGCCCTCGCCGGGCACGGCCGCTCCCGCGAGGAGCTCCCGGACCTGCTCGCCGCCCAGAACACCGCCCCCGCCGTCTCCCTCGTGATGCGTCCCGGGCTCACCGACCTCGACGAGCTCATCGACCACGGCGCGAGCCAGGGACGGCTCTCCGTCTTCGGCGCCGCCTGGCCTTCCGGCGACCCCGGCGGCATGGAGCTCGTCCAGCAGGGCCGCGTCGCCGTGCAGGACGAGGGCTCCCAGCTCGCCGCCCTCGCGCTCGCGCTCGGCGCTGATGACCTCGTCCTCGCCGACGACGCGCACTGGCTCGACCTGTGCGCAGGCCCCGGCGGGAAGACCGCCCTGCTCGGCGGCCTCACGGTCGACCACGACGCGGACCTCCTGGCCATCGAGCTGCAGGAGCACCGCACCGCGCTCGTGGACAGCGCCGTGGACACCCTGCGCGAGGCCGGCTGCGAGATCACCACCCGCACCGCGGACGGCACCACCATCGGCGAGGAGATGCCCGGCCGCTTCTCCCGCATCCTCGCGGACGTCCCCTGCTCCGGGCTCGGTGCGCTGCGCCGCCGTCCCGAGGCCCGCTGGCGCCGCACCCCCTCCGACATCGCCCAGCTCGCCGACCTCCAGCGCCGTCTGCTCGGCTCCGCCCTGGACGCCGCCGCGCCCGGCGGTGTCGTCGCCTACGTCACCTGCTCCCCGCACCTGGCCGAGACGAAGCTCATCGTCACCGATGTGCTGCGTCGCCGCGAGGACGTCGAGGAGCTCGACGCCCGCCCCGCCGTGCGCGCCGGCGTGCTGCCCTCTGCCCAGGACGGCATCGAGCTCGGGGAGGGCCCGGCCGTGCAGCTGTGGCCCCACCTCCACGGCACCGACGCGATGTACATCCACCTGCTGCGCAAGCAGCCCGCCCCCGAGCAGGAAGGCCCCCGAGAGGCATGATCACCACCCCCTACTCCACCGACGGCCACTACATCCACCCCAGCATCCTCAACGCCGACTTCATGGCGATCGGGACCGAGCTGGACAAGATCGCCACGGCCGACAGCGTGCACGTGGACGTGATGGACAATCACTTCGTGCCGAACCTCACCTTCGGCCCCTCGATGGTGGAGCAGATCGTCGAGCGCAGCGCGATCCCGATCGACGCCCATCTCATGATCGAGGATGCCGACCGCGAAGCCCCCGCCTACGCCGAAGCCGGCGCCTCCTCCGTCACCTTCCACCTCGAGGCCGCCCGCGCCCCCGTCAAGCTCGCCCGCGACCTGCGCCGCAAGAACGTGCAGGTGGGAGTCGGTCTGCGGCCTGCGACCGCGGTCGAGCCGCTCCTCGACATCATCGGCGAGTTCGACATGTTGCTGCTGATGACCGTCGAGCCCGGCTTCGGCGGCCAGAGCTTCCTGGAGACGATGCTCCCGAAGATCCACCGCGCCCGGAAGGCGATCAGCGAGTCGAACCTCGAGGTGTCGATCCAGGTGGACGGGGGAGTGAGCCGCGAGACCATCGAGCGCTGCGCCGAGGCCGGGGCGAACGTGTTCGTGGCCGGCTCCGCGATCTACCGCGCCCAGGACGCGGCCGAGGAGATCTCCGCCCTGCGTGAACTTGCTGGACGTCACCCCGCCCACTGACCGGTCCGGGAGTATCCTGCTCCCTGTCACACCTGTGACGTGCTCCGGGGTCGGTGAAAGTCCGAGCCGGCGGTGATAGTCCGCGACCCGCTACGGCGGTGGAGCCGGTGAAATTCCGGCACCGACAGTACAGCCTGGATGAGAGGCGCACGTCCTGCAGATCCCCGGTGCGCGTCCACGCGTCCCGGCGCCCTGCCGGATCCCTTTTCCCCCGGAGCCACTGCATCCGACGGAGAGAGGATCGATATGGATCTGCTGCAGTGGCTCTTCACCGCGAAGATCGAGTTCGCGGGCGGCCAGTTCCTGCTCCTGCGCGAGGTGCTGGGCAACGTCTTCGGACTGCTCAGCGCGCTCGGCGGGATGCGACGCAAGGTCTGGGCATGGCCCATCGGCATCCTGGGCAACCTGCTGCTGTTCACCGTGTTCCTGGGGACCGTCTTCGGCAGCCCCAACTCGGTGGACCTGCTGGGCCAGGCCGGCCGCCAGATCATGTTCATCATCACCAGCATCTACGGCTGGTACCGCTGGCGCCAGGCCAGCCATGACGGCGGCACCGCCGTCGAGCCCGAATGGGCCTCCTGGGGCACCCGCGCGCTGCTGCTGGTCGCCCTCGTGGGCGGCACCGCCGCGCTGACCCCCGTGTTCCGCGCACTCGGCTCCTACGAGCCCGTCTGGGCCGACGCCTGGATCTTCATGGGCAGCCTCCTCGCCACCTTCGGCATGGCCAAGGGCTGGGTCGAGTTCTGGCTGATCTGGGTCGCGGTCGACGTGGTCGGCGTGCCTCTGCTGTGGAGCGCCGGCTACTACGCGAGCGCGCTCATGTACGTCTTCTACGGCGCCTTCACCCTCGTCGGCTTCATCGTCTGGTGGCGCGTGCGCGCGAAGCTCGACCACGACGCCGTGCCGGTGACCGTCGAGACCGCGCACCTCGACCCGACCGTCGGCCGGGGCTGACGAGTTCGTCGGCCGACGCGCGCTCCGCGCGAGCGCGCGTCGGCCGTTGCGCGTCGTCTCTGTGCCCGTCGTGCCGTGGGACGGCGCGACGGGCATCGCCGCATACCGCGTACCCTGGGGACGTGAAGGATTTCGAGGCACTGTTCGCCGAGCTCACCGAGAAGGCCCGCACCCGACCTGAGGGGTCGGGCACCGTTGCGGAGCTCGATGCGGGCGTTCATCAGATCGGCAAGAAGATCGTCGAAGAGGCCGCGGAGGTGTGGATGGCGTGCGAGTACGAGTCCACCGATGACGCGGCGATGGAGATGAGCCAGCTGCTCTATCACCTGCAGGTGATGATGATCGCGAAGGACATCTCCCTCGAGGACGTCTACCGACATCTCTGAGCCGGCACCCCGCACTGCACCGGCGCCCGCCGCTCCCACACCCTGACATCCAGTTTTCCCGTACCGAGGCCGCCACGCCGGCCCAGGAGGTCCCGTGCTCCGCATCGCCGTCCCCAACAAGGGGGCTCTGTCCGAGCCCGCCGCCGAGCTGCTGCAGGAGGCGGGCTACCGTCGCCGCGGCACGGCGAAGGAGCTCGTCGTCGTCGACGAGGAGAACGGCGTCGAGCTGTTCCATCTGCGCCCGCGCGACATCGCGGTGTACGTCGGCTCCGGCACCGTGGACGTCGGCATCACCGGCCAGGACATGCTCCTGGATTCCCGCACCCCGGCCACGGAGATCCTGCCGCTGGACTTCGCCCGCTCCACCTTCCGCTTCGCCGGCCCCGCCGGGGCGCACAGCTCCGCCGATGAGCTGCAGGGCCTGCGGATCGCGACCAGCTACGAGAACCTCGTCGAGGACCATCTCGCCGAGAAGGGCATCACCGCCGAAGTGGTCCATCTCGACGGCGCCGTGGAGTCCGCGATCCGCCTGGGCGTCGCCGACGTGATCGCGGACGTGGTCGAGACCGGCACCACCCTGCGTCAGGCGGGCCTGGAGCCCTTCGGCGAGCCGATCATGACTAGCGAGGCGGTGCTCTTCTCCCGCCCGGGCCTGGAGCTCGGGGAGGACGCCGCTCACGCCCTCGAGGTGCTCGAGCGGCGCCTGCGCGGCGTGCTCGTCGCCCGCGAGTACGTGATGCTCGACTACGACATCCCCTCGAAGCTGCTCGAGCGCGCCGTCGAGATCACCCCCGGCCTCCAGTCGCCGACGGTCTCTCCGCTGCACGGCGGGGAGTGGTCGGCGGTCCGTGCGATGGTGGACAGCCGCTCCGCGCACCGCATGATGGATGAGCTCTACGAGGCCGGCGCCCGCGCGATCCTGGTCACCGCGATCCAGGCCTGCCGCATCTGACATGTCTGCCACGGCCCCCGACCAGCACATGCCGGGGGACAGGAGCGCCACGATCGTGTTCCGCCCCGTCACGGTGCGCGTGGCCGCCTATGCGAGCGGGATCATCGTCCTGCTGGGCATGTGCGGCGGCGCGATCGTGCTGACGAGCTTCCAGTGGGGCGGGCGTCTGCTGCTCGTGCTGATCGGCGTCCTCGCCCTGGTGTTCTGCCATCTCGAGGCGTCCGTGAAGGTCACCGCCTTCCCGGACCGGCTCGTGGTGCGGAACGTCTGGCGCGTGCGCAACTTCGAATGGCCCGAGGTGCTCGGGGTGAGCTTCCCGATGGGGGACCCCTGGGCGATGATCAACCTCGCCGATGGCCACACCCATCCGCTGAATGCCATCCAGCGCTACGACGGCAAGCGGGCGATCTCCGCCGCCCACCAGCTCCAGCACCTCATCCAGGAGCGTGGCGAGGCGGATGCTGAGGGGCCGGGCAGTGAGGAGCCGGGCGCGCGCTGAGCGCCGCCGGCCCCAAGCACTGCAGGCGCTGGCCCTCCGCTCAGACGGAGGTGCCCGGGATCAGCTGCGCGGCGCAGCGTCCCGCGAGCGCCGCGTACTGGAAGGGCGCCTGATCCTCGGCGAGGGTGCGGCCCATCGTGGTCATCCGCACCGGCATCTCCTCGAGCGCGTCGCGCAGCCCCTTCGCATCGACCTCGACGAGCTGGTGCAGAACACCCCGCTTCTTCGCCGGCTTCATGATCGTCGACTTCACCTGTTTCCGCACTGACTCATGAAAAGTGTTGTAACGGGAGTCGGTGCGGGGGAGGACCGGCAGCTGGACCTCGGTGAGCAGAGCCCTGCCGTACATCGTCGAGGAGTGGTGGGAGAGGCCGCGGTGCCGCTCTCGCTCATCCGCGCCGGAGACGCGCAGGGTGGCGACACCCTGTCCGCCGAGCACCGCCGCGGCATGCAGCGCCTCTGCGCCCTGCACGCCGGAGAAGCCCCAGCCGGTGCCGGTGCCGAGATTGCCCGGCCCCTGGATCACGATCGCGACGTCGGCCTCCACCACGTGCTTCGCACCGAGCAGTGCGGAGTGGATGGTCACCGCCTCGAGATCGCCGCCGAAGGACTGTCCGGCGCTGATCACGGAGGCGAGCAGGTCCGTCTCGCGCAGGCGTGCGGCGCTGCGGGAGTAGGCGGCAGGCAGTGCGGCGGCGTCGGTGTGGATGTAGGCGATGCGGGCGGAGCGGCGCTGCGCGCGGATCCCGGCGATGATCGCGGGGAGCGAGGAGTGCAGGTCCGCGACGACCACGGGCATGCCCTCGATCCCGTCGGCCTCGCGGATCGTGTCGTAGTGATCCCCGGCGGGGTCGTCGATCGCGTCGACCATCGTCTGCATCGGGGTATAGCGGGCCTTGACCATGTGCCCCTCCACCTCCTGCGCGGGCGGGAGCACGTCCAGGCGGGCGACGACCATCGCGTCCCCGCCGGTGCCGAGCTCGCGGCGCAGCGCATTGGTGTTCAGCAGCACCTGCTCGCCGTCCTCCGGCCGGCCCGTGAGCTCGCGGTAGGAGAGTGCGGAGATCGTGCCCGCACCGTCGGCGAGCTCGACCTCCAGCTGATCCACGCCCCGCCAGGAGGTCAGGCGGCTCTTCACGATTCCCCGTTCCCATCGCAGCATGGCCCCAGCCTAGGGTGCGGGACGTCGAAGGCCCATCCGAGCGTGCCCTGCGGTTACTCTGGCCACGTGGCTTCGAAGAACGTGGAGAGACTGCTCAACGTCATCATGACGATCGGCTCGCGCCGGCGGATCGATCGCGCCCGCCTGTTCCGGGTGATCCCGGACTATGCGGACGCGGTCTCCGAGCAGGCGGCGGAGCGCATGTTCGAACGGGACAAGGCGGCGATCCTCGAGCTCGGCCTGCCGCTGCAGACCGAGCGTGATGTGCTGGACGAGAACACGGTGTACTACCGGATCGACGCACCCCGCTCCGGTGCCGTGCTCGACCTCACCACCGAGGAGTACACCGTCCTGCTCGCCGCGAGCCACGCCTGGGACGCCGCGGCCGCCGGGGGAGCGGCGCGCCGTGTGCGCGCGAAGCTGCTCAGCCTGGGCCTTGATGCAGACCCGGACCTGCTGCGCCGCACCCCGCGCGGCGCCGTCGAGTCCCTGCCCGTGCTGAGTCCGTTGCTGGAGGCCGTCACCGCCGGCCGCTCGGTCCGCTTCACCTATCGCAGCGCCCAGGGCGCCGCGGCCGAGCGTCGCATCGAGCCGTGGGTGGTGGGCGTCCATGATGGCCACTGGTACGTCCACGGCTTCGACCAGGGCCGTGAGGCGCCGCGCGTCTTCCGCGCCTCTCGCATCGAGACCTTCCCCGTGCTCGGCGCCGCCGC
>Ga0079224_100008503_pt1 | contig 13914 bp, 12 predicted proteins | sample Stecom2015_FD_80414 | JGI IMG/M metagenome (GOLD analysis project Ga0079224, IMG submission 80414) | Agricultural soil microbial communities from Utah to study Nitrogen management - Steer compost 2015 | ecosystem: Environmental > Terrestrial > Soil > Agricultural land | place: USA: Utah... | reverse complement strand
GCTTGGGGCTTGGGGATAGGGCAAGAACGAGACGAGATTCGTCGGGCCCGGTTCGCGTGTAGCTAAGAATTGTTCTCTCTCTTACCCACGCCTCATGCCCCATACCCAATCTGATTATCTATCGACAGCGGGCGGCTCAGTGTCTTCCCAATGGACGCGTAACGGCGGTCGGTTCAATATCGAGGCACGGCTAGAACAAGATCGTCGGAGCATCGTATGCGAGCTTTCATTGCTGGCTTGATGTGCGGGGCGCTGGTGTATGCCGCTGGCAGCGCATGGATCGCACGCGGCTCATCCGATCCGAGCGCGTCGTTGCGGAGCGTTGCGGCTCACGATGCGCGATCAGATGTGCATCCATTTGTTGCCGACGAGGCGTCTTCGCAACCACGAGCAATCGCTACCGTGAGTCCGGACGGCTCATCTAGATCGCAAGTCGGCGAGTGCATCGAGGTCGATGATTCTAATCTCGAACGCGTCGCCATGACGCTCCTGGAGCGTAGTGCACAGCTCAAGTATGCTGACTTGAAAGCAGAGCCCAAGGATCCACTGTGGTCGGCGGTGATGGAGCAATCGCTGCGTCAGGGCATCGCAGCGCATCCTCTCGGGCGGCGCTTCACACTGACGAGCGTCGATTGCAGGACGCTGTATTGTGAGCTCAAGGCGGAGTATCCGATGAGCGCTGCTGAGGCGCATGGCGGCGATGCCTTCCGCAACGTCGTCGACGAGGTGGCAGAAGGATTGGACCTGTGGATAGGTGAAAGTGGAAGCGGGAGCATGGAAGCCCCGGGATTTCTCGAAGCGCATGCGATTCTGCGTCGCTTCAAACCCGGAGACACGTGCCCGCCTGGCTTTCAGGAGGATTGTTGGAATCGGTAATGCAAGCTCATCCTTGCAGAGTATCTCTTGACAGCGCTGAAGCCTGCGGATCCGCGTGACGAGGCGCATCAAGGCATGATCAGGATCCTCGCCTTCGCGCATTGCTGTCCGGGGACAATGCGATACCTATCCTCGTCGCTCCGGCGAAGGCCGCAGTCCAGGCATTTGCGCACCTGGCGCGCCGCTTTCGGCTTGGATCCCGGCCTACGCCGGGGCGACCAGATATTGAGTCTTTCCAAATTCAAAGCGCACGGTTGCCTGCGATTCTCTGGGCCCGCTCGGTTTCTGCATGATTTTACCCGGACAGCAATGGTGCGAAGCGAGGATGTAGAAACTGCACGGCTGACGGAACGACGGCCGGCCTCGCCTATGTCAGGTGATTCTATCGATCCGCGTGCGGCGCTGCCGTGAGCTTCTGGTCTGCGCGTGCGATCGTCGCCTCGGCACCGTACGAGTACCAGCCGCCGGTTTGGTAATCGCTGATTTTTGCCGCGATCTCCGCATCCGGGACAATCTCCTCTAGCTCCGGCTCCAGATTGACGAGCTGCTCGGCTTCCCGCCGTGCCTCCTCGCGCGCGCGCAGCTCCTCGGGATCCGGGGCGTACGGCTTGCGCTCTCCGCGAAACACGTATTCGCGTAGCATGGCGCTCTCCTCGTGTACGGTGCAACGATACTAAGCTGTACGAACCATACACCAACCTGCCTGGTCTTCGGGCACCGCAGGTTCCGTGATTCCCGTGCGCCACTCACGATTGTCCCTAATTGGAGAGCACGGTCTGGATGCGGATAGTGGCGTAGTGGCGGCGCATGCCCACGAATGCCCGCCTGCGAATTCGAACGGCTGATCGTCCCCGGCAGATAGGAGGTGTCATGTGAGCGAGTCGAGCGGCAGGTGCGACACTTCGGCGCTGCTGAGCGATTACTATCAGTTCACGATGGCCGATGCCTATTACCGCCTCGGCATGGAGGAAGTCGCCGTTTTCGAGTTCTTCGTCAGACGGCTTCCCGATACGCGCAACTTCCTCGTCGCGGCCGGATTGGAGCAGGTGCTCGACTATCTCGAGTCGCTTTCCTTCGGCGCGGATGAGATCGATTGGCTGCGACGCACCGAGCGCTTCAGTCCCGAGTTCCTCGAGCGGCTCGAGAGCTTCCGTTTCACCGGGCACGTGTTCGCGATCCCGGAGGGAACGGTGTTCTTTGCGAGCGAGCCGGTCCTTCGCGTCGAGGCCCCGTTGCCCGAGGCGCAGATCGTCGAGAGCCGCATCGTCAACCTGCTGCACTATCAGACAATGATCGCTTCGAAAGCGGCGCGCATTCGTCTCGCCGCACCTTCGGCCGAGTTGATCGACTTCGGCATGCGGCGCGCCCATGGGGCGGAGGCCGCGTGCTTGGCGAGCCGTGCGAGCTACGTCGCGGGGTTCGATGGGACGGCGACAGCCGAGGCGGCGCGCAGGTTCGGTATCCCGGTGCTGAATACGATGGCGCATTCGTTCGTCCTGGCCCATGACCTCGAGACGCACGCATTGCGGAACTTCGCCTCGTATCAAGCAAGGGATCTCGTGCTCCTGATCGATACGTACGACATGAGCCGTGGAGCCGCGCGCGCGGCACGCCTCGCGCGCGAGCTTCGTCAGCAAGGCGTTCTCGTCAAAGGCGTACGCATCGACAGCGGCGACCTCGTCATCGAGGCACGACGCGTGCGCGAAATACTCGATGAGAACGGCTGCGAAGACGTACGCATCTTCGCGAGCGGAAACCTGGACGAGTACGCGGTCGAAGCGCTGCAAGCCGCGCGCGCGCCGATCGACGCATATTGCATCGGCACGCGCTTGGCGGTTTCCGAGGATGCGCCCGCACTCGATTGCGCCTACAAGCTGCATCAATACGCCGGCCGTCCGCGCCGTAAGCGCTCTCAATGGAAGGAGAGCTACCCCGGTCCTCGGCAGGTCTATCGTCAGCTCGATCCGCACGGGCGCATCGCACGGGATGTCATCGGCTGTTCGGATGAGCCGATCGAAGGTAAGCCGCTGTTGCAAGAGGTGATGGTGTTCGGGCGACGAACCTGCACGCCGCCCGCCCTGAGCGAAGTGCGCTGCTACTGTGCGGAACAGCTCGCGACCTTACCCGTCCCGCTGCGCTTGCTGGAGCACGTTGCGCAGCCGCCGACCAAGGTGTCGGCACGGCAGCACGCGCTTGCGGAGGAAGTCGATCAGATGCCGAGCTGAAACCGCCCACCGCCCGTGGGCCAATCGCCGGCTTTGAGTTTCGCTTGTTCGCGCGTCTGCGCGATGCGCTGCACCGACCGTTGCTGCGCTTCTCCTACACTCATGAAGCGGCACACGCGAAGGATCTTTGCGAAGCGTGAGCGTGTTGATTCGCAACCTCCAGAACCGCGAATACGCGAGAGGGCTGCATCATGTGCGCATCGAGCCCCGATTCGATAAGCGACGTTCCGTATGCGTCGCTCCGACGATGAACCCCGTAGGACCTAGTGCCTTCCACGAATGGAAGCAGCGCGTCCGAATGTGAAAACTGATCGTTGCGTTGAATCGAAAACGCGTTCAAATCTGAAAGGAGGACGTTTATGAACATCACACGATGGGAGCCTTTCCGCGACTTCGAAGAAATGTTCCGACTGCGCGCGCCGTTCTTCGGACGATCGCTGCGACACTTCGATGGCGAGGGCGTGGAGTGGACGCCGGTTGCCAACATTACCGAGACCGACAAGGAGTATGTGATCAAGGCGGAGCTTCCCGAGGTCAAGAAGGAAGACGTGAAAGTCACGTTCGAGAACGGCGCCATCAAGATTTCCGGCGAGCGCCGTCACGAGAAAGAGCAGAAGGACGAGAACGAGATTCGCGTGGAGAGCTTCTACGGAACTTTTTCGCGTACGTTCCAGCTTCCCGAAAACATCGACCCGAAAGGGATTCGAGCGGAGCAGAAGGACGGTGTGCTGCGTGTTCGTATCCCGAAGACGCAAACCGAGGAAGCCAAGCCGGTCACGATCGAGGTGAAGTAAGGATGAGCGAGCCGAGCGGCGTGGCCGCCGGCTCGCAGCCACCGACGTCAGTTCGACAACAACAATGCGGAGCAGCACATGAGAGTGGGCGAAATCTGTCAACGCGAAGTCGTCACGATCGGCAACACACCCGATGTGGTCGAAGCGGCCAGGCTGATGCGCGAGAAGCACGTCGGCTTCCTCGTCGTGCTGCAGGAGGATGACGCGCTGCGCAGACCCGTGGGCGTGCTGACGGATCGAGACATCGTGCTGCAGGTGACGGCACCCGCGGTAGACGAACGGGATGTGACAGTCGAGGACCTGATGACACGGCAGCCGCTGATCGCGAAAGAGGACGACGATCTGAGCGAGGTCCTCCAAGCGATGCGACTCGCCGGCGTTCGGCGCGTGCCTGTCGTGGATGTGCGAGGTTCGCTGGTGGGAATCGTCGCGATCGACGACGCCATCGAGTTCATCACCGGCTTACTGTGCGACATCACGGGGTCCATCAAGAGGGGCCAGCGCCAGGAGAGGTACGTCAGACCTGCGGACCTGGTGTCGGTGTCATCGTAGAAGCGTTCGTCGTCGCCGATGAGTCTTGCAAGCGGAACCGGAGGACGCTGGGAGCATTTCGCGCACGAGGCCGACATGGGTGTGCGCGGGCGCGGCGCGACCCTCGGCGAGGCATTCGAACAAGGTGCGCTCGCGATGACGGCGCTCGTGGCCGATCTCGCGGGCATCGAGGCGCGCGAACGTGTGACGGTCGAATGCAATGCACCCGACGTCGAGCTGCTATTCGCCGAATGGTTGAACAGCGTCGTGTACGAAATGGGGACGCGGAACATGTTGTTCAGCAAGTTCAGCGTGACCATTGCACCTACGCACCTCGAAGCCGAGATGTGGGGCGAGCCCGTCGATCGAGACCGGCATCATCCGGCGGTCGAGGTGAAGGGTGCGACCTACACGGCGCTGCGCGTCGCGAATGAAGGAGGTGAGTGGATTGCGCAGACGGTCGTCGACATTTGAGCGCAATCCGCGTGCAGGCGGCACGCAAACGACAACCGATTCACACGATTCAGTAGTGGAGTAGAGATGGACGTCGCGCTCTTCAATCGCCGTTCCGAGTTTGCGTGGGAGATCGAGCCGCGCGGAGACATGCGCGTTCCGGCGGTCATCTACGCGAGCGAACAGCTCATTCGCGACATGGATGACAAGGTGTACGAACAGGCGGTGAATGTCGCCACGCTGCCGGGGATCGTCAAGGCGTCCTACGCCATGCCCGACGCTCACTGGGGTTACGGATTTCCGATCGGCGGGGTCGCCGCCTTCGATCCCGATGAAGGAGGCGTCATTTCCGCGGGCGGCGTCGGCTTCGATATCTCATGCGGCGTACGCTGCTTACATACCGGGCTCACGCGCGCGGACATCATGGCCGTACAGAAGGAGTTGGCCGACGCGCTGTTCGAGCGCGTGCCGGTCGGCGTCGGCGGCACCGGTTCGATCCGGCTCGACGACGAAGAGATGGACGCCATGCTGACCGGTGGCGCGAAGTGGGCGGTCGAGGCGGGGTGGGGACGCATCGAAGATCTCGAGCGAATCGAGGAGCGTGGGCGTGTGTCGGGCGCTGAGCCGGCGAATGTCTCGGTGCAGGCGAAGAATCGCCAGCGCAAGGCGATGGGGACGCTCGGCAGCGGTAATCATTATCTGGAAGTTCAGGAAGTGACCGCCGTCTACGATGCGAGCATCGCGGAGGCCTTCGATCTCGAAGTGGGCGATATCGTGACGATGATTCACTGCGGCTCGCGCGGCCTCGGTCATCAGATCGGCACGGAGTTCCTGAAGGAGATGGCGATCGCGGCGAGCGAGTACGGGATTCGTCTACCGGACAGAGAGCTCGCTTGTGCGCCGATCAACTCCGAGCTCGGTCAGAGATATCTCGGCGCGATGCGCGCGGGCATCAACTGCGCGCTTGCGAATCGCCAGATGATCACGCATCTCGTGCGAGAAGTCTTCGCGGATATCTTGCCGAAGGCGGACCTGCGACTGCTCTACGACGTTTCGCACAATACCTGCAAGACCGAGGAGCATCGCGTCAACGGCGAAACGCGAACGCTTTACGTGCACCGCAAGGGCGCCACACGTGCATTTGGTCCCGGGCATGCCGACCTTCCGCAAGCGTTGCGGCCGTTCGGACAACCCGTGCTGATCGGGGGCTCGATGGGTACCGGCTCGTATGTGCTGGCCGGCACGGCCGAGTCCGAAGCGCTCTCGTTCAGCTCGGCATGCCATGGCGCGGGCCGCGCAATGAGTCGGCATCAGGCGATGCGCGCATGGAGCGGCAGACAGCTCGTCGACGAGCTTGCCGCGCGCGGTATCGCGATTCGTAGTCCGTCGATGCGGGGCATCGCGGAAGAAGCGCCGGGCGCCTACAAAGACGTTACGGCAGTCGTGGACGCTGCCGATGCGGCGGGCCTCGCGCGGAAAGTCGCGCGCACCGAGCCGCTCATCTGCGTCAAGGGATGAGCGTCGCCGGGCGCTCCGCCCGCTCGGGTCGTTGACTACACTTCCCCTCGAGCGCCTTCACCGAGGTACTTGAGCAGGAACGCTTCCACTTCGCGGAGCAGCGTTTCGCGATCCGACTTGCGCCGTAGCTCGTGGGTCGCCTTGTCGATGATCACCATCTTGTGCGGCTTCTTGTGCCGCTTCAAGGCTCTCGCCATCGCCTTCGTCTGGTCCACCTGCACTTCCCAATCCCGGTCGCCGTGCACCATCAGAATGGGCGTGGAACAGTCTTGCACGTGCTGCAGCGGTGAATCTCTGCGCAGCTTATCGCGGTTCGACCCGATCTGGGCGCGGCGATACTCCGCGTCGAGGTGCACACTCGCGTGCTCGCGATGGAGATCCAAGTCGCTGATGCCGCCAATGCTGATGGCGCACTGGTACAACTCGCTGTCGCGAACGGCACCCAGCATCGCGGCATAGCCGCCGAACCCCCAGCCGGCGATACAGATTCGCTTGGGATCGGCGATGCCTTCGTTGATCGCCCAGCGCGTGGCATCGACGATGTCGGAGTAACTCAATCCGCCCCAATCTTGGTGTGCGGCCAATTGCCATTCGGCGCCATAGCCGGCCGATCCCCGGAAGTTCATCTGCAAGACCGCATAGCCGCGGTTCGCGAGGAATGTGCGCAGGAACGAGAATTTCCAGGTATCGCGCTTGGCGGGGCCGTCGTGCGGCAAGACGACGAGCGGTAGCTTCTCCGCGCGCACGCCGGACGGCACGGTGAGATAGCCGGGAATCTCCGTCCCGTCGGACGCCTTGTAGACGATGCTCCGCATGCGCCCGAGCGCGTCGGGGTTCAGCTCGGGATACGCGGTGCCGAGCTTCTGTAAGAGATCCTTCGCCGTGTCGTAGACATAGTACGTGCCCGCATCGACGTCGCTGGAAGATTGCACGATGAAGGTCGACTCGTCCTCCGTGCTGTCCACGACGAGATGGAACTTGTCGGGGAACTGCTTCTGCATGCGGTCGATCATGTTGCGTACGGTTTCGGTTTCGTAGTACGCGTGGGGCTGCTCGAGATCGTAGCGGATGCCGAGAAGGCGCTTTGCCTGCGTGAGCAGGGGCTCGCCGACATCGACGAGGGGATGATTGAACAGCAGGCGCGGCTCGTCCTGATCGGTGAGGTCGATCGCCCAGAGCGCATCCCGGCCTTGGTAGTCGCCGATCGCATAGGCTGCGTTCTTCCACGGCGCGGCAGCGATGGGGCGCAGGACGTTATCGGTCGAAAATGCCTTGCCGCGCGACAAGCGACGCCACTCCTGTTGGTCCTCGAGTCTCGCGAAATAGTACGTATTCAAGTTGTCCGTGCTGCCCCAACCCAGGACGACATTCCCTCGACCGTCGGTCGCGAACTGCTGGATCGGCGGGTTCTCGTTCATCACGACGCCGCGCTGGCCGGTGTAGATGTTCAAGGAAAAGATCGTCGGGTAGGAATCCCGATCGTCATCGACCTGAATCAGCACGTTGTCTTGATTGTCGGGCAGGATGTCGATGACGCCGTCTTGTTCGTCCGGGTTATACAGCGCCACCGCTCTCGTGTTCGTACGTGCGTAGTCGGTGTTGCTGCTCTTGTTGCTGGTGTCTCGAACGTACCTCATCTCGCCGGAGGCGGGGAGGGTCGGTTCATTGAAGCGAAAGTTCTGCATCGTCGTCGTGGCGACGACCATGTTCGCCTTGTCGGGCCGCAGTTGCAGCACCCGCAAGTCCTTCCCGTCCGCATCGACGCCGATCAAGCGGGTATAGGGCGCCTCCGCATACTTCTTGCCGCGAATGTTGCCTTGGACACTGCACAGCAAGCGTCGGTTGCTCGCCCATCTACACCATGTGAGATCGAACTTCTCGGGCTCCGAGGCGGCGACTTGGCGAAACTCGGTTTGCGTGCCCGAGCGATCGAATGTCATGACCACCGAGGCATCGCCGAGCGACGAAATGAACGCGATACGACTGCCGTCGGGCGAAATCGCGATGTCTCGGATCTGAGGCATCCGTGCGAAGTGCTCGATGGGTTGAGCGGCTCCATATACCGCAGCGCTGCTCATGCTCAGCATGGCGGCGCCGATCGCAAGACGGGCAACGGTCATCGAAAGATCCCCCTGTACGTTGACGGCCCTTTTGAATTCTGTCGCGAGCCGCCGTGGGCGCGCTCACGCGCGATCGCCGACTCGCGTCTTCGCACGTAGATTGGTCCCAACGGCCGCGCGCCGACGTTGACGTATTCCGCGCCCGAGAAGATCGAGTTTGCGAGAAGCGCCTTTCGTTAACGCTATCACACTCCGCGGAATAATCGGTACAACCAGATGGCGCGCAGATTGGGGAGCGCTGCGAGCGAGACCCGATTGCACCGAAACGATATATCGCCAAGAGCGATTTCTTCGATGCTCGCCGCGAACCTCGAGCGTCTCATGGCGACGGGACTGCCGATCTACAGCTCCGAGCTCGACTTGAACTTGGACGACGATGCCGATCATGCGAACGTGATGCGCCGGATCTTTCCGATCTTCTGGGACCACCGGAGCGTCGTCGACCTAACGCATAGGGCCATTGGAAGCCAGCTCGTGGCGTTCGAATGCCTACTTGATCCGCGCCGACGGCACGACGCCGCGCGGCGCGTGATTGGCTGATGTGCTGCATCGTCGGCGGCGGCGATACGCGCACATGGAGACGAGTTCGGCTACGTACTGACCGGTGTCGATCGACGATGTGTCCGTGACACGGCCTGAGTCCGTTTCGACGGACTGGTGAATAGGGGGAACTGCTTCATGCGGCCCCAGTGCTTTTCGGCATTCGAGCAATGACTGCTCCCATATCCGCTCGCCGCACGCCCCTTTGGACCCGATTGTCGCTTTTTTGCTGCACATCGTTACGTGCGCATTCAGCTTCCCTGACCTACAATCCGCGCCGCCGGTCGGACTCCGGCCCGCACCGTCGCAGCGCGCTTGATGCGTGAATGCGACAGTCAGTACGTTTCAAGAACTACGGAGACACTATGCGCAAGGGTTTGGTCTTTGCATCGATCGCGGCATTGGGTATCGCCGGAACGGCGAATGCCGAGAGCTCGTTCGATTATTCGTTCGTCGAGCTCGGCTACGTGAACACAGACCTGGACGACTTCAACGTCGATGGTGACGGTTTCGAGCTTCGCGGTTCGCTGGAGGTCACCGGTAACGTCCACGTGTTTGCGAAATACACGGATCTCGACTTCGACTTCAACATCGACACGAACACGATCGAGATCGGGGCCGGCTATGCTTGGCCGCTCAGCCCGAACTTGGACGTGATCGGCACATTGTCGTACCTCAGGGCGGAAGTCGACGTGCCTGGCGCGCGCGATTTCGATGACGACGGCTTCGGTGTCGGCGTGGGCTTGCGTGGCCGCCCGCTCGATAACGTCGAGTTGACGGCGGGTCTGCAGCACGTGGACCTCGATGACAGCGGCGACGATACGATCTTCGCGGTGGGTGGCCGCTACTTCTTTACGCGGGCATTCGCAGCGGGCGTCGACGTGACTTTCAACGACGACGGAACCGCTTGGTATGTCGGCGGCCGTTGGAGTTTCGGCCAGTAAGATCGACGCGCGAGTCGAGAAGAAGGCGCCCTAGCGGCGCCTTCTTTTTGGTTGCCTCGAGCTCGCCTTCCTTTTGTCGAGCCGCTCAGACGGGTTGTCTACCGGATCGCGCTCGGCTCGCCCGCGAATGCGTTGGCGCGCAGTGCACGGACGCGTGCGCCGTTCGCAGCTCGCTCTTCGATCATCCCGTCGTCCGCGGAAGCACCCGTGTCCCGGGCATCGCTGCGAGCAGATCGAACGACATGCGCTCGCGCGCCCGTGTCTCCGAATGCTCTGCACCACAGCTCGATCAACAGCAATGTCCAGAGGTGATAAAAAACCGTGTCGGTGCAGCCCGGTTTGCTTGCGCGGCTGAAGAGCTCGTCCACGTACTCGGGATTGAACAGCCCGCGAGCGCGCACGCAGCTCGAAGAGAGAAGCTCGTCTTTGAGTTGCGCCAGCACGGGTAATAGCGGCGCGTCGCGTCTGATGCGGATGAGATCCTTCGGGCGGCGTGCGAAGGCAGCGGGCAGCAGATTGCGCGCGGCTTCTCTGAGAACGTGCTTGCGAACTTGCCCGCGGATCTTCATATCGCTCGGGATGCTGAAGGCGCAGTTCGCGACATCGCGGTCGTGGAAGAGGGATGCGAACTCGACACCGGCCCACGCGTGGATGCGCTCGATCGCACCGATTTCGCTTGGGTATGCAAGACTGCGTAGCAGCATTTCATTGAGCGCTTCCGGGCCATCCGCCGACGCGTGCTTGCCTGGTGCCATCTCGAATTCCCCGAGGGGGCTCGGTGTCTGAACGCGATTTCCGCGCAGGTAGGCCGCCACGAGCAGGCGGCCCACGATGCTGCGCGGACGTTTGCCCGATTGCGTGAAGTCATAGAACTCGAGCATGGAGCCGCGCACGACGCGCCAATCCGCCGCCATCTTGATGAGCAAGTGTCGCGGCATCCCGCCGAACAGCATGTCCGCCATATGGCCGTAGAGGACGATCGGCACTTCACGCGCGGCGCGCTGGGCGAGGACGTGATAGACGATCATCTCTTCGCGCGCCACCGGATCCTCCATGCACCAAAGCAATTCGGGCAGGAGGTCGGGCAACTCTTCGGGCGCGATTACGATCTCTCGGTGATGCGTGCCGAAATGGTCCGCCGCTTCGCGCGCCTGCGCGAGCACGGGCTCGTCGGGATGGAATGCGGCCGTGTAGGTGAAGACTTCGGCAGTAGGTGCGACCGCCCGGACGGCACCGAGCGTGAGCGTGGAGTCGAGCCCGCCGCTGAGTCCGATGCCGATGCGCGTGTGCGAACCGATCAGACGCCGCGCGGCTTCGAGCAGGTGTTGCTCGAGCCGCGCGATACATGTCGCCTCGGATGCGCCGCGGTCGACCTCCACGCGCAACGGCGAGTACGTGTTCACATGACTCGCCTCCAGATGAATGCGTACGTACTCGCCCGGACCGACCGTTTGCACTTCCCGCGCCAAGGTCTTGTGCAGAGGTAAGTACTTCGTCGCGGCGACGTGTGCCAGAACGCCCAAGTCCAAGTGCGGCGGTGCATCCATCGCCGCGAACAGCGCCTTTGCCTCGCTCGCAAAGAGCCAGCCTCGCTCCAATTTTGCAAAGCACAGCGGACGCGCGGCCCAGCGATCGACGGCAAGGAGAAGCGATTGGGATTCGGTGTCCGCGAGTGCGATCGCGAACGTACCGTTGATGCGCTCGAAAGCGCCGATGCCGAAGCGGCAGTACAACGCCCAGAGCACTTGCCGTATCGTCGGTTCCGACGTGTCGTCGCGATCACTACCGACGGCGGCGGCCAGCTCCGGAACGTTCGTGATCAACCCTGCATAGACGAGCGGCACATCGTCGTTCGCGTCCACGGCGCATTCGGCTCGCGTACTACGATACGCAAGCCGAATGTTCGGACCTCGCGAGACGATGTAGTCATTCGTTCCTCGATGCCGCAGCATGGAACGAACGAGATGCAGATCCTGCTCGTTGAAGTGTCCGAGACTTCCGTAGATCCCCATGGCCATACGCCGACCTCTGCGTGGATGTGTTTCCTCGCACTACTCGATGCGCGCTTGCGAACCCGACAAGTGCACTGGCGTGCAACCTTTTCGAGTTTTTTGCTTGCATCGAAACACATCGAGCCATGGCATGGGTTCCTGTGTGCACCGCGATTTTTTTTCTTGTGTCGACGCAAGGGAGAACGGTGTCGTGGCTACTTGGTACGCACTACGCGCACCTTGCCGGCCATACCGCTGCCGCAGAAGAAGCGGTCGCGTCCATCCGATTCGAGCCCGGAAATTCCCGTGCCGGCCGGCATCGCGACTTTCTCTTTCACCTCTCCGGTGTCGGCGTCGATGCGCCGCAGATCGCTTTCGTCGCCTTCCCAAGTTGCATGCCAAAGCTCGCCGTTCAACCAGGTCACGCCGGTGACGAATCGATTGGATTCGATCGTGCGTAGCACGGCGCCGGTGTCGGGATCGATCTGATGGATCTTTCGTTCGCGGTATTGCCCGACCCACAATTTCCCTTCGGCCCACGCAAGGCCCGAGTCGCTGCCGCCTCCTGGGGCCGGAATGGACTTGAGCACGCGTCCCGTTTCGGGATCGATCTTCTGGATGCTCGCGCCGGCGATCTGAAATAGATAGCGACCGTCGAATGCCGTGCCCGCATCCGCGGCGACGGGAATGGACCGTGTAATCTTGCCGCTCTCGGGATCGAGGACGTTGAGCTTGTCGCCCGACGCGAACCACACGTTCTTGCCGTCATGACTCACGCCGTGCACCGCCTCGATGTCGGGGAACGGACCGTACTCGTGAACGATGCTTGCCTGTTTCATGGTATGTGCTCCGGTTCGAATTGCCGTGAGGGGATCCTAGTCGGTCGGCAACGATGCCGGGAGTAACAACACCGTCGTGAATCCAGGTAGGGGAGGCGTCGCCCAGCGGCGCGCCCGCCCGAGTCCGAATGCTTGTACCTTGCCGGCGCGCGCGAGCGACTCGAAGGCACGCTGCACGATGCGTTGGCTCGAACCAAGCGCCAGTGCGAGCGCGGAAGTGGACCACGACTCGCCGTCGGCGAGCAGGGCCAGGACGTCGGCGTATTTGTCTTCGACGGGTCGCGCGAGCACGACCACGTTGCGCGCGCGGCGCGGCGCGAGCGCAAAGCCGTGCCTCGTGGCTTCGATGGCGGCGATCGGTTCGAGCAGTTTGCGCAGCCGCCCGATCTCCACGCGCAGCCGCGCCCGATGGGATTCATCGGAGAGCGCGAGCCGGAATGCGCGTGCGACGAGCGCATCGCGCGGTACGTCGTGCGGCCATGCGCGAGCCAACGCATGTGCGAGCGCGAGGAGTATGGGCCGTCGAGCGAGCGAGACGACGTGCTTTGCTTGACGCACGACGTAACGACAGCCATCTACGATCAAGGCACTCGACGCAAGCAACGACTCGACCTCATCGAGCAGCAGGAGTCGCTCGCTTCCTTTCTCGAGCAGCCGTGCCACCGGCGTGTCGAGCATCGACTTCGCGCTCCGCACTTCCGAGACGAGCGCGGCGATGCCGGCCGTGCGCGCTGCCCGATCGGCGCGCGCCAAGGCGGCGCGGGCTTCGCTCGCTCGCACACGGCGCATCGCGATGCCCGCCGCGATGAGAGCGCGCGCGGCCTGCAAGGCTGGGGGCAGGGCGGATGCGTGCAGCTCGGCGAGCGCGCGTTGCGCTTCCTCCACATTGCCTAGAAGCAGTAGGCGCTGAATCGTCAGTAGCCGCGCATGCGCGGCGTTGGCGGTATCGCCATGCGCTTCGAGCGTAGCGCGCGCGGATTCGAGCGTCTTCGGTGCAAAGCCGAGATCGCGAGAAGCCAGCGCAATCTCCGCCTCCGCAACGATGCAACGTGCGCGAGCGACCGTTTCTCGAACGCTGAACGC
>Ga0079224_100008502_pt1 | contig 13914 bp, 6 predicted proteins | sample Stecom2015_FD_80414 | JGI IMG/M metagenome (GOLD analysis project Ga0079224, IMG submission 80414) | Agricultural soil microbial communities from Utah to study Nitrogen management - Steer compost 2015 | ecosystem: Environmental > Terrestrial > Soil > Agricultural land | place: USA: Utah... | reverse complement strand
CGAGCATCGCTCGCCGCTGCGACTCGGGCTTTCCGTGTCCGGCATCGCCGAGCAGCACGCCGCACAAGAAGTCGAATACGCTCGGCTCGGTGATGCTGCGCTTGCGCGCGATATTGACCGCCCAATTGACGATGTACCGATCGTCCTCTCGCACGCCCTCATGAGAGATATAGGTGCGGTAGACAGGAAAGCAGGCGATCACCTCCACGATCGCATCCCGGAGCGCCGCTCGCGTGAAGTCGGACGTATGTCGATCGAGCTGCGCGATGCGATCGAGCTGAGTCGCGAGCACCTCCACCTCCGCTGCGAGCGATGCGCTCATGACGAGCTTCTTGCTGCGGTAGGCGATCTCCTCGAACCCCTGTGTGTTCCCGGTGAACTGGCGATAGCGGCGCGTGACTCGGCGCTCTTCCTCGCCGCACACTAGCCAATTCGTGACGAGCGCCGTGAAGTCGTATCCCGTCGTACCGTGCACGAGCCACGTCTCCGGGAGATTCTCGTGCCCGGCCAGGATCTTCTCCGTCACGACGTATAAGGGCTTCTCCTCGCCGCCTGCCGCAAATCGCTGCTGCAAACGTTCGAAGTAAGCCTTCGGATCGTACAAGCCGTCCGAATGATCGATTCTCAAGCCATCGATCTTGCCTTGCTCGATCAGCTCGAAGATGAATGCGTGGGTGCTCTCGAACACCGCCTGCTCGTTCATGCGCAGCGCCGCGAGATCGTTGACGTCGAAAAAGCGCCGATAGTTGATCTCATCGACGGCGACGCGCCAGTATGCGAGCCGGTACGCCTGCGCTTCCAGCAGCGAATCGAGCGCATCGAAGCTCTCCGGCTGGCCGACCGTACCGTTCAGCCGCGCGACGGTCTCCTGAACGTACTCCGCGATCGGCGCGCTGCGTTCGATCAGGCGGGCGAGCCGTCGCTTGTGCGCTTCCTTATCGCGATAGCGGATCGTCACCGCCTCCTCGCTCGTCTCGTGGCGCGCCGGCAAGTGACCGAACGCGGTCATCAGGCTTTCGAAGTCGCCGCGGTCCGGAGCATCGACGGCCAACCGCTCGTCGAGCATGGCCGCGAACGGCGCGAAAATTCGCGGATACTCTCGCGGGTCGATCGGGAAAAGGTGCTCGTAGTAGCGCACGGCGAAGCTGCCGTTCGCCGCATCGAGCTCGAGTCGAAGCTCGCCCTTCTCGAGGACGCTTCCGTAGGGCTCGCCGAGAATCGGGACGAGAATGCGATCGCGCATCGACGGTCTAAGCGGGCGCCAATCCACGTCGAAATAGGCCGAGTAGCGGCCCGCCGGCCCGTTCTCGAGCACATCCAACCACCAAACATTGTCATCGCCCATGACGCCGAGATGGTTCGGAACGATGTCGACGATGAGCCCCATCCCGTGCGCGTGCAGCGCATCTACGAAGGCGTCGAAAGTCGCGCGCGTGCCGAGTTCCGGATTGAGCTGCGTGTGGTCCGTCACATCGTAGCCGTGCATGCTCCCGGGTCTCGCTTTCAGAATCGGTGAGGCATAGACGTGGCTAACGCCGAGCCGCGCAAGATAGGGCACGATGCGAGCCGCATGCTCGAACGTGAACTCACGGTTGAGCTGTAGACGGTACGTCGCTCGCGGAATGCTGCGCCTCACGCCCGCCTCTCCGGGGCAAAGACCCTGACTTCCCACGCTCGCAGCTCGGTCGCATTCGATCCCGCAGCGGTCGAGAACACGAGCGAACCGCCCTCGACCGCCGGAGCGCTCGCCGCTTCACTCGACATATTCGCGATCAACCTGAGCGCATCGCCTGCGCGCGTGGGCCAAGTAATGCTCAACACATGATCTGAGACCTCATAGTAGGCACTTCCCTTCACCAGCTTCGGGATGACCGGAAAGATCGCGCGCCGACGCGCTTCCAAAAGCCGCGTCGCAAGATCGAGCCACTTCCGGTGTTCGGGCTCTTCACGCTCCGACCAGCGCAACGTACTCCGCTCGAACGTCGAGCGAGCGTTCGGATCCGGGATGCGCTCGCGCAGCGTCTCGTCCGAGAAGGATGCGAACGAAGCGAACTCGCTTCGGCGGCCGTCGCGCACTGCCTTCGCGAGATCACCGGTGTAGTCGCAGAAATAGAGAAAGGGCTGCGGCGCCGCATACTCGTCGCCCATGAAAAGCATCGGCAGTTGCGGGGCCAACATGAGAATCGCGTAAGCCGCCGCGAGCGGCTCCGGACGAGTCAACGTCGCCAAACGTTCGCCGAGCGCGCGGTTGCCGATCTGATCGTGGTTCTGCACGAAGTTGACGAACGCGGACGCAGGCAGGTGCTTACTCGGCTCGCCGCGCTTCTCGCCGCTCACCGTGGAACGTTCGCCTTGATAAATGAACCCTTCGGCCAGACTCCGCCCCAGCTTGGCGAGCGGCTCCTCCGCATAGTCGGCGTAGTAACCCTCGACCTCGCCGGTGAGGATCACGTGCATCGCATGATGAAAGTCGTCGTTCCACTGCGATACGCGAGGCCGCCGCAGCCGTTTGGCTTCGTTGCGGTGATTCTCGAGCACGATGTGGATCTGACGTTCGCGGCCAGGACCGTCTTGCACTGCATCGATCAGCTCGTCGATGACATGACGTGGACCGTCATCCTGAATGGCATGGATCGCGTCGATGCGCAATCCGTCGAAGCGATACTCGTAGAGCCAATACAGCGCATTCTGGATGAAGAACTGCCTTACGGTCGGATTGCGGACATCGATGGCATCGCCCCAAGGCGTGCAGTATTTCGAGGTGAAGAACTCGCGAGCGTAGCGACCGAGATAATTCCCTTCGGGTCCGAAATGGTTGTAAACCACATCGAGCAGGACCGATAAACCGAGCTCGTGCGCGCGCTGCACTAGCCGCTTCAGATCGTCGGGCGTCCCATAGGCCGGATGCGGTGCGTAAACGAGCACGCCGTCATAGCCCCAACCCCTCGTTCCGGGGAATGTGGCGAGCGGCAACAACTCGAGCGCCGTGATCCCGAGCTTCACCAGATCCGGCAACCGCTCGACAAGCGCTGCATACGTGCCTTGTTGAGTGAATGTGCCGACGTGCAGCTCGTAGATCACGAGCTCGTGCCAGGGATGTCCCTCCCATCCATCATCGTGCCACTGAAACTGCAATGGATCCATGAGCAAGCTCGGGCCGTCCACGCCGTCCGGATTGAAGCGCGACGCCGGATCGGGCACGTCGATCTCATCGTCGATGCGATAACGATAGCGCGCGCCCGGCGGCAAGTCGGACACGAGCGTCTCGTACCAGCCGCGCCCCTTCGGGCGCATCGGCCGTTGCTCGCTCGCGCCGGCAACGATCGTCTCCAACACGACGCTTTTCGCGCTCGGGGCCCACAGCGCGAACCGACCCTGTCCCTGCCCGTCCAGCTCGGCGCCGAACGGCATGCGATGCATCCGTCTCACAGCTCGTCCTCCTCCGGCAGCGGGTACTCGAACAGGGCGAGCGCGCGGCCTTGCACGACATAGGTATCGCCCGGTCGCAGCACGCGGTGCGGCACGTCGAAGTCCGCCGGATCCGCCGTATCGAACCGCAGCACCCAGCGCGCATCCGCGGGCAGCATGGGAAGATCGAACTCCACTTGCTCATAGTGCGCATTGAAGAGCAGGAGAAAATCGCTGTCGATGATGACCTGACCGCGTTCGTTGTGCTCGTTGAGCGCGCGGCCCGAGAGAAACACGCCCAACGTGCGCGCAAAGCTTTCGTGCCATTGCTGCTCGGTCATCTCCGAGCCGTTCGGATCCAGCCAGACGATGTCTCGCACGGTCTCGCCTCGAATAGCGCGATTCTGGAAAAAGCTGCGGCGGCGGAACACGCGGTGAGTGCGTCTGAGCTTGATCAGCTCGCGCGTGAAGGCGAGGAGATCCTGGTCTTCGCGATTGAGCTCCCAGTCGTGCCAGGTGATCTCGTTGTCCTGACAGTAGGCGTTGTTGTTGCCGCGTTGGGTGCGTCCAGACTCGTCGCCGGAGAGCAGCATCGGCACGCCCTGCGACAGCAGCAACGTCGTGAGGAAATTGCGGATCTGCCGCGCTCTGAGCGCACGCACGGCCGGATCGTCGGTCGGCCCCTCTACGCCGCAATTCCAGCTTCGATTGTGATTCTCCCCGTCGCGATTGTCGTCGAGGTTCGCCTCGTTGTGCTTCTCGTTGTAGCTCACGAGATCGCGCAAGGTGAACCCGTCGTGGGAGGTCACGAAGTTCACGCTCGCGTACGGCTTGCGTCCGCTGTGCTCATAAAGATCGCTGGAGCCGGACAGTCGATACGCGAGCTCCCCGATGAGCCCGCCCTCTCCCTTCCAGTAATCGCGGATGACATCCCGATACTTGCCGTTCCACTCGGCCCAACCGACCGGAAACCCGCCGACCTGATAGCCGCCTTCGCCGAGGTCCCACGGTTCTGCAATCAACTTGACTCGCGAGATGACGGGGTCTTGATGAATGATGTCGAAGAACGCACCGAGGCGATCGACCGCATGTAACTCGCGCGCGAGCGCGGCCGCAAGGTCGAAGCGAAAGCCGTCGACGTGCATCTCCTCGATCCAATAGCGCAGGCTGTCCATGATGAGCTGCAGCACGCGCGGATGCAGCATGTTGAGCGTATTGCCGCACCCGGTGTAGTCCATGTAATAACGCTTGTCGTCGTGCACGAGGCGGTAGTACGAAGCATTGTCGATGCCTCTGAAGCACAACGTCGGGCCCAAGTGGTTTCCTTCGGCCGTATGGTTGTAGACGACATCGAGGATCACCTCGATGCCCGCCGAGTGCAGCGTCTTCACCATCGTCTTGAACTCGCGCTCCGACTGCTCCGTCGATGCATAACCTTGGTGAGGTGCGAAATAGCCGATCGAGTTGTAGCCCCAGTAGTTGCTCAGGGACTTCTCGACTAGGTGCCGGTCGTTGATGAAATAGTGCACCGGCATCAGCTCGATCGCAGTGACGCCCAAGCGTTTGAGATAATCGACGACGGGTGCCGTCGCGAGTCCCGCGTACGTGCCTCGGTACTGGGGCGCGATATCTGGGTGACGAATCGTAAATCCGCGAACGTGCATCTCGTAGATGACCGTGTCGTGCCACGGGATGTTCGGGCGCCGATCGTCGCCCCAGGAGAATGCCGGATCGATGACCTGGGATTTCGGCATGCCGTCCGCGTTGTTGCGCCGATCGAACGACATATCGGCGCGTTGATGACCGATGCGATAGCCGAAGTGCGCATCCGACCACGCGAGTGAGCCGACGATCGACTTCGCGTAGGGGTCGAGAAGGAGCTTGTTCGGATTGAAGCGGTGCCCTTGCTGCGGCAAATAAGGTCCGTGGACACGGTAGCCGTAGAGCTGACCGGGCCGCGCTTCAGGCAAATAGCAATGCCAGACTCGATCCGTCTGTTCTCGCAGCCTGATTCGTTGTAGCTCGCGGCGGCTGCGACGATCGAATAGGCACAGCTCGACCGCCTCGGCGTGCTCGGAGAAGAGCGCGAAGTTCACGCCTTCTCCGTCCCACGTCGCACCTTGCGGGTACGGCCGACCGGGCCAGATCGCATTGATGAGTTTCATTCCTTGGAAGCGGTTGGCGCTGAGCGATGGGATCGGACATGCAAGGCGCGAGCCGACTCGGCCCACCGCCGCCCGCAAACCGCCTCGCGAGGCTAGGCACCTAGTCGCGCGATACGTTCGAACTGCGCATGCTGGGCCGCGAGGTTCACATGGCTCGAGGCTTCGAAGTCCGCTTCCGGGTCTTCGACGCGATGGACGCGCAGGCGCTGCAAGGCTTCTCCCACGCGGTGCGGCGTGCCCAAGTCGCTCCATCCGCACGGGGGCACGCGCACGACACGAAGCGTATCGACCTTGTGCTCCAGTACGTCGCGCGAGAAATCCAAAGAGGGCAACCGCATATAAAGATCGACGATCGCCGGCCAACCGCCTGCGGGCGCACCGAGGCTCCGGCTTCGGCTCAGGATCACCTGCATCTCCATCACGACTGAGCTATATCGCGGCAAGAACAGGTCGAGCAGCGTCCGACCAAGGGCGGCGATGATGAAAGCATTCCACAGCCCGCCTCGTTCGATGAGCTCGGCAGCCACCTCACTGGTCGGCTTCTCGACGAACTTCGCCACACGTTGGCCGCCGGCAGGATCGGCTCCTCCCGGCAGCACATATCCCAGATCCGTGTCGGTCTCGTCGGGCTCGATTCCGAGCAATACCGAACGGCCCTGGCCGTTCTCCGCACGAGCGAGCGCGATCGCGAGCGCGTCCCGCAAGACGCCCTCCTCTCTAACATAGTGATCCGAGGGCAACATGACGATGCGTGCATCGGGATCGCGCGCGAGGATATGGAGCACCGAGTAGAGGACGCCTATCCCCGTGCCGCGATTTCGAGGCTGCACGAGCAAGTTTCGGGGCGGGAGCCGCGTCAGCTCGGGGCACTCCGACCACCACTGGCGGTGCTGTTGAGCGACGATGGTGCAGATTCGCTCACGCGGTACGAGCTTGGAGGCACGCAGGATCGCCTGTTCCAGCAATGAGCGCCCGCCATCGAGTGAACAAAACTGTTTGGGAACTGCCGTACCACATGGCTTCGTCGTGAGCGCCCGTAGACGGCTGCCGTCTCCACCCGCGAGAATGAGCGCCCACACGTGTTGTGCTTTAGACATTCCGAGTTGACTCCTTGCTGCGACAGCGATGTTCTCGTTATCGGAAGACGCATCGCATCGAAAATGCAGGGCGTAAATACACGGCAGTGTCGATGAGTTCCCCGGCGAGGCCCTCGGAACCGAACTGTGTACAGGTGCGTAGTTCGTGTACCCCTTGCGTCCGAACCGCAGGTTCCCTGTTCTCATTGATTGATTCGCGCTCGATACGAGGAGCAGTTGGTTTCGGATGAATTCAGACGACGTATACGCTGGACGCGTACGACCGACGAGCGGCGTGCGGAGCACGCCTACGATCCAAGGTAGAGTTGGCTTTCGGCATTGGTTGCTGCTGTTCGCGGTGACGGTGAGCTGCGTCGCCGGCGCTGCCGTGTCGCGCACATCGGCTGAAGCCGACAAGCAGCCGGCCCGCTACCGGTTTGCACCGAGCACCGTGCTGGAAATGGCCCAGAAGCTTGCGGCACGCGACTACGCGGTCGCGCGGATTCCCGAGAGCTCGCCGCTGCGTCAACTGTCGTACGAGCAATATCGAATGATGCGCGTCAACGGCGAGAAGGCCGTGTGGCGCAACGAGCAGGTGCCGTTTCGCATGGAAGTTCTGCCGGCCGGCTTTCATTTCACCCTGCCGGTGCGCGTCTCGATCGTCGAAAGCGGCATGGCACGCGAGATCACGCCCGGCCCCGAAACGTTCCTCGTGGATCCCGCGATCGCGAAGCTCCTCGGCAATACGCCGATTCCCTTGTCGGGCATGCGACTGCAAACGCGCCTCAACTCGCGTTCCGCGTGGGATGAGTTCGTCTCCTTTCAAGGCGCATCCTATTTTCAAGCAGTCCCGAGAGATGCGAGCTATGGCCTCTCGGCACGGGGGCTCGCATTGCGCACGGCCCATCCGCAGGGCGAGGAATTCCCCGAATTCACGCATTTTTGGGTGGAGCGTCCGTCCGCGAATGCGTCGGGCATCGTCGTGCATGCCCTGCTCGACAGCCCATCCACGACAGGGGCTTATCGCTTTTCGATCACGCCGGGCGCCGAAACGATCATGGACGTCGACCTGACGCTCTTTCCGCGTCAACCGCTCGACAACGTCGGCATCGCAACCCTGACGTCCATGTTTCTGTTCGACGAATCGGAGCGCACGCGGATCGACGATTTTCGGGATGAGGTGCACGACTCGGACGGTTTGCAGATCGTGCTCGACTCCGGCGAGCACGTGTATCGACCTCTGCGCAATCCGACGCAGCTGCAGATCTCCGCCTTCACGTCGCAGGCTCCTCGCGCGTTCGGGCTCGTACAGCGCTCGCGACGGCTCTCGGATTTTCACGACCTCGATGCGAACTACGAGGATCGTCCGAGCGCGTGGATCGAACCGACGAGCGAATGGGGTCCGGGGCAAGTACAGCTCATCGAAATTCCGACCGACTTGGAAACCAACAACAACATCGTCGCGATGTGGAAGCCGAAGGAAGTCATCCAGCCCGGGAAGCCCTGGCACACGTCCTACCGCATCCGGTGGACGACGAACCCGCGCGTCACCCCGCGACTCGGCCGTGTAACCTCGACACGTACGGGTCCGAGTCGCGACGGGAAGCGTCGTTTGTTCGTCGTGGAATTCGTCGGCGCGGGCCGAGAGGTGGAAGGTCTGACGCTCGACGTGGGCAGCTCCGCAGGCAAAGTGTCCAATGCCACGCTACAACCCAATCGTCTCACGAAAGGAATTCGTGCAAGCTTCGAGCTCACACCAGGGGATGCGAGCCTTGCCGAGCTCCGATTGCGCATCATGCGAGGCGAGCGGCCCACGACGGAAACTTGGCTCTATCGATGGACGGCCAGTTAAGAACGGCACCGCCCGAGAACCGCGACGTGCTACGGGGCGGCATGCCCTTCGAGCGCCCGCTCGAAATGCCCGTGCAAGATCTCGCGCAGGCACCTGCCGCCGAGCCGCTCGATGCGCCGGAAGCACGCGTGATTGCCGCGCGGCTCTTGACTGTCGGCGGCATGCTGGCGATCGCGATCTACGGCGTACGCGAGATGCTCGCCGTCGTGAGCGTCTCGGACATGACCGTTCTGCAAGGCGTCATGTTGTTCTTCTTTGCGATCACGCTCGCTTGGATCGGATTCGCGGCGTCTTCCGCGATTGTCGGCTTACTGATCCCCGCCTCGAAACATCCGACGGCCTCCCCCGCGAACAGCCGCACGGCATTGCTCATGCCGATCTACAACGAAGATCCCGCACGAACGACGGCTGCGCTCCGGGCGATGGCGGAAGATCTCGCGCGCATCGACGCCGCCCAGTATTTCGAAATCGTGATCGTCTCCGATTCCACGCAAGTCGATCCTTGGATCGCGGAGTCGCTCGCAGTCGACCGATTGAGGCGCGACCTGCGCGACATCATGCCCGTGTGGTACCGGCGCCGATGGCACAACACCGGACGTAAAGCCGGCAATGTCGAGGAATTCGTCAAGCGCTGGGGCGGTCGCTATGACTACATGATCGTATTGGACGCGGACAGCTTGATGACGGCGGAGACGATGCTCGAGCTCGTGAAACGCATGCAAGGCGACCCTAGGCTCGGGATCCTGCAGACGATTCCGCTTCTCATCGGCAGCGCGAGCCTGTTCTCGCGCCTGCAACAATTCGCCGGCCGCATCTACGGTGCGTTGATCGCACGCGGCGTTGCCGCGTGGTCCGGCAACGAAGGCAACTTCTGGGGCCACAACGCAATCATCCGCGTCGCGGCCTTCGCCCAGGCGTGCGGGCTACCTCAGTTGCCCGGGCGCCGCCCGTTCGGCGGGCACGTGCTCTCGCACGATTTCGTCGAAGCCGCGCTCATCCGCCGTGCCGGTTGGAAGGTGCGGATGGCAACCGACCTCGAGGGGTCATGGGAAGAAAGCCCTCCGTCGCTCGTCGACATCGCGGTTCGCGATCGTCGCTGGGCGCAAGGCAATCTTCAGCACAGCAAGATCATCGGCGCGAACGGGCTGACGATGACGAGCCGCGCTCACTTCCTGATCGGCATCATGAGCTATCTCTCATCGCCGCTCTGGCTGATGTTGCTCCTCGTCGGCTTTGCGCTCACGTTGCAGGCCTCGCTCATTCGCCCCGAATACTTCACGAGCGAGTTCCAACTCTTCCCGAACTGGCCCGTGTTCGATGCGCCGCGCATGACGAAGCTGTTCATCTTCACCATGGTCGTGCTGTTCACGCCGAAAGTGCTCGGCTGGCTTCGCGGCTTGTTCATCGGGCGAGTGCGCAAAGGGTGCGGCGGCGTGCTCGGCGTCACGGTGAGCACGCTCCTCGAGACGATCATCTCGGCGCTCTACGCGCCGATCATGATGCTCGTGCAGACACAGCACGTCGTGTCCATCGTCACTGGGCGCGATTCGGGCTGGGGCCCGCAACGCCGACATGCGGCAGCCACCGGCTGGAGCGAAGCGTGGACGGTCCATTGGCCTCATGTCTTCATCGGACTCGTCTTCGCCGTGATCGCCTATCTACTCTCGCCCACGCTGCTCGCGTGGCTGTCGCCGACGCTAGCGGGACTTCTGCTCGCCATACCGCTGTCGAAGGTGAGCGGCAGCGCGCGAGCAGGCAACATCCTCAGGCGTATCGCGCTGCTGCGCACACCGGAAGAGCGCGACGTTCCCGAGCTCATGCAGCGGCGCGACGAGCTCGTGAAGCTCACGCCTGCCATTCCTAAAGAGGCCCTGCGCTTCATCGCTCGCAATCGTCAAGCCATGCTCGCGCATCTCTCGGGCAACTTGCCGCGCCCGGCGGAAGCGCGCGGTCACCCCGATCCGCACCGGCTCACGGCCGAACAGAAAGTGTTCGACGCCAAGTCGCTGCAAGAAGCCTTGAGCTGGCTCGGTCCCGCCGAGCGCGTGCACGTCGCAGGCGACCCGCGCTTGCTGGAGCGTCTCGCCGAGCTGCCTGACTCGTGACTCGTGATTCGTAGCAAGCACTCTGCGCTCACGGCCCGCGAATCACGGATCACCAATCACGAGCGTTGCGCGGAACTTTCTCCCGCGTCCGCCGCTTCCCGAGTGAATGGCGACGGACATCCTTACGCAGGTGCTCGGTGCGTGCTACGCGCACGGCGAAACTCGGTTTCGCGTCTGGGCACCGGAGGCGCAAACGGTCGACGTCGTGATCGAAGGCGCGACTCGCGCGCTCCGTCTCCAGCGCCAGGCTGACGGCTACTTCGCAACCGTAAGCACCGAAGCGCCCCCGGGAACGCTATACAAGTATCTCGTCGACGACGAGGGACCGTGGCCGGATCCCTGCTCGCGCTTCCAGCCCAAAGGAGTACATGGGTCTTCGATGGTCGTCGATGGCGAGCGCTTCCGATGGAGCGACGCGGATTGGACAGGCGCGAAGCTCACTGGCCAAGTGATCTACGAGCTGCACATCGGCACATTCACGCCGCCCGGAACGTTCGACGCAGCGAGCGAACGGCTCGAGTACCTTCGCGATCTCGGCGTCACGATGCTCGAGATCATGCCCGTCGCGCAATGCCCCGGACGATGGAACTGGGGCTACGACGGCGTGCAGATCTTCGCGCCGTATCACGTTTACGGAGACTACGACGCGTTCAAACGCTTCGTCGATCGCGCTCACGCGCTCGGCCTCGCAGTGATCCTGGATGTCGTCTACAACCATCTCGGCCCCGACGGCAACTATCTACCGAGCTTCAGTCCGCACTACTTCAGCAAGCGGCATAAGACCGAGTGGGGAGACGCACTCAACTTCGACGATGAGCTTGCGCAGGGCACGCGCGATTTCGTGATCGGCAATGCATGCTATTGGATTCGCGAGTTCCATCTCGACGGCTTGCGGCTCGACGCGACCCAATCGATCTTCGACTCGAGCGAGCGGCACGTGCTCGCCGAGCTCGTCGAGCAAACGCGCGCCGCCGCTCCAACCAGAAGCATCGTCATCACGGCGGAGAACGAGCCCCAGTGCAGCGAGCATCTACTGCCGCCGGAGCGCGGAGGATTCGGCATCGATGCGATGTGGAACGACGATTTCCATCACGCTGCCAACGTCGCGTTGCGCGGCACTCGCGACGGCTACCTGCGCGACTACACGGGTCGTGCCCAGGAATTCATCTCGTGTGCGAAGCACGGCTTCCTCTACCAAGGACAGCGCTATAGCTGGCAGGACAAGGCGCGCGGCTCGGCGCTCAAGGAGGCGCCGGCCGCAAGCTGCATCGTGTTCCTGGACAACCACGATCAAGTCGCGAACCATTTCATCGGCGAGCGAATCGCGAAGCGCTGCACGCCGCAACTGCTGCGCGCGATGACAGGCTTGCTCCTGCTGGGTCCGCAGACGCCTCTTTTGTTCATGGGTCAAGAGTTCTCAGCATCCACTCCGTTCACGTTCTTCGCAGATCACGGAGAGGATCTGCAGGCGCTCGTGCATGAAGGACGAAGAGAGTTCCTCCGGCAATTCTGCGCGTATGCGGACAGCGCGGTGCAAGCGCTCGTGCCGCCCCCTGCGTCCGAAGACACGTTCTCCTCGTGCAAGCTCGATTGGTCCGAGGTCGAGCGCCACGCACCCGCATTGAGGCTTCATCGAGATTTGCTTCGTCTGCGGCGCGAGGACCGTGTGTTGTCGAACGAGCGGCGTTATCGCCTCGACGGTGCAACGCTCACGGAGCGAGCGTTCGTCTTGCGGTGGCTTACGAGCGACGACAGCGATCGCCTGCTCGTCGTGAACTTGGACCGACAGGTGGACTTCGACTCGATCGCCGAGCCCATGATCGCGCCGCCCGGCGGCAAAGACTGGTCGCTCCTCTGGTGCAGCGAAGATGTGCGCTACGGCGGCCACGGCATCATCATGCCGGCGCAAACCGGCGGACGCGGCCGTTGGTGCCTGCCTGCGCAGTGCGGCGTTCTATTGCAAGCCGCAATGACGGCATCGGAGAAGAAGACATGAGTGACCACAAAGAACGCAAAGGGCACATGGAGAGAAGGGGGTCATGTTCTTCTCTGGCCGCTTGGTGTCCTTGTGTTCTTTGTGGTGCTCCCCCGCTCCGGTCCTCTTGGCCGTCGATCGATTAGGAGGTGCGCGTGATCAAAGGCAGGCAGATCGTGCTGCCGTGGGATCGCAACAGCGATCCGGCGGATCTCAGGCGCAAAGAATGGCTCATCACGAACGGCCTGGGCGGATATGCATCCGGTACTTTATCGGGCATCCCGGCGCGCAAGTACCACGGGTTGTTCGTCCCGAACCTGAGCGCACCCAAAGGCCGGCACATCATGATCTCGAGGCTCGACGAGGTGCTCGTCATCGGCGAGCATCGGTTGCATCTCGGCGGAGCCGAGTTCGCGAACGAACGGGTGATAGGCGAATCGCATCGCTACTTGACGGAGTTTCGGATGGACGATCGCATCGCGGTCTGGCGGTTCGAGTACGAAGGATGCGTGCTCGAGAAATCCATCGTGATGCCGCACTATCACAACACCGTATGCGTGCGCTACGAGATGCTCTCCGGGGACAAGTTGGAGCTGCACGTACGACCCTACTTGTCGTTTCGCAGGCTCGATGAGTCGCCGCTCTCCGCACCGAGCGATTTCACGGTCATGGTGAGCCGAGGCCGGCATGAAATACGTCATGCGCATTCCGATCTCGTGCTGCGCGTCGACATGCGTTCGGGCTTCAGCACGTTCGTGACGCAAGACCGCGACGAGATCGAGTTCTTCTACCGCATCGAACGCGATCGCGGCGATCCTCCGTTCGAGAGCGCGCACAGTCCCGGCTATTTCACGGCCGCGCTCGATGAACGCAAGCCGCGCGCCGGCTTCGTCGCGACGACGCACGCATGGGACCGGATCGAGTTCGACGTAGAGCAGGTGTTCGACGCCGAGCGCCGGCGCACGGACACGCTGCTCGAGCTCGCGACCGCGAGCGCCGGAGATGATTTTGCAGAGCAGCTCACGATGGCGGCGGATCAATTCATCGTGATGCCCGGCAGCCGCTTGGAGGAAGGCGTCATCCATCAGGCGGGGGGCAGCGTGCTCAGAACGATTTACGCCGGCTATCACTGGTTCGGCGATTGGGGCCGCGACACGATGATCAGCCTCGAGGGTCTCACGCTCTCGACGGGACGATATCGAGAAGCCGGCGCGATCTTGCGCACGTTTTCGCACTACGTGAAGGACGGGCTGCTGCCGAACCTCTTTCCGGAAGGCGAGCGGCAAGCGCTCTATCACACCGTCGATGCGACGCTGTGGTATTTCCACGCAAT